>Ga0081455_10000481_pt1 | contig 51745 bp, 43 predicted proteins | sample TabmetS3T2R1_FD_70207 | JGI IMG/M metagenome (GOLD analysis project Ga0081455, IMG submission 70207) | Tabebuia heterophylla rhizosphere microbial communities from the University of Puerto Rico - S3T2R1 | ecosystem: Host-associated > Plants > Roots > Rhizosphere ...
AGAGGTGTTCCATGGTCGGTGTTTCCAAAGGCAAGAAACCGTAGCGCTGGAACACACACTCTACCTTCCCAAGCACATAACGACGTTTCACAACCGCGTCCGGTAAGTAATCCCGCATGCCGCTCGGCGGCTTGGTGCTGACCATGGCATTCCTCTCCCCGGCAAAAACCGATGTCATCCCCTATGACAGTCACTTGTGTCCTTAGTATGCGCGGTTGTGAGGCTTTCGACAAGGGGGGGTAGCTCTTGCCGTAGAGATCCAGGACTTGCCCTCTCCTCCTTGCGTGCAGGAGGGGCAGGAGATTGCGGCCGTCAAGGAGGACAGTTGGCTAGCGACCCAGGCCATAGATACCGCCAGTGGGGGCTGACACCAGCACTATCAGCAGCATTACCATATGCTTGGGAGCGTATCGCCTTCTGGTTTAGGCAGATCCTCAATCGCCACGCGAGTCGTGCCCACAGGCACCCGCATACGAAAGAGCGCTGAGGTCACGCCGGCATTGAGCTGAGCTTCTTTATACTGCCATACCACACGGCGTCCTCCCGTGGGTTGCACCAGGGTAATCCGATAAGGCATCATGAACCCGTTGAAACGCTGAAACGCCTCATACCAGACCTGGAGCACAAGCTGCCCCCCTGCATCTTCCATCTCAAAACGCACGGGGTGCAAATCATAGGGCTCGAACCAGATCCGATACGACTGTGGCTGGGAGGGTACTTGCCCTTGCCAGAGGTACAGGTTTTCGCGCCTCTGGTAGGTAAATGCTCCTGCGCTCGGCAGGGTGGCAAGCGGCACATCCCCCATCAGGACATATTGCAAGGTCATAGGCGTGAGCGCAATGCCAAAGAGACGCAACAGATTCTCGGCTGAAGCAGCCCCAGTCAACAAGCGCCCCTCCTGTGGGGCGTAGAGAGAGAGCTGGTACGAGTCAGCGATCAACAGAAACAACGGCTGACCCACGGGCCCAATGCCCTCCAGACGTATAGCCTCAAAACCCTGCAGTACGACGACGGCATCATCGAGGGTAGCGTCACGCACCGAGCCCCGCAAACGCACCTGCGCCAGACCTTTCAGGTTGTTCAGAGCCTGGCGGCGTGCAGCTAAATGCTCCCACACTGGTGCTGCACTAGAGAGTGGCGCTGGTGGAGGAGGAAGGGACTGCCAGGGATTCGGGATACTGTGACAGCCAGCCAGCCACAGCAGCAGCGTGCCAAGACTAAGGGCGCCGCGGACCAGACGCGCCATGCAACGCTTCCTCCATCTGGGAACGGACGTCGCGGAGCTTCTGCTCCACCGTAGGATTGTCGGGCTTTAAGGCAAGCGATTTTTCCCACGCCTGGCGCGCTTCTCGTAAACGGCGCAAATGAAAGTAGGCATCCCCAAGGTGATCTTGCATGATGGGGTCGTCTGGCACTACAGCGACAGCTCGTTCAAGTTCCAAAAGAGCCTTCTCGTACCAGCCCTTTTTGAAAAAAGCCCATCCAAGGCTATCAATAAAATAGCCGTTATCAGGCTCGAGCACCAACGCACGCTGGATCACGTCAATCGATTCGTCAAGTCGAATGCCACGTTCAGCATACATGTATCCCAGGTAATTGAGCGCACTGGCATGCTTGGGATCGAGGTCGATGGTACGCTGCATCTGGGCTACAGAGGCCTCGAAATCCCCAAGTTTTTCATAGACCACTCCCAGATTAAAATGGTAGGTGGCGTTGTTGTCGTCGAGCGCAATGGCTTTCTGTAAACTGGCAGCAGCCTCGGCGTAGGCTTTGTTTTCGGATTGCGCCAGCCCCAGGTAAAACTGCGCGCCAGCATGCCCTGGGTCCAGTTCCACCGCTTGGGTTAGCGTCGCAATCGCCTGCGACAAATTCCCCAAACGTTCATAGACATGCCCAAGGTGCAGGTATAATTCGAGCGATTTCGGGCGTAGCGCGAGCGCGCGTTGGAGCTCACGCAGCGCATCATCGTACCGCTTCATTTCTTCATACGTCAGAGCCAGGTAATAGCGCAGGTCCGCATTATCCGGCTCAACCACTTCAACGGCCTGGAAGGTTTCGAGCGCTTTCTCTACCTCCTTCTGTTCGAGATAAATCAGGCCGAGACGTAGGCGCAGACGCAGGTTCTGTGGCTCGACCTGGCGTAACTGTTCATACGTGCTCAACGCCTCCGTCAGGTTATTTTGCTGCAGATACACCTCGCCAAGCCGATGACGTATGGCATTATTGTGTGGATTCACCGCCAGCACGCGGCGATACAGGTCCGCAGCCTCTCCGTAGCGTTTCTGCACTTCATACACCGTCCCCAAAACGCTTAAGGCACGCTCAAACTGCGGCTGCTGCGCTATGGCACGTTTCAGCAGGTCTTCCGCCTGCTCATAGTCACCCTTTTCGGCGTACAAACGCCCCAGTTCATAGAGGCCACGGAGCGATGTCGGCTGGGTTCGTAGCAGCTCCTGAAAGACCGCAATGGCCTCTGACTGCTGGCCCGCAGCCAGGTGTAGTATACCGAGATAGATATAGCCCTCTTCATCGAGTGGCTCCAGCTCGATGGCTTTACGAAAGGCCGCCTGTGCCTCCTCCTTATGTTGCAAATTAGCATGCAGCTGACCCAGCACAAGGTACGCCGGCTGATACTTCGGATCCAGACGCAGCGCTTTTTGGCATGCTTGCAAGGCTGCCGGCACATCCCCACGGCGCATCAGGAGGCGAGCTAACTCCGTATGCAGATAGACCGTCTCCGGCTGATCTTGAATCGCCTCCCGGAGTTCGGCAATCGCCTCATCAAGCTGCTTGTCATCCGTACTGCCACGCAGGGAGGCGTAGCTCCGCATGAAGTGATAGTACGCCTCTCCACGGCGCAGAATGTCTTCAGGCCCCAGGACCGCTGTTTCACTGCTTGACCCCACGTCCTGTACCGCGGCGGCACGCGACATGTGGGCTGCCGCACAACTACTACACAGCAACAGCAGACCCATACCGCCAACCCATAACCCCAAACGGGACCCGATTCTACCTACCCTGGCCAACGAATCCATGCATGTATACATACCCCTTACCTTCTTGCTTGCCATCCCCGCTGCCATGCTCGCCTGACCGCCTCACGCAGATCAGGATCAGCGATGCTGGCTGTGCCTTCCTGCATCTGCTGTTCTTCCACCGCGGTAAGTGGTAAGGGCTCCAGTCCTTCCTCAGGAGAGGAGAAAACTGGCCGTTGGGCAGAAGACATCGCCAACGTAAAATGGAGCCTGGTAATTGCTACGTTGCCCAGGACGCCCCGAATATTTTCCAGTAATTGTGCTTGGTAAAAGGTGATTTGCTGCAGCCAGATCGCGTCGCTCACCGTGATAAACAACACACGGGCCCGAATACTTTCAGGCTGCGTCACTGCCGCCAGCTGCGGCCCAGCAATAGTATGCCAGTGTCGGATAATCTGTCCAAGGAGCACCAGGTGGCCCAAGCCGCGCTGGCGCAAAGCCTGGGCTAAAACAGGGGCAAGCGCCTGTAAGGTGCCAGCATTAGTCGATTGACGATCCATGGCCTGTCCCCTGCGAGCGTGCATGTATGGGCCTCACCGAGCCTGTCTCAACCGGTCGCGAGGCATTATACAACAGTGCCGCAATGGCACTCATCACTTCTTGCACAATCGCTACCGCTGTCTCCTTGGTGTCTGGCATCGCATAATAGTGCTGTAATGCCACCGGTTTGCCATAGTGTACAGACACCGGAGCGCGGCCATGCACGAGGGATTTGAGATGCGGGATGATGCGCTCTGTCCCGACAATTGCAGCGGGAATCACCACCGGTCGGGCCGTGTAGATGAGCTTTCCAACCGTACGCTTGCCCTCGTGCAAACGGCCATCGCGACTGCGGGTCCCTTCCGGAAATAACATCATCTTCTCTGTACGCATATGAGCAATCATCTGCCGCATCGCCTGTCTATCATGCTGCCCACGCCGCACAGGGAATACTCCCAAGGGGGTGAGCAAATAGCCCAGGAGGCGAGAGCGGAACAGCTCGGCTTTGGCCGGTGCCCAGATAATCTGCATCCCTTGGGTGGCTAGCACAGAATAGGGCAGGAGAACCGTATCAAACGCTGAGATATGGTTGCTCACCAAAACGACACCACCCTGGGAGGGGATATGTTCACTCCCCTCGATGTGCACCTGGCAGCACAAGCGGAAAAACAGTTTGGCCACCCCATAGGCTAGACGCAACCATAAACGCCCCATCCAGGGATGTCTAAATAAGGGATGCAAGGGTAGGGATGATTGCACAATGCCATCAAGATACAAGTAGTTGGACAACACCATAGCTCTAGAATAGGATATGTCAATATACGCGTGAGTATAGCCTTCTCGGGTCAGATATGCAATCGAAAGAAAAGGCGGTAGGCTTAGAGTCGGGACATCTCAACTGCACCATTGACTTCACCCCGTGTCTCACTTAACATATGGGCTCTTTAGTCACTCCTCTTGCATCACGGTATATGTCTCTCTACGCAATAATGCTCGCTAGTGGTAGTGGGGCACGCTTCTGGTCCGTAAGCCAGGGCCATCTTCCGAACCTGCAGCCTCTCTGCAGGCCCAGACCGTGTAGGAGCTACACGTATGTCAAAACTATTGAGTGAGGGTAAGCTCGAAGATGCCTTTGTGACCAGAGTGAAGAAGAATATTACACTTACTAAGTGTTTGATTGAGGAAGGCAAAACCCCGGGGACTTTAGCCATTGTTTCCGGCGCGGAATCTGCCAGAAATTTCTGGCAGAAGATTCTGGATGAGGCCAAGAGCTCTCTCCAGGCTCTCTCAGTGCTCTCCTTGCACGAGGATTTACCAGTCAATCAGGCTTTTGGCGTGCTGCTTCTTTGGCAGCGGCTGAGAGACGCGGCCGACCGCACGCGCGGGACCCTGGCAGCCTTTGTGTTTGGGAGTGGCACTCGCTCCACGCCCTTTACGGAAACGGATAATGCCCAAAAACCCGCCATCGTGACGCCTGTACGTGGCATGTCTGACGGGAAGGAACGGTACCTCACGATGGTAGAACTGGCCGTACGCTACTTCATACCGGTCCAACAGTATCTGATGAGATCCGGCTTCGAGGGTCTCATCATCAAGTGGGGTGATGAAGTGCAGATTCCAACCTGCGATCTTTCTGGGCAAAATCCAGAGCTCTTTGGCAACGCAGATATTGTTCGTTTCGTTTCCATCCAGGAGATGACGGCTGAGAGCGCGTTAAACAAAGACTGGGTAGGAGTGAATGGAAAGCGACAAGTCACCGCCTTCATCCCGCGGCGTCCCTTGTCTGACATGGAAAAGCTAGCCGATCGGGGCCTTGTTCAAAAACGCGATGGCAAGCTCTATGGCGGCGTCAACCTTGGCTCCGTGGCTGTTTCTTATGATCTTTTGGATGCCCTCCTCAATGAATTCCAGGGTGAAGTGAACGATAGCACAGCCAATCGAAACGATCGGCCCGCCTTGGACCCTGAATTTTTTACAGCTCTCACCATCGCTGTCATTCAAGATGAAAATGAGCGCCGAGAGGCCTGGCAAAGGGCTATACAGGAAAGCAAGGACGTCAAGAAATTGTCTGAAAAAATGCTCAATGTTTTAGAGAGAATGCAAAAGGCCATTAAAATGCTGGACCGACCTTTGAAAATGCTGGCTCTAGACTTTCAAGATCAATACTGGGGTGACATTGGCCAGCATCCACAAATCTACGACTTTTATATGGGTCTGAACGAGCCAGGGCCCAAAGGCGAAATCCTCCGCGCCCTAGCCGACATCCCCAACCAGCGGGATGAAAACGGCAACATCATTGTGGGGGATTCCTACATCAGCCAGAACATAACTGTCAAGAATTCCGTTCTCATAAACGTCACTCTTACTGGTCAAGGGCGTATTGAAAATAGCGTCTTGATTGGCACACGGGCCGGGAACATCGATATGGACAACGGCTTTGATGTGCTGAGCACAGGCACTAGCCTGCAAGTATCCTCTAGGGGTGGGACTTACAAAGTGGTATCAGACGTCCCAGTGACCGTCGCCGCAGGGGAGCGCGTTACTACTCTCTTCATGCCTACGTACGGCACTTACCTCATGCGCGTTCATGAGCATACAAACCTTCGAGACACGGCGGCCACGTACGATGTTCCGATCTTTGGGAACCCGGTGTCATTTAAAGATGCCCATGAAGACATGGGCAGAATCACTGTCGAGGAACTGGAGCGGGTCCGTAGCGCCAAACTGCCCAGCCCCACGAGTACCTAGGACCCCAGCCGCGCTCTAGTGCCCCCTACGTGCTCTGCGATACCCGAGGCTCCTGCTGCTGGAGCCAGTGCAAGGCGGCTTGCAAGGCCAATATATAACTATAAGAACCAAAGCCAGCCACTTGCCCCAGGGTAATATCAGCGAGATACGACTGCCGGCGAAACGGCTCACGGCGATAGATATTGGAGAGATGCACTTCAATCACTGGCAGACCCACCGCTAGAATCGCATCACGGATAGCAATGCTGGTATGCGTGTAGGCCCCAGGATTGATAATCAGCAGAGCGGCCTGTGTACCCCGCTGCTGAATACAATCGACCAACGCGCCCTCATGGTTAGACTGAAACGTCTCCAATTCATGCCCAGCAGCCATCGCACGCTGCCGCAGTTCCTGGTCAATCTCTGCCAGCGAGGTCTGGCCATAGACCTGTGGTTCGCGTGTACCAAGGAGATTGAGATTCGGACCATGCATCACGAGAATACGAGCCATTGCCTCTCTTCGTCTTTAGACGCTCTCTCAGCGCTCCTGCTGCAAACGCTGACGTTGCAGATAGCGCAACCACAGTCCAAGCTGTGCTGCAACCCGCTGCTCTTGACGGCGTGTCATCTGCGTGGCTCTCTCGCCTGCCCCGTCAGGGGCAGCACATTGTACCGCAGGGTCTGACCCACCCCCTCCGCATGCCAGTTCCTGTTCTAAGGTGCGCAGACGCTCGTGGAGCTGATGATTGTCTGGCTGCTCTTGGGCTAAACGGCGATAAATAGCCAGAGCACGTTCTCCAAACCCTTGTTTGAGATACAGACGTGCCAGCGTTTCAGTATAAATACCAGCCGCAGCATCACTAGGTTGAGACGCATAGGCTTCTGCCTCAGCCATGTCGCCTCCTTGCAGTTTGCACGTACCCTGCTAGGCATACTCAGCGAGGAGCGTTTGCAACGCCTCCAGAGGCACCTGTTGATGATAGGCGACCTCACCGATACCCTTTAGAAGGACGAAACGGACCACACCATTGAGGGATTTTTTATCATGGGTCATCACCTCTAACAGGCGCTGCGGCGGCAGATCAGTATACGTTGTCGGCAATCCCAGTGCCTCGATCAGCGCACACAAGCGGGAACGCACGGCAGTACTACAAAAACCCAGACGCTCCGACAGAATCGCCACCAGTGCCATGCCCACGGCGACCGCCTCGCCATGCGAGTATTGCGTGTACATCGTTGCAGCTTCCAACGCATGCCCCAGCGTATGGCCAAAATTCAGAATGGCACGCACACCCCGTTCGGTGGGATCCTCTTGTACCACCCGTACTTTGACAGCAATAGATCGCTCAATGAGTGTAGTGAGGACCACTTCTTGCCGCTGGCGTATCGCCTCAATGTGCTCCTCAATAAATTGAAACAACTCTGTATCGCCAATCACGCCGGCCTTGACGATCTCACTTAAACCGCAGAGATATTCCCGTTCAGGGAGTGACTGCAGCAGCGTCGTATCCGTGAACACGGCCCGCGGTGGGTAGAACGCCCCGATGAGATTTTTGCCGAGCTTATGATTGACCGCGGTTTTCCCACCGACACTACTATCAACCATAGCCAGTAAAGAGGTAGGAATCTGCACCAGCGGAATGCCACGCATATAGGTCGCGGCGACAAACCCCGCGACATCTCCGAGTACACCCCCTCCTAAGGCACAGACCACGCTGTGACGGTCCGCCCCACCTCGCGCCAGACGGGTAAATAAGCGCGAAGCGCTCAGCAGGGTTTTGCTGCGCTCTCCCTCAGGCATCAGACAGGCCTCAACGCCAAAACCCATGGCACGGAGGCTGTCAGCCAGGGTGACACCGTACAGCTTGTATAGATGTGGATGTGAGAAAACAAAGGCTTTGCGGCCTGGGGTCAGGGCTTGCACCCGTTCACCAACGTGGGTCAACACCCCAGGGCCGATGTGAATGTCATATTGCTCTGTAGCAGAGCGTACAGCAATGCAGTGATACGGCGTAGATGGCATAGGCGTCTCTCTGTCTCTCTGACATACACCCCCTCACTGCGACAGCGCCGTGCGGCGTTTATCCGTCGCGTCATCTTGCCGTATAATACGCGGTGTGAGGAAAATGAGCAACTCGTCACTATCGTCCTGGTTGCGTTCTTTGCGGAAGAGCCAGCCAAGGACGGGTATGTTCGACAAGCCCGGAATGCCATTTCGGCTCGACTGGATGGTCCGCCTGTACAGGCCACCGATCACGACCGTATCGCCATCCTTGACTAACATGTCGGTATTGGCTTCCCGCGTCGTAATCGTCGGGATGCCGTTGACTTGTTGGGCGAAGTCCGCCTCGTTCTTCGTCGCGGTAATCTTCATGCCAATGAATTCGTTGGGCGTGACGTGTGGCGTCACCTTCAGGGTGATATTGGCATCCACAAACTCCGTCCTTGTCCCTTCCGCTGACACCGTCGCCACAGGGATCTTCCGCCCACTCTGGATTTGTGCCTCTGTGTTATCCATCGTAGCAATCTTGGGACTCGAAATAATCTTGCCACGACCAGATGATTCCAGCGCAGAGAGCTGAGCGTCCAGGACTGAGCCACCAATGCTCGCGAGCGAAAACCCAATAGCACCGCCGCCCGAGGCCAGCCCCACTGCGGCCGGCAGGTCCAATAAGAAATTTGCTGGTGGAGTAGGCGGCGTGAGCCCCCCAGCATTACCAGCAGCCGGCACACCGCCACGTACATCAATGCGATTCGGGAACGTTTTATTCGTAATCTGGGAATGAGCCAGACCAAGCTGAATGCCCAGTTCACGCAAGAACGTGCGTGACGACTCGACAATACGCGCTTCGATCATCACCTGAGGCGTAGGACGGTCGAGCCTCTCGATCAACGCCAGCACAGCATCGAGACTTGCTTGGGTATCGGTGATGATCATGGTGTTGGTGCGCGCGTCGATAATAATCGTCCCACGCCGGCTCAAGAGCTTTTCCAGATTCGGACGCAGGTCTTTGGCCGCAGCGTAATTGGCCGGTACAATACGTGTCACCAAGGGCTCAGCCTGGACTTCCGTGACCTTGGCCTTCAAGCGCTCCTGACGTTCATTGGTGAACTTCTCAAGTGGAGCTACACGAATAATGTTGCCACTGCGCTCCTGCGCTAAACTGTTGATCTTGAGGATCACGTCCAACGCTTGATCCCATGGGACATCCGTCATACGGGTCGTAATTCTGCCCTGGACATCGCCACCGGCAATGATATTCACCTTGCCGACCTCAGCAATCAGACGCAAGATGTCGTTGATATCGGCATCTTGAAAGTCCAACGAGATCTTCTCTCCCGTGAATGCCCGCGTCTCATTGATACTGTCCCCGAATGGGAGACCTTCGCTCTGCGACACTGGCGCGCTGCTTTCTGCACTTGGTGCTGGGGCTGGGACTGCTCCCTTGCGCACAATAGGACTAATCTGCGCCATGCGTGGAGCCATTGCAGCAACTAGTGGTAGCGCTGACGCTACCGGGCGTGGGGCTGGAAATAGCGGTGACAACGTCGCAGCCGTAGGCGACGGCAAGGTCGCCGGGGTTCTGGCTGCCGTGGGGCTGGGGGACAACGGCTGTAGGGCAAGACGTATAGCATCGTTGTCCTGGTGCACGTCAAACGATGCCGCCGTACGCAAATAGACCACGACTTTGACCGCCTCCTCCTGAGCGTCCGCGAGTGGGACAGCCTCAAGATGCGACACAAGGCTGTCGAGATCCTGGACTATCATGGCTTTTTCTTGCGTGGGACTGAGTCGGGCCGGCTTGATGTCGAGTGCTAAACGAGGCGGGTTTTGTTGTTGTTTGACTTGTACTTGCGGCAGTGCCCCAGCCGTCTGGAAGGACACAATCGAGCTATTGGCACGCGTGTCAAACGTGATGGCAGTGATCATCGCATTGGGGAGCTTCGCAGGTCCCGGCTCAAGTGGGCTCGTCAGCACAGGTGCAGCTCTGTCGCCTGCTTCCGCAGTTTCTGGGGCGGCGGTCGGTAGCATCTCTGCCCTACGGGGCCCAGCATCAGCCAGGGTGATCAGAAGCTGACGGCCCTGTATCTCAACTACGTGCGTGGTCATCTGTTGCAGATAGACTACGAAGCGTACGGCACGTTCTTCCGGCACCTGCAAGGACTCAATACTGCGGACGACTCCAGCCACAGGCAGCGGTCGTGGCAGGTCACCGAGCGTTGCCCCAGGGAAAGTGAGTACCAGGCGAGGAGGATCTTGTAACGTAAACGCCGTGTACTCAATAGCTTCAGTGATCTGGACGGTAATGCGGACGTTCTCCCCCAACGTCTCTGTGGTAATCCCCGTGATCATGGCACGCCTTGGCGCACCCTGACTCTCAGCAAGTGGTGGTGACTCCACCGGCTGTGTAACGCTACAACCCCCGCACCACAGGGCAGTAGTGAGGATGCCGATGGAAACACCGGAAAGGCGGTGAGAGAGGTTCACGTGCTTATCCTTCCTTCTTGTCCTTGCGCCGCAGCGGGAGCGTGAGCGTCTTGGGGACGAGCTTGTCCTCCGCGTTTAAATACTGTTCCTCGATGACGAGGCGGTCATTCTCGATCGCGATGACTTTGCCACTGTACTTGCCCATATATGTCTCAAGGGTAGCAAAATAACTCTTGCCATCAGGCGCCTTAATGAGCGCCTTCCGACCGAGTTCACCCCAAACGACTCCTACCAGTTTCAAGGCAGAAAGATCGAAGCGTTCGAGAGGTCCGAGCGGTCGATTAGGCTGTGGCTTGGGACGCAGCACATCAGGCGGTGCTTCCTTCAGCAACGGCTCTAAGGGATCACGTCGGTCCTGCACACTATACCGGTAATCCTCTGCAGGTCCCTGTGGCTTCGGGACCGGTGGCGCAGGAGTATTCGGCCGCGCCCGCCTGGTGCTGGGTTGTTCCTGACTGTGTATGCTCCCTACCTGCACACTCAACAGCAGGCTCAAGAGCAGCACAACGCCAATGCACCATGGACTGAGGGACCTCAACTCCCCCAGCTCACTTTTTCCCACTCTTCTTTGCAGATGCAGCCGCTTCATTCGCCTCGGCCTCGTCAAGAAAACGGAACGTAGTAGCCAGGCACTGCGTTTCCTGGCTCGTTGCCTCTATCTGAATCCCATTCACACTAATAATCCGTTCCAGATGGGCCAAATCATCAAAAAAGCGTCCAACCGCATGATACTGCCCTTTCACGCGTACCTGAATGGGGATCTCTGCGTAAAACTCCTTGCGCTGTTCAGGCTGGGGCTTGATGAGACTAATCTGGAGCCCGGTCCGTACTCCTACATCGGAAATCTGCCGTATCATGCCAGGAATTTCACGGCTTTCGGGCAATTCCCGTAACAGGATGTGCAACTTGGCTTCCAAATCGCTCACCTGCGCCTTAAACGTATCGAGCCTGGCGGCAATCCGCTTATGCTTTTCCACCGTTTGCCGTTTGGCATCGATTCTCTCTTGCAGCACCTGTATTTCTTCAACGTATGGCTGATACAAAAAATACCAGTAGAGCGTCCCTATAAGCACTACAAAGCCAGGGATGGCTAACCAGCGATATAATGACGGGATACCTTCAAGTCGCTCCATGAACTCCATCGTACCCCTCCGGTGTCCTAAGACGTCGCTTCTTTTTTCTTCGACCCCGTGATGCGTGCCACAACCGTAAAAGCGACCACCTGCCGGCCCTGCATGAGTTCGGACTTCGACTCAACGAGTTCAACAGTCCCGAACGACGGCGAACGCTCCAGGTTTTCCATAAAGGCTGCAATACCAACGTTGTCAAAGGATTTCCCACTAATCTGCAGCGCCCCGCCAGTGTCCTTAATTGAACTCAGCCACAGCTGGTCAGGCAGACTGTGACTGATTTCCTCGAGGAAACGCGCCGGACGGCTCTGTTTGAGCTTGAGATCTTCAATCGCTCCAACTTTTTTCTCCATTTGGGCCTTTGTCGTCTCAAACTTCTGGACCTCTTTGATGATCTCTTCGAGGCGTTTGATCTCCTCCTCCACCCCGGCGAGCTCTTGCTGACGCGCCGCCAGCTCGCGATTTTGAGTGGTATAGGCCCATACGCTTCCACCGACAACCGCTAGCACTACTACAATGGCAGCTTGGAGCTGATGGCGCAGTTCAACTCGACGCCTGACTTCACGGGCTGGGAGAAGATTAATACGAATCATCGGTCATGCATCCTTCGCAAGGCCAGTCCAACGCTCACTGCTGCCACCGGAGCCAAGTCCTGGAGATATTCAGGATCAAAAAACTTGTCGCTATAGTACAGGCCCCGGAATGGATCTGCCACGCTGACTGGCAATCCTAAACGATTGCTTAAAAAGCGGTCTAAACCCTTGATCTTCGCACATCCCCCACTGATCATCATACGGTCAATCACTTCATCCGCCGCCGTAGTACGGAAAAACTCGAACGAGCGCTGAATCTCCTCGGCAATTTCTTCGCTGACTTCAGCCATGATGGACAAGACGTCTTCTTGATGACGCTTATCGGTCACCCCGACGCCCAGCTTCAACGCTTCCGCTTGGTCGTAGCCCACATTCAATTCTCTCTGAATGGTGCTTGTGTAGCGGTTGCCACCAATGGCGATATCGCGCTGAAACATCGTGTAACCAGCTTTCAAGATATTGATGTTCATGGTCGTCGCCCCGATATCGACGAGTGCCACGACGCCGACATCATCCGCAGAGGTCATCTCATACTCATTTTCCAGCGCAAAAACGTCGATATCCACGACTACGGGGTTGAGTCCTGCATTCGTCAAGAGATTGGTGTAGTCCCGAATTTTGGCTTTCTTGGCAGCGACAAGAAGCACGTCCATTTGATTGTCCGCGCGCTCATCCTCCTCGTGCACCGTCGGCAAAATCTGAAAATCAATGTTGACATCAGAAATTTCGAAAGGAATATGTTGCTCCGCTTCTCCCTGGATCGCCTCGGTGAGCTCTTTCTCCGTCATCTGTGGGACACGGATCCGTTTGACGATCACCGACTGCCCAGAGATCGCTGTCGCGACCTCTTTGGATTTAATTTTTTCCATCCGCATGAGATTACGGATGGCCTCAACGATAGCTTCAGCCTCGGCAATGTTGCCGTCGACAATCGCTTCCGGGCGCAGTGGCATGATCCCAAAGTTGAGCAATTGGTAACCTTTACCCTTTTGCTTGAGCCGCACCACTTTGATTGAGTGCGTGCCGATATCGATACCAACCAGGAGCTTTCTACGCATTGTAAACATAAAAAATTCCTTTATTGAAACCCGTATATATTGTACAAAAGTTGCTAAGATTTCAAATATTTTCCGAGAAAACCGTCCTACTCTCTAATGGGCTCAGCGTCATGGGGCCAGTGCTAGTTGTAGCCTGCCCTCTGCCAAGGTCGTACGCCAACACTCTGCCCATCGCAAAACTGATTAGGGTCCAAAAATGATCTGCGCTTGTATCAAAGCATACCCAATCTTTTGTGCAGATAGCATATCTTTCATGAGGCCCCCCCCGTGGCTTTGCAACTGCCGAACTGCCTGCTACAATCTTCGGCACATTTCTTGGACAACGTGAGAAGGGTCCAAATTGTATGAAAATCATGGCATTTGGCGATATCCATGAATATCTCCATCCCTTAGTCTCACTGGCAGAACCCCTCCAGCAAGCCGATGTGGTCCTGGTCACCGGGGATATGACGCGCTGGCGTGGACCAGAGACCGCCAGCAAAGTTTTGCAAGCGATTATGTCCTATAATCCCAACGTCCTGGCACAGGTAGGCAATACGGATAGCTGGGACGTCCATCATCATCTCACGCAACGCGGCATAAATTTGCACGGCCAAGGCCATTGTTTCGGTGAGGTCGGCATTTTTGGGGTCGGCGGCTCGAACTATACGCCATTTTATACACCAGTGGAGTTTAGGGAGGAGGAAATTGCCGATTACCTCCTGGCTGGCTACGACATGATCAAAGAGGCGCGCTACAAAATTCTCGTGGCGCACTGTCCGCCGTATCAGACGGCGATTGACCGTATTCACTCCGGCTTGCATGTGGGCAGTCACAGTGTGCGTAGCTTTATCGAAGCCTATCAGCCGGACCTCTGTATCTCTGGCCATATTCATGAGGCGCCGGGTGAAGATACCATTGGCCGTACACACCTTATCAATCCTGGAATGCTGGCCCAGGGTGGGTATGTGACGGTGACCTGCACCCCTGAAACCCTGACAGCACACCGTGTGGCAGGGCACGACACCCGACACTACAGTACGAGTCCTTTCATGCCCTCATCACTGTGAGCGCTGGATCACCGCAAGGCAAGCGACGCTGACTATGGACCGAGGCCTCCTGCTGAGCAAAATTTTTTGGGATCTGCAGGCCAACTGGCACTTACGCCACCGTCCCAACGCGCAGACGCTCTCGGTGCAGGAGACAGTCAAAGGGCTCCAACGCCTGCTCCTGACCGAGCAGGGGGCGTTGTTACAGCATACGCTGCAGCGGGCATATGCGCGCTGCGTGTCACTCGAGGCGCTCAGTCGCTTGGATATTGCCCTGTATCAAGAAGGCATCGATCAACGGGTGTGGCGCGCCCAGGCTACCCTTATGGATGGGACAACGCAATGCTTTGGGATCATTGTAGCGCGCGCTCCAGGCGCGAGCAGCCTCATGACGCAACGCGATTTTTCGCACTTGCAAATCCTCCATGCACAGCAGGCACGCTACTGTGTGATCCCCTACGTATGTGGCACGGCGCCAGTGGCTGGAGGGGTCGCAGCCTACACTGTAGAGTGGCTGGAGGACTACAAGGAACTGGTCTTCGAGACCACGCTGGACGGGGGTGTCTTTCTGATCAATGCCCACGGCGCCCACCGCCGTTTTAGCCCACAGGCATCACGCCAGATCTGGCGGTGCCTTGTCGAGATCCTCTGGTGGTATCCGCAGCTGCGCGGCGTCAATATTCAGGCGGGAGATTTTGTCGGCCGGGCGCAGGCCGATGGACAGGTCGAACTCAAACTTACGACGGCACGGGCGCTGGCTCCAGAGGCTACGCCGGTGGAGCAGATACACGCCATGCTCGGCTGCCTGATTACGGCGAGTGGCTACCTGAGCGATGGCCAGCAACCGTTTCAGCGCCAGATGCCGCGTGAAGCGTTTATATCCCGAATGCAAGCAGTGCTGCGGCGGCGTTTTAGGGACCGGGCGCCAGAGCTGGCGCAACGGCAGTGGGCATTATTTCAAAGCGGTGCATTCGCCCAGCAAGAGGATTGGCTCAAAGACGACTGTCTGCTAGCAACCTATGACCGCTGGTGCACTGACTACCCAGCAGAACTCGCCTGGCAGAAGACGTGTCAGCACTGGCTCGATTACGCCGAAGCCGTACAGGCCGGCCGGTTGCCGGCGTCATGGTGGTTCCCGGCCGCCGAGATTCCTACAGTGCTCGACCGTCTGGCGCCTCAGAGTGTGCTGCCATCCATAGAAGAAGGGCTACGCCATGAGTTATGCAAAGATCCTCCTCGATGTCCGTGATGGTATCGCGACGATCACGCTCAATCGACCTGAGGTCTATAACGCCCTCGACATGCAACTGGCCACCGAACTCCACGATGCGGTTGTCACCTGCAGCGAGGATGCAGCGGTACGGGTCGTCGTGGTCACCGGTAGCGGGCGAGCCTTTTGCGCTGGGGGCGACGTGAAGGGTTTTGTCGAGCAGCTTGACACCATCGGGAAGCATGTCAAATTGCTCACGCTGGCCCTGCATGCGGCGGTTTCATGCCTGGTACGCATGCCCAAACCGACCATTACGGCAGTGAACGGAGTGGCAGCTGGGGGTGGTATGAGCCTGTCGCTAGCGGGGGATCTCATTGTCGCGACGGAGTCGGCACGTTTTACTATGGCCTACACCCAGATCGGCGCCTCGCCTGATGGCAGTTCGACCTTTTTCCTCCCGCGGCTCGTGGGGGTGAAACGCGCTCTGGAACTGACTTTCCTGAACCGTGTGCTCAGTGCCCGTGAAGCCATGGAATGGGGCATTGTGCATCAGGTCTTCCCCGATGATCAGTTCCAGGCTGGGGTCCAGAGTCTTGCTACGCAACTGGCGCAAGGACCAACGCAGGCCTATGGACGAGCGAAAACTCTGTTCTACAATAGCGCCAGCGAGACGCTGGAAACCCAAATGGAGCACGAGGCTCAGCTCATTGCCGCCAGTGGCCACACGGCAGATTTCCGCGAGGGAGTCACAGCGTTTGTCGCGAAGCGCACACCAGTCTTTCAGGGACGCTAGAGGGTGTTAGGCACTTTCCTGATGACGTGAAAGAGACCGCTCGCCATGCTTGAGATCGCCGTTGACATTGGTGGCACGTTTACCGATATCGTCTGTTTGCAGGATCAACAGCGCCTGTTCCTCGCGAAAGTTCCGACCACGCCCCACGATCTGGTACAAGGGGTGCAGCAGGGCGTGGCTCGCGTGCTAGCCCTTACCGGACAACCGGCCACGGCTGTGGGGCGTTTTATCCACAGTACTACCATCGCCACGAATGCTATCCTTGAACAGAAGGGAGCCATCACCGGAGTCCTCATGACAGCCGGGTTCGAGGATGTACTGGAGATTGGCCGGCAGAAACGTGCGCAGATGTACGATCTGTTTCTCGATCCCGAAACACCCAGCTTTTTGGCCCCACGCCGGCAGCGTGTGGGCATCCGTGAACGGCTTGATGCTCAGGGCAACATCTTACAACCCCTCGACGAGCCGCAGGTGATCCAGGCCGTCGCGACACTGCAACAGCTCTATGGGGTGCAGTCGGTGGCGGTATGTTATCTCTTCTCATTTGTCAACCCAGCGCACGAGCTGCGCACTCGAGAACTCATCGTGCAAAACTTCCCTGACCTGACCGTGTCGCTGTCGTCGGAGATCGATCCAGTCTTCCGGGAATACGAGCGTGTCTGTGTCACTGCCTTTGATGCCTACACGCGCCCGATTGTGGCGGTCTACATGCAACGTCTGGCCGAGGCGCTGAGCGCTATGGGCATCAGGGCCACTCTCCAGGTGATGCAGTCCCGTGGGGGTCTGACGAGTGTCCAGACAGCCATGGACCGTCCTGTGACCATGCTACTCTCAGGACCAGCGTCCGGGGTAATCGGGGGGCGCTTCGCGGGAGAGCAATCGCATCTGCGCGACCTGATTACGCTCGACATTGGTGGCACCAGCTGTGATGTGGCGCTGATACGGCAAGGCAAACCACTCCTCTCGCGTGAGGGGCGTATTGCGCGTTACCCATTGCGTATACCAATGGTTGACGTTAGTACGGTGGGGGCTGGGGGAGGCAGTCTCGCCTGGCTGGACAGGAGCGGCGGATTACATGTGGGGCCGCAGAGTGCCGGGGCTGACCCTGGTCCAGCCTGCTACGGGCGGGGTGGCACGGTTCCGACAGTCACGGATGCCAGCGTGGTGCTGGGCTATCTCAACCCGCACTACTTTGCTGGGGGTGACCTGACACTTCAGGTGGACAAGGCATACCAGGTCGTGCGTGACATGGCAGCGCGTTTGCACATGACCTCAGAGGCGCTGGCTGCTGGTATGCACCATATTCTCAATGCCTGCATGGTCGACGAGATTCGCCTGGTCTCAGTGCGACGTGGCTATGACCCACGGCAGTTTGCGCTCGTGGCGCTCGGCGGGGCTGGACCAGTGCACGGTGGCCGTCTGGCTGCTATGCTGTCTATCCCGACTACCGTGGTGCCGGCGGCACCGGGTGTCCTGTCGGCCTTTGGTCTATTAGTCGCGAACATTGAGCATGACCAGAGCCGGACATTTGCCGTCAAGGCCGATGAGGTCGACGTCGAACGCATAATTCAGGTATTGGCAGAGCTTGACCTCCTGGGGCAGGAGAAAATGCAGCGCGACCATGTTCCCCCAGAGCTCGTATACGTCAACCACGCTGCTGACCTCCGCTACGTAGGCCAGTCCTATGAACTAGAAGTGCCCCTGCCGGGGGTCCTGGACGCCACCTGTAGAGCGCAGGCTGTCGCCGCTTTTCATGCGGCACACCAGCAGGTCTATGGGCATAACCGCCCTACCCATGCGGTCGAGTTCGTCAACCTGCGCAGCGTGCACAGCGCTCCGCTACCGCGCCCGCAGCTTACCATGCTGGCATCCAGTGGCAGTTTAGAGACAGCGCGCCAAGGTAGGCGTCCGGTATATTTTGACGAATACCAGGCATATCGCGACACGCCAATCTATCAGCGTGACCTTTTACCTTTGGGGGCACAGTTTGACGGCCCGGCGATCGTCGAGCAGCCGGACACCACCACGGTGGTCTATCCCGGCTTTACCTGTCGGGTAGACGACGCTGGCAATCTCCTCCTTACCCTTCACACTCGCTGAGACACTATGGCTACTGAACCACGCCTCCTGACCTCTGACGTCCTTGCTTCGCTCGAATACGTGCGGCGGAGCGTGCTGCGCCTGCTGATCGTATTTGCCGTGACCAGTGCCATGGCATACTCTCTGGCGCCTCAGCTCCTGCACTTCCTCGCGCGGCCTTTGGGGGCACCCCTCATCATGTATGCACCATTGGAAGGGTTTATGGGATACGTGACGGTGTCGATGACCACTAGCCTCTGTCTACTGGCTCCCCTGCTCCTGTACGAGCTCAATCGCCTCCTCCGTGCCGTGGGCGGTCTGCCGCCACGCCTGGCCCTGTGGAGCACAGTGGCTGCCGGAAGCTTATTCGCGGTGGGCGCCGGCTTTTGTTATGTGGTCATCCTGCCAGTCACCTTGCGCTTCTTGCTGAGTTTTGGTGGGGAGAACGTCGAGGCCGGCATCTCGGTGAGCCGCTATCTCTCCATGAGCCTGGGGCTGTCGGCGGCCTGTGGAGTCACGTTTGAGCTGCCCCTGATAACCCTCATCCTGCACCGCCTGGGGTTGCTCTCCGTGCGCTTCCTCACCGAGCATCGGCGCTATGCCATCCTCCTTGGGGCGGTTTTCACAGCGATTATTACACCGACGCCCGACGCCTTCACTATGAGCGCCCTGTTGCTGCCATTGCTGGCCTTATACGAAACGAGCATTGTGCTCATGCGCCTCGCCGAGCGGCGTCAGAAGACCCGCGTGACGCATGTCGCGAAAAGGTGAGTCATGGATGCCATACAGCGCTTTACCGAGAATGTCGTACGCACCACCTATGAGATGCTGCCGGCCTCGGCTCTGGCAGCAACGAAGACGTTTATCCTTGATACTCTGGGAGTCTGCGTGGCGGGTTCCACTGCTCCAGGAGCGAGCACACTGGTCAATCTGCTGCGGGGTTGGGGCGGAACGCCGGAGAGCTCGTTATACACTTATGGTGGCAAACTGCCAGCTCCCTGGGCCGCGATGGCCAACAGTGTCATGATGCACAATCTTGAGTTCGATTGTGTACACGATCAGGCGGTCGTGCACCCCTTTACCACGGCCCTGCCAGCAGCCCTGGCGGTCGCCGAGGCCCAGGGTGGTGTGTCTGGGAAAACGTTGCTCACAGCCGTGACGGTGGGAGTGGATACCTCAACGCGCATTGGTATGTCCTCGCGCGCTCGTATGCGGTTTTTTCGGCCCGGGGTCTGTGGCGCTTTTGGAGCCACAGCAGCAGTCGCCAAGGTCATGGGCTGCGACCTCGAGACTACCTCCCGAGCCATGGGTCTCTTGTATAGCCAGATCTGTGGCACCTTACAATCGCATCATGAAGGTGCCACGATCAACTCTATGCAAACTGGTTTTAACGCCAAAGCTGCGGTCATTGCTGTGGCCCTGGCGCAGCACGATATCACGGCTCCCCAGGGTGTGCTGGAGGGAGAATACGGCTATTTTCGGCTCTTCGAGGGTGCCTATGATCTCAGCGCAGCTTTTGCTACCCTGGGCACTACCTGGGAAGTCCAGCGCGTCGGCCATAAGCCTTTCCCGAGCGGCCGTCTCACGCATGGTGCCGTGGAGGCGGCCCTGGCGCTCCGGCACGAGCACCAGATACAGCCCCATGAGATCGCCGAAGTCCTGGTCGAAGCGCCGCCACTGGTCACAAACCTGGTGGGCCGGGCCGCCACGACCCGGACGCCGTCAGCCCAGTTCGCTAAACTCTGTATCCCTATTGTCCTGGCGCACGTTTTCCTAAAAGGCGACGTTTTTATCACCGACTTTGAAGGCGCGGCCCTGACCAATCCACAGGTACACAACCTTGCCGCCAAAATCCGCGTGGAGCGCGCCGCAGGGGTGTCAGATGAAAATGCCATGGTGCCGTTGAGCGTACACGTATGCCTCCACGATGGCCACCAATACAGCAAGCGTCTCGACGCTGTCCTCGGCAGTCCTGAGAAACCCTTGAGTCGCACAGCGCATCTCCACAAGTTTCGCCGCTGCTGGCAGCACGGCGGCCAGCACCTCCCAGCGGGCAATGCGGACCGCCTCATCGATCTAGTGGAGCATCTTGAAGACGTGTCCAATATAGGCGAACTCTGTCACCTCCTAGTACCCTCTCCTTAGTTGTCCCCCTTTACTCTCTGGATGCGAGAGGTTTTCAGCACCTCAAGTTCTTGATAGCGCTGTAATGCCCTGGTGATTTCCCTGTATCCCGTTTGGCCCATTTCATCAATGTGCAGCAACTCTTCTTCTGTGCGCTCGACTAACTGCTGCAGCGACATAATGTGCCACTTGGATTCTTCCAAAAGTTTTATCGTCATGCGAGACACGCCCAGTATGGTCATGTCAGCTACCAGGTCACCTCGTGCAATACCTTCTGCAATGGCACTTCGCCGCAAATGCTCAGCGAGCTGCGCGAGGTTACTGCGCCTGTGCGGACGCGCATAACGCGACTTGTTTTGTCGAATAAACGCAACGGCTTCCTCAGGGTTGCGAGCGTAGAGCCGAAAGACTTCTTGCCGAAACGCCGTGAAATCAGGCACACGCACTTCTGTGCGGGGATCGAAGGGCGTGACAAAGCCCACCTCGAAGTTAATCTCCGCATACATCTCATAGGTGTATGTTTCCACGATGTACTCATCATGCCTGAGAGAGGCACGGCCACCTATGTATGTCGCTAAGCACCGATGATGCCCATCGCGGATCATCATCCGGCCGTCAGGAAAACAGGCAATAGCAATAAGACGAGGGACCGGAGTGCGGTATTTGTCCGCATGCGCACACAGGACATCTCTGGTCCAGAACAAGCCGTCGCGGACGAGCCATGACATCTCTACCACCTGATGCTTGTGGCGAATCTCATCATGCATGATCCCGAGGGTGTCAAGTTGTAATGATCTGTTCATAGAGCGAGCGTCCGTGGATCAGGCCTCTCAAGTCGTCGTCTATTGCTGCATACGCTTTATCTGCTATCCGGGTTGGACCAGCCACTGGTATATATGAAAACTGAAAACGTCGCTCTCTGCAAGTCCTTTCCCAGGGAGGGTGGACACCCTCACCCTGGGATAAAACCCTCTCAAAGGGACAGGGAGTGTGGCAAATCGTGCTGAGTTTCGCTACCCTATGGGCAAACGCAGCGAGCCCGGGCTTCTGCCTATCCAGACATGGTCGTATGTGAGAAGGAAGACACCATGCGTGAGGTTGCTATTGTCAGTCCAGTACGGACAGCGGTCGGCAATTTTGGCGGGGGATTAAAAGATGTGTCAGCGGCGGAATTGGGAGCAACTGTCATCAAGGCCGTCCTGGAACGGACAAGCCTGGAGCCCGATAAGATCGATGAGGTCATCCTGGGGCACGGCTATCCCAGCGGCGAAGAGCCGGCCATTGGGCGGTTGTGTGCTCTGAAAGCGGGTTTACCTATTGAAGTGCCCGGCTATCAGTTAGATCGTCGGTGCTCGTCGGGCTTGCAGTCGATTCTCAATGCCTGCATGATGGTGCAGACGGGTAATGCCGACGTGGTGCTGGCCGGCGGTGTGGAGAGCATGAGCCGGGTGGAGTTTTATACGACTGAGATGCGTTGGGGCAGCCGTTTTGGGTCCGTGACCCTGCACGATCGCCTGATGCGGGCGCGCGCCACCGCCTCGCCGGACGAACGTTTTGGCGTTATCTCGGGCATGATTGAGACCGCCGAGAATTTATCTGAACGCCATCATATTGCTCGTGAAGAGCAGGATGCCTACGCCCTGCGCAGTCATCAATGCGCTGTCGCCGCGATCGAGAGCGGCAAGTTTGCCGAAGAAATTGTGCCAGTGTCCATCCCGCAGCGGCGTGGCGACCCCAAATTGTTCCAGGTCGATGAAGGGCCACGCAAGGATACCTCCCTAGAAGTGCTGGCGAAGCTGCGTCCCGTGACACCCGGAGGAACTGTTACGGCTGGCAATGCGAGTGCGCAAAACGATGCGGCGTCAGTGTGTCTGGTTGTGGCTGGTGATAAGCTGGACGAGTTGGGGCTGAAGCCCATGGCCTTTTTGAAGGGATGGGCCGTGGCTGGCGTGCACCCGGCATATATGGGCATTGGTCCTGTGCCGGCCGTCGCAAAGGTCTTTGTGCGCACGGGCTTGACCTGGGACGACCTCGATCTGATCGAGCTGAACGAAGCCTTTGCCGCGCAGGTGCTGGCAGTACTCAAAGAATGGAAGCTCGACAGCTGGGACAAACTCAATGTCAACGGCTCCGGCATTTCGCTTGGCCATCCCATCGCCGCCACTGGTGCCCGCATTCTCACTACCTTGCTACACGAGATGCAGCGGCGCGACGCGCGCTACGGCTTGGAAACGATGTGCGTTGGTGGTGGCCAGGGTGTGGCAGCCATTTTTGAGCGCCGCTAGAGGGCAGAGCGGAAGAGGGAGAGACGGATGGGGATGGATCTCATCACACTGGAAGTGCTACGACATAAGTTCGACGTGATTGCTGACGAGATGGAGATTGCCTTACTCAAGAGTGCATACTCTAGCATTGTCAAGGAAGGGATGGACGCGTCGGCGGCGCTGTTTACCACTGGTGGTGAGACCATTGCCCAGGCGGCCTCGATTCCCATTCACCTGGGGAGCCTGGTACCGGCAGTGCAACGTATGCTGTACGAATTTCCGGCGCAGACCATGGCGGAGGGGGACGTGTATATTATGAACGACCCTTACGATGGTGGCTCGCACTTGCCGGATATTGTTATCGTGATGCCTATTCGCTATCAAGGGCGCACCGTGGCCCTGAGTACCACTATGTCGCACAACCAGGATGTAGGAGGCAAGACACCCGGCAGCGTGCCGACTGACGCGACCGAGATCTTCCAGGAAGGGTTACGTCTACCACCGCTCAAATTTTATGAGCGTGGGGTGCCAAACCACACGCTGCATGCCATTTTGCAGAAGAACGTACGTATTCCGGACATTGTGATGGGGGATTTACACGGCCAGATAGCAGCAGGGCATGTGGGCCAGCAGCGTTTCATCGAGTTGCTGGAGACATACGGTGTCAGCGTGGTCATGGAGGCTATTCAGGAACTGATGGACCGGGCTGAGGCGATGACCCGTGCCAGGCTCAGCGAGATTCCTGATGGCTCGTATACCTATATCGATTATCTGGACAATGATGGGGTCGACCTGGACCAGCGCATCGCCATCCAGGCCACCGTCACGATCAAGGGCTCGGAGATGTATTGTGATTTCACAGGCACGAGTCCGCAGGTGCGCGGGCCGCTGAACTGTGTTCCGACCGCGGCGATTGCCGGGGCCTATTATGTGGTGCGCACGATTACCGATCCCACCATTCCGAATAACAGTGGCTGCTATCGCTCGGTGCATCTGCATCTCCCAGAAGGCACGGTGGTGAATCCACGCCCACCTGCCGCGGTGAATGCCCGCACTGCCACGATTATCCGTATTGCCGACGTGCTGCACGGTGCCCTCGTGCAGGCTATGCCTGGCAAGCTCCCAGCCGCACCGTCCGGCCAATTACTGGTCGCTTCCTTCGGCGGCGTCGATCCACGCAGTGGCGCCGCGTATGTCACGAGTGAGCTGGGTGCTGGCGGGGTGGGAGCGCGTCCGCATAAAGACGGTATTGACCTCATGGAAATGGGGCCGTCGAACTGCATGAACATCCCCGTTGAGGCCATTGAAATGCGCTACCCACTGCGCATCCGGCAGTACAGCCTGCGCGATGGCTCCGGGGGGGCTGGACGCTATCGCGGGGGGCTCGGCGGCACGAAAATCTTCGAGGTGACCCATGGTGATGTGGTGGTATCCATACGAGGGGAGCGTTATTTCACCCAGCCGTGGGGACTGGCTGGAGGACAGCCAGCGGCCTCAGCGCAGGCCTGGGTCGAGCGCGCCGACGGCAGTATTGAGGAAATTCCCTCGAAACGAGTGTTGACCCTGCGTCAGGGCGAGTCCTTACACGTCGATACGCCTGGCGGAGGCGGCTATGGTGATCCGTTGGAGCGCGACCCTGAGGCAGTGCGGCAGGATGTCTATGACCGGCGGGTCACCGTGCTCATGGCGCGCCAACAGTACGGCGTGGTACTCCAGGAGCCAGGGCTGAGTGTTGATCAGGAGGCCACCCAACGTCTCCGCACGACGCTACAGGCGCAGCGGGTAGAGGCGTTGAGTCCCACCCATGAAAGTGTCAAGCGCGATGGGACATCAGGAAAGGGATAACGATGGCCGTACAGCAGCCAGGACTCACACCGATGGATTTGGGGCGGTATTACATGCGTCGTATGGCCATGCGGGTTGATGCCGAACACTTTCAGGAGCTCTGCCGGACGGTCGCGTATGCTATCGATCCGGCACAGACAGCGTATAATCTGGCTGTGCACTATGGTGTCATCGACCTGCCTACCCCCGCAGAGATCTGGCGTGCTGGTACCGTTCCCGATTAAGTCTGTCGCTGTAACAGCTGGTGAACGGCATCGAGCATGTCTCGCAGACCAAAAGGTTTCTGGAGAACACGCTGAGCGCCCAAGCGCTCAGCAACGGCGAGCAGAGTATCACCGCCTATCTGGCCCCCTCCAGACATAGCAATGATGCCCGTCGTGGGAAAATCACGCCGCAGCTCACGAATAGTCTTAAAACCTTCCTGTTCTGGCATTAAGATATCGGTAATAATCACCTCTGCTGGCAGAGTCCGCTGGTACTCTATCCCGACATGGCCATCAGCGGCTTCCACGACTTCGTGGCCGGCTCGCTCCAAGGCTTGCCGGAGGACATCGCGAGTGGAGGCATTGTCATCGATTATCAGAATGCGTGTCATAGTGTAGGAACCCTCACCGTATGCATAGTGCTCAGCCAAGCATAGCACTATGGCTAGCATCGTGTATCGAAATGGCTCAGTTATAAAAGGGAGCGCGATAGAATGGCCAGGGGCAAAATCGTCTGCTGCTTGTGTAAGACTTCCTCAGCAGACTGTCCATCACTGATGATGGTATCCCCGGGGCCCAGCACCGTTTCGGCCTTATGCAAATACCTCTCTTTCTTCGCAGCGTGGCGATAGATATGCACCTCATAGCTCTTACCTTCCCACAGGAAACGCTCACTAAACAGTAATTGCTCCGTGATAGACATGTGATCTCCTCGGGCCTATATGGCCGCTGCCTTCCCCTGTCTCAGGGCAAGGATCGCTTGTGTGTCAATCCCATATGGTTTGCTCTAGCGGCTTTGACATTGTTTGAGATGTCCCGCCATTATGGATAGTGGTGCAATTCCGATGCCATCTTACTTGCCCAGGTCTCTATCCTGGCTGGCTTTTCGCAATTGTCAATACCGGCCTGATTCGACCTTAACATCAATAAGTTAGGAGAAGGATGCAGCAGAACGCCGACAGGAAGGTAACGGACGCAGCCTCGAAACCATGGTCATTGCCCAAAAAACCGGGCACAGTATTATGAAATCTGTGCAGGAGAGAGAGAGTCAGCGGTAGAGGTGGGGAGGTGGATGGTGACGGTGGTCCCCTGACCTACTTCACTGGTGAGATGAATTGTGCCACCATGCTCTTCAATAATTTTGTGTGTCAGCGCTAATCCCAGCCCCGTGCCTTTGGGCTTTGTTGTCCAAAAAGGTGTAAACACAGAATCGACCTTGTCAGCAGGAATACCCATGCCAGTATCCTTGACGACCACCTCTACATCCGTCGCGTACAGGTCAAGAGCCGGGGGAGGTCCTTCTGGGGCATCGCTGGAGGTGCCCCTGTTGCTAGTGGTGGTGAAGTCTATTAAGGCTTTGGGGACAGGGCGGCACAGGATACTTAACTCTCCACCCGTTGGCATCGCTTCAATGGCGTTCAGGACGATGTTGGTAAAGCAGCGGTGGAGTTGTTCCACGTCGGCCAGGAGCGGAGGCAAAGCGACAGCCCAATCGGTTTTGAGCCGAATGCTCTGCTGCTGCAGACGCTCACTGTAAATCTCGACCACACGCTGCAGGAGGGAAGGCAGGACAACTGGGGCACACTGCAACCGCGCTGGCCTCGCCAATGACAAAAGTTCTTCCACGATAAAATTGATACGATCCAGCTCCTGGGGCACAATGCGATCGAATTTTTCCACAAAACGACTATCCTGATGCTTGCGGCTCACCAGTTGAGCAAAAGTACGGACAGAGGCAAGGGGATTCTTGATCTCGTGTGCCACACCTGCGGCCATTTGCCCCAAAGCCGCAAGACGGTCAGCACGGTGCAAGCGGCGCTCCAGTGTCTGCATGGGCGATAAATCCTCGAAAATGGCCAGGAGTCCTCCCGCTTGCCCTTCCCAATCCTGCAACATGGCCGTGCGCAGCGCCAATGGGACCTGTTGGCCATCATGACGCCAAAATTCGAGACGTGGTGCGGTAAGCGGTGTGTGGTGCTGGCGTGAGGTCTCGAGCACTTGCAAAAATTGCACGTTATCGGCAAAGACCTGCGAGGCGGATTGGCCGCGAATGTCCATACCTCGTAAATTCGTGATTGTCTCGGCCATGACGTTGAACGTCTCGATGCAACCATGGACATCCAATGTTAGGAGACCACTGGTCATGGAGGCGAGAATATTGTCGTTATAATTGGCAAGGGCCGACAACTCCAAGACTTTGTGGTCGAGCTGGCGGTTGCTGTCCTCAAGGGCCATGTGATGCTTGTGCAGTTCATGAGTCATGTGGTTGAAATTGTCAGCGAGGACAGCAATCTCGTCGTGTGTCTGGACGGCAATAGTGTGTGTGAGATCCCCACGTGCCAGTGCGACTGTCCCCTCGGTCAGTACCTGGAGTGGTGCCACGATACGTCGTGCCAGGAAGGCCGCCACCACCATACTCATTGCCACGCCTACTATACCTAAAAAGAGCACTCGCCAACGTGTCTGGGCGATCTCCATCTGCATCTCATGCAGGGACAAGCCCACGCGCACTGTGCCCCATTTCTCTGAGCTGCCTGGCACGAATACCGGTACCGCAATATCGTAATGCTCCGCTGTCCCCCGCGTGTGCGGCACATGCTGGATGAGAGTCGCCGTGGCCTGTACGGCTTGCTGGCTCACTAGATCTGGCAGTACCAGGCCTTGTTTTTCACTATGTCCGCTGTAGGCTGCAACACGTCCGTCACGGTCAAGAATAATAGTGTACAGCACATCCCGTGCCTGTGCGGTCTGTTCAGCATCTTGCCCCAACGTGACAAAATTGTACGTGAGCAGAGATTTCGTACTCACCGCGGCCAGATGCGTCGCGATAGTCTCACCACGTTTCTGCATCTGATGCACAATCGAGGCTCGCTGCCGACTTTCCACCATGAGTAAGAGCCCAAGGGTAAGGATGATCACGAGACCAATGAGGGCCAGGAACAATTTATGCCGCAGGCCGAACGCATGAGGAAAACAAATGCGTGATAGGAGCCTACTGCGGTTTTGAAGTGGTGAGAGAGACACGAGGTGTTGCATCGAGCCAGATCTTTTTCATTGAAAGATAACGCTCACCCAGGGCATTCAATTCAATCCCCTGAACGTACGGCTGAAACAACGTTTCATATGTATAATACACCAGATTCACTACTGGGGCATCCGCCATGATCTGCGCTTCAGTCTGGCGATACAACTCTATACGTTTGAGATAATCGCCCTCGCTGCGCGCCTGTTCAAGGAGGCGATCGACCGCAGGATTGCTATAGTTGGCATAATTATCGGGGCTCTGTGAATGGAACAGGGGAAACAGAAAATTGTCAGGATCAGGAAAATCAGCATACCAGACGTAGCGACACATAGCCCCTGGACGTTTGCCCAGCACTGCGGTTGTATAGTGCTGCCAGCTCTCCGCCGTGAACAATTCAACCTTCAGGCCTAGCTGCTCCAGATCTCGCTTGATTGTCTCATGTTCCTGAAGCGCTGTAGCGGACGTTACGCTGGTCCATAGCTCTAAGGTTGGCAAGTCTTTCCCCTCAGGATGCCCAGCCTCTACGAGCAGTTGCCGGGCTCGCGCGAGGTTATACGAATACCCTCCCAGGTCCGGATTATATCCCGGCATACCCAGGGGGAGTATACCACGCGCTTGCACATAGCGATTCTGCCGGATGGTAGTGTTAATGGCCTCAAGGTTGATAGCGTAATTGATTGCTTGCCGTACTTTGTGGTTGCTCAATGGACCATCGCGCGTCTCGAGCCAGAGAAACAATGTGGCCAACTGCGGTTTGCGAAAGAATTTGAAGCGTGGATCGCTTCGCAAGGGCGTGGGTTGGTGACTGAGAAGCACGGTATCTTCTAAGGAGCCTTGCTCAAACTCAGCCAGGGCTCTCTGGCGGTCAGGGATAATGCGATAGTGTATACGGTCCAAGAAAGGCCGTCCCTCAAAGTATTCTTCGTTTGCCTCCAGGGTGATCTCCTCTCCTGCCACCCAATTCACGAAGCGAAAGGCACCTGTACCGACGGGCTGACGTCCAAATGCAGATCCAAGACGCTCAACTTCTTCTCGTGGCACAACCTGTGCCTGGACCATACCCAGAATGCTGATAAAGGGTGCGTAAGGCTGAGACAGCGTGATTTGCAGTGTGTAGGCGTCCAGAGCTTGCAACCCCTCAACCCGCTCTGCTGTCCCAGCAAGGAATTCTTTCGCGCCTTGCACACGCTCAAAGAGCCAGGCCCGTGGGGACGCAGTGCGTGGGTGCAGGAGACGGGTGAAGGTATAGACAAAATCATCTGCGCTGACCTCTCGACCATGATGAAATTTCACCCCCTGACGTAAATGAAAAGTCCATACCAACCCATCGTAGGACGCCTGCCAGGATTTAGCAATACTGGGGACCACGTTGAGATTTGCATCGAACTCCACAAGCCCATCGAACACCTGTTGGGCCACCGAGACAGCGTATATATCTGTGAAGAAAGCTGGATCCAGCGTGAGCGGTTCTAGCTCGAGGCGTTTATGATATATCCCACCATACCTGGGGATGGGTGCAGGACTCTTGTCTTGGCCCTGAGCCGGATGCTCCTTATCTTTACATCCCACAGCAAGGGTCATGAAACCATTACAGAGGTAGGTAAGAACCCTGCGCCGCGATACTGGTATCATAGTAGTCTCACCCGCACAGTTTGCTTTGCCAGGTCACTACGTAAACCGTCTGGATATGAGACATCACAGACACACTTCAAAACAAGAAAAGGTACCAACCCCGGTTGGTTTACACCTTTTTGCGTGGATTTGCAAGCTCATGTCAGTCTGAACCACCTCCGCCGTCAGCATACGCTGTACCTACCAGACTGAACTGGGTGACCGCTGCACCCGAGGTCAACAGAGCAATCGCTAAGGCCACACTCGCAATCAATCGTTTCATCGCTAATTCCTCCTGAAGATTGAGTCTAATGCCCATCGTCATGGTACTTACAATCACACCTTATTCACCGCCATCATTGCCACTTTTGTAGTACTCTCTACTACTAGATAGTAAATTTGAAAAAAAACTATAAAAATCAGCAAAATCACATTTCATTTCATTTCATTCCCTCCATTTATACTTATATAAAAGTATTGATACAGACAATATATTGCTAATTATTGACATGAGAAACTCCTATAAACGTATTATGAAATTAATAAAAAATGAGTTTTATTAATGTGTACAAGCAATCGCTTCGTACCATTAAAGCAAGATGAATGCCAGAATGTGACCTTTTACTTATAAAATAATATTTGGCTTTTTTTATCAGTAGGTTATGGAAGAGCGTTTTAGAAAAAATCTCTAAAGGAGCATCGCCCGGGTAATAAGGGTACAGATAACCTCGTGATCGATTGCACATTTTTCTGTGCAACAGCACATTTTTCTGTGCAATGGCGCACAAAAAAAATAGCACTGATACGGACGAGAGAGGATGGGCAGTCTCAGGAGAGGAACAACGGGAGAGGCTGTTTGAAAAGGTGCCCACCGGCGGCCTCAGTGCAGTACCCTAGAGGGATGAACGCCAGTCCATACCCCACAGACCTCACTGAGGCTGTCTAGGAGTAGCTCAAAGATTGCCTCCTGCCTCCAATTGCGTGGGCGCTATCGTGCGTTGGCTATGCAGGCGGGGCGCAAGGCCAGCTTGTATGTCGTTGACGGGGGTAGCTGGGGGCGCATGCTCCCCCGGACGCCTCCCACCAAGACGCGTGTGTCTGGGGACTGCGTCCAGGGGCGCGCCAGCGGTGATGGGCAGCGTCTCCATGATACTGTGCGCGTCCGCCACCAGCGGGGCGTCACCAGCCCCTTCCGGCAGGTGGCCTGGAGAGCCCAAGTGTCCCGCTCACGGCTCTGGGCCGTGAGCGCGGCCCTGCAAGAGCGGCACACAGGTCACAGGGCGCCAACGCCCCCTGAGGGACAATACGGGCAGGCTCGTGATGATGGTGAGCGTCACGGCGGCCGCCGTGGCGTATCCCGCTGGAGCACGCCGCAGGTTGACCTGGCGCGGGGGTGCCTGGAAAAAACGACGTCTGCTCCGGGTCGATGGGGCCTCTCGTGGGCAGTTGGTAGAGTGGGGGCCCAACCTGGACAGTGCATCCTCCGGGTGACCTTGCGGCCCGAAGGATGGACAGACGGTGGGCTCCTGCCGCGCCGCTGGGTGGCGGCGCGCACGTGGGCGTGGTGCAACCAGTCACGTCGGTTAAGCAAAGATGAGGCGCGGTTGCCCTAGAGGAGTGAGGCGATGATTGATCTCTCGATGACACGGCTGATGTTATGTCGGCTCCCGGCAACCTGACCTTTGCAAACAGCCTCTGAGGACCATCAGTTGCACTGCCTCACGCCTGCACGGGGAAAGACAAGGGATGGTTAATCTTCTAGATCTTTCGGGGGCGAGGATTCGGAGGAGGCAACGGGCCGGATCTGCAGCATGTCCATTTTGGTCAGCAGGGTGTTACGATGGATGCCTAACCGCTTGGCAGCTTCCGTCTGATTCCAGCCATGCTTCTCGAGCGTTTGTACAATATAATGCCGCTCAAATTCGGCTTTGGCCTGACGCAGGTCAGCGCCTGTGGTAAAGAGGTCATGTGCCATTTGCCCCCGCACCGATTTAAGGTCGAGCGGCATATCTTCAATGTCGAGGATACGGTGACGGCTGAGGACTACCAGCCGTTCGATCATATTCTCCAGCTCGCGAACATTCCCTGGCCAATGATAATGGGTCAGGAGCGCCAACGCCTCTGATGTAATGCCTTGCACCTGGCGTCCAAAGGCTTTGTTGTACTTCATGAGGAAGTGATTGATGAGGAGCGGGATATCCTCGCGGCGCTCGCGCAGTGGTGGCACATGAAGTGGAATCACATTCAGACGATAAAACAGGTCATCACGGAACGTGCGGTCGGCCACCATCTGCCTGAGATCTTGATTCGAAGCAGCAACAACCCGCACATCCGTGCGAATGGTTTTACCGCCCCCCACGCGCTCGAATTCACGCTCTTGGAGCACGCGCAACAATTTGGCTTGCAAATCGAGGCGCAAACTCCCCACCTCGTCGAGGAACAAGGTCCCCGTATGCGCCAGCTCGAATTTGCCGCGATGCATCTCGACAGCCCCGGTAAACGCCCCACGCTCATGGCCAAAAAGTTCGCTCTCGACCAGGTGCTCCGAGATGGCGGCACAGTTCACCGCCACAAAAGGATTGGGGCGACGCTGGCTCTGCTGATGGATCGCCCGGGCCATGAGTTCTTTCCCAGCACCGCTTTCTCCACTGATGAGTACAGTGGCGTTGGTGTCAGCAACGCGCGCGATCAGGTCGTAAATCTGACGCATCTTGGGACTGCGGCCGACAATAAGATAACGATCAGCTTCGGCCCGTAAATCACGTAAATAGAGCACCTCACGAAGCAAGTTCTGATGTTCCAGCGTACGCCGCAGTAACGAAAGAATTTCATCGATTTCAAAGGGTTTCTCGAGATAATCGTAGGCACCAAGTTTAATCGCCTCGACAGCCACACGGACGTCTTTGACGGCCGTAATCATGATGACGTCGACGTTCTCATCCAACGCCTTAATGCGGCGTAACACTTCGATACCGTTGATTCCTGGTAAGCGGACGTCGAGCAGGACAAGGTGCACGTCTTCGTGCCGCAGCACGTCTAAGCCCTTTTCCCCGGTCTCAGCCGTAGACACCTGAAACTCGTCCTCGAGCAACACCGTATAGGATTCCAGCAGGCTCTTATCATCATCGATGATCAGAATCCGCGGGAGTACGTCCATTGCCGCTAACATCTTACTTCCCTCCAGCCTCGCCTCGCCACCACTACGCTTATATATCAAGTGTGCCTAGATCTCGCGATGTGTCCCTTTGTACTTGTATCATAAATGCACGACAGGCACAATAATAACAGAAATTCATTTTATTTATAAGGAGAACCGGTATGTCTGCAGCCCGGGATGTTACTCACACTCTCTCGCCGCGGCCCCAGCGGCGGCCGCAGTACGGTTCCGATATCATCGTCGATATGCTCCAGGCCTGTGGTATTGTCTATGCGGCATGCAATCCAGGTGCCAGTTTTCGCGGTCTCCACGACTCTATCGTGAATTATGGCGGCAACCACATGCCAGAACTGATCCAGTGCTGTCATGAAGAAATTTCCGTGGCGCTGGCGCATGGCTATGCCAAGGCTACGGGAACCCCCATGGCAGCTTTGATTCACAACATCGTCGGCTTACAGCATGCCAGCATGGCCCTCTTCAATGCCTGGTGTGACCGCGCTCCGGTTCTCGCGTTAGGCGCGACTGGTCCTATGGATAGCACGCAACGACGCCCGTGGATTGATTGGATCCACACGGCACTGGTCCAGGGCACGCTCGTCCGGGACTACGTTAAGTGGGACGATCAGCCCTACTCGTTGGCCAGCGTCCCGGAGTCGTTGCTACGTGCGTACCGCATTGCGCTGACGGATCCGCAGGGACCCATCTATGTGTGCTACGACGCCGGCCTGCAGGAAGAGGTCGTACGCGTCCCACCGGTACTCCCTGACCCGCACCGCTATACGCCTCCAGCCCCGCCGCAGGCCCACCCGGAGGCGCTGGAGCGCACGGCGGACCTGTTGGTACAGGCCGAGCGTCCCGTGGTTATCGCGGACCTGCTGGGGCGGCACCCTGCGGCCATCGAGAGCCTCAGGAGCCTGGCTGAACTGGTAGCCATGCCCGTGATCGACCGCGGTGGTCGCTTTAATTTTCCCAATACCCATAGCCTCGACGCCACTGAGGCTGCCAGTGACGTATTGGCCAACGCCGATGTCATTTTGGCGCTGGACGTCTTGGATCTTTTTGGCGCTTTGGGCAGTGTCGATAAAGCTACCCGCGTGTTTCAGCCTGCTATCGGCCCGCAGACGCAGATCATCCATATCACCATGGGCGATTTTCTGGTGCGCAGTTGGGCCGCTGACTATGAGCGTCTGCAGGCTGTCGACTTGCCTATCGCCGCCAATACCGCCGTGGCGCTGCCGCACTTGCTGGCGCTGTGTCAGGCTCGCGTGGGCAGAGCAGAGACAGCGCGTATCACAGCCCGAGCCGCCCATCTCAGTGCGCAGCACCGTGCGCGGCGGCAGCAGTGGCAACAGGCCGCCCACCTGGCGCGGGCGCAGTGCCCCATTGCCGTGCCAACAGCGGTTGCCGAAGTGTGGGAGGTCATCAAGAATGAAGACTGGGTATTGGTCAACAATGCGGTAGGAGCCTGGACACGACGCTTATGGGACTGGGAGCGCCCAGGCTGCACCCTGGGCAGCAGCGGTGGCGCGGGTCTGGGATACGGTATGGGCGCGGCGCTCGGCGGTGTCCTGGCGCATCGTCACAGTGGGAAAGTGTGTGTGAACCTCCAGGCCGATGGCGACCTGTTGTATACTCCGAGCGCCCTGTGGACGGCGGCGCACCACCATCTCCCATTGCTCGTCGTCATGTTCAACAACCGCTCGTATTATAATTCAGAAGAGCATGCCCTAGACGTCGCCCGCGTCCGTGAGCGTCCCATAGCCAATGCCGGCATTGGCACACGGTTGGACGATCCACCGGTCAACTTCGCTCAGATGGCCCAGGCATATGGCCTCTATGGGGAAGGTCCCATCGTTACACCTGATGCCATTCGCCCTGCCCTGGAGCGCGCCATCCGTGTCGTCAAGGACGAAGGCCGGTTGGCTCTGGTCGACATCGTCATGCAGCCACGCTAGGAGGAGAGACTACTCCTGCATGGTACACAGTCTGGACTATCACATAGGACTAGGTGTAGAGTATAAAATGTGCTATAAAGCAGCAACATCGCGCAGACGCCATGATGCACTGCAGATTGACGAGCAGGGAGACCGGTATGGATTTTGAACTCACCGAGCAGGAAAAGCACTTCCGGGACAATCTGCGTCAGTGGTTGCAGGAACATTTACCGCCGGGCTGGGGGAAGACTGTCTTTGAGCCGGTGGACTTGCACGACAAAATTGTGTTCCTGAAAGATTGGTCGCGGCAATTGTACGAGGCGGGCTATGCCGGTCTCTCATGGCCCAAGGAGTATGGCGGTGCTGGTGCTACGCTCATGGAGCAAGTCATTTTTAATGAAGAAGTCGCGCATTGCAAGGCCCCCACGCCCTATAACGGCATTGCCCTGGGTATGGTGGGGCCCACCCTCATTGAAGTCGGCACAGAAGCCCAGAAGCAACGCTACCTGGCGAAGATGCTGACCTGCGAGGAAATCTGGTGCCAGGGGTATTCAGAACCCGGCTCTGGGTCTGACCTGGCCTCATTACAAACGCGTGCCGTCCAGGACGGCGACGAGTTCGTCATTAACGGGCAGAAAGTGTGGACGAGTTATGCGCACGATGCAGCTTTTTGCTTTTTGCTAACCCGCACCGATACGACCGTGCCCAAACACAAAGGGCTATCCTGTTTTATCGTGGATATGCATAGTCCTGGCGTTATCATTCGACCGCTCAAGCAGATCACGGGAGAGTCAGAGTTCAATGAGGTCTTTTTTGAAAATGTGCGTGTCCCCCGCGGCAACTTGGTAGGCGAGCTGAACAACGGCTGGATGGTGGGCATTGGTCTCCTCATGCATGAACGCGCTACTACGTCCATTTTGGGGCAGGCGAACGTGCAAGTGCTGATCCAGGAGTTGGTCGACCTCACCCGGCAGTGTGGACGGCACCAAGAGCCTGTCATCAGGCAACGGCTGGCGCAGCTCTATACGGAAAGTGAGGCCGTGAAATACTACGGGTACCGCTGTCTCACCAAACGGCTACGCGGTCTGCCGCCTGGGCCAGAAGGCTCGGCGCATCGCCTGGCACTGACACGCATTGTGCAGCATGCGCAGGAGCTGGCTATGGAACTTGAAGGTCCCTATGCTCAACTCATGCACGGTTCACCCTGGGCGGTGCAGGACGGCGCCTGGCAGTTCAGCTTTCTGCGCTCCCGTTCTGCTACCATCGCTGGTGGGACAGCCGAGATTCAGCTCAACATTATTGGCGAACGCGTGCTCGGCCTTCCCAAAGGCTAAGGAGGCTTTACTCCTGTATGCCTGGCGACAGGGTAGACTTGTATGACCATGACTGCTTCACATGTTGCTTTGTTGATCCTGTTGCTTGCCGTCCTGGCATGTCTATTGGCGGGCTTCGTAGGGCGTTGGTTGACGGCACCGCTAGCACGTTTGGCTGAGGTCACCACGCATCTCCCAGAAAAGCTCCTCCGTCATCAAGCCATTGCCTGGCCGTACAGCCTCATAATCGACATCGAAGCGTTGGCCGGCACCTTGCGTTCGATGATCGATGTCTTGCAGCGCAATGTCCATGAGATCCAGCGCACAAACGAGACGCTTGAACTCCGCGTGCAGGAACGCACCCAGCAACTCCTGGAAGCCAGTACTAAACTCGGCCAAGAAATCCTGCAACGCGCGCAGACCGAAGAGCTTCTGGCGGAACGCACGGAACGTCTTGAAGCTGTCCAGGTCGTGACGGGTGAGATCACACGTGAACTCGACCTGACTGTGCTTTTGCAGGTGATCACGCGACGTGCGGTGGAACTGGTCCGTGGGACCTCGGGGGTCACGTATCTCTGGGACGAGTCTACCCAGACCCTGATCCCGCGCGCCTGGTATGGCCTGGGGGATTGGATGGAGACCGTGCGGGTGGGACTCGGAGAAGGTGTGACAGGCATAGTCGCCCAACACCGCGAAGGGGTCATGATCAATGATGAGCAGGTCTCACCCACCATTGGTCCGCTCTTTGCGATTCTCTCCGAACCCCTGGTGTATCGTGACCGTCTCCTCGGCGTCATCACGATCAATAACGAAGGCACGGGACGTGTCTTTGGTGCCCCTGAGCGTGATCTCCTGACTCTCCTTGCCTCCCATGCGGCCATTGCCATTGAAAATGCGCATCTCTATGAAGCCCTGGAAGCGCGTTTTGCGCGCCTGCGTACGTTGATGCGTCTGACCCAATTCATTTCTTCCTCGCTGGACATCAAAGAAGTCCTCGGTGAAATCGCGCAGGCTGCCGCTACCCTGATGGATGCCGCCATTGTCAACTTCTGGATCGCCGATATTACTACCCAGACCTTGCATATGCGGACGTCTTCGAATCCTGTCATGGGCAGCCCCCTCGCCATGAGCAGGACGCTCGCCTTCGGCGAGGGGGGGATCGGCTGGGTAGCCCTGCACCATCGTCCCCTCAACATCCCAGATGTGGCAAGCGATGAGCGCTTCATCGCGCGCACGTGGTTCAAGCAGCATGGGCTCACGAGCTTTTTGGCCTTGCCCATTATTCTGGGTGGTGAGCTGTTGGCCGTCCTCGCTTTAGCTGGTCGCCAGCCATTTCATTTTGCCCCAGAAGATCAGAGTCTCCTCGAAAGCTTTGCGGCGCAGGCCGCGGTCGCTATTCGCAATGCGGCGCTGTATACCGCTGAGGCCGCGGCCCGGGATGCGGCTGAGGCGGCCACTCGGGCCAAGAGCGAGTTCCTGGCCAACATTAGCCATGAAATCCGCACGCCGATGAACGGCATCATCGGCATGACCGATCTGATCCTTGATACCCCCCTTGCCTCTGAACAACAGGAATATCTCGGACTTGTGAAAACGTCGGCAGTGTCGTTGCTGCGTATCCTCAACGACCTCCTGGACTTTTCCAAAATTGAGGCGGGGAAACTCTCTCTGGAGTCGACGCTCTTTTCGCTCCGGGAAAATCTCAGTGCCACGATGAAAACCCTCGCACCACAGGACCACGACAAGCAGCTTGAATTACTCTACTATGTGCACCCCGATGTCCCTGACTTTCTTCTCGGCGATGCGGTCCGATGGCGCCAGATCCTGGTGAATCTCATAGGGAATGCTCTCAAGTTTACTGCGGAAGGCGAAGTAGTTATCGAAGTGATGCGCTACCTGCCCCAGGAGATCCACACGACAGCCACGCCACCGGCGGACGAGTCGTTCATGACTTTGTACTGTACGATACGTGATACGGGCATCGGCATCGCCCTCGAGAAACAACGCCTGATCTTCGAGGCGTTTACCCAGGCCGATAATTCTACGACACGCCAATATGGCGGTACGGGGCTTGGCCTAGCTATTTGTCATCAGTTGGTGACCCTGATGGGCGGACAGATCTGGGTGGAAAGCGCCCTCGGGCGTGGGAGTACCTTTCACTTTACGGCGCGTTTTGGTCTACCAGATACGCCGAAACCTGAGCCGGAGTCAATGGTCACCCCGCCCGGCTCTCATAACGCTGTTCTCGTCGTGGACGATAATGCTACTCATAGACGTCTGCTCACAGCTCTGCTCAGCCAGTGGGGGCTCAGGCCAACGGCCGTCGAGGGGGTGCAAGAAGCGCTCGACGTATTACAGCAGGCGCAGGAGGCTGGGTCTCCCTTCGCGCTGGTACTTCTGGATACGACGCTACCAACCGAGGATAGTGTACAATTTGCCGAGCAGATTATCGTCTCTCCTGCCCTCGCAAGGGCTCTCATCGTGATGGTGAGTCCAGCGCTCCAAGAGATGTCCCTGGCATGCTGGAGAGAGATGAAGGGCGCCACCTATGTGACGAAGCCTCTGGCGCCATCGGAACTCCGGGAGGCTATCATGATGGCGTTGGCCCCACCGGCAGTCATGACGTTGGCGACGTCATAGGCTCGCGGTCGGGAGAACATCTGTAGGGCAATGGGCGTTGCATGGCGCATCCTTCGCACGCCATGCTTGTGCATCCATAACATGCGAGGGAAGACGCAGTATATATGGGTAGCAGCTTTCCCTATACTAGATATATGTAGAGGAGAATGACTATGCCACGAGGGAAGCCGGCAAGACAGCGAACCTTACGGTATAAGGCGGCAATTATTTTTGCCCTTACCTCCCTCTTACCCTTGCTTTTATTCCTCTATATCCTCGACCAGAAAGATCTTATCCAAGATACGGATGCAGCCGGGGCCTTAGCCCTCAGCGTCTTGATCGCCGTGCTGGGGTTTGTGTTCTTTCAGCGAACTGTCCGCAGTATCAGTCGCATGGCCAATGAGTTTGTGCGCCTAGAACACGGCGAAATCGAGACGTTAGGAGACCAGCAGGCTGCGCATGAATTTACTGAGATGGCGCGTATTGCCGAATCGTTTAACAGCATCCTGGCAGAACTCAAAGCCAATACGAGCGAGCTAGAAAATTTAGTGTATAAACTCTCGACGCTGAGTGAGGTCACGGAACTTGTCTCCCGTATCCCTGATATTAAAGAAGTTCTGCAGGTGGTGCTGCATCGCGCCATGACGGCGGTGCATGCGAAAATCGGCTCCATTATGCTGTTGGATCCCCAAACGCAAACGCTGCGTATTGCCGCGGCTGAGGGTTTAGAGGATGCCGTGGTGGTGGGCACGATCGTCCGCGTGGGGGAAGGGATTGCTGGGAAGGTCGCGCAGACAGGGGAGCCCGTCCTCGTCGAGGATGTAGAGCATGATGAGCGCTTTGGCAAAGTCAATGATCCCAAATACGATACGTCATCTTTCATTTGCCTGCCGCTGCGGGCGCAGGACCGCATTATTGGTGTCCTCAATCTCTCGAAGAAAAGTGGCCAGAAATCCTTTGGCGAACTCGATTTGAAATTTTTGTCAACGTTGCTGGGCCATATCGGCTTCGCGGTGGAAAACGCGCGCTTGCTCAAGGAGGCGAAGGAAGCGGCGCTCAAACTTCGCCAGGTTGTCTACGAAAAGAGTTCACAGCTAGAGCTGGCCCAACATCAACTGCGGCAATCGGGCAAATTCTCTGCTCCGCATCATCTTATTGCCCGCATGTCTCATGAACTACGCACCCCCCTGACAACAGCCCTGGGCTACGCACAGTTACTCGTCGGGAAGGTGGAGGACAAGCAACTGCGCCAGGTCGCTCTGCGCATTTTCTATGAAACGCAGCGTGCCACGGACACGGTCCGGAATCTGCTGGCCTTTGTCGAACAGCCACGGCCAGATAAACATTCGGAGAATCTCAACGACATCTTGACTAAGGCCCTGGAAAGGAAAGCTTACGACCTGCGCTCAAACAATATTGAAGTCGAGTCTAACCTCTCTCCAGATCTGCCCGCGATCCTGCTCGATGCGCCACAATTTCACCAGGTGTTTTTGCATGTCCTCAATAATGCCTGTCAAGCCATGGTAGACTATGGCACCACGCGCAAACTCCGCATCCAGACCTCCCAATGCGGGCAGAACCTCCGGGTTGAGATTGCTGATACCGGTCCAGGCATCGCCCCAGAACATCTCCAGCATGTCTTTACCCCCTTCTTCACCACCAAGAGTCAGGGCAAGGGTATGGGTCTGGGGCTCAGTATTACCCGTGACATCATCAGAGCGCATCAGGGCACGGTCTCAGTAAAAAGTCAGGGAGGTGAGGGAACTACGGTCGTGATGGAACTTCCTCTTGCGGCCGCCTGATCTCGCTTGCCTGTACCTCGCACCATAAACGCTCAACGTCCTGCTGTGGGGGGACGGCTCTCCTCGTCGCGATCGGGGGGGGGCTTCGGACGTGCTACATCGGTATCCAGCGCCTGGCGGCGCTGCCCTTTCAGGTACGCCTGGAGTCGCTGCTGCAACAGGGGGTCCTCTTGCAACAGCTCAGCCATGGGCTTGAGAGCGAACGCTTGATCAAATTTCTCAACAGCCTCCTGATGTTGCTCTATACGCCTCAACACAGCTCCCCATTGATAATAGGCTTCAGCGTTGGTCGGATCGCGTGCCAGAACGTTCTGACATTGGATAATTGCCTCTCCTGGTTTATTGAGATAGGATAGGGCCGCTGCCCAGTTGAGGCGTGCTTTCAAATTTTCTGGGTCAGCAGCCACGACCCGGGCAAACTGTGCTGCGGCCTCGTCGTAGCGACGTTCCTTAAAGGCCAGGCGGCCGTCCTGGTAGACTTTCTGAAATGCCGGTGTCTGTGGTACGAGGGGCACCTGTGCCGATTCCTGACTACTACACGAGGCCAGCAGTACCAGCGTGCAGACCAATCCTATCCCCCGCCAGATGATTGCCATCGTATGCCCTCTATACTTACACGTACTGTAAAGTACTATACGACGCGCGCAAGGCATGCACAGCGTCAGTGACCTTCTTGCCCTTGATTGCATCAGCCAGCAGCCCGGCGAGACGCTGCATAGCGTCCTCACGCATGCCATAGCGCGTCATTTCCTGCACGCCGATACGCAGACCAGACGGATTGCGTGGCTCTGTATCGCGCGGTAGCAGGTTGTAGTTGACGACAATATCGTTCGCCTCCAGGCGCTGCGCCACCACCACACCTCCCCCATATGCCGCCACATTGACGGCAATTTGATGACTCACCGTATAGCCAAAATCCCGGGCTTCCACCTGGATCCCCTCATCATCTAGCGCCCGTCCCAGGGCTTGCGCATTGCGGACAACCTGGGCGGCGTAGGCGATGGCATGCTGGCGCATCTCTCGGATGGCCACCAGCAGTGCTGGCAGGGTGTGGAGGTGATGATTACTGGACGAGCCAGGGAACACCCCACGGTCGGCCGAGGGCCAGTACTTCTGTTCATTTTCCTCATCCAGATCCGCTACAATTACTCCCCGCTGGGGGCCAGGAAACGTTTTGTGTGTGCTGGCGGTCACCCACGTGGCGCCGTCGCGCCAGGGATCTTGAAACTGGCCGCCCACGATCAACCCAAACACATGGGCCGCGTCGTACAGGATGGGAATCCCCCGTTCACGGCACATGGTGGCGAGTTCCCGTACTGGCTCGGGAAACAAAATCAAACTCTTGCCCAGCACCAGCAGACGCGGCGCCACCTGGTCTATGAGATCGAGACTCTTCTGCACATCCAGGTGATACAGATCCTCGGCCAACGGGAAGTAGTGCAACGGGATATGCTTGGGTGCGCCCAGGCTGAGCGACAAGCCACGGGTCTGTATACGCCGACCGAATACCCCGATAGTATTATGACTGATGTGCCCACCGGCGGGTGTCGAGTTCACCATGACGGCATCGCCGCCCCGTAAATAGCCCAAGGCAATTGCGGTATTGGCGGCATTACCACTAATGGGGCGGACATCGGCCTGGCGACAACGCGTCAGCGCTAACAGTTCCTCGCGCGCCATGGTCTCGATCTGGTCAATGTAGCGCGTGCCTTGATAATAGCGTCGGACTTCATCGCCCCTGTTGGGGTGCCCCTCAGCGTAGCGGGCCATAAAATCGGAGTTCTGGATGGCGCGTACCGCTGGGCTCTGGGCATTTTCGCTGGCAATAAGATTGATCGTCTGCCGACTGCGCCACTGGTCCTGGGCGTCGACAATGGTGCGAATATCGGCGATATCCACCGGCATGGGGTTGTTCTCCTTTGTGTCTCGCGTTCCCTGTTCTCCCTAGCAGCGTCGGGTAGACGTTTGTTATACTACCGCATCTCACACGCCAGAGCTGCTGGAATTTTATCACGCTGAGATGCACTGGGGTACTGGAAGGAGACGTAGGCATGCTGGAGTTCAACCGCATCTTGCTCGCCACCGACTTTTCCGCCAGCGCCACCGCGGCGTTGCTGTATGCCGCTGCGCTGGCACGCCTGTCACACGCCACGCTCCAGGTGTTGCACGTGATTGATACGCGTGTAACAGCCCTCCCACGTTGGACCGACGTCTTTCGTCCCACAGAGTTCTTCGCAGCCCAAGTAGCCGAAGAGACCGCTGTATTGCGGGAGCTGCTGGCGCATCCAGCCTTGACCGGATTGCCCGTGGAGCAGTTCGTGCGTCAGGGTCATCCGGCTGACAACATCATTGATCTGGCAGCCAATGTGGATCTCGTCGTGATGGGCACGCAAGGCATCACTCCAACCTCGGAAAGAATCACGGGCAAAGTAGCGCAGGAGGTTGCCCATGGCAGTGCTGCGCCAGTCCTCCTGGTTCCGGTCGGTAGCAAGCTCCCTGAGATCGTTGTTACGCTACCTCCGACGCTCCCAGTGCAGCGCATCCTGTTCGCACTGCACATCGTCGATTATGCTCCCCAGGCTGTCACGCTGTGCTGCACACTCGCGACGGTATGCCAGGCATCGCTGTCGGTGCTCCAGGTCCTCGAACCCGAGCCCATCCGCTTATCCTCCCTCGAGGCTGGGACAGGCTTGTCTCACAACCTGGATGGCACCATTGCACTGCTGCACAAGCGTCTTGAGGACATCATGCCGGCTATGCCCACAGGACCAGCGATTGAGTATCTCGTTGTGCCTGGGAAGCCGGCTGAGATTATTCCACAGCAGATCAAGGAGCGCCATGCCGACCTCGTAGTCATGAGCGTGCACAGCTATGAAGGGCTGAAACATTTCTTTGTGCCCTCGATCGTTGATGCTGTCCTGGCTCAGACGTCGTGCCCGCTTCTCACGGTACCCTTCCCGCCTGTTCTGTAGAGCTTCACCTCGGACATACATCCTCCCGTCTCGCCTCCTTAGCTCCCGTCCTGGTGGGTTATTCTAACAATGTCGTTTTTGGCAATCTGCGCAATCAGTTCATCCTTGTGATATACCAACACCGTGTGGGGACGTGAGGTATCGAGGCGGGTAATGTCTTTGTAAGTCCGTTGCTCCCCGTTCCGTAGGTGAAACGTTACCGGTTTTGCTTCTGCCATAGTATCCCCTTTCTTCCGAAGTTCTACTCAGCCCGGGAAAGTATAGCAGGGTAAGGGCATCAGTGTCCGTGCAAGTGACATAGCCATCCATGGTTTCACAGGCCATTGGTCCAGTCGGGTTCGGCAAAGCAGAGAGCGATCGCGTGGATCTCGGCATCGAACTCGTGCAAGGCGCCGCGGCGCCTTGCAGGTCCCCGACTTGTGCCATGACTTCTAGTTCAGCCGCTATGGCGTAGCCGTCCCGGGGTCCCTACGACAATGGCCGGGACGTCAGGCTGGATATGATAGGCCAGCTCCAACCCCGTCAAGAACCTGGGGGAAAGGACAGGTCTCTACCAGCTTTCCAAGAGAAGAGTACCAGGCGTTTGACAAACGGCAAGTAGCGTTTATAGTACCGATACGAGACACACAAAGGGAGCGGTCAACGCGTGGAACACACCATAAGGAGAGGCTATGGCTCAGCAAGATGTTACCCAGGTTAAGGCACTGACGTTTGATGTCTTTGGTACGGTGGTCGATTGGCGTGGCAGTCTCATCCGGGAGGGTCTAGCGTTTGGTGCAGCCCATGGCATCCATATAGATTGGGCGAGTTTTGCGGACGACTGGCGCGGGGGCTATAGTCCGTCGATGAACCGTGTGCGCCGTGGCGAGTTACCGTGGACGAACATTGACGCGCTGCACCGCATGGTCCTCGACGAATTACTCGTGAAGTACGGCATCACCAGCCTGAGCGAGGCCGACAAGGATTACCTGAATCGCGTCTGGCACCGTCTCACTGCCTGGCCAGACGCCATATCTGGCCTCACCCGTCTACGCACACGTTTCGTGCTGGCGACACTCTCGAACGGCAATGTCGCGCTGCTCACTAATATGGCAAAATATGCCGGACTGCCGTGGGATTGTATTCTCTCAGCCGAGTTGATGCAGCACTATAAGCCAGACCCAGAGACGTACCTGACAGCGGCCGCTCTCCTGGGCTTGCATCCGGAGCAAGTCATGATGGTCGCAGCGCACAAAGGTGATCTGCGGGCAGCACAGGCGGTTGGCTTGCAGACGGCGTTTGTCCCACGTCCTATGGAATGGGGACCAGAGCGTACGCCTGACCTGACGCCCGACCCGGCCTTTATGGTGCACGCCGTCGATTTTAACGATTTGGCTGCCAAACTTGGTGTATAGGCTGCACGCTTCTTCTCAAGGTTTATCTCGCATCCGAGGATGGCATGGGCTCGACAAGGGCTTCCTGAAAATCAGGTCTGTCCTCGTCGAGCTCATCCGGGAAGAGGCGCTGCCAGCGACGCCGCACACCAGCGATAGCGGCGTCGCGGGAGGTCCAGTTGTGACAGAGGTGCACAATGGGTACCACGTGGCTCAGATTGTTTTCAACGATCTTCCCTTCCCATTCACCATCTACCATACTAATACTGACCTCGAATTCACTCTCACCTCTGGTGACAAACATAGCTCTTCCTTTGGTCAGAACAGGGACCTAATGCAGCGTACTCGCGCTGCCAAACAGCCAGGCACCAGAGCCTGGGGCTAAGCCGCAGACGGAGCTCAAAAGATACCTCACCTGTGTGCCATTGGGGAGACTGGCAATCATAGCAATATAGTCCGGTACAACAGCGTAACACCGAACGACCATTGTTGCATGACGAGTACTCCTGTCTGTCTGGCTACTGAAGCTGGCGCCAGGCCTGTCTGCCGTGACTATTCTCGCCCGGATTCTCGACGGTTACTGAAATATCGCCACTGGTACCTGGTGTGTACATGTACTCCACAGGATTCAAGGGGTCCACCAGAATGCCCGGCTTTGGTGTGATACCAACCGTCGACTGCAAACCACTGACGGGTCTGTCAACACCAGTACCATCTGGTACCATGTCCTTTTCGGTGAACTGGTTATCCCGCTTGAGGTCGAATGGCGATTCTTGCAGCCTCCTTCCTGTGAGTGCGTCCAATTCCATCAGCCAGCTGTTACCACCAAAGCCACAAGGATCAGAATCCGGAATCAACGTGGTGAAGATGATACGGCCATTCCTCAAGAGAGGCCTTGAGACCTGCTTCTCTGCTTGATAACCCTGCACGGGGGACAGGAGGTTCATATACCAGCCGTGCTGGTCACTGGCTTGGGGTGAGTTGTTGCATTGGAGATTGACTGGATTATTACTGGTCAGCCGCACATTGTACGTGGTATTGTCAAATGTGTGACTTAATTCGGAGTCAATGATCTGCTGCTGCAATCCACTGCTAACGATATCGCTCGACGTGCCCGTATTGCAGTCGAGAATGCCATAGAAGCTTTGATCAAGTCGTGGCGTCAGCAGCTTGTCAGCCGACTCTAAATACTTGCCCGTACCGAAAAGTACCATCATGCCCACACCTTTTGGTCCAAGGCCGACCTCAGGTCGTTCGGTAATCGGTTGACGATTCGGCGTGGGTGTGGCACTGTCTTTTGCAACATACAACGGAGCAGGCTTGCCGCTACTATCGGTATAGGCGACCTTCCAGTTCTCTTTATGGTCATCGCGGATGTCGAACTTCCACATATTGCCAAGCAGATCGCCAGCATACACATAATCAGCGATTGAATCGCCATCGAGATCGACCACTGCCGGCGTGGCCAAGCCATTCGGGGCCGATACCGATCCAGTCTGGGTCGTTATTTTGCGGATCAAGCTACCATCCTGGATGTCGATGATGTACAAAGCCGCGTAACCGTTTGTGCTCGCATGGCCGTCACTCTGCGTATTGTTATAGCCGTTACCAATAACTACCCCCCATTGCCCGGTGTGTAAGCGCACCAGGGATGGCTGGCTGAAGGTATAGCCGAGATCTGCGTCGTTGGCATCGGTAAATTCCCACAGCACTATATCTGCATCTGCGGCCTTAGCTTCCGTAAAGTCTTTTGGATTGGTGATGTCGAGCGCGTAGAGGCCTTGTCCACCCTTATTCAATCCACCTACCAGGACAGTGTGCCAGTCATCGCCATAGTAGACGTCTCCCATGGTGGCAATACCGTCTACGAAGTATTGATGGGTGTAACTTGGGCTCGTTAAATCCTTTGATGTCACTCCCGCTCCAGTCAGCTTCGGAAAGATCGGCCCAGGAATAAATCCGAAGATCTCCGTACCATTATCAGCTCTGAAGGCATGGAGCATCCCATCATTCGCTCCGGCATAGACAACACTGGTGCGATTTTGATTTTTCTGGTCTTCGCGAAATTTCGAATACATGCACTTGGGATACTTGGGATTATTTTTTTCAGGTTGATTATTTTCGTCCAGTGGACACTCCAGTGTGTCCGAATACGTAAACGACGGTAGGCCGACAAAGACAGGCACGGAGTTGACAATATCTCCCAGCTTACTGAGGCGATTCCGGAAGGCTCCTCCGTTGACAACCTCTTTGCTCGCATCGCCTCGTAAATAGTTGAGTTTATCTTGCGCAACGGTCGTATTCGCATCGAGCTGGGCTTTGCGTGTGGCATCCAGGCTCGTCCACTGGAATGGCACTGCTGCTCCGTTGGAGTTTGTCGTAATGATTTGACGAGAGCTGGGTGCGGGGATATGCTGGCTAGCTTCCCAGTTGTTAGGATCGTTGATATCAGTATTGAGAGAGCCATCTGGATTCACTTGATACGATAGCAGCTCACCAGTCCAATTGGCGCTGTTGAAGCGGGCCTGGTACACGCGCGAGCTGCTGCTGACTGAGCCGCTATTGACCGAGGCGGAAGACGCAGAACCCACACGGGCGATGATTTCATTGAAGGCATTCGATAGGTGTGTTCCTAGTGTAAGGGCATTCGTGACCAAAAAGTAGTTATCCGGTGTACCATCGTGATTGGCATCCCATTCATCCTGGAGGTCCGGAAGACCATTGTTGTTCTGATCTTTGAAGCCGCCCCACTTGGCGGCGTACCACAGTGGATCTTGTAATAGTGTGGCTCCGGACGTTGATCCAGGCGTAAACGTGCGGGTACTCGTCAGGGGTAATCCTCCCGGGCAATTAGAGGGGGGGTCGCACTGGCCAGGGGTTTTTGGGTATGGCGTATTGAGATAGTACAAGGGATCACTGCTGGCTGCTGTATCGTTATCGCGCACTTCGAGATAGACGCCGTCTTGTGTCGTGCCAGAGATCACGTAGCCCTTGTGCTGAATGGTGCCGGCCTGCGAATAGACGACTGTGGTAGTGATCGTGACGGTACCGTCGGTGTTGACATGCCAGGTGTACTGCGTGATGTCATCCATGTCATAGTCGTTACCTGCTTCCTGGGCTTCGTAGTTGACCTGGAAACTCCCATCGGTTGCCGTGGGCTGCTGCAGCAGGTAAATGTCGACAATGGGATCGGTTGGCTGAAAAGCTCCCTTGGTTGCATCGATACTATTATTGCCGACCGACTTAGCAAAAGGGACAAGCGTGATCGTCTTCCCATTCACTGGGATCTCGATCCGGGGCAGAGGTGAGGCCAGAGCCACGACAAACGTTTGGACCTTTTGGGAGCCTGGTTTGGCCGTGGTAATGTCGTTAGTGATACCGTAATGCGCCACGCTTGCGGCATAATAACCGCCTTGCTTCGTCGGTTCTTCCGGTGCCAAACCCCGAATGTTGGCAAAGCTTGTTACCGTCTTGACGGTGGGATTGCCATCGTAATTTGCCCCCGATTGGCCAATAAAATACGAGCCCGAACTACCAATTTCCGCATTCCAAATGGTGGTCGCTTCCGTTGAAACGTTGAGCGAGGCGGCAAGGTCGCTGGTGATGCCGCTGCCAAAATTTGCATCCACGCCAGGGAGCTGATCGGTATCGTACGAGACGTTGATATCACTCATCACGAGTTCGAAAGGTTTGCTGCAAGCATATGCTCCTGCGTTGCTGTAAGGATTTGTCCATGTGGCGCGCGGCAGTCCAAGTTGCGCATCAAATGTGGTACTAGAAGAGCCGTAATCAAAAGCTGAGGTAGGGCTCGTCTTGCCGGCCAAGTACCGCAAACCTTCGTACATCATTTCCGCGATAGGATTCCCCCACATGCCTCCGAATTCTGGTTCGTTGAATGGGCGTGTGACTAAGAGGCCCGGCGAGTACACCACTCCTGCACCTCGGCCAGCGCCTTGGTACCAGGAATCTGTCTGAAGATTGGCATACCCAACGGCGCGCAGCGCGTCGATGGTCTTGATGATGCCATTCGTCGAGGTAAATGTGCCATCGGTCGTGACGTTGACTTCGTCTGTAATGCTGCCGATATTTTTACGCAGGACGCCGCCGCTTTTGCTTTTCTGATAACTGCCAGTTAACAGACCGAACAGCATCGAGCCGTTTTCGCCATATTGTTGCAACAGCCCGATGGGCTTGTAATTCCCATTTGGATACTGTTGGCAGTTGGCTTCCAGCAAGCCTGTTTTGCACACCTCAACGCGCACGGTGTAGTCAGTTTTAGGGATCTCAACGCCAGTTCCTCCATGACCGACACACCGACCGTCAGTGGCGCCGGCGCAGGCGCCGGCCTGGACTTGCTCGACACTTACCCAGTTCAACGCTTTATAGGGTTGGTTCAGCGAGACGCGCAGGAGAGGCGGATTCGTCGCAGGGCCATTGGCCGTCCACGCGGTTTGGAGCATGAGCGTCACGTTGGCAAAAAGGTGACGATTCCCTGCAGTCGGCACCGACAATGGTGTATATTGCGAAATGTCATAGCCATCGTTAGCAACGCTGGTATAGTCCTTGGCCCAGGCATGCGTGTCCTGAGGAATATGCGTGCGCTCTAGCACCGTTGCCGTGCTGCTATCCGTGGAGCGTCTCCCGCCATAGAGGACTTTGCGTAAGGCATCTATACGCGCGGTCGTGACGTAGTTAAGCCAATCTCCACTCCATTGCCCACTGCATTGTTTGTTCGTGGTGACACTCGCAGGGACGAACTTGCTTCCATCATAGGTGTAGCATTTGTACGAGTCAAAATAGCCGAAGTAGGTAATCTGGCTCGGTTTATAGCCAATGTCAACCACCCCATCATTATCCAGATCCGTATAATCGTTGTAGGCTTCGTAATACAGCTTATGATCGCGCCCCAGCACCAGTAGATTGAGCGGAGGCGGATTTTGCGTGAGGAACAGCGGCGAGTCGGCCAGGTTAAGCTGTTGTGCTTCGGCTGTACTGCCGGCTAAAACTGCGGCAGCTCCTATACTGAATAACACACTTATTTTTATGACTAGGCGTTTCAGGCTAGGAATCATAATATACTCTTCCTCAACCATGAGAGGGTTTTCTAATCTGAGTTGACTCTGTATATGGCCGGCTGGTGGCAGGGTCCTCAGTTGTACTGCTTGGCATAGATACTCTCCAAGACCACGTGTGCGGCCTTGCTGGTACCAGTACCCTGCCCCCTCACTGTAAACAAATAGGTGCCTGTGGGCGCGTCGGGCCCCCACGCGATGCTACTAGGCCGAAATTTCCTTTCTTCGATGGTATAACGTGGTGGGTCAGACACCTTGTCAAGACCACTGGGGATAGGGTCGACCACACCCGTATGCGCGTTATCCCATTCGAGTGTATCCCACGCAGCTTGGGTGCCTTTGTCGTAATACGCAGGCGTTGTTCCTTTATTCAGGTCCATCCTGCTGAGTATGCTATTCACCACAGTTTCTCCTGCAGCCAGAGACACTTCTGCAGCGTAAAATGCCTCTTTGTAGGTTTTGTCATTCCCAGAAATTTCTGCTTCCAATTGGCTTGTAGTTGTCGCCGATATACCAATGAGCGTGAGTAGCACCAAGGTTATGAGACATAACACAAGGACAATGCCCTCTTGGTTGCGTGACAACAATGCTCTGCGCATGGAACCTCTCCTTGTCAAGCAATAGACAATTATATGATTGATTTCTGCACAGCAAGATTAAAGCTCTTGAGGCTCACCTTATTCTTCCAGGTTACATAAATGTTGATCGTCTTTATGCCTGAGGGTGCATCGGTACCTACTTCCCATCTGATGGTATAGCCTTGAGGAGGATTAGGATCAAAGATCCCTGGACTGGTAGTATCAGCAAGCGCTGGATCGTTATAAGGCAGAGCCATGAGTTGTTCTGCCCTATCCTGGGCCAGCGTTGTCGCTTGTGTCAAACGACTGGCGATAGTATTCACCTGGATTGCGGCTATATGCATTCTCTCAAGCCCGAGCAGACCCAGGGATAGTACGACAATCGCTACTAACGCTTCACTGAGTGTAAAGCCTTTTTCCGTTGTCACCATGGCGCTGGCTCCTGTGGTCATCCTACGATGAAGTATTTGGCTCAAAGAGCTTATTGCGGATCTGTATCGTTGTCGTCAAAAGGCGGCGGTGATAATGGTCTCCAAAAGAATCATTAGGACACTTGTCAGTTGCTGGCTTCATTACCTCCAGACAGAGTTTGACACCTTTATTAGTTTTATAAACTGTCTCATTTTTATATTTACTGTCCTGCTTTGCCATTCTGACGAGTAACGAAATTTCTACATATTCAATACTTGCCTGGTTGGTAGTGACAGTCCTACTTTGGTCGTAATACACAAAATAGACGGCTTCAATATTGCTGGCCACAATTTCCCATTTTTTCGTTATATCAGCCTGCATGTCATTAAATCTCTGTAGAGTCTTTGTATCTTTATCGAATTTATAAGCAATTTGTTCGTTTCTGTTTGATTCGATACCACCACTACCGTCAGTATCTAGTGTAAAGGCGACAGTAAAATGAGCGTCAGCGTAATTCACGGTAAATAGGTTATTCGGGGTAGGAAAAGATGTAACAAAACGGAAATTCTTAGTGGGATCCGACGAATCGGTAGGCGTCTGCATGGGATTGTAGCCAGCTGAACGCAGTTCTTTGGTCAGCAAATACAGACTGCCCCTGAGATTCTGCTCCATTGCCACTGCCTCATTCTGCATGGTGTAGGACCGCTGCTGTGAATGAAAGGTTTGATAGACAGCAGCAATAAGTACAGAGGAAATCACCACGGCTATCATGACTTCGATAATAGTGAAACCATTCTGTGTCTTTCTCTTGGATGCTGTC
>Ga0081455_10000482_pt1 | contig 51729 bp, 42 predicted proteins | sample TabmetS3T2R1_FD_70207 | JGI IMG/M metagenome (GOLD analysis project Ga0081455, IMG submission 70207) | Tabebuia heterophylla rhizosphere microbial communities from the University of Puerto Rico - S3T2R1 | ecosystem: Host-associated > Plants > Roots > Rhizosphere ...
GGGGCGCAGGCCCCGGCCCCGCCCCGGCGGCAGCGCGCCCGGCGCAGCCCGAACATCGCGGGAGCGGTGGGTGCGATCTGCTGGCTCGTGGTGGTGCTCGTGCCGCTGTACTGGCTCGTGCTGGCCAGCCTGCGCAGGCAGGCCGGCTTCCTCGAGCAGAACCAATGGCTGCCGCCGGGCGACCCCACACTGGACAACTACCAGACGGTGCTCACCAGCGGCTTCGGCACCTACCTCGCCAACAGCCTCATCGTCACGGTCGCGACCGTGGTGGTGGTGCTGGCCGCGGCCGTGATGGCGGCCTACGTCATCGTGCGCAACCGCCGCCCGGCGGTGCGCATGGTGTTCAAGGCCCTGCTCGCCGGTCTCGCCATTCCCTCGCACGCGGTGATCATCCCGATCTACTTCCTGATCACCCGGTTGAACCTCTACGACAGCCTGCTCGCGCTGATCCTGCCGACCGCCGCCTTCGGCCTCCCGGTGGCCGTGCTCGTCACGGTGGCGTTCATGCGGGACATCCCGATCGCGCTGTTCGAGGCGATGCGGATCGACGGGGCGAGCGAGTGGCGCATTCTGTGGTCACTCGTCGTGCCGCTGTCCCGGCCCGCGATGATCACCGTTGGCATCTACACGGCGATCCAGGCGTGGAACGGCTTCCTGTTCCCGCTGATCCTGACGCAAAGCCCGGCGACGCGGGTGCTGCCGCTGTCGCTGTGGACCTTCCAGGGGGAGTTCACCGTCGACGTCCCGGCCGTCGTCGCCGCGGTGGTGCTGTCCTCGCTGCCCCTGTTCGCCGCCTACCTGGTGGGCCGGCGGCAGTTGCTGGCCGGCCTGACCGCCGGCTTCGGCCGCTGATCCGGCCGGTCACTTCACTATTGCGGAATCCATTTACTTCTGATGAAGTGGAGGTGGCTCGACGAGGAGGACGACCGCCGCGTGACCCGGTCGACCACGACGAGTTGGACGACAGTGGCCGGTAACCGGGAAGGGCAACGATGGTGAGCGCCGAGAATGCCGGAGCCGGGGCATGAGCGTGCCGACCGAGGAAGTCCTGTGCGACGACCGCGCCGGCGTCCGGCTGATCACTCTGAACCGGCCCGACGCGGCGAACGCGATCAACACCGCGATGGAGTCCCGCTATTACGGGCTGCTCGCCGACGCCGAACGCGATCCGGCGGTCCGGGTGGTCGTCGTGACCGGCACGGGCCGGGCGTTCTGTACCGGCATCGACCTGTCGTGCTCGGTGGAGGAACTGGTCGCGGGCGGAGCGCCGTTGCCGGAGCGGCACCGGGACCGGTATCCGCCGACCATGCGGACACCCGTCATCGCCGCGATCAACGGCGCCTGCGCCGGTCTCGGCCTGGCGCTGGCCCTGCAGGCCGACATCCGGTTCGTGGCCGAGACGGCCAAGCTCACCACGGCGTTCGTCCAGCGCGGGTTGATCGCGGAGCACGGTGTGGCGTGGACACTTCCCCGGATCGTGGGCCGGGGGCGTGCGATGGACCTCCTGCTCAGCGGCCGGGTCATCACGGGAGCACAGGCGGCCGAGTACGGGCTCGCCGAGTTCGTGACGTCCCGCGAGGATCTGCTGCCGCGCGCGCTGGAATACGCGCAGGACATCGCCGCCAAGTCCTCGCCGAGGGCGGCGGCCGTCATCAAGGCGCAGGTGGCCCGGTCGGAACTCGTCGAGGCGTTCAACGAGTTGCTCGACGCCGACGACCGGACCCGGGTGTCGTTCGGCTGGCCCGACCTCGTCGAAGGCATAAGGTCGTGGCAGGAGAAGCGCCCCGTGAGTTTCCCGCAGCACTGAAGGAGAGGTTTCGCCGAGCGTGAAAGCAGTCGTCGTCACGGGGGACGACCCCGGATCGCTGGCGATCGCCGAGGTTCCCCGTCCGGTGCCGGGGGCAGGCGAGGTGTTGCTGCGGGTCGCCGCCAGCGGGGTGAACTTCGCGGACACCCGGCGGCGGGCCGAGCCGGGCGCCGCCCAGCCGGTGGTACCCGGGTCCGAGCCCGCCGGCGTCGTCGTGGAGCTGGGGCCCAATGCCGCCGCCGCGGCACCTGACCGGGCCGGCCTGGCCGTGGGCACGAGAGTGCTCGCGACGTTCGCGCCTGGGTCGTATGCGGAGTACGTGACCGCGCCGGCGCATGTGCTGCACCGCGTCCCCGAGGGCAAGTCGCTGACCGAGGCGGCCGCGTTTCCGATCAACTTCCTGACCGCGTGGTTCACCGTGCACCACCGCGCTCAGGTCGAGGCGGGGCAAACCGTGCTGGTGCACGCCGCGGGTGGTGGCGTCGGGTCGGCGGCCGTGCAACTGGCCAAGCGGGCCGGATGCGTGGTGATCGCGGTGGCGAGCTCGGAGGCCAAGCTGGCGTTGGCCCGGAGCCTGGGCGCCGATCACGCGATCGCGTCGGGGCCAGGTTTCGCCAACGAGGTTCGCGCGCTGCTGGGTGAGCCGCGACCGGTCGACGTCGTCCTCGATTCCGTCGGGGGAGAGGTACTGGTGGAGAGCCTGGACCTGCTGCGGCCGTGGGGACGGTACGTCGGGTACGGACAGGCGGGCGGGACGCCGGCGACGATCGACGCCTACCGCGCGGCGATCCCCTTCCACCTCGAGCTCCGCTTCGTCGCGCTGCGCAGCCTGTTGCTCAGCGCGGACCCCGGGGACCGGGAGTTGCTCCGCCAGGCGATGGCGCATCTCCTCGAGCTGTGGGCGGCGGGCGCGATCCGGCCGGGACAGGTGGAGGTGCTGGAGATGGACCGGGCCGCCGACGCCCACGACCGTCTCAAGGCCCGCGCCGTCCCCGGCAAGCTCGTGCTGCGTACCGGCACCGAGTGACGCTCGCAGTCCCGGACCCACGCCTACCGGGCGGAACCGTCGCGAGTGTCCGGACGAGGGCAGGGCGGCCGCGACGGTTCCGGTCCGGCTCAGGGACGTAGCAGGCTCTTGATCGCGCGGCGCTCGTCCATCGCGCGGTAGCCCTCGGCGGCCTCGTTCAGCGGGAGTTCGAGGTCGAACACCTGGCCCGGGTCGATCGTGCCGTCGAGGATCAGCCCGATCAGCTCGGGCAGGAACCGGCGCACCGGGGCCGGGCCGCCGTGCAGGTGCACGTGGGAGAAGAACAGCTCCTCGCCGGGCAGTTCGACGCCGTGGGAGACACCGACGTAACCCACGTGCCCGCCCGCGCGGGTCGAGCGGATGGCCTGCATCATCGACTCCTGCGTGCCCACGGCCTCGATCACCGAATGCGCGCCCAGGCCGCCGGTGAGCTCCTTGACGCGGGCGACGCCCTCGTCGCCGCGTTCGGTGACGATGTCGGTCGCGCCGAACTCGCGGGCCAGTTTCTGGCGGCTCTCGTGGCGGCTCATCGCGATGATCCGCTCGGCGCCCAGCTGTTTGGCGGCAAGGACACCGAGCAGCCCGACCGCGCCGTCGCCGACGACGGCCACGGTCTTGCCCGGGCCTGCCTCCGCGGCGACGGCGCCGAACCAGCCGGTGCCCAGTACGTCGGAGGCGGCGAGCAGGCTGGGAAGCAGGCTGTCGGCGGGCATCTCCGGCGCGGCAACCAGGGTGCCGTCGGCCAGCGTGATCCGGGCGTACTCGGCCTGCGCGCCGCCCGGGGCCGCGGGCTGCCGGTGCACGCAGCCGGTCTGGTAGCCGGCCCGGCAGATCTCGCAGGTGTTGTCGGAGGCGAAGAACGATCCGACCACGAACTGACCCGGCTTGATCGTGCGGACGTCGCTGCCGACCTCCTCGACGATGCCCACGTACTCGTGGCCCATCGGCCACGGCGTCTGGACCTCCTCGAGACCGCGGTAGGGCCACAGGTCGGAGCCGCACACACAGGTGGCGGCCAGCCGGATGACGGCGTCGGTGGGCTGCTCGATCTTCGGGTCCGGACGGTCCTCGACGCGGATGTCGCCGGGGGCGTACAGAACTGCTCCTCGCACAGTGGTTCCTTTCGTCTGGTACGGCCGGGTGTACTCCGGCCACACACCCGCCGTGGATTCCACGCGGTCGCGGGACACGGTATCCCCGGTTCTGGTGGTCGCGCTCGCTCGAGCGGCCAGGTCCTGTCAGAACCCCCCTGCGTCAGGGGGCCCGGGTAGCGTGGAGTCGTGGACAACCGGAACGAGGTGCGGGAATTCCTCACCACGCGGCGCGCCAAGATCACCCCGGAGCAGGCCGGGATACCGGTCTACGGCCGGCGCCGGGTTCCGGGTCTGCGCCGTGAAGAGGTCGCCCAGCTCGCGGGGCTCAGTACCGACTACTACACCCGGTTGGAGCGGGGAAGCCTGCGCGGCGCCTCGGACAGCGCACTCGACGCGGTGTCCCGCGCGTTGCGGCTCGACGCCGCCGAGCGCGAGCACCTGCACGACCTCGCCCGCGCCGCCCGTGGTGGCGCCGCCCGCGAGCCCCGCCGCCGGGCCCGCCCCCAGCAGGTGCGGCCCAGCATCCAGCACATGCTGGACTCGATGACCACCGCCGTCGCCGTCGTCCTCAACGGCACGTTCGACATCGTGGCGCGCAATTCACTCGGCCGCGCCTTCTACGCGCCGGTGTTCGACGCCCCGGCCCGCCCGGCGAACCTGGCCCGCTTCTGCTTTCTCGACCCCGGTGCCGAGGCGTTCTACCCGGACTGGGCGGAGATCGCGGACACCACGGTCGCGCTCCTGCGCGCCGAGGCCGGCCGCGACCCGTACAACCGGGCGCTGACCGACCTCGTCGGCGAGCTGGCTACCCGCAGCGACGCCTTCCGCGCCCGCTGGGCCGCGCACGACGTCCGGCTGCACCACGCCGGCACGAAGCGATTCCGGCATCCGGTCGTCGGCGACCTCACCCTGGGCTTCAACTCGATGGAGCTGCCGCCCGGACCGGGGCTGATCCTGACCGTCTACACCGCCGAACCCGGTTCGGCGGCGGAGGACAACCTGACCCTGCTCGCCAGCTGGGCCGCCACCGAGCACCCGGCGCCGGACAACGCCGAGGCCGACCAGCGCTGAAGCCCAGAGAGTGTTTGGGCTTGCGTGGCGGTGCGGGTGGCGGAACCTCCCGCCGGCCCACCACCACCCTCAACGGACACGCTTCGCGTGGCAAATCCACTCAAGCGGCCCCTGGCTGTGGGATCGCCTCCTCATGTATGCCGTGAGGGGGCGCTGGCCGCGCTGTTCTTGCCAGGAACCACCTCAGAACCCGCGCCGGCGCGAGCTGACGGCCCACTGCAAGCGCCTCCGCCGCTTAGGAAACGGAACCTAGCCGTGCCGGCGGGGCGCCGTCAGCCGGAGAACCGCTTCGCCAGGTCGCGGAGCCGTTCGACCGCATCGGCCACCTGGTCGCCGGTGATGTTCGTCCCCGGCATCGGGCCCGCGCCCAGGCGCTCGAACTGCTCGGCGAAGCGCAGATACTCCCGGTGAGCGTGGTCCCGGCAGGCGAGGCAGGTGACGCTTTCCGGGCGGGGAGAGGTCATCGCGTACGGCACCTGGAGCCCGCAGCCGGCGGTGACGACGCTCGGTGCGTCGGTCACGCGGCCCAGCATCGACGAGATCAGGTTGCGGACCGCGGGTCCGCCCTCCAGCACCTTCGCCTCGACGTGGATGTGCGGCGGATCGGTCGCGCTCACGACCGGACCCAGGACAGGGAGTCGGGAGACAGCGCGTGTTCGATGCCGAGCACGGTGGCGCCGGCGATCGCCGCCCGGCTGCGCAGGGTGCTGTGCGCCAGCACCAGGTTGCGGGTCGCCAGTGGCAGTGCGCGCTGGTACACGACAGCGCGGACGCCGGCGAGGATGTCGTCGGTCGCTTCGGTGATCGGGCCGCCAAGGACAATGCGGGCCGGGTTGTAGCAGTGGACCAGGAACGCGACCATCTCGCCGATGACGGCGGCCGATTCGCGGACCAGCCGGGTGGCGTCGGGATCGCGGACCCGCAGCAGCTCGACCAGTTCGGGGATCGAGGCGGGGCCGGGCCCGCCGTCCAGTGCGCGGAGGGTGCGGACGATGGCCCCGGCCGACGCGACGGCTTCGATGCAGCCGATGTTGCCGCACGCGCACTGGACCTCCGTGGCGTTCGGGACGCGCAGGTGGCCGATGTCGCCCGCCGCGCCGTCGGCTCCGTGGTGGAGTTCGCCGTTACCGGTGACGAGGCCACCGCCGATCCCGGCGTCGACGATGACGAACAGCAGCGGGCACTGGTCCGGCGGCAGCGCGCGCGCCTCGCCGAGCGCGCACAGGTTCACGTCGTTCTCCACCAGGGTGGGCACCTGATAGTGGTCGGTGAAGGCGTCGGCCACCGGGTAGCCGTCCCAGCCGGGCATGATCGGCGGGCGGACCGGGCAGCCGTGCACCGGATCGACGGGCCCGGGCAGGCCGATCACGACGGTGCGCACACTGGGCGCGGCCGTGCGGGCGAGGAGGTCGTCGAAGGCGCCGATCAGCGTGGCGATCACCTTCTCGGGCCGGTCACCGATGTCGATGTCCAGCGTCGTCTCCCCGAGCACGGTCTGTCCTAAGTCGACGATCGCGAGGCGAGCCTGGTGCACCCCGACGTCGGCGAGCAGCGCGGCGCCGGAGCCGCCCGTGAGCGCCAGCAGATCAGCCGGGCGGCCCCGTCCGGGCACGTGCCGGATGCCGGTTATCTCCAGAACACCCGACTCCAGGAGCGCGTCCACGCAGCCGCTGACGGTGGACCGGGGCAGTGCGGTGACCCGCGTCAGCTCCGCCTTGCTCGTGGCGGTGCCCGAGGCGACGAGGCGCGCGATCGTGCTGGCCGCAACCGCGGAATCGAGCCGGGCCGACAGTTCGGGTGCCGTGAGGCGGAGACGGAGTGTCTCCTGCACGTGATGTGCCTGGTGTAGTGGAGAGGTCGGCACGGCGATCTCCTTGTCGGAGCTAATAATGGCGGCAAGCGACTCAATTATGACGTTGTAGGCCAGTATCGCGCCACATAACGTTGATCGAAGCCGCACGACCGTTACTCGTTGGTAGGGAATTCGCGCGTATGACTGAGACCTCGCCGTCCACGATCGCCCGGCCGGCGACGACCAAGCCACTCCGGGTCGCGATCGTCGGGGCCGGGATGATCGCCGCCGTTCACCGTCGCGCCGCCCTTCTCTCCGGCGCCACGGTCGCGGGTGTGCTGGCCTCCACGCCGGACCGGTCGGCGGCGGCGGCCGCGTCGTGGCGCACCGAGCCCTTCGCCGGGATCGACCAGGTCGCGGCCTCGGACGTGGACGTGGTGCACGTGGCGAGTCCCAACGAGACCCATGCGCCCTACGTCTCGGCGCTGCTCGACGCCGGCAAGCACGTGATCTGCGAGAAGCCGCTCGGGCTCACGTCCGACGAGGCGACCGCGATGACGGAGCAGGCGCAGCGGGCGGGGGTGATCGCCACGGTCCCGTTCGTCTACCGCTACCACCCCCTAGTCCGGGAGATCCGGGCGCGCGCCCGCGAGGGTGAGTTCGGCGACTGGTACCTGTTGCACGGCAGCTACCTGCAGGACTGGATGCTGTCCCCGGACAGTTCCAACTGGCGGGTCGATCCGGCTCGTGGCGGGCGGTCCCGGGCGTTCGCCGACATCGGTTCGCACTGGTGCGACCTGGTCGAGTGGGTCAGTGGTGAGCGGTTCAGCGCGGTCAGCGCGCAGGCCTCGATCGCCGTCGGCCACCGCCCCGCCACTGATGCCAAGGCCTTCGCCGCCCCGGCTGCCGCCGCGACCCAGGTGTCCGAGCAGGTGCAGACCGAGGACAGCGCCGTGGTGCTGCTGCGTACCGCGTCCGGGGTGCTCGGGACGTTGACGGTCTCCCAGGTCGCCGCGGGCCGCAGCAACCGGCTGTGGTTCGAGCTCGACGGCTCGCGGCGCAGTGCCGTGTTCGACCAGGAGAACCCGGAGCGCATCTGGCTCGGCGAGCCCGGTGGCGCGCGGCTGGTCGTCCGCGACCCGTCGTCCGGCTCGCCCGAGCAGCGGCGGCTCTCGAGCCTGCCCGCGGGCCATGCGCAGGGCTACGCGCAGTGCTTCGAGTCCTTCGTGGCCGACACCTACGCCGCGATCGGCGGGGCCGAACCCGAGGGGCTGCCGACGTTCGCCGACGGCCTGCGCTCCGCCGAGATCGTCGACGCCGTCCTGCGGTCAGCCGCCAGCGCGAAGTGGGAGGACATCCGGTGACGGCGCCGCGTCGCACCATTTCCGCCCATCGCACGCCACGACGATTGCCGGTCGTCGACTGACCGGTCCGATCCCGACGCACAAGGAGGTGCAGTGTCATGCCGCAGAACGCGAGCGGTGCCGCGCGCATTGGAGTGAACCCGCTGCCGTGGGTTTTGCGTGGTACCGAGTTCACCCTGGACGTGCCGACGCTCCGCGCGGCGTTCGCCGAGGTCGCCACCACCGGGTTCACCGCGGTGCAGGCCGACATCCCGGCGGGGCTGAATCCGCCGGAGTACTCCGCGTTGCTGTCGGAATTCGGGTTGCGGCCAGGTCCGGGGTACTTCTCCGCCGACTTCACGTCGGATCCTGCCGACGTGGTGGAACGCGCTCACCGGCACGCCGCCGCGCAGGTCGAGCTGGGCCTGTCGACGGTGTTCCTCGCCAGTGATCTGACGCCGAGCCGGATCGCCGCCCCCGCGGTCGGAACGGACCACGACGCCGGACGGCTCGCCACGATCGTCGAGAACGTCGCGATCATCGCCGGGGCGATCCGCGCCGAGGGAGCGCTCCCGTGCCTGCATCCCCACGTGGGCAGCTGGATCGAGACGGAGCAGGAAACCCGTGCCGTGCTCGACCAGGTCGACGCCGGGCTGCTCGCCTTCGGACCGGACACCGGCCACCTGTACTGGGCCGGCATGGATCCCGCCGCGATCATGAGCGAATACGCCGAGCGGATCGGTGGCGTCCACCTCAAGGACGTCTACGCCGCGGCCCGTGAATCCGCGCGGGCCAAGGGTTCCGACTACTTCGGCGCTACCAACGACCAGTCGTTGTGGACCGAACCCGGGCGCGGTGACGTCGACCTGAATGCGGCGCTGGAGGCCGTTCCCGCCGGCTTCACCGGCTGGTTCGTCGTCGAGGTCGACGTGCCCGACGGCGTCACGCCGCTGGTGAGCACCGAGCGGTCCGCCCAGTGGGTCGCCTCGCAGGCGCGCCTGGCGGCGCTGGAGTCGGTGTGAGCTCCCGGCTCGGTGTCGGCTTCCTCGGCGCCGGCTCGGTCGTCCAGGCCATCCACGTGCCCACGCTCGCCCGCCTCGGCGACCGCTTCCGCATCGTGACGGTGATGGATTCGGTCGCCGAGGTCGCGGCCGAGGTGGCCGACCGGGCCGGCGCCCGCGCGGCCACCACCGTCGCGGAGGTACTCGACGACCCGGCGGTCGACGTGGTGGCGATCTGCAGCCCGCAGGAGTTCCACGCCGAGCAGGTCGAGGCCGCGTGCCTGGCCGGCAAGCGCGCGGTGCTGTGCGAGAAGCCCCTGGCGACCTCCCGTGCGGAGGCCGAGCGCATCGCCGAGGTGGCGGGCCGCACCGGCGTCCCGATCGTCGTCGGGACGATGCACGCCCACGATCCGGGGTGGACCGCGGCCGCCGAGGCGTGGGGTGACCTCCCGGAGCGGGTCCACACGGTTCGGTCCGAGATCGTCCTCCCGCCCAACTCCCAGTTCGAGAACTGGTCCACCGAGCTGATTCCGCGGCCGGGGACGCCCTTTCCGGACACCCGCGATCCCGAGGTGCGCGCGGCGATGATCCGGATGGGCGTGCTCGCCCTCGCGATCCACGACCTGCCACTGGTGCGGTCGTTCCTCGGGCGGGTCGACGAGGTCGATTTCGCGACCTTCCTCGACCCGTTCGGCTATCTGCTCTCGATCCGCGGGAACGGCCGCACGGCCGAGATCGTCGGGGCGATGCACGGTGGCCGGCACAGCCGGTGGACGTTGGACGCGTGGGGCGAGGACGTCTCCTTGCACACCGAGTTCACCCCGTCGTTCGTGTCGGCCGGGTCGGCCGTCTCGACCCTGGGCGACGGCCACCGCCGAACGCGGTTCGGGCCCTTCCCGCGCAACGGTTACGAGCAGGAGTGGCGGGACCTCGCCGATCTCGTGCACGGCGCGCCCGCGCGGTACAGCCTCGACACGATCATCGCCGACATCACGTTCGCCGTGGAACTCGCGGACGCGGCCGTCGCGCTGGTACGGAAGGAGAGCCGGACATGACCACGGTCACGGCGGAAAACGTCGACGCCGGCACCGCCGCGGATCTGACCGCGACCTGGGCGACGCTCCCGCGCACGCTCCAGCCCACCACGGCGGGTCCGGATCTGCTGGCGCTCGGCGGCGGCTCGGCCGACTGGCCCGAGCGGCTCGCGTCCGCGGCCGCCCGGGGTGTCCGCGGGATCGTGCTCCTCGATCCGTCGCCGGTTCCGGCGCGGACGGTGCGTGAGCTCGCGGCATCCGTGACCGTTCCCGTGGTGGTACAGACCACCTGGACACCGAACCCGGCCCTCGCGCAGTTCCGCGAGCGATGGGCCGCCGCGCTGAACGACGCCATGACGGTTCGGGTGGTCGCGCGGCACGCTGGCGGCCGCCCGGTCGAGCACCTGCTGCTCGACGAGTTCACGCTGGTCCGGGCGGCCGTGGGAGCGATCACCCGGGTTTCCTTCGCGCGTCTGGGCGAGCACGGTCATGCACTGGTGGGCGAGCTCGACGGCAAGTTCGTGCACCTGCAGGGGGTCCGGACCGCTGTCGGGGCGGGCGAGGCGCGGCTGGCCGCGCTCGGCGCGGACCAGGAGCACTGGCTGGAGCTGCCGGCACCGGGTACGGCCGCACCCGCGCGCGCGGCCGTGTCCGGCCCGGACGGGGAGCAGCTGCTCTCGCCGATCCACGAAACCGGCCGCCGCGCCATGTGGCGGGCGGTCCACCGGCAACTCGAAACCGGCGGAACTGGCACCGACCTGACCGCGCTGGCCGACGACCTCGATCTGGTGGCCGCCGCCGTCGCACAGTCCCTCCGCTGCTGACCCCACGTCGCACATTGCCGACAATGTGGCGGCGGGCGCCGCGGCACATTGTCGAAAATGTGCGGCCGTCTGTCGCTCTCGTCACGGTAGGAAAGGCAAGGTGACCATGAACCTCGACACGTTCGACGACGACGGCTTCGTCAGCCTCTTCGACGGCACCACTCTCAACGGATGGCATCCGGCACCGCGAATCTATGGAACCCTGTACCCGGGCGGGCCGAGTGTCCACGATGTGTTGGTACAGCGGGGTTTCGCGGTTCCGGTCGAACCGGAGAAGCACCCCGCCGTGTGGCGCGTCGAGGATGGCGCCATCGTGGGGGAGCAGGAGACGCCCGGCGGCGGGTACGGCGGCTACCTCGTCAGCGACGACACCTTTGCCGACTTCGAGCTGGTGGTGGAGGCGCGCCCGGACTGGCCCGCTGACACCGGGATCATGATCCGCCGCAAGCGGGACAGCTGGGAGGGCTTCCAGGTTCTGCTCGATCACCGCGAGTCCGGTGGGATCGCGGGCTTCTTCGGCAACGGACTGGCGAGCTTCGCCGCGGTCCCGTTCGCCGTGGTGTCCAAAAAGGACGCCGACGGGAACGTCGTCGGGATCGCCGCCGACGACCCCGCGACCTCCACCGAGCCGGTCACCCGGGACAAGATCGACCGGCTCACCTACGCGGCCGACGTCGAGGACTTCCTCGCCGTGTGGCGGTGGAACGACTGGAACGAGTTCCGCATCCGCTGTGTCGGTGCCCTGCCTGTCATCACCACCTGGGTGAACGGGCTGAAGATCGCCGAGGTGGACACCGCGAAGATCGACTCGCCGGACTACGACCCCGCCGCCGTCCTCGGCGTTCTCGGAAACCGCGGTCACATCGCGTTCGAGGTGCACGACAACGACGCGATGTTCGGGGACGCCCGCTGGGGCGCGGGCGCGCAGTGCCGTTGGCGCAACATCAGGATCAAGGATCTCGGAGAGTCGGAGGTGCCCTCGTGAGCACGATCGCCGTGTCCAGCTTCAGCCTGCACCGGGTACTGGGGCCACTGCGGCTGGAGGAACGAACGGCCGACGGTGGTGTGCGCGAGTTCGAGGTGCCGCTGCCGCGCGAGCACACCTTCGAGGAGTTCGCCGTGCTGGCCCGGGAGCGCTTCGGGGTCACCGCGATCGAGCTGTGCCAGATCCAGTTCGACTCGTCCGCGGACGAGCGCGTGGAGGCGCTCGCCTCGGCTCTTCGGGCGGCGAACGTGCGTGTCCTGACCGTGCCCATCGACATCGGCGACCTCGCCGGCGGCGACGAGACCACGCGCGCCGACGACGTGACGCGCATCGAGCGGTGGTTCGGCATCGCGCACCGTCTTGGCGCCACCTACGTGCGGGTCAACACCGGCTCGCCCAACGCGGCGACGAAGCCGCGCGGCCGTGCCGGAGTGGTGGACGCGCTGCGCACGCTCGCTTCGTCGGCCGAACGTCTCGGCCTGCGCCTGCTGGTGGAGAACCACGGCGGTCCCAGCTCGGACCCGGAGTACCTGCTCGCGGTGCGGGACGAGGTGGGCCCCGAGCGCGTGGGCATCCTGCTCGACCTGGGCAACTTCGAGCCGATCGCGGGTCTGTCCCACGCCCGGTTCGCGGGCGAGGACGTCGACGACACCGGTCTCGACCTCGATCCGGTGTACGACAAGATCGCGCGCCTGGCTCCGGTAGCGGACCTGGTGCACGCGAAGGCCTACGACCCCAGGTCGGACGGCTCGCCGCTGCTCGACCTGGACCGCGCGCTGGGCATCGTCGCGAAGGCCGGCTACGCGGGCCCGGTCAGCGTCGAATGGGAAGGTGCGAAGGGCGATCCGTGGGTGCACACGGGTGAGACGGTGGCCGCCGTGCGTGCCGCCTTCCCCGCGCTCGTCTGACAACTCCGGGGCCGGCGTGGCGGTGCGGTGGCGGGACCTGGAACGGCCGCGGTTGACGGAGTGCCCGAAAAGGTGGCCGTCGAAACGCCACCACCTGCCGGCCCTGCCTCGCCACCGAACTATCGGCTGCGAGCCGTTCCTACGATGTTAGACGCGGCGTACCGCGCTTCTTCGCCTCTGCCGTCAAATGACATCCGGTTCGAACCAATAACGTGGTATTAACGGCGGAGCCAAAATTCAACTCGGCCTCGTACGTGTCATAGAAGACAACTTCGTGATCGTTTGGACGGTTTACGGTTGGTACAACAGTATTGAAACCATAGTTTCGAGCAACGTTTTGCACGACTTCAACCGCCTCGTCCCAGTGCGCATCAGTAATGCTCCCTGGTGCCATCCAGTTGGGCAATCCGCGCTGTTCATCGTCTGCGTCAAGGCCTGGATATTTGAACCCACACGCGGCTCCCGTGAGCTGACTCGTTTGTCGCCACTGTAGGTCAGGAAACGCGACCGACAGTGCGCTCCGAACCTGAATGTACATTTCCTCATAACGTGCGGTGACCTGGTCAATATCCGGCCGCTGCATCAGATCATTGAACTGTTGGGCGGCCTGATTTTGGTTCGGTTTGGTCGACATGGGGCTCTCCGTACGGTCGTTGCCTCCGCAACCGGTCAGTTCGAGCATGAGCGACGCGGCAGTCAGGCTGACCAGGGTCGAGCGAATGAGGCGGTTCATGCGAGTATCCAAGAGTCGATGGGTTGGCCGTGGAGGCTGGCGCTAGCGGTGGACGGGTGGCTGTGGTGCCGGCGACGCAGGTGGTGGCATGTAGGACACGCGTAGGTCTGGTCGACCGGCGACGATTGCGGCCATGTTGTACTGGCTTGTCGAACCCTCTTGAAGGTATTCGCTGTGGGTGTGCGTCGCACCGAGAGGCGTGCCGTCCACTGAGATGGCGTTGCCGGTGTCTACCCGATCGATACCAGCCATGTCGTAGGGGGAGATACCGAAGTGGTTGAGAACGTCCAGCTTTGGCACGCTGTCCTGGTCGGACATGGCGGAGAACAGGTGACCGTCGGGCACTTTGAGATCGCTTCGTTGGTCGGCGTCCAAACCAGGTGAGCCGAACACCACGGCGTCATTGACCGGGGTGTCCCGTTGGAGTGCGAGTCCGGTCGTGAGGCTGCCGTAGGAGTGGCCGAGAGCCGTGAGGTGCAAGGGCTGGCGAGTGCTGTCATGTGAGGCACCCAGTCCGTTGAGGAACCCGTCAAGCTTCTCTGCGCCAACCCTCGCGAGGTGATCCGAGGCGACTGACTGGTCTCCGTCGAGAACACCGTCCCACTGTGGTGCTTCATATCCCATCCATGTCACCGTGGCTACCTGGCCCCCATCTCCGTATCGGTCAGACAGTGACTGAGCATGTTGTTGCAGATTTTGCATATCGTTGTCGTAGCCGCTGAGACTGCGGTCCACGGTCGAGGTGAATCCTGGCGTGAAAACTGCGACATTTTTGGCGGTGTCCACGTTTCCGACCGCAACGGCGGCCTTGAGCCGGTCCCCGGACGTGTCGAGAGTGAGAAGCTGCCGTTCACCGGGCCGGTGCATGGTGGCTTCGATCGAGTCCAAGGAGCCAAGCTTGGCCTCCAGTTGGTCGATCTCGTCCTGGATATGCTGGATGGCGCCAGGGGAAAGCTCGGATTGGTTGGAAAGCTCGGCAAGCTGCTGGTTGGCGGTGTCGATTTGCTGTTGTATGGCTGCTCTTTCGCCAGGGATACGGGCCATGTTTGCCTTCGACCGGGTGTCCCCGGGTAGCCCGTCCCGATTCCCCAACAGCTCCGGGTGATCGTGCAGGAGTACGGTTCGCTGATTGGGTGATAGCGTGGCCCACCAGGCGGCGTTGTCGGCCGGGGTCGCGCCGGTCGGCGGTGGCGCCGGGATGCTCAGGGATCCGAGTGGCCATCCCGAGTTGCCTACCGCCGCGAGGTCGGTGCCGTCGCTTCCGGGTACGAGGACATGGCTGGACAGGATGCGGTCCAGCACCGCGCAGAAGTCGTTGTCCACGTCCTCGGCCGAGCGCAGTACCTCCTTGACGCGGTCCTGCAACTCGACGGCAATGCGTTGGCGGTCGGCTGTCGCTTGCGATCCGTCCGGGTCGCTTTCGGTGCACACCGGGGCTGGTCCGTGGTCAATGACGCTGCCGTCGTCGTCGATTCGGAACTCATGCGCGGCGGCCAGGCTCTGCGCTTCAGTCACCCCATGTAATACCCCGGTGATGGCATCCGACACATCCCCAGCAGCACGGCGCAACATCGCGCCTTCGGCGGCCAGTTCTTCGGCGTCGTCAGCCAGCTGGTTGGCTTTCGCGGCGGCGGCGTTCGCCGCCGGACCCGACCAGCCCTCCGGCATCGCCGTGCCGCGCAGTTCGTCGGCGCAACCGATCAGCTGGTTGTAGCGGTTGTTGAGCACTCCGACCAACTCCGCGAGCGGTTCCGGACTCCACCGGATGACCTCACCCCAGGCGACCACGGTCAGCTCATTCCCCTCGGCACCTGAACCTGACGCAGTTCACGCTCGGCGGCGTCCTCGTGGGTGCGGTAGTAGTCGGCAGCCTGCGCCATCTCGTGCGAGTAGTCGGTGAACCCGGTCGCAATCGGCTCGTCCTGTCCGGACCAGAGTTGTTTCACCGCTGCCAGCTTCACGGCCGCCCGGGTACCTGGCATCCCGGCGTCCCCGCCCGGAATTGCTCCGGCGAAGTCCAGGGGCGCGATTATGTCCGCGACCCGCTGTGCCGCCATCCCCGCAGCCGCGATCTTGCCGATGACGACCTCATAACCGGCCATAACCGCCTCGTGCCCCCTCCATCGGACTTGTCCATTTGCGTCGCGTATCCGACCGGTGACACTACGGCACCGGCGAGACCAGGCTCAACCAGTTCCAGCGCAATTGAGTAGGGCTACTTACCGCCTTTGTGCAGGCGAGACAGGGGATGTCAGAAGTAACCTCTTGCCGAACGCGACGAATTCTGCCGCGCGGTCCCCGAACCGTCCGCACTCGAACGCTTCCGGTGACTCCACCGCGCCCAAGTGGTGCCGAGACTCGACCGTCATCCATTCCCGCCGGTCGGTCTCCACGCCGATCCGGCGGCCAGGTCCTAAACTGCGAAGTCAGGACGGCTCGCCGCGTGCGGGGCGTCGTGGTCGCGGAGCCGGAAGGGGGATGGGGACCAGGGGGCACCGCCTCCGGTCCTCGGACTGCACAGTGGCCGTCACTCGGAACGACGTGGCCCGCCTGGCGGGGGTGTCCACCGCCGTCGTGTCGTATGTCGTCAACGATGGTCCGCGCCCGGTGTCGCCGGCGACGCGGGAACGGGTGCTGGCCGCGATCGCCGAGCTGGGGTACCGGCGGGACGCGATCGCGCGGAACCTGCGCACCGGCCGCACGCACTCGATCGGTCTCGTCGTTCCCGACATCGGGCTGCCCTACTTCGGCGCGATCACGCAGCAGCTCGTGGAATGTGCGTTCGAGGCCGGCCACCAGATGCTGATCTGCACCACCTCGTGGCTTCCCGAGCGGGAACACGCGCAGCTCGCCGCCCTGGCGGAGCGCCGGGTCGACGGTGTGGTGCTGATGAGTGTCGACCCGCTGCAGGACTTCTCCGCGGTGGCAGCGCTCGGAATCCCGACGGTGGTCGTCGACCGGCCCGAGTTCGCTGTTCGCGGTACGTACCGCGCGACCGCGCACCTGGTGGGGCACGGGCATTCGCGCATCGCGTTCGTGGGCGGCGGGCGCGGGTGGGTGGTGAGCCGGCGGCGCCGGGAAGGGTGGGCGGCGGCGCTGCGCGACCACGACCTTCCCGCACCGGACGAGCTGGTGCTGGCCGCGCCCTGCACCCGGCCCGGTGGCTATGCCGCGGCCGCGGAACTGCTGGCACTGAAGGAACCGCCCACAGCGGTGTTCGCCGAATCCGACGCCCAGGCGGTCGGCATCCTGCGCTGCGCGCACGATCACGGGCTGCGTGTGCCCGATGATCTGGCCGTGGCGAGCGGCGAGGGCACGGAGCTCGCGGAGTTCGCGATCCCCAGCCTGACCACGCTGCACCAGCCGATCGAGAGGATCGCGCGCGACGCCGTCGCCGCCGTCCTCGCACCGGGCGCCGACACCATGCGCAGGCTCGACAACGAGGAGTTCGAACTCGTCCGCCGCGAGTCCTGTGGCTGTGGCGACCGGCGCCGGTAGCCAGTCCCGCCCAGGACCGATCAAGCCTTGGAATGCGAGATCTACTCGTGTAGATTCCGGTCTACACGAGTAGAAACCCTGGCCGACGCCCCGCGCGCCGGTGGGCGCCTGCTCGTCGCACTGCACCACTCAACGACGAGGAGGCGCACATGCGAGTTCCGATGGCGCGCCGGTCGCTGCTCAGGTCGGCCTCCGCACTGGTGGTCCTGGGCACGCTCGGCGGATGCGGCGCCGGAGGGTCGGACGGCGACTCGGCCGGCTCGATCAGGTACGAGTTCTGGGGGAGTCCCTCCCGGGCGAAGAAGGTCGGCACCGTCGTCGGCCTGTTCCAGAAAGCGCGGCCCGGCGTACAGGTCCAGACCAGGGCGTCGGATTACAACAGCTACATCGAGAACCTCACGGTCCGTGCCGCCGGAGGTGCCCTGCCGTGCGCGCTCGGCGTGCAGAGCACGTTCTTCGCCGAGTACGCCGAAGCGGGACTGCTGCGGCCGGTCGACGACCTCACCGGAAGCGGCCGGATCGACGTCTCCGGCATTCCGGAGAACGTGCTGGCGTCCGGGCGTCTCGACGGCGCGCAGTACGTGATTCCCACCGGGAGTTTCGTCCGGATCCTCGGCTACAACGCGGACCTGGTCGCCTCCAGCGGCGCGCCGGCCCCGGCCGACGACATGACCTGGGACGACTACGCCACGTTCCTACGCGAGGTACAACGCGGCCTGCCGGCCGGGGTCCACGCCTCCGAGATCGAGGGCAACAACATGTTCTCGCTCACCTCGTGGGTGGTCGGTCACGGCGAGGCGATGTTCGACGGCGGGCGGCTGGGTTTTCCCAAGAGCCTGCTGGCGGACTGGTTCCGGTACTGGCTCCGGCTGACGGCCGACGGCGTCACGGTTCCCCCGTCGGACCTGCCGACGCAGACCGCGTCGCTCGAGCTCACCCCGCTGGCCCTCGGGAAGGCCGCCATCGGCACGCGGGACATCCCGCACCTTTACATCACGGAACAGGCGCTCGCCGCCAAGGCGCGCGGCAAGACCGTCGCCTGGGTCCCCATGCCACGGGTCGCGCCCGCCCGGTCCGGGAACGTACTGGGAATCAACGGGATCTCGATCGCCGCCAACTGTGGTGACGTCGCGGCGACCGCGGCGTTCGTGGACTTCTTCACCAACGACGTCAACGCCGCGCTCGCGTTCCAGTCGGACAACGGGATCGTCACCAATCTGCGTGCACAGGAGGCACTCCTGAACGATCCCCGCGTGCCGAAGGGGGTCAAGCGGAGCGTGACGGTCTGGCGAGCGCTCGCCGGGGCGGGCAACCTCGCCACGACGGTCTACCCGGCGGGGCTGGCCACGCTCACCAACGAGCTGACGCGGCTGTACGAGAGCGCCGCGTTCGGCCGGATGAGCGTCGACGAGGCCGTCGACACCTTCTACGCCACCGCCCAGTACGCGCTTGCCTGAACCCGCATCCGAGGACCGAATGGAGTTTCCCGATGGTCCTGACGACTGCCCGCCCACCCGATGCGTCCATTCCCCGTACCCGCCCCGCCGCGCGGCGACGGACCGCATGGCGCGAGAACATCAGCGGCTACGTCTTCCTGTCCCCCTGGCTGCTCGGTTTCGTCACCATCGTGGCGGGACCGATCCTCGTCTCGCTCTACCTGTCCTTCACCCGCTACTCCGTCCTGCGTAGTCCGAAGTGGACGGGCCTGGACAACTACCGTCGCATGCTGACGCAGGACCCGACGTTCTGGTCCGCCCTCGAGGTCACCCTCACCTACCTCGTGCTCTCGGTGCCGGTGGTCCAGGTGTTCGCGCTGTTCCTGGCCTCGATGCTGAACCGCGGCGTCCGCGGTTCCACGGTCTACCGGGCGATTTTCTACCTGCCCTCGCTGATCGGGGGCAGCGTGGCGATCGCGATCCTCTGGCGCTATCTGTTCGAGGGCGACGGTCTGCTGAACAACGCGCTCGGCGCCATCGGCATCTCGACCCAGCAGTCCTGGATCGGGTCGCCGGACACCGCGTTGGGGACGCTGATCGTCCTCAACGTCTGGCAGTTCGGCGCGTCGATGATCATCTATCTGGCCGGCCTGCGCCAGGTGCCGGCCGAGCTCTACGAGTCGGCCGCGATCGACGGCGCCGGCGCTTTCCGCCGCTTCCGCTCGATCACGCTGCCGTTGCTCAGCCCGGTGATCTTCTTCAACGTCCTGATGAACGTGGTGACCGCCTTCCAGGCGTTCAACACCGCCTACATCGTCAGCAACGGCACCGGCGGCCCGGCCGACTCGACCCTGTTCTACACCCTCTACCTCTATCAGCGAGGTTTCGTCGACTTCGACATGGGCTACGCCTCCGCGCTCGGCTGGGGCCTGCTCGTGCTGGTCGCGGCCTCGGCCGCCGGGCTCTTCGCCCTCAGCCGGCGCCTCGTGTTCTACGGAGACCAGCGATGACAATTCCGGCAATCAGCGCCCCGCGCCGGGCGCGCAAGCACCGGGCGCCACAACGGCCGCTCACCCGCCAGCAGTTCCTCCGCCAGCTGGTACTGATCGCGCTCGCGGTCGTGATGTTCTACCCGCTGGCCTGGATGCTGGGCGCGTCCTTCCGGTCCGATTCCGCCATCAGCGATCCGGGGATCTGGCCCGGTAGCCAGTTCACGACATCCGGTTACACCGAGGGGTGGCAGGGGATCTCGGGTGTCGGCTTCGGACGGTTCATCCTCAACTCGTTCCTCGTCGCGGCCCTGTGCGTGGTGGCGAACGTGGTGGCGTGCGCGATCACGGCCTACGCCTTCGCCCGGATCGACTTCCGGCTGCGCAGACTGTGGTTCGCGCTCATGCTCGGCACACTGATGCTGCCGCACCACGTGATCCTCATTCCGCAGTACCTCCTGTTCCGTCACCTCGGCTGGATCAACACCTACCTCCCGTTCGTGGTACCGAAGCTGCTGGCGACGGATGCGTTCTTCGTGTTCCTGCTGGTGCAGTTCTTCCGGGCCATTCCGCGGGAGCTGGACGAGGCCGCCCGGCTGGACGGTTGCGGGCACTTCGGCATCTTCTTCCGGATCATCCTGCCGCTCGCGAAACCGGCGCTGGCCACCGCGGCGATCTTCACGTTCATCTACAGCTGGAACGATTTCTTCACGCCACTCATCTACCTCAACGACCCCAAGCTGTTCACGGTGCCGCTGGCGCTGCGGTCCTTCATCGACACCACGTCCAACTCGGCGTTCGGTGCGCTGTTCGCGATGTCGGCCCTGTCGTTGCTGCCGGTACTCGGGGTTTTCATCGCCTTCCAGCGCCTCTTGGTCGACGGTATCGCCACCACTGGGATACGCGGCTAGGAGCAGACCATGAACCGGGCAGCGGTTGCGAACGGGGGTGGTGCACGAGCCAGCAACCAGTGAAGCCGCTCGAGCAAGTTCCGCCACATGAATGTTTCGTATCGTGAAAGGGTCGACCATTCAATGACGCTTCCCAACGCACGCAAGAAGGAAATCCTCGACGCCGTCGCGAAGCTGCGCGTCACCGACATCCGCGACGGGCTGGACTGGGTCGGCAGGCACCACATCGGCACTGTCTCGCCGGACATCCGCCCGCTGTGGCGCACCAAGGCGGCGGGTTTCGCGTTGACCTGCCAGCACATCCCCACCCAGCAGGTGGTGCCGACGATGACGCCGCGCGAGTACACCAAGTGGGCCTACGAATACTGGTACGGTGAGGTCTTCGCGAATGATCTGGCCGAGCAGATCGACGAGTCGACCTTTCTCGTCGTCGACACCTGCAACACGCAAACGCCCGCCGTCGGCTCGATGGACTCGATGATCTGGGCCGCGCTCGGTGCCCGCGGCGTGCTGACCAACGGCGGCACCCGGGATTCGGACGAAACCCTGGAGCAGAAGGCGATCCCCATCTGGTCGCGGTGGATCGTCCAGCCGATGTATCAGGGCCGGGTCGAGTGGGGCGGGCACAGCATGCCCGTCGAGATCGGGGGGCAGATCGTCCGCCGGGAAGATCTGGTCGTCGCCGATGGCGACGGGGCGATCGTCGTGCCGCAGGAGCTCATCGACGACGTGATCACCTACGCGATCCAGGAATCGGAGAACGACAAGCGGGCACGGGCGATGCTGTTCGAGCGGCTCGGCATCCCCCTCAACGCGAGCACCGAATCCGCATTCGACGTCGAGCCTCATCCGTACGCCCTGTCGAAGGAGAGGCTGGAGAAGCGGTTGCGCCGCTCCTGATCGACAACGAGGTGGGCGGTGGTGCTCCGGCAGCACCGCCCACCCGCCGGTCGCGCGGGTTCCGGATCACCTGCTCGGCGTCCAGGTGCAGGACCCGCTCAGTTCCAGGAACTCGCCCTTGTTGATGCTCAGGCTCGCGGGACCGTCCACGTTCCCGTTACTGATGATCGCCTCGAAGTCCCCCGAGTCGTTGCGGTTGCGGGACCAGTAGCACCCGTAGCTGTCGGTCGGGCCGCTCGTGCGGTACCGGCCGGCCTGAATGTCGCGGCCGACCTGGTAGACGCCGGGCCCGACACCATCGCCGCCACCGCTTGCGGACTGCGCGGGTGTCGAGGTGACAGTCTGCGTCTGCTGCTGCGTAACGGTTTGCTGCACCGTCGTGGTGGAGGTCTGGGTCACGGTCACTGGCGCGGCCGTGATGGTGACCGTCCGGGTGGTCGTGACCGGCGCGGGCACCGGGGCCGCCACTGGGGCCGGTTTCCCCATCGCGCCGCTGCCGGCGCCCGCGACGAAACCGAGCGCCAGCGCCATGGCGGCGCCGGTCACCCACGGCCAACGGCGCCGCGGACGGACGGGTACGGAATCGGCGGGTGTCGAGGGCAGGGTCGGGTGCTCGGTGTCCATGCGTGCTTTTCCTCGGAGCTGGTGGTTGTCCGGCTTGCGCCGGGCGTCTCGGTGGACGCGGTCACCACGCTCTTCGAGCCGATCTTGAACACCGTTACCCGAGACCGGCGAAGACAGGCCGAAAGACCCACCCGAAGGGGGCCGGAAGTCACGCGAGGTCGACGGCGACGATCTCGTGGCAGACCACCTGCGGCACGGTGACCTCGACCCGTCCCTCGTGCACCTCGGGCTCCGCAAAGACCTGCCCGCCATCCAGTAGCCGGACAGCCGTCGGCCGCGAGCGCGGCGGCAGGAGGATCCGCACGCGCTGCGGGCCCACCGGCACGAAGTCCCGCAGGGGACCACGCATCGTCATCGGGTTGGTCATGTTCACCAGGTGCACCGTCACCGAATCGGCCTGGCGCCAGACGGTGATGTCCAGCAGACCCGGCCCGTCGACGGTGACCACCGGTTCGGCGGCGCCGGCCCAGCGCACTGCTGCCGTGATTAGGCGGCCGTGGTCGGGGTGCAGCACCTCCCAGAACGTCCGGTCGATGTCCCACGGGAAGTAGACCACGCGGCCCGCACCCACCTGGCGCTGGAAGACCTGCGGCGGGCCCGGCCGGGCGTCGCGGACGTACACCTCCTCCATCGGCAGGTCCGGATAGGACGCGATCAGCCGCAGCGCGGGATCGGTCACCGGCGCGGTCTCCTCGACCGGGATCCGGTGGACGCCGTTGATGATCCGGTCGGTGCCGTCGAAGCCCGCCAGCAGCGGGTGGGACCGGTCGGCCCCGAGCGCGAGGTAGGAATTGCGCATCGGCCCCTCGGGTTCCCCGGCGGGCCGCGCCCCGAACAATTCACCCAGGCCGAACTCCTCGCGCCGGTTCCCGTGCTCGTCGAACAGCGACGTCGCGTGGGTCGCCACCAGGCCGCCGCCGGCGCGGACGAACCGGGCGATTTCCGCGCACTGGGCGTCGGAGAGCATGGCGAGGCCGGGCAGGACGAGAACGTCGATGTCGGCCAGTTCGTCGGGGCCGAGCAGTTCGGCGTTGATCAGCTCGAAGGGGATACGGTTCTCGAGCAGGGCGTGGTAGGCGCCGGCCAGGTGGTCCTCGAAGTCCTGCCGCTGCTGTCCACCGAGCATCTGTGTGGCCATCAGCGAGGAATACACGACGCCGACCCTGGCCAGCGACCGCTCGTTGCGCAGGTACCGCTCGCAGTCGTGGTACCAGCGGTAGCGATCGCCGACCAGCGAGATCCACCGGCGGTCGGGCACCGTGCCGCCGAACTTCGTCCACCACGGGCGCATGCCGTTCGCGACGCTGTCCGCGACCCACAACGCCGTCTCGGCGCCGCTTTGCACGGAGTCCTTCCACCGGTAGGCCTCTTCCAGCCCCATGCTGAAGATTCCGCCCACGGGCTTGTCCCTCGCGGCCGAACGGTAGAACTTGGCGGTGCGGCCGCTGGACCACGACGGCTCGGCGCCGCTTCGGCCCTGCCGGTCGGCGAAGAGCAGGTCGACCTTCGGCATGAGGCGGGTGATGTCGAGGTTGATCAGCTGCGCGCCCGGCGCGTACGGCAAGGTCGTGTTCGGGATCAGCCGCGCGTCCGGGTTGACCGCCCTGATGTCGGCGTCCCAGGAGTCGACCAGGGCGAGGTACGTCTCGTGCTGCCACTTCTGGTACTGGCGGAAGATCGGGTCGTGCGGATCGGAGGCCAGCGGCAGCGCGTGCCCGGTGGCCTCGGCGAACGACGTCCGGCAGTTGCGGCAGTAGCAGATGCCGATGTTCATCCAGCGGTTGGTGAAGATCGCCTGCACGTCGTACCGCGCGACGATCTCGCGGTGGACGCGGGACATGTGCGTGAAGTTGTAGTCACCGAGCATGCAGGTCAGCCAGGCGCCCGCCATCGCCCAGTGTGGACGGTGTTGCCCGTCCTTGTCCGCCTGGATCCACTCCGGCCGGGCGAGGCGGATCTCGTCCCGCACCGCGTGCGGGTCGGTGCGGGCGAGGACGACCATGCCCAGGGACCGGCAGCCGGCCACCAGTTCGCCGAACGGATCGCGGTCGCCGAGGTAGCCGCTGCGGCGGTGCAGGTCGACTTCGGTGGGGTAGTAGGCCAGGTATCCGCCGGCGCTGAGGCACACCCCGTCGCACCGCATGCCGGAGAACGTGTCCAGCCAGAACTGCACGTCGAGGTCCTCGGGGTCGCGGTCGGTCAGCGTGAGCTGCCCCCACCGCATCGGCTTGTCCGCCCAGCTAGCGCGCATCCGCTTCCTCCTTCAGGCCAATTTTGTATAGCAAGTAATCTTGGCTGGCACAATTGCCTCAAGGGAAACGTGACGCACGACGACGACGCCGGTGCGTCGGGGGGTGACACGGGGGATCGCCTGGAGCAGGTCCAGGCGACCGAGCGCATGGTGGGCCAGGCCGCTCTCCCGTGGGGTGGAGCGGCGGCGAGATCGGGCCAGGCCGGGACCCGGGACGAACGAACGCCGGGTTCATTGGTACTGAGCGCGCCGCCGGCCGAGCTCGGGCCGTCGATCAGCCGGCTGCGGGCCGCGTGTGCGGCGAAGTCACGCCTCGGCTTGCCGGACGAGCCGGTCGCGGGCCCGGTGGATGTGACGCAGCAGTGCGGCTTCGGCTTGCTCGAGGCGGCCACCGGCGATCGCGGAGAGGATCGCCGCGTGCTCCGCGACGATCTTGCTCGGCTGGGTGGCGGCGTGCGCCCGCGCGCGCCCCATCGTGATCTGCACCTCGCCGATGATCAGCTCGTGCATCTTGAGCAACCGCGGGCTCGCCGTCGCCTCCACGAGGGCGGTATGAAACCGGATGTCCGCTTCCACCTGGGCCGGAAAGTCCTGCTCGCGCGCCGCCAGTTCGATGGCGGCCTGCGCGCGGGTGGCCTCCGCCGGCACGTTCCGCTCGCCGGCCAGGATGCCGACGGCGAAGCCCTCCACCGCTTCCCTGGCGCGGAAGACGTCGAGGATGTCCTCCCTGCCGAGTTCCGGTACGACCGCGCTCTTGTGCGCCGACCGGCGCAGGACGCCGAGGGCGACCAGCCGCTCGAGGCATGCCTTCGCCGTCGGGCGCGCGACCGAGTACTCGGTCGCGACCCGGATCTCGGTCAGCTTCTCGCCCGGCTCGATGTCACCGTTGACGATCCGCTTGCGCAAGGACTCGTAGAGGACGTCCGCCAGCGAAGGCGGATTCAGCGCGAAGGCACCCCTGTCGCCGGCCATGGCGGGATTGTTCCACAAGCATGCTTGTCAGGTGATATCACCGGCCGCGGATCGGGACGGCGCGTCGCGGAGCTGATTCCTTGTCATACAAGATTGCACGGATGACAAGATTTGGCCATACTGCCGTTAGGGTTGGACGTGTGGGAGGAGGCCGGGCATGAGGTACCGAGGACACCGGCTCAGCGCGAACGTCTCGCTGCTGTTCGCCGAACTGCCCTATATCGACCGCTTCGCCGCCGCCCGCGAGGCGGGCTTCGAGCTGGTCGAGAGCTGGTGGCCGTTCGCGGTCCCGGACCCGGACCCTGATCTCGTCGACGCGTTCGTCACGGCGATCGACAAGGCGGACGTGTCGCTTTCCGCGCTGAACTTCTTCGCCGGTGACATGGCGGCGGGGCAGCGCGGGCTCGCCTGCGTGCCGGACCGCCAGGACGAGCTGGCGGCGAACGTCGAGGTGGTCGTCCGCATCGCCGAGCGCACCGGATGCCGGCAGTTCAACCTGCTATACGGGCAGCTCGACGACCGGTGGTCACGCGCGGAACAGGAGGACACCGCGGTGGCGGCCATCTCCTCGGCGGCTGCGGCGGTGGCAGCGGTGGGTGGCACGGTGTTGCTCGAGCCGTTGAGCAAAGGGCTGAACGGGGCCTATCCGCTGCTGACGGCCGACGACGTCGGTGCCCTGCTGGGCGGGCCGCTGCGACAGGTGCCGAACGTGTCGCTGCTGTTCGACACGTTCCACCTCGGCAACAACGGGACGGACCTGGTCGCGGCCGCGTCGGAGCTGGGCGGGGGCCTGGCGCACGTCCAGATCGCCGACAGCCCGGGCCGGGGCGAGCCCGGCACCGGCCGGCTGCCGCTCGACGCCACCCTGGACGCGCTCCGGCGCGCTGGGTATGGGGGAGTGGTGGCCTGCGAATACCGGCCGGTCGCGGAGACGGCGGCCGGTCTGGTGTGGACGCGCCGCTGAGCCGTCCGGGGCCGCGTGAAGAACTCGCGTCGCGACGCAGCCGTTAGTCGCCGGCCTTAATTCATTCCGCAAGGCGAAAACCGAACAGCAAGATCAAGAATGGCGGTATCCGCGAAACGGTTGCCCCGCCGGCTCGTTCTTGCGCCGGGTGCGCGAGCGGCCTGGCCCATCCAGCCCATGCCGGGGGCGCACATGGAGCCGTCACCGATACCGGGCTTCTGTCCTATTAGGACAGATAACCTGAATACTTTTTTGCCGCACCGCATGTTTTGGGCAGAGCGTTGACTTTTGCCATGGGTGGCGGCTAACGTCGCTCAAGCGAAGTGCGGAATATCAATTCCGCATAGCGGAATTCGCTTGGAAGGGGTCAACGATGATCCTCAACCCGAAGCTCACGCATGGACCGGCGCATCAAGCGGGAAGTCAGGCGGCGCGAATGAGCCGGCGAGGATTCCTGCAGATCTCCGCGCTGGCAGCATCCGCCGGCGCACTGGCCGCATGCGGTGGTGGCAGTTCCTCCTCCGGTTCAGGATCGGGAAACGCGTTCGTTTTCGCCAATTGGGGCGACTCGTTCGGCCCGATCTACGACCAGGCCATCGCCGATTACGAGCGCCTGAAGTCGGTCAAGGTGGCCAAGCAGGCCAGCGTGCCCTACGACGACTACCAAACGAGGTTCCGGACGCTCATCGCCGGCGGTTCCCCGCCGGATGTCATGCGGCTCAATGACGATTTCCTGCGGGAGATGGCCGACAAGAAGCAGATCCTCGACCTGTCGGGGCGCATCAAGTCCAGCGGCGTTTCGCCCGGGGACTACTTCCAATCGGCCTTCGACTTCCCGCAGCGACCGAACGGCCACCTCGGCTATACGATCGGCACCTCACCCCGGGTCATCTACTACAACAAGACGCTCTTCGAGAAGGCCGGGGTGCCCCTGCCACCAACGACGTGGACGCGGGAGAACTGGGAGTGGGACGATTTCCTGGCCGCCGCGAAAGCCACCACGAAGGCACCCGACGTGTGGGGTGCACTCCTCACCTATGACGGCGGGTTCGAGAATATCTGGTCGGTGAACAACGGCGGGCCAGGGATATTCTCCGCGGACGGCCGCACCTTCACCCTGGCTGACCACGAGGGCGCCGAGGCGATGCAGTGGGTCTCCGACCTCGCCACGCGGCACCGCGTGGCGCCGCCGTGGGCCGAGGTGCAACGGGACTTCGACACCGCCATGCGGATGTTCGCCGCGGGTAAGGTCGCCATGGTTCAGGGTCCCTTCGCGCTGGTCGGCAACTTCCGGAAGAGCGTCTCGAATTTCGAGTGGGACGTCGCACCCATTCCGGCTCGCGTGAACCAGAAACAAGAGGGCAGCATCGCCTTGTTCGTCATTCCGAGCAAGGCCAAGAACCCCGATGCCGCCTGGGACTTCCTGCACTATCTGGGCGGTGAGGAGGGTGGCCGGTTCTTCGCTCGCAACGGCGTGCTCGTCCCGGTGCACCGGGCCGCCGCCGACGAGCTCACCGCGGACAAGAAGTCCCCGCAGCACATCTCGTTGTTCGCCGAGGCGGCGGAGCATCACGCGAGCATCAACTCCACCGTCGCCACGGCTCAGGCGCAGGAGATCTACCGGCCGCAACTCGAGCGGGTCTACGCCGGTGAGATGTCCGCCCAGGAGGCACTGAACGGGGTGCGTGGCCAGATCGAGGCGCTCCTGGCCAAGGGGAGCTAGGCGCGATGACCGTCACCACCTTCCGGGGGCGGCGCCGCCAGCAGGCCCCAGGACAGTCGGATGTGCCGATCCATACCGCGCATCGCGGGCTACGGCGGAGAAATCTCACCGGGTGGCTGTTCATCCTTCCTCTCGTCGCGGGGATCGCCGCGTTCCAGTTGGTGCCCGTTCTCATCTCGGTGTACGCCTCGTTGACCGATTGGGACGGCATCACGTCGCCCGGCTTCGTCGGTATGGACAACTACGTTGCCCTCACCGGGGACCCGTTCTTCTGGCAGACCCTCAAGAACACGGCGGTGTTCACCTGCGGGGTCATTCCACTGACCTTGGTGGTCGCCCTGTTCCTCGCGATCCTGTGCAACCGCAAGGGCATCCGGGGAAAGGCGTTCTTCCGCACCGCGTACTTCACCCCGTTCATTACCAGTATGGTCGCGATCAGCCTGGTCTGGACCCAGTTCTACGCCCCGCGAGGTGTCCTCAACGGACTGCTCGACGCGGTCGGGGTCTCCGGTCCGTCCTGGCTGGCGAGTTCGACGTGGGCGCTGCCGGCGGTCATCATCGTGGCGGTCTGGCAGGGCGTCGGCTATCCGATGGTGATCCTGCTGGCGGGTCTGCAGGGCATTCCCGGGTCACTGTACGAGGCGGCCCGGCTGGACGGAGCCAATGCGTGGCGGCAGTTCACCCACGTCACGATCCCGATGCTCACGCCGCAGATCTTCTTCGTCCTGATCACGCAGTTCGTCACCTCGTTCCAGGTGTTCGCGATCATCTACGTGATGACCCGGGGCGGGCCGGGCAACGCGACGAACGTCTACATCTACTACCTGTACCAGAACGCCTTCACCTACGGCCGGCTCGGATATGCCTCGGCGATGGCCTGGATTCTGTTCGTCCTCATCGCGGTGCTCACCGCGATCCAGTGGCGCCTGCAGAAGCGCTGGGTGTTCTACGAGTGACGACGCAGCCGGACTGCCCGCATCGCCAGGAAGGAGGTTGCTCAGCATGATCGCCAAGACGGAGTTCGCCGGGCGGGTGCGGCTGCGGCGCCGGCGACCGGACACGCTTCGCCGGATCTTCAACACGGTCATGTACGTCTTCATGGCGGCGCTGGCCCTGTCGTTCCTCGTCCCGCTGATCTGGATGATCGTGGCCTCGCTCAAGAGCGACGCGGACATAGCCCAGAACCCGATGAGTTTCGTCGCCAAGCAGTGGCTGTTCGGCAACTACGTGACCGCCTTCGACGCCGTGAGCCCGTTCCTGTGGAACAGTGCCAAGCTCGCCGCGTACAACGTCGTGGGCGTGCTCGCCGTGGCCTCGCTGGCCGGCTACGCGTTCGCCCGGCTCGACTTCTGGGGCAGGGACGTCGTCTTCACCGTCGTTCTCGCGACCACCATCGTGCCCCAAATAGTCTACTTGATTCCGCAGTACATTCTGTTCCAGAAGATCGGCTGGATCGACACGCACTACCCGTTGTGGGTACCGCGAGCCTTCACGCCGGTGTTCGCCACCTTCCTGATGCGGCAGGCATTCAAGACGCTCCCGCAAGATCTCGAAGACGCCGCACGGGCCGATGGCGCCGGATGGTTCACGACGTTCTGGCGCATCATGCTGCCCCAGGTCAAGCCCGCTCTCGCCGCGGCGGGCGTGTTCACCTTCGTCGAATCGTGGAACGACCTGTTCGGCCCGTTGATCTTCATCAACAGCACCGAGTTGCAGACGCTGCCACTCGCGCTCGCGCAGTTCCAGGGCGAGTTCTTCTCCACCACCAACCTGCTCATGGCCGCGTGCACCATCACCATCATCCCCGTGCTGCTGGTGTTCCTGGTCGCGCAGAAGTACTTCGTTCAAGGCATTACGGCGACCGGCCTGAAAGCCTGAGCCCGTCATTCCGCCCCACCCCACGAGGAGTCGCGACATGGACGAGAGCCAACCCCGCTGGTACCGGCGTGTGCTGCGCTGGGGTCAGACCAACCTGACCGAGATCGATCCGGTCCGCTACGACGCCAAGTTCTGGCGGCAGCAGTGGCGCGACACGTCGGTCCAGGGACTGATCGTCAACGCCGGTGGGATCGTGGCCTACTACCCGAGCGACCTGCCACTGCACCATCGAGCCGAGCACCTGGGGAACCATGACCTCTACGGCGAGATCGTCGAAGATGCCCGGCAGGAGGGACTTGCCGTACTGGCACGGATGGACTCCAACCGTGCGGACGAGGAGTTCTACCAGGCGCACCCGGACTGGTTCACGGTCGACGCGGCCGGGCAGCCGTACCGCGCGGGCGACAAGTACATCAGCTGCATCAACAGTCCCTACTACAGCGAGTACCTGCCGCGGGTCCTGCAGGAGATCGTCAAGCGGTCTTCGCCCGACGGCTTCGCCGACAACAGCTGGGCGGGACTCGGCCGCAAGCACATCTGCTACTGCGTGCACTGCCGGGAACACTTCCAGGAAGCCTACGACGCCGGCCTGCCGTCCACACCGGATTGGGACGACCCGGTGTACCGGCAGTGGATCAGGTGGAACTACGACCGCCGGATCGAGGTGTGGGAGGCCAACAACCAGGTCACCCAGACCGCCGGAGGGCCCGAATGCCTCTGGATCGGCATGGTCAGCGGAAACTTGATCCACAACGCCGACCGCTTCCTCGACCTCCGGCGCATCGCTCAGCGCGCCGAGATCCTGCTGCTGGACCACCAGAGCCGGACCCTTGCGGACGCGTTCTACCAGAACGCCGAGGCCGGTAAGCGACTGCACGGCGTGCTCGGCTGGGACAAACTGATCCCCGAGAGCACGGCGATGTACAACCTGGGCCAACCGGTGTTCCGGCTGGCGAGCATGCCGCCCGCGGAGGCCCGGCTCTGGGCCACCGAAGGCTTCGCCGGCGGGATCCAGCCCTGGTGGCATCACATCGGCGCCTATCACGACGACCGCCGCCAGTACACCACCGCCAAGCCGCTGTTCACCTGGCACCGGCAGCACGAGAACTTTCTCGTGGACCGGCAACCGATCGCCGGCGTGGGAGTCGTGTGGTCGCAGCAGTCGATGGACGTCCACGGCAGGGACGATCCGGGAAACGTGTCGCTGCTGCCCTATCGGGGCGTGGTACGGGCACTGGTGAAGGCGCGGATCCCGTATCTCCCGGTGCACGTCGACGACATCGGCCGCCACAGCGACCGCTTGCGTGTCCTTGTGCTCCCCGACGTCGCGGCGATGTCGGACGAGCAATGCGCCGCCGTGCGCCGGTTCGCCGCGGCCGGGGGAGCCGTGGTGGCAACGGGCCGGACCAGCCTGCGTACGGAGGACGGGGAGCTGCGATCGGACTTCGGGCTGGCCGAACTCCTCGGTGTCCATGCGACGGGGCGCCACAGCGGATCGGACTCGCCTCCCGACTTCAGCATCGAGAACTGGGCCCGCCACAGCTATCTCCGTCTGCACCCCGAGCGGCGAGCGGTCGTCGACGGCCCGTCCACCCGGACCGAACCGGCGGTCGAGGCGGATCGCCATGCGGTCCTCGACGGCCTGGACGACACCGATGTCGTGCCGTTCGGCGGACGGATCGAAGAGGTGATCGCGGACCCGGCCGCGGTGGTCCCGCTGTCGTTCGTGCCTGCGTTCCCGATATACCCACCGGAGACGTCGTGGATGCGCGAACCGTCCAGCGACACCCCGGCACTGGTGCTGCCCGGCGTGGCCGACGGCGCGGGCCGGGTTGCCTACCTTGCTGGTGACCTGGATCGCTGCGCGGGCCGCGACGACCAGCCCGACCACCTGGCGTTGCTGGCCAACATCGTCCGGTGGGCCGCGGGGGATGCCGCGCCGCTGGAGGTGACCGGACCGGGGCTACTCGACTGCAACCTCTACGACCAGCGGGGCACCCGGATCCTGCACCTCGGGAACGTCGGCACCACCAGTGCCGTCCCCGGCCGACAATCCGACATCGTGCCCGTGGGGCCGCTCCAGGTCCGCGTGCGGGCCGGCCTTCCCGACGGCGAGACCAGCGTCCGGTTGCTGGTGGACGGGTCCGAGGTGACCGCGACCGTCTCGGACGGGTGGGTGTCCTTCACGGTGCCCCAGGTCATCGACCACGAAGTGGCGATTGTCGGATGACGGTGTGAGCGGCAGTGGGCCGGAACCGCGACGCGGTCCCGGCCTACGGCCGCTTGAAGACCTCGGGGTTCAGGCGCTGTCGTGACCAGTGCTGCGAGTCGTCCGCCGGTTCGGTGAACCGCTGGGCGACCACGCCCGGATTCTCCAGCAACTCGCCGAACACGGTCTGCGCCGCCCCGATGGTGACGTTGTCCTCGGTGAGCTTCGCGAGCGTGAGTTTCGCTGGGCTGACCGCGTCGAACACCGCGACCATCCGGTCGCGCCGCTGCTCGGCGAGCGTGCGCAGATAGCCGTCGAGCACGATTGTGGCGGGATCGAACATGCGCGCGACGTTGCCCAGGGCGCGGGCCAGCAGTTCCGACTGTCGCCGGACCTCCTTCTCGAGCGCGGCCCGCGAGGACGTCAGGACGTCGGCGAGATCTGCGGCGGCGCCGGCACCGGCCGCGTCCAGCAGGCGGAGCAACCCGATCTCGGCGTCCAGGCACCCGTGGCGGCCGCACCGGCACGCCGCCCCGCCGGGCTCGACCTCCAGGTGGCCGATATCGCCCGCGAAACCGCGATGCCCGGCCAGCGGTTTGTCCTGGGCGATGACGCCGCCGCGAATGCCGGCGGCGTCGCCGGTCAGGTAGAGCATGTCGTGCGTGCCCTGCGCCGCGCCGTAGAGGTGTTCGGCGATCGCGGCGAGTTGCGAATCGCTGTTGACCACGACGGACAACCCGGTCGCGTCGCCGAGCAGGTGCCCGAACGGGGTCTCCGCCCAGCCCAGCCCTTCGGCGGTGAGGACGTAGCCGTCCCGCTGCCGGACGCTGCCCGCGATCGCGACACCGATGCCGAGCAGGCGATCGTTGTCCGCGCGGTTCGCCACGAAGGCCTCGATGATCGCCGAGCTCATGTTGATGGCATCGCCCACCGTGGGCGTCCGTTCGACCGCGGCCCGGATCTGCCGGCGGATGACGCCGCCGAGCCCGACCAGTTCGATGACGATGGCGTCGGCCAGCGGGCGCACGGTGATCGCCGTGACGCCGTCGTTGACCGAAATGACCTGGCTCGGCCTGCCGACCCCCGCGGACGTCGCGGGAGAGGTCTCCTCGACGAAGCCGAACTTGACGAGTTCCCCGACGAGTGCGCCGATCGTGGACCGGTTGAGGCCCGTGCGCCGGGTCAGCTCCGACCTCGTCAGGGGACCGTTGAGTGCGACCGTCTGCAGCACCGACGAGAGGTTGCGCTGGCGCATCCCGTCCGTGCCCTTCGCCATCGCGCTGAACGACATGGTGACTAGTTCGATTCCAGGGTGAACCGCGGCAACGAGACGCGGGCACCGTCGCGCATCGCCGACTCGTGCGCGCAGATGCCAACGGCGGTCCAGTTCGCGGCGACGAAGGCATCGATCGACGGGCGCCGGCCGGTGCGGATGCTCCGCACGAACTCGTCGGCGAGATGCGGGTGGGACCCGCCGTGCCCGCTCGCGTGCGGCAGCGACGGGTCGGATGGCGAACCCCCGTAGACGCCCTGGGTGGTGAAGCGCCGGATGGGCGGCGGCAGGTGCTGCGCGAAGTCCGGAATGTCCACTCGTGCCGCCCTCCCGCCGGTGAAGAGAACCGGGCCTGAATCCAAGGTCTGCTCCCACTCGAACGAGCGTTGTGACCCGTACACGGCGAAGTACTCGATGTATTCGCGGGCGGTGTCGAACAGGGACCGACTCATCTCGGCGCTCACATCGGACTCGTGCAGCTTCACGAGCGCGCTCTCGACCGCGAACGGGGAGCCGTACCGGCCCGCGAGCTCGCCGGCGATCTGCCCCGAGCCGTAGCAGTTCACGTATTCGGCACGGCGGCCCGCGATCGCGAGCAGCGGTGCGATCGCGTGCGTCGCGTAGTGCATCGGCGGCAGCCCCTCCCAGTACCCCGGCCACCCCTTCATGTCCTGGTGGTGGGAGCCACGGAGGAACTGCAGCCGCCCGAGGTGGCCCGCCTCGTGCAACTGCTTCACATAGAGATACTCCCGCGAGTAGACCCGCGTTTCCATCATCATGTACGTCCGGCCCGACGCGGTCACCGCTTCCACGATCGCCGCGCAGTCCTCGAGCGTCGTCGCCATCGGCACGTTCACCGCGACGTGCTTGCCGGCCTTCAGCGCCTGGAGCGTGTGTTCGGCGTGCAGCGGGATGGGGGTGTTCAGGTGGACCGCGTCGACCTCCGGATCCGCCAGGACGTCCTCGAACCTCGTGAACCGTTTCGGGACGCCGAACACGTCGGCGATCTCGTGCAGCTTGCCGGGCGTGCGCTGGCAGACGCCGACCAGTTCGGCTCCCGGGTGCGCCTGGTAGATGGGCACGAACTCGGCACCGAATCCGAGCCCGACCACCACGATCCGCGGCCCGCCGCCGGACGCCGTGCCGGGTTCGCCGTTCGGTTCGGGCATGGTCCGTTCGCCTTTCTGGGTGTGGACGTCCTCACCCAGAAACTACCGTGCTCCCGCCGTCGCCGACGGCGCCTCGCGGCGGAGCGTGAACGCGGGCAGACCGACCCGCGTGCCGCCCGCCATCGCGGACTCGTGCGCACAGATCCCGACCGAGGTCCAGTTCGCCGCCGTCACCTCGTCGACCGCGGGCTTACGGCCCTCGACGATGCTGCTGACGAACTCGTGCACCAGGTGCGGGTGCGAGCCGCCGTGGCCCGCGCCCTGGACGAACGACAGGTGCGCGTGCTCGTCGTCGTAGACCCCGCGGCGGGTGAAGGGCCGGATCGGCTCCGGCAGGAGGTGGGCGTAGTCGCCGATCTCCACCCGTTCGGGTACCTCGCCGGTGAAGACGACCGCGCCGCCGCCCTGGATCTGCTCCCACTCGAAGGTCCGCTCCGACCCGAAGACCGAGAACGACTCCACGTACTCGCGCGCGGTGTTGAACAGCGACCGCGTCACCTCGGCCACCAGGTCGGAGTCGGCGAGTTCGAGGTGGGCCGTCTCGATGGCGAAGGGGGAGCCGTACTTCGCGGCGAGCGAGCCGTCGATCCGGCCGGAACCGAAGCACGACACGGCTTCCGCCGGGCGCTCCGCGAGCGCCAGCAACGGGCTGACGGCGTGGGTCGCGTAATGCATGGGCGGCAGCCCCTCCCAGTACCCCGGCCAGCCGGCCATCTCCTGGTGGTGCGCGCCGCGCAGGAACTGGATCCGGCCGAGGCGGCCGGTCCGGGCAAGCTCCTGGACGTAGAGGAACTCGCGGGAGTACACCACGGTTTCCATCATCATGTAGGTCTTGCCGGAGCGGGCGACCGCGTCGACGATCTCCTCGCACTCGCCGACCGAGGTCGCCATCGGCACGGTGCACGCGACGTGTTTGCCGGCGTTCAGGGCCGCGACCGTCTGTGCCGCGTGGTCCGGGATCGGGGTGTTGATGTGGACCGCGTCGATCCCGGGGTCGGCGATCAGCGCGTCGAAGTCGGTGTAACGCCGCTCGACGCCGAAGGTGTCCGCGAACTGGTTGAGGGCGGTCTCGTCGCGCCGGCAGACCGCGACGAGGTCGGTGTCGGGCAGGGCCTGGTAGATCGGCGCGAACTCGGCACCGAACCCCAGCCCGGCTAGGCCGATCCGGAGGGGAAGACGGGGCGTGGGCTGGCTCATGCTCTCTCAGCTTTCAGTTATGTGGTGATCACGGCAGAACTACCGCTTCGAGTCCAGATTGGGTCGCCGGATCGGATGATAAGGGCGTATCTAGCGTGGATTGGACGGTAATCCAATTACGCCTCGATCGCAACAAACTCCTCTCTTCGCTTGACAAGAGGCCGCTCGATCGCTCAGAGTTCCGCTCACCACGAGTCGGCAGTAGGCAAAGGTGGCTACGCATGGCGCTCCATGGAATCGGCAATCGCGCGCGGCCTGGCAAGGGCCGGATACGGCGCGGCGCCGCCGCAGCGACATCTCTCGGGACGGCGATCGTCATGCTGGCCGCTACGGCGGCCTGCGGAGGGTCGGGCGGGTCGGCCGCGCCGGCCGACTCGAAAACCCTCACGATCGCCACGTCGGACGGGCTCGGCTTCGATCCGAAGGACGCGCAGCCGGGATATTTCGACCAGTACCTGCAACCGGTCTACGATTCGCTCGTCCGCCCCGACGCCAAGGGCAATCCCAGCCCGAACCTGGCGACGAGCTGGCAGTACGACGCGAACCGGACGACGCTGACGATGCGGCTCCGGTCCGGCGTGACGTTCACCGACGGCACGCCGTTCGACGCGCAGGCCGTCAAGGCCAACCTGGAGCACACGAAGTCCGGGACGAGTACGACGGCGGGCCAGCTGGCACTGGTCGACACGGTCACGGCCACCGGCGCCGACCAGGTCGCGCTCCACCTCACCAAGCCCGATCCCTCGCTGCTGCCCAACCTCGGGGCCAGCGCGGGAATGATGGCGAGCCCGAAGGCGATCGCGGGTGGTCGGCTGAAGACCGACCCGGTCGGGACCGGACCGTACACACTGGACGCTTCGGCCACGACTTCAGGTAGCTCGTACACCTTCGTGCGCAACCCCGGCTACTGGAACAAGGCCGACTACCCGTTCGGCAGGGTCGTAGTCAAGGTCGTCACCGACGGCACCGCGATCCTCAACGGCCTGCGGTCCGGCCAGTTCAGCGCGGGCGCGATTCTCTCCACAAAGGACGGTCCGACGGCGGAAAAGGCAGGACTGCACGTCCTGTACTACCCGAACGGCGACCTCGAGGCCCTCTACTTCTACGACAAGGCCGGAACGATCGTGCCCGCGCTCGCCAACCCCAAGGTCCGGCAGGCGATCAACTTCGCCATCAACCGCGATGCGATCGTCAAGGCCCGCACGCTCGGCAAGGTGGGGCCGACCACCCAGATGTTCTCGATCTCGGCCGACAACGGGATCTATGATCCGGCACTGGACACCGCCTACCCGTACGATCCGGCGAAGGCGAGGCAGCTCCTGACCGAAGCCGGTTATCCGAACGGGTTCGAGGTCACGGTCCCGGACTGGTCCGCGGTCGCGCCCGAGGTGATGGCCCCGCTGAACCAGGATCTCGAGGCGATCGGCATCCGCCTCAAGCTCGACGCCGGGCCACAGCTGCAGGTCTACACCAACACGCTCCAGGGCAAGTACGCGATGGGCTGGCAGCCCTACGACGACAACCGGCCCTGGGACCTGACCCAGTACCAGCTCAAGACCGACGCGCCGTGGAACCCACTGCACTACAACGACCCGACGGTGAACCAGCTGATCGGCCAGATCCAGCTGAGCGAGGGCGACCAGCAGCTGCAGTACTACCGGCAGCTGAACCGGTATCTGGTCGAGCAGGCCTGGTCGGCGCCGCTCAGTCCCGCGATCTTCGCCTACGCCACCGCGAAGGACGTCACGGCTTCGCCGGTCGCCTACACCAAGCGGCCTCCACTGTGGACTTACCGGCCTGCCGCGTGACCTGCCCGGTTACCCGCAAGGAGGTGGTGAGGTGCTGAAGTTCCTGGCCCGCCGGCTCGCCGGGGCCGTCGTGCTGGTCTTCGCGGTCACCGCGCTGACCTTCACGGCCATGAGCGCGATCTCGGGATCGGTGGCCCGGCAGATCGTCGGGCAGACGGCATCAGCGGCCGACGTGCAGGCCAAGGCCGCCGAACTCGGCCTCGACCGGCCGGTGTGGCTGCGCTACGGACAGTGGCTCGGCGGCGCGATCCACGGCGAGCTGGGCCGATCCTGGTTCTCCGGCGAGTCGGTAGGGTCGCTGCTCGGGGGCAAGGTCCCGATCACGGTGTCGCTCGTGCTCGCCTCGGTGGTGCTGTCTGTGGTGGTCAGTGTGGCGATCGGGGTCGCGGCCGCGGTGCGCGGCGGCTGGATCGACCGGATCCTGCAGACGCTGGCCGTCGCGGGATTCTCGTTCCCCAGCTTCGTGCTCGGGCTGTTGCTCGCCCTCGTGCTGGCGGTCCAGCTGGGCTGGTTGCCCGCGGTGGGGTACCAGCCGTTCACCGAGGATCCGGGGCTCTGGCTCGCGTCGATCACCCTGCCGACGATCGCGCTCACCGTGCAGGTGGTGGCCGCCACGAGTCAGCAGGTGCGCGGGTCGATGGTGGACGTGCTCCAGTCCGACTTCGTGCGCACCCTGCGCAGCCGGGGGATCTCCGCGCCCAGCCTGTACCTGCGGCACGTCCTGCGCAGTGCCGCGCCGCCCGCGCTGACAGTGCTGGGCCTGCAGACCATCGGCCTCATCGGCGGGACCGTCGTCGTGGAGAAGGTGTTCGGCCTGCTCGGCCTGGGCACCGCGATCGTCTCCGGCTCGACGCAGGGCGATCTGCCGGTCGTGATGGGTGTCGTCGCGATCATGGTGGTCATCGTCGTCGTCATCAACCTGGCTCTCGATCTCGCGTACGCGTGGCTCAACCCGAAGGTGCGCACATCATGACCATCACCGAAGGCAACGCCACCGCCGTGGCGGACACACCCGGCATCCAGCAGCCGCGGCGCGGGGCGCTGCGGCGGGCTCTGCGGGACCCGGGCGTACTGGTGCCGGGCGTTCTCCTGCTCGTCATCGCCGCCGCGTGCGTGCTCGCTCCCTTGCTGACGAAGCAAAGCGCGACGCGCTCGTCCATTGAGGACACGCTGGCCGGGTTCTCCGGTGACCACCCGCTCGGTGCGGACGGCGTCGGCCGGGACGTCCTCGCGCGGTTGCTCTACGGTGGCCGGGAAAGCCTGTTGGGCGCTCTGCTGGCGACCGTGACCGCGGCCGTCGTCGGCGGTCCCGCCGGTCTCGTCGCAGGCTATTTCCGGGGCTGGTTCGACTCGGCGGTGAACTGGGTCTTCAGCCTGTTGCTGGCCATCCCGGGCATCATCATGCTCCTGGTCGTCCTGGTCGCGTTCGGCAACAACATCTACCTCACCATGGCCGCGCTGGGGGTGCTGCTGGCGCCCAACGTGTTCCGGCTGGTACGGGCGGCGGTCATCTCCGTGCGCGGCGAGTTGTACGTGGACGCCGCACGCGTCTCGGGACTCGGCGACGCCCGCATCCTCCGGCGGCACGTCGTGCGCGTGGTGGTGGCGCCGGTGCTCATCCAGGCCGCCCAGCTGTTCGGCATCGGCATCATCGTGCAGGCGGGGCTGGAGTTCCTGGGTCTGGGCAGCACGACGTCGCCGAGCTGGGGCGCGATGCTCAACGACGCGTTCGCCAACATCTACCAGGGGCCGTTGCTGACCGTGTGGCCCTCGGCGGCGATCGTCGTGACCGTCGTGCTGGCCGCACTCCTGGCCAGCGGTGTCCGGGACGTCGTGCAGGCACGCGGACGGGCGCGCACCGTGGTGCGGCGGCGGAAGCCGGTCACGCGGAGCGCTGCCGGTTCGCCGCCGCAGCCGATGGGCGAGTCGCTGCTGCGCGTGGAGGACCTGTGCGTCCGCTACCGCGACTCCGAAGTGGTTCGCGGAGTGTCGCTCGACGTGCGGCGAGGCGAGGTGCTCGGCATCGTCGGCGAGACCGGCTCCGGCAAATCCCAGACCGCGTTCTCCGTACTGGGACTCCTGCCGCCAGACGCGGACTGGAGCGCGGCGGAACTCCGGTTCGACGACGTCGATCTCCTCCGCCTGTCCGACCGGCAGCTCAACGCCGTGCGCGGGCGCCGGATCGGGTACATCCCGCAGGAACCCATGACCAACCTCGATCCGGCCTTCACGATCGGCTGGCAGCTCGTCGAGCCCATGCGCCGGCATCTGCGGCTCAGCCGCCCGGACGCTCGCGCCCGGGCGATCGAACTCCTCGACCGGGTGGGAATCCGGGATCCCCGCCGGGTCATGCGCGCGCATGCGCACGAACTGTCCGGCGGGATGGCGCAGCGGGTGCTGATCGCGGGGGCAGTGTCGTGCGAGCCGGAGCTCGTCATCGCCGACGAACCCACCACCGCGCTCGACGTGACCGTGCAGGCGGAGGTCCTCGAACTGATGCGGTCGCTGCAGAAGGAGCAGGGGATGGCGATGATCCTGGTGACGCACGACCTCGGCGTGGTCGCCGACATCTGCGACCGCGTCGTCGTCATGCGGTCCGGCGCCGTGATCGAGGCGAACGACGTGACTGGCCTGTTCGCCGAACCGGCGCACGCGTTCACCCGCACGCTCCTGCGGTCCACATTGGTCGACGCTCCGATGCGGGCACCGCTCGCCGTGCCGTCGGCGGAGGTGTCCGCGTGAGCGCGCCGGGCGAGCTGTTGCGTGTCGACGAGCTGGTGACCGAGTATCCGGCGCGCGGTTCGCGGCGGGTGCCCTTCCGTGCGCTGCACGGTGTAACGCTCTCCGTCCATAAGGGGGAGACCCTCGGCGTCGTCGGCGAGTCGGGATCCGGTAAGACCACGCTGGGGCGTGCGATCCTGGGCCTCGCGCCGGTGAGCGCCGGCCGGATCACCTACCGCGACCGCGACATCTCGCACCTGGGCAAGCGCGACCGGCGCGCGTTGAGCAGCGAGATCCAGGTCGTCTTCCAGGATCCCTACAGCTCGCTCAACCCGGCGATGACCATCAGCGACACCCTCACCGAGCCGCTGCTGGTGGCCGGTGCCGGGCAAGCGGAGGCGCGACGGCGGGTGACGGAGCTGCTGGACCAGGTCCACCTGCCCGCCGACGCCGGGAACCGGTACCCGAGCGAGTTCTCCGGCGGCCAGCGGCAGCGTGTCGCGATCGCGCGTGCGCTGTCCCGGCGGCCCCGGCTGGTGGTGTGTGACGAACCGGTGAGCGGTCTCGACCTGTCCAACCAGGCGACCGTGCTCGACCTGTTCATCGAGATCCAGGAGCGGACCGGGGTGTCCTATCTGTTCGTCACGCACGATCTCGCGGTGGTCCGGCACGTCAGCCATCGCATCGTGGTGATGCGGGCCGGCGAGATCGTGGAGTCCGGCACCGCCGGCCGGGTGACCGCGGACCCGCGCGATCCCTATACGAGACGTCTGATGCTGGCCGCGCCCATCCCGGACCCGGCGCGCCAGGCCGCCCGGCGGGCGGAGTTCCGGCGTGTCGAGGTCCCTTCCGGAGAACGGAGCCACTGACGATGATCGACGCGAAAGCGACGACGAAGGACATCAAACTGGCGGTGCACAGCATCACCTGGAACATCCCGCGCGGAGCGGAGTTCGAGCCGTGGCTCGACGAGGTCGCCGAGGCGGGCTACGAGGGGGTGTCGCTGTTCGCCTTTCAGCTCGAGGACTTCCTGGACCACCCCGCGCGCCTGCGCCACGCGCTCGGCCAGCGGGGCCTCCGGCTCGCCGCGGTCACCGGGTTCGTCGGCGACACACCCGAGTGGGCCGAGCGGGTGATGGACTTCATGTCCGGATTCGGCACGCGGCATCTGGCGTGCACCGATTTCGACACGACGCTCACCATCCCGCGGGCCGTGGAGATTCTCGACGAACGAGGTCGGGCGGCGCGCAAGTACGGCATCAACGTGTACTACCACAACCACACCGGCGGCGTCGGCGAGACGATGACCGAGGTCGAGACGATCATGGCCGGCCTCGATCCGGAAACGGCGTATTTCATGATCGACGTCGGGCACGCGACCAAGGACTTCGCCGAGGTCGCACCAGATGAGCGGGCCGCCGGATTCCTGGCTCGGCACTGGTCCGAGATCGACTATCTCGAACTCAAGGACTGGAACGAGGTCACCGACCTCAACACCCCGCTCGGCGAGGGATACGCCGACTTCGACCGCATCTTCCGGCTCATCGCCGAGTCCGGCTACCGCGGCGAATGGCTGACGGTCGAGCAGAACGGCAACGACGGACCGAGCCTGGGCCGCAGCCCGCTGGAATGCGCGCGGATCAGCCGGTCGTTTCTCACCTCCTACGGACTCTGAGGGCGGAAAAGCAATGGGTTACTACGATCCCTACCAGGGTTTCGGCTCGGACGATCGCCGCTGGCTGAAGGCCCAGTTCCACATGCACAACTACCGCAAGGCCGAAGACGGGACGCTCTATGAATCCCTCGACGGGATGGAGTCGTTCTTCCAGGAGTACAAGGATTGCGACTTCCAGATCGTCGCGCATTCCGGGCACAACAAACTGCTCGACACCTCGGCTCTCGACGAGCCGATCGGCATCCGCTCCTTCCCCAACGAGGAGTACGTCGACTACGACGGCATCCTGCTGGTCGGCAGCAAGCGGGCACATCGTGGGGAACCGCAGGACGTCATCGACGCGTGCGTGGCCGACGGTGGTTTCGCGATCATCTGCCACCCGAACCAGAATCCGGCGCTGAACGCGGTGTCCGACCTGATCCCGACGCTGCTCACCCAGGAGATGTCGAAACCGCTGACCGGAGCGGTCGGTGTCGAGATCTACACCGGATGCCTGTCGCGGCGCCAGATGTCCGGCGTCGGGTTCGGGCTGAGCCTGGCGACCGACTACTGGGACGAGGCGCTGGGTTCCGGCCGCCTGCTGTGGGGGTTCGCGACCGATGACTCCCACCAGGGGTACGAGATCAACGTCGGGTGGACCGACATCCTCGCCGGGAGCGACGACTTCGCTGCGGTGAAGGACGCCGTGCGGCGCGGGGCGGTCGTCGCGTCCCGCGGGATGCGCCTGTACGACTGGGCGTTCGACGGGGCCCGCCTCGAGGTCGAGGCCGACCTGCCCTACTTGCGCACCTTCGACGCGGAATACTCGTTCATCGGCAGCGGCGGGAAGGTGCTCCACAGCGCCCGCGGACGGCGGGCGTCCTACGAGGTCGACGGGAGCGAGCCCTACGTCCGCGTGGAGGCGCGCAACGCCGACGGCTCGATCCTGTGGACCCAGCCGCTGCTCCGGGACGACGTGTTCGGCGCGCCGGTGTGATCGCCTGTCCCGGCCGCTTCTCCGGCAAGATCGCCGTCGTCACCGGGGGAGTGTCCGGGATCGGTCGCGCAACCGCCCGCCGCTTCGCGCGCGAGGGGGCCACGGTGTTCGTGCTGGACCGGGACGAGGAGCGGTGGCCACCGACCGAAGTGGACCTCGGTGAGCGGGCCGGTGGGTTCGTCAGGACCGACCTGGCCGACGAGGCGTCGATCGCCGCGGCCGCCGGGGAGATCATGCGGCTGGCCGACCGGGTGCACGTGCTGGTCAACGCCGCCGGCGTCGTGCACATCGACGGCAAGCAGGACAATCCCTTCTGCCGGCGAGGACTCACCGGATGGGTCGCCGTGGCCTCGGCCGTCACCCTGCTCCTGGGGACGGGCGTGACCACCGCCCACGCGTACACTGCGGTGCCGGCCGGCAGCGACAACTGGGGAGTGAACGACTCCGCCGTTCCGGGGCTGGACACGGGAAGTGTCCGCAGCACCGGAGCCAATGCGCTGTTCGGATACGGCGGTATCCGGATGGATGTCGCGACGTCCAAGAGTCTCCTCAATGGAGTCCTCCTGCGTGGGTTCGGTCTCCGGAACGACGGAGGCGACACCTTCACCAGCTCCCATCCCGTGGCGCTGGACGGCATCGCGGTCACCCGCCGGCTCGCGGTGAACCAGCTGCAGAGCTACGGCCGCTTCTTCGACACCTTCACCAACACGACGAACCGTCCGCAGCGGGTCGACGTCGCGTTCGGCGGTCAGCTCGGCTACAACACCGGTACGAACCAGTCGGTCCTGGCGAGCACCTCGGATGGCGACTCGAAGATCACGAACAGTGACGGCTGGGCCGCGTGGTACACGCCGTCCGCGGGGCCGGGGTCGGGGAGCTTCAACGGACCGTCCGCGACGACCCTCGGCACGCCCGGCTACCCGGGCAGCCTCGCGCGGACCGGCAACTTCCTGCGGGATCCGTTCACCAACCCCCTCGCGACCACCGGCGACGAGGCCAACCATCCCGGATTCGTCACAACGCTGGACCTGGCGCCGGGGCAGACTCGCTCCGTGATGCACTTCGTCGTCACCGGGCTGTCGGAGACGCGGCCGCTGACCCCTGGCGCGGCGATTCCGGCCGCGGGTACTCAGGTGGCCGCGGTGACCGCCACCGCGACGCGGCTCACCGCGTCGCCGGACGTGACCGGGCTGACCACGGCCGAGATCTGTTCGCTCGCCAACTACCGTGTCGCGGACCTGACCACCGGTTGCGCGTCCGTGCCGAAGGGTCCGCTGCCCGGCGCGGCCGAGGGAGCGGTGACGGTCCCGGAGGTCACGACGACCGCGAAGTACGACGTCGTCGACAAGACCATCACGCAGCTGAGCGCCGACATGGCGTCGGGCAAGACCACCGCCGCCGAGATCACGCAGGCCTATCTGGACCGGATCGCGGCCTTCGACCAGGGGCCGCTCGGCCTGCACTCGGTGCTTCGGGTCGCCGGCGACGCGATTGACCAGGCGAAGGCCGCCGACGCCGCACGCGCGCACGGGGACAAGCGTCCGCTGCTCGGAATCCCGATCCTCGTCAAGGACATCACCGACACCAAGGACATGGTGACCACGGGCGGGTCGCTCGTGTTCGACGGCTACCAGCCCGATCACGACGCCTGGCAGGTGGCGAAGCTCCGCGAGGCGGGGGCGATCATTCTCGGGAAGGCGAACCTGTCCGAGTTCGCGAACAGCGGCTTCTTCAGCGAGAGCGCGTACGGGCAGGTCTGGAACGCCTTCGACCCCTCGCGCAGCTCGATCGGATCCAGTGGTGGATCGGCCGTCGCGGTCGCCTCGAGCTTCGCGGCCGCCGCGATGGGCAGCCAGACCGGCGACTCGCTGTGGGGCCCCTCCGGCACCGCCAGCCTCGTCAGCCTGCGCGGTACCGACGGCATGCAGAGCAGCCAGGGCACCATGCCGCTCACCGTGGTGCAGGACTACGTCGGCGTCATCGCCCGGTCGGTACAGGACCAGGCACTACTGCTGAACGCGGCCGCGATCGGCAACCCGAATGACGCGCTCGACGACGTCTCCGACGGCCACCGGCCTGCCAACTGGTCCACCTACCTGGACGCCGGCGCGTTGCAGGGCAAGGTCATCGGCGTCCCGGCATCCGCCTTCGCCGATCCCTTCGGGACCACCGAGACCAGCCAGGCCCTGACGGCGCAGTTCGACGTCTTCCGGAAGGCGGGCGCGACGATCAAACCGATCACCGACGCCCCGGCGGCCCCGGCCCGCACCTACGGGGGTGACACCAACTACGAGGGCTGGCGGCAGTGGATCGCCGATCACCCGGACAATCCCTACACCGACCCGCTCCAGGTCACCCGGAGCCAGCTGCGGCTGCCGTACAACCGCGCGTCCGGGCCGTACACCGGCGCGGGTGCGATGTCGGCGCAGGATCTGGCGAACATGCAAGCCTGGCGGGCGAGTTACCGCGCGCTCCTGGCGTCCTGGATGGACTCGCAGGGCGTGGATGCCGTGCTGTACCCGACCGAGCTCAGCGATATCCACCTCAACGACTCCTCCGGGAACAGCTTCGGCCGGCGCGATCCGCAGTCGTCCGCCTCGGGAGTGCCCACCGTGATCTTCCCCGCCGGAGTCAACAGCCACGGTTCGCCCGTGGGTCTTCAGTTGCAGGGCAAGGCTTACGACGATCCCGTCCTGCTCGGGATGGCCTACGCCTTCGAGAATCTGGCTGACGGTCACGTCCGGCCGTCGATCACGCCGCCGCTGCGCTACAACCCGCACGGCAAGGTCACGCCCGTGGGGCCGGTCGCTCCGCTGGCCCGGACCCGGGATTGGGCCGGAACGGAGGAACTCGCCAGCAACGACTAGTTCTGGCAAGGACCAGGTGGCGCCGTCCCAGGGAAGGCGCCACCTGGTCAACCCGCAGACAGCCAGTTGGTCATATTGCAACCTTGGCGCGTCCCATGCAACCATGATGCCCGGCCGGCCGAACCGTCGGCCGGTTCGGGAAAGGGAAGTCCATGGTCCGGCAAAGTCGCTATGACCGGCTCTTCATCGCGGGGGACTGGGTCGCCCCGGCCACCGGCGATCGCATCGAGGTGATCTCGCCCGTCACGGAGGAGCCGATCGCATCGGTCCCGGCGGGAGCCCCCGCGGACATCGACCGAGCGGTCCAGGCCGCCCGCTCGGCGCTGGAGGGCGGCTGGGCCCGGAGTTCCGTCGAGGAGCGCATCGGCGTCCTTCAGCGGTTGCGCGACCGCCTGGTCGCCGAAAGCGAGCCACTGGCAGAGGTGATCACCGACGAGATGGGCTGCCCGATCACGCAGTCCCGCACGATCCAGGTGGTGAACCCGGTCGGCGTCCTCGACACCTACCTCGCCCTCGCGCCCGAGTACCCGTTCCGCGAGGTCCGGCGCTCCCTGAACGGCGCCACGGCACTGCTGACCCGGGAACCGGTGGGCGTGGTGGCCGCGGTCATCCCCTGGAACGTTCCGCTGGGCATCGCGGTCCAGAAGATCGCACCGGCGATCCTGACCGGCTGCACCGTCGTCCTCAAGCCGTCACCCGAGGCGCCGCTCGACGCGTACTTCCTCGCCGAGCTCCTGCAGGACGCGGGTGTGCCGCCGGGCGTGGTGAACGTGGTGCCCGCGGGACGCGAGACGGGGGAGTACCTCGTCACGCATCCCGGCGTCGACAAGGTCACCTTCACCGGTAGCTCCGCCGCGGGCAGGCGAATCGCGTCCCTGTGTGGCCAGGACCTGCGAAGGGTGAACCTCGAGCTGGGCGGCAAGTCCGCCGCGCTGATCCTCGACGACGCCGATCTCGACGCGACCGTCGAATCGCTGCGCCTCGGATCGTTCCGCAACAGCGGTCAGATCTGCACCTTGAAGACCCGGCTGCTGGTCTCGCCGCGCCGCCACCAGGAACTGCTCGACCGGCTGGTGGATCTCGTCGAGTCGATGCCGCCGGGCGACCCGCGTGACCCTGCGACCCAGATCGGGCCGCTGGTCAGCGCCCGCCAGCTCGGAGTCGTCGAGAACTATCTGGAGATCGCCCGGAGCGAGGGGACCAAGGCCGTCGTGGGTGGCGGCCGTCCGGCCGGCCTCGACCGGGGCTGGTACGTCGAGCCCACGGTGCTGACCGGCGTCGGAGCGGACATGCGCATCGCCCAGGAGGAGATCTTCGGGCCGGTGGTCTCGGTGATCACCTACGCCGACGAGGACGAGGCCGTCGCGATCGCCAACAACTCCACCTACGGCCTGAACGGATCCGTGTTCACCACGGACCTCGAGCGCGGGCTGGCCGTCGCCGGCCGCATCCACACGGGAACCGTCGAGCTCAACGGCCACCCGTCCGGCCTGTCCGCGCCGATGGGTGGCGTCAAGGGCAGCGGGGTCGGCCGGGAGAACGGCCCGGAAGGCCTGGAGCCCTACACCGAGGTGAAGGCGATCGGACTGCCGCCGGAGCTGGCCGCCACCTTGACCTGATCCCCGGTTCCCCCGTAGGGCGTGTTTTGAAGGTGGTTTGCGTGGCGGTGCGGGTGGCGGCCCCTCCCGCCGGCCCACCACCACCCTCAACGGACACGCTTCGCGTGGCAAATCCACTAAAAGCGACCCCTGGCTGCGGGATCGCCTCCTCATGTATGCCGATAGAAGAGGCGCTGGCGGTGCTGTTCCTGCCAGGAACCACCTCAGAACCCGCAGCGGTGCCGGTTGCCGGCCCACCTCAAGCGGCTCCGCCGCTTAGGAAACAGAACCTAGGTGCCCCCACCCGCCGAGATCAGAACCTGAGGTGTTCCATGTCCGATGCCCACGCCGATGTGGTCCATCACTTCGCCGGCTTCGCCGCCGGCGCCCGCTACGACGCGCTCCCCGGTCCCGCGATCGACGCGGCCAAGAAGTCCGTCCTGGACACGCTCGGGGTGATCCTGGCGGCCAGCGGTCTGGAGCCGGCCGTGCGCGGCGTCATCGACCTCGTCCGGGAAACCGGCGGGCGGGAGGAATCGTCCGTCCTAGCGTTCGGCGGCAAAGCACCGGCGATCATGGCGGCCTTCGCGAACGGCGCCCTGGCGCACTGCCTCGACTTCGACGATCAGACGCCGTGGGGCCAGCACTCCGCCAGCTCCGTCATCCCGGCGGTGTTCGCCGTCGCGGAACGCCAGGGCGGGGTGTCCGGACGGGACCTGATCGCGGCGGTCGCCGCCGGGCAGGACATCTTCGCCCGGCTGCGGTGCAATGTGGACTGGCACAAGGACTGGAACCTGTCGACGGTGATGGGCGTGTTCGCCGCCACCGCCGCCGCGGGGCGTGTTCTGGGACTCTCCCGGGAGCGGATGGTCCACGCGCTGGGCATCGCGAGCATGCAGTCGTGCGGCGTGATGGAGGTCGTTGCCGGGACCGGCAGCGACCTGCGCGGCATGTACGCCGGGTTCTCCGCCAAGGGCGCGGTCCTCGCGTCCCTGCTGGCGCAGAAGGGAACGACGGGCGTCGACGCGCTGTTCGAGGGCCGGTACGGGTTCTTCAACACCTACTTCGGCGGCGGGTACGACCGGGAGAGCATGCTGCGCGATCTGGGGAGCGACTACCTGGGCGCCGGCACGCAGTACAAGCCGTGGCCTGCCGTCGGTACCGCGCACAGCCACATCCAGGCGACCATCGATCTCGTGGCACAGCACGATCTGCGCGAACCGGACATCGAGGAGATCCGCGTTTTCGTGGGCGACTACCACGACCTGATGTGCCGGCCGTTGGACACCAGGCGCGCGCCGGCCACGCTCGTGGACGCCAAGTTCAGCCTCCCGTTCCTGGTCGCCGTCGCCGCGGTCCGGCGGGGAATGGCGGTCGCCGACTTCACCGCGGATGCCTTACGGGATCCGGAAGTGCTCGCTGTCGCGCAGAAGGTCGTACCCGTCGAGGACAGGGCGCTGGACTGGAAACTGGAGCTTCCGCCGGGACGGGTGGAGATCCGCACCCGTGACGGGCGGCGGTTCGACAAGGTGGGCACCGGCGTGCCGGGGAGCGCGGAAGCGCCGCTGTCGTGGGACGACATCGACCGCAAGTTCGCCGACTGCGCCGCGGCTGCCACCGGCGCGGTGCCGGCCGACCGCGTCGCGGCCGCCCAGCGGCTCGCCCGCGGCCTCGAATCGCTGGACGACGCCACGGAACTTGTACGCGTGCTCACCTGAGGCCGGCACAGTGGTGCCCCCGCCCGGCCCGGCGCTGGAACGCCGAACCGGGCGGGGGTGCTCGGGGTTACGTCACCGCGTGACGGCGACGGCGGGCGCTACCGGGGCGGTGTGAAGTTGAAGATCGCCGAGTCGAACTCGTTGTACGACTGGTAGTCGAGCAACTCGTAGAGCCGGGTCCGCGTCTGCATCTGCGGCACGAGGCTCGCGAGTGAGCCCTCGGACTTGAGCGTCTCGAGTGCGGTCTCCGCGATGCCCATGGCGAGCCGGAGCAGCGACACGGGGTAGATGGCCATGTCGACACCCACGGATTCGAGCTGGCTGACGGAGAACAGCTCGTTCTTCCCGAACTCGGTGACGTTGGCGAGGATCGGCACGTCCACCGCCTTGCGGAAGATCTCGTACTCCTCGAGGGAGGCCAGAGCCTCCGGGAAGATCATGTCCGCGCCGGCGTCGACGAGCCCCTTGGCCCGTTCGGTGGCGGCCTTCAGCCCCTCCACGGCGCGGATGTCCGTGCGCGCCATGATCACGAGTCCGGGGTCGCGCCGGGCGGCCGCGGCGGCGCTGATGCGCCGGAGTGCCGTCTTCTCGTCGACGACCTCCTTGCCGTCGAGGTGGCCGCACCGCTTCGGGTTGACCTGGTCCTCGATGTGCAGGCCGGACACCCCGGCGTCCTCGAGGAACTGCACGGTGCGGGCGAGGTTGACGACCTCGCCGAAACCGGTGTCGGCATCGACCAGCACGGGCAGGCTGGTGACGCGGGCGATCTCGCGGACCCGGTTCGACACCTCGGTGAGCGTGGTGAGCCCGATGTCGGGCAGCCCGAGCTCGGCGGACATGACCGCGCCGGAGGCGTAGACGCCGTCGAAGCCCTTGTCTTCGATCAGCTTCGCGCTGAGCGGGGTGAATGCACCGGGGAACAGCAGCAGCCGGTCGCCGTTGAGGGCCTCACGGAAGGCGCGGCGGCGGTCACCCGGGGTCGTGAAGTCAGGCATCAGAGCTCCGTAGCGGTCTGGGGCTCAAGCACCTGGAACTGGGTGGACTTCGGCTTCAGCGTGTCCACGTAGTTGTACCAGATCTGCGGGTGGCTGAGCGCGGCTTCGTGCATGGGGAACGCGGCCGGCGGGTTGATCTCGCGCAGGTAGTCGACGGCGTCGGACAGGCGCTGCCACGGGCCGGAGACCGGGAGCGCGAGGAGCTGCACGTCGATGGTCGGCGGGACGAACTCGTCGCCGGGGTGGAGCAGGCCGGTGTCGGTGAAGTAGAAGCCGATGTTCGGGATGCCGGCGATGTCCGGGTGGATGGTCGCGTGCGTCCCGCCGACGGCCTGGATGTCGACACCCTTGATGTCGAACTTCTCACCCGGGGCGACGACCTGCGTCCGGTCGCGCACGGACTCGGGGACCTCGGTGGCGGTCGCGGCCTCGACGATCAGGGGCGCACCGGGGCTGGCGTCCAGCAGGGCCGGCACCTTGGCGGTGTCGAAGTGGTCGAAGTGCTTGTGCGTGATCAGGACCGCGTCGATGCCGGTGAGGCTGTCGAATCCGCTGGACATGGTGCCCGGGTCGATGAGGATCCGGGCGTCTCCGGTTTCGATCAGGAGGCACGCGTGCCCGAAATGAGTAATCTTCATGGTGGCCCTTTCAGCGTTCTGATGCGCCCAGTGTCCGCCGCAGTCGCATTCAATGCAACATGGTTGCGCGAGGTGCATCTATTTCCTATAGTCGGTCGAGTCGGCCTGTCAAGCTGCTCGAGTGTCGGCCCGCGGTACCACGACAAGGGAGTTGTCCGCCATGGCGAAGGCCTGCCCGCCGGAACGAGGTCGGGATGACCGCGTCACGATCGTCACGGGTGCCGCGAAGGGGCTGGGGCACGCGGTGGCCCTCGAGATGGCTCCGCGCAGCGCGGCGATGCTGCTCGTGGATCTCGACGAGGAACCCCTGGCCGCGTTGGCGAAGGAGCTCCTCGCACGGGGGCACACCGTGGTGACGCGGGTGGCGGACCTCACCGCCCCGGAGAGTGCGGCGGACGTCATCGCACTGGCCGATCAGGAACTCGGCGGCGCGGACGTGCTGGTGAACAACGCGGGCATCGTGCAGTACGACGGCTTCCTGGATACCTCCCGGGAGTTCCTGCGGCGTCTGCTCGAGGTGGATGTCGAGTCGGTCTACTTCATGACGCAGGCCTTCGCCGCGTCGCTGCGAGACCGCGGCATCGGCGGTTCGGTCGTGAACCTCGGCACCGGCCACGCCGTCACCGGGGTCGGCGGGACCTCCGCCTACGCCGCGGCCAAGGGTGCCATTCACGCCCTGACGCGGGCGCTGGCGGTCGAGCTCGCGCCGCTGGGCATCCGGGTCAACACCCTGGCACTGGGCACCACGATGACCGAGCGGGTGCGCACGGAGCTCGCTCCGGAGCTGCTCGCGCAGCGGTTCGAGCGGATCCCGCTGCGGCGCGGGGCGACGCCCGAGGAAGCCGCGCAGGCCATCGCCTACCTGGTCGAAGCCGGGTACGCGACCGGCACCGAACTCGTCCTCGATGGTGGCTTCACCGTCTTCGGCGACGGCTGAGGCCGACGTCCACATCACGCTTCGATCCTCCCACCAGCACACGGAAAGAGACATCTGCAATGAAGATGACCGGAGCCGACATCCTTACCTCGATCTTGGCGGATGCTGGGATCTCGGTGGTATCGGGTATTCCTGGCCACACCGTGATTGATTTTGCGTTGGGTGTGGGTGGGCGTGGGG
>Ga0081455_10000483_pt1 | contig 51674 bp, 50 predicted proteins | sample TabmetS3T2R1_FD_70207 | JGI IMG/M metagenome (GOLD analysis project Ga0081455, IMG submission 70207) | Tabebuia heterophylla rhizosphere microbial communities from the University of Puerto Rico - S3T2R1 | ecosystem: Host-associated > Plants > Roots > Rhizosphere ...
GGGGAGTCCCCGCATGCGCCCGGCCCTTCGGTCGATCGCTTGCGCTAGTTGAGGTTGGCCTTCTGATCGATGCGCACGTATCCGTCGACGACGGGTGCGAGCTTGCCGTTCTGGACCTGGTACACGGCCATCTGGTTGGAGAAGATCCGGGCCTTGCCCAGCACGGGGTTGTCCGGGATGGCGTTCTTGCTGAAGTCGAACGGGGGCACTGCCGGGTAACCCTTGGAGAAGTCGGGCGGTAACGCGTTCAAGCGCTTGCCGAGTTCCTCGGGCGTGAAGTCGGTCGCGCCCTTCATGGCGTCGGCGATGAGGTGAACTGCCGTCCACGACGAGACGGTGAACTGGTTGACGTTGACGCCGTTGATCTCCGTGCCGTTGGCACGCAGCTCGTTGAGCATCTGCTGGATTCCGGGGTTCGATGGGTCGCCCGGATCCGCGGCCTCGTTCGCCGAGTAGATCCCCTCGGCATTCGGACCGAGCTGCTGGATGACCGAAGTGGTAAGGCTGGTTCCACCGATCAGTTTGATCTTGTTGTTATCGGCTCCCTGGGCACGGAGCGCCTTCACAAAGGCGACGACCTGTTCGGACGTGGTGCCCAGAATGACGGAATCCGTGCCGCTCGAGATCGCCTGAGCCGCGTACGCGGTCATGTCGTTCGCGGTGAGAGGCGCCACGATATTCGGCAGCTTCTGCAGCCCCAGCGAGGATGCCGCGGCGGAGATGATGCTGTCGAAGAACGCCACCTGACTTCCGCCGAACGTCAGTAGCTGGACCTTTTTCGCGCCGACGTCCGCGGCAATCGCCGCGGTGGCGACGATGAGGCTCGGTCCCGAGGCGAGTGGGTAGGCATATTTGTAACTGAGTTCCTGCGAGCCGTTCGCCAGGTCCATGACGGCGGGGATGTTGTGCGGCGAGACGATCGGAATGTAGGCGTCACTCTGAGGATGGCCGGTGATCGCCAGGACTCCTTCGGAGACGGCCGTCTGACCGCAGGTCAGGGATCCCTGCGTGGTCGCGTGATCGTTACAGGCCACGATGCTGATCGGGCGGCCGAGCTGGCACGTCGCGTTGATCGCCTTCGCGGCCGCCTGGGGCCCGACCAGGTGCGACGGCTCGTACGTGGCACCGTTCGGGTCGAACACCCCCATCGCCATGATCTTGATCGGTGTTCCCGGGCAATTCGCGTTCGATGTGCCCGCGTTGGCCGCGGGACTCTGGCCGTTCGCGGAGCTCCCACCGCCCGCCGAGCTACACGCCGCGACCGACAGCGCAAGCACTGACACCGCGGCGAGTATCAGCACCTTAAGGCGAATCTGCATGTTTCCTCCTTGACAATCCCCTGAGTCACAGAATCCGATTCTGTGACTAGCAGAGGGCCTGACGCGCTGGCCTGTGATCAGGTATGGGCTCGCGCCAGTACGTGTTGTTGAATTGCGGCCGGAACCGGCCGAACCAGGACCAGCGGACGATGCGCCGGGCGGGGTGGTCGCCGGCTAGTTCGTGGCCGCGAGGTAGGCCCGTCGGATGTCGTCCGACTTCGAACGAAGAAGACTCGCCGGGCCTGCCATATGCACCTCGCCGTGGCGCAGTACGTAACCGCGATCAGCGATTTGCAGCGCCTTGTGGACATGCTGCTCCACGAGCAGAACGCCAACACCGCGGTCGGCCATGGCGCGGACGGCCTGCAGCAGCCGGTTCACCAACAGTGGCGCGAGCCCGAGCGAGAGCTCGTCGGCGAGCACGACCGAAGGTGATCGGGAGAAGACCCGTGCCAGCGCGAGCATCTGCTGCTGGCCGCCGGAAAGCATGCCGACGCGGCGCTTCAGGTGGGGCTCGAGCTCGGGAAACAACTCCAGGGCAAGATCCGTGTTCCCACGGCTGACACGCAGGTTTTCGGCAACAGTCAGGTTCATCAGCACCGTCCGTTGCTCGGTGATGAGCCCGAGTCCGGCACGGACACGCCGATGCAGCGGTGATTTCACGCGCTTGTCGAACAACCGGACTTCGCCCCCGATGGTGGGCAAAAGCCCCGCGAGTGTCATCACCGTCGTCGTCTTGCCCGCACCGTTGGGTCCCAGCAGAGCGACGACCTCACCGGAACCGACCTCGAGGTCGAGGCTCGGCACGACACACATGGCGCCGTAGCCGGCACGCAGGGCGTGGCTTGCGATGACCGTGTTCATCTGGCGACCTCCGGCATCACTGTCGTGGCATCGAAGCCTGCCGGCACCTCACCGAGATAGGCCTTGATGACGTCGGGATGATTCGCGATGACCGACGGCGTCCCTTCGGCGATCTTGCGTCCGAAGTCCAGCGCGACGATGTAGTCCGTCGCCGTCATCAACAGGTCGACGTCGTGCTCGACGAGCAGCACGCCGATACCCAGACCGTCCGCGACGCGCCGAATCGCGTGCCGCAGTTCGACACTCTCGTGCGCGTCGAGCCCCGCGGCGGGTTCGTCCAGCAGGAGCACCGATGGCTCGGTCACCATCGCGCGGGCGATCCCGACCAGGCGGGCCATCCCGTGCGGAAGCTCCGACGGACGCGCCTCGAGGATGTCTCCGAGTTCGAATTCCGCTGTCACACGCTCCAGTGCCGGACTGACGATCTGCCTGCCCGGCCGGATGAGATCGGTGAGGTAGGCGACCCGGTTGTGCGGGTCCGCGGCGACAAGCAGGTTCTCCCGGATCGTCAAGTCTCCGAAGAGCTCCACGCTTTGCCAGGACCGTCCGACTCCGGCGCGCGCCCGGCGCTCGGGCGACCAGTCGCTCACGGACTCGGAACCGAGCAGCACGCTGCCGGTGGCCGGCCTGGTGAATCCGGTGAGCACGTCCAGCGCCGTCGTCTTGCCCGCACCGTTCGGTCCGATGAGACCAACCACGTTGCCCGGCTCGACAGTGAAACTGACGTCGTCAAGTGCCACGACCCCGCCGAAACGTACGGTGACGTTGCGCATTTCCATTGTCACGGGTTCGCGGCGGCGGGTCGGCGTTTGCGCGGCCGGCCGGGAGGTCGTTGCAGCCACAGTCTTCCGCGGCCCCGTGGACACGCGGCGCCTGATCAGCGCGCCGCACCGGTCGATCAGCCAGTTGACCTGGCCGGCATGGAGCGGGACGAGTCCGTTCGGAGCCATGCGCAGCTGGATGATCAGTACCGCGCCCGTCACCAGGAGCAGCCACGAATTGACAGTCCCGACCTCGCCGAAAATGGACGTGGCGATGATCGCGCCGAGACCACCGGCGACCATGACGGCACCGAGAACACCACCGGCGATCCACCCGACGCCACCTACCATCGCGTACAACACCACATCGAGCGAGCCGTTCGCGGCGAAACCGTCGAACGTGATGCTGGTGCTCTGGAAGGCGAACGCGATGCCGCCTATCGCCGCGATGCCGGCGGCCAGGCCGAACGCGTAGAGCTTCGCTCCGACGATGCCCACACCCAGCGAGGCCGCGGCGCGCTCGTTGTTGCGCACGGCCAGCAGGCGGCGGCCTGCCCGGCCGCGCCGCACGTTCGCGACGATGAGACCGACGATTACCAGCAGGACCAACACGAAGATGCCATAACTTTCCGGGTTGATCGAAGGCGTCACGTCGATACCGAAGATGTGGAGTGACGGGATGATCGATCCCTCGAACCCTCCGGTGAGCGAGCCGTTGGAGAAGATCAGCGAGTTGATCATCAGCGCGAGACCGAGGGTCGCAATCGCGAGTGTCAGGCCACGCGCCCGCAACGCCGGTAGCGCCACGAGTACCCCGACGCTCACCGCCACGACGATGGCTATCAGCACGGCCCATCCGAACGGCACACCGGCCGCGGCCACCAGCCGGGCGGCCACCCACGCTCCCAGACCGGCCAGCGCGTACTGGCACAGTGACAGCTGACCCGCATAGCCGGTCACCACCACAACGGACAGCAGTACGATAGCGATCGCCAACGTGGTGGTGACCGCCGCCGCCCAATCGCTGGGCGTGTACATGATGACCAGTACGCCGGCCACGATCGACAGCACCAGCGAGGGAAGCCGCACCTTTCCCGTGCCGGGTAAGGGCAACTTGGTCGCCTGCTCGCCACGGACCAGCCGACGTGCACCGGTGACCGTCACGACGATGACCACGAGGAGCGGCACGACGTCCGGGAGCCCGGCAAGAGACATCGGATCGACGCCGAGGGCCTCGGCGATGTTGGGCTGAAAGAGCAGTATCTCGGCTTGCAGAGCGCCGATGACGATCGCACCCGCGACCGCGATGCCGAAGGATTTGAAGCGGCCGAGCAGTGCCGCCGCGAGCGCCGGAATGATGACAAGGTACAAGACGTTGCCGTTGAGGCCGACGATCGGCGCCAAGAAGATCGCGGCGATCCCGGAAAGCACGCTCGCCGCGATGAAGTTGACGAACTCGATGACGTTCGGCGACCAGCCCGAGGTCTGGGCCACCACCCGGTTTTCCGCGACGGCACTGGTCGCGAGGCCGAACAGCGTCCTGGTGTACACGGTCCTCAGGATCACCGCGGCAACCACAACCGCGACAACCAGTATCAGGCGGTCCAGCGACGTGTGGACAGAACCGACGGAGATCGGGGTCGTGGGCAGGAGGCCCTCGGGAATCGCTTTCGGAATGTTCCAGATAATGCCGATGAGTCCTTGTGCCACCAGAGCGAACGCCAGAGTGGCGATGCTCTTCACCAATGTGGAGGACTTGCTCAGCATTCGCATGATGACGGCGAGCAACGCACCGAGCGCGGCACTGGCGACGAGTGCGACGATCATTGCCGCGATCCAGTTCAACCCCTGGTTGTCGCGCAATGTGTAGAAAAGGAAGGCGCCGATCGCACCAACCGCGCTCGCGGAGAAGTTCACGACGCCGGACGCACGATGTACCAGAACTACACCGAGTGCAACGAGCGCCACCAGCGCGCCGGTCGCGCAGCCGATGACCAGGAATTGAACCGTTTGGGTCGAGAAGACCGGGACTGCGGTCAGCACTGGGCCACGTCCTGTTCCGTAGCCGCAGCCAGAAGCCAATCGGGCTGGTGGCGCATGATGCTATCGTTCCTCTCGTGACTTCTGGCACATGTAACACGCCGCAGTGGCGAGTGCGCTCGATCTCGGCGTATGTTGGTGCCGGTCGTCTTCTGCGTGGCAGATTGGTGTTCTGGAACGTACTCGGTAGCGCTGCCCGCTGTCTAGGGTCGAGATGAAAACGGGACGTCGGCGCTGGTCAGGAGCTCGCGGGCAGCACACGGTCGACGGCTCCACGCCTCACGAATTCACGTCGACCCGGAACCAGGTTTCGGGACGTCCGACCCTTGAACAGTGATTCCGCCGCCCCGCGACTTCCGTGAGCGATGGGGATTCGACGGCGGGTGTCCGAGATCGGCGTTGCCACCTCGAGGATCGATGGCTCATCGTGTACCCAGCCGCACACACCGCCGGATGGCAGTTGCTCGCCGGACAACGAGAGGCGTCACCCCGGCGCGGACAGTCGGCGCGGCGTCAGCGCACGTCCGGAAAGTACTGGTGGTGGCCGGACATCAGGGCGCCCACCACCCGGAGGATCCAGCCCCTCAACAAGATCAGCCGAATCGAGCAATCACCTGGCCGGCGTCCCCAGCGCCTCCACCCAGGGAGCGTGGTGAAAGTGGCGTGCCTGGCGGTGCCGGTTGACGGCCCACCGCAAGCGGCTCCGCCGCTTATGAAACAGAACCTAGTGCAGCAGCGGCGCCGCCTCCGCTACGACGCGCTTGAGCGCCTCGGCGATCTTCCGCACGTCGGCCCTTCCGAGCCGGGAAATCGGGGCGGCGACGTTGATGGCCAGCCGCATCGACGCGTTGCCGATCGGGAATCCCACCGAAACGGAACCGACGCCGTCCTCACCTTCTTCATTGGACGTCGCGTACCCACGCCGGGCCGACCTTGCGAGGTCGTCCTCCAGCTCGGAGCGCATCGCAATGGAATGCTCGGTAAGCACGCCGAGCTTCTCGTTCGGATACATGCGACGCAATTCCTCGCTGGACAGCAGACACAACATCGCCTTGCCGACCGACGTGCAGTGCGCTGGCATGGACCTGCCGAGGCGGGACGCCACACGAACCGCCCGAGGGCTCTCGATGGCGTCGATGAACCACACCGTCGAACCTTCCAGTGTCGCGAGGTGAACCGTCTCGGCGAGTTCCTCGTTGAGACGTTCCAAGAATGGATGCAGCGTCTCGCGGACGTCGAACCGCTGGAGAATGGCGAACGCGACCGCGGTCAGGGCTGTCCCCGGCCGGTAGACCTTGTTCTGCGGGTCCTGCCGGACGAAACCACGGTACTGCAGCATCGCCAGGAGCCGATGGGCCGTCGAGGACGCGACGCCAAGATACTCGGCCACCTGGATAAGACGCAGTTCGCTGTTCTCCCCCAGCAGAAGCAGGACCTTCAGAGCGTTGTCGACCGACTCGATCGGATACTGCGGCACTGGAGCGTCGCTGTGGTCGAGGTCTAGCGGTGACTTCCTCATAGCAGAAACTTACACGGTCACGCGGAGCCACCGAAAGGCTCCGCCATTCGTCCGGGCCACGCGGCCGAGCCCGGCGATTCGACGAGCCGGCCCGATCGCCCGTCCGACGGCGCGGCTCCGGCCGACAGCTGACGCGTCGCCGCGACAGGCAGAAGCAGTTCACCAGCGAGCTCGGCGTTGACCACCCTCCGCCCGGCGGGCTATGTTCCTTCATGCAGAGGACGGATCCGCTTTCCAGAGCCTACAGTGCGGGTCCAGGCGGCGCGCCGGCAAGATCGGCTCCGGAGCGTGGCCGGATCCCGCGCGGCGTGGACGTGACCGGGACCGGGTTGTCCCACCATTCGAACCCGATCCCACCAGCCCCGATCGAACCACGGAAGAGGATCCGGTGACAGACGTCGCTCTTCCCGCATACCAGGACCTGCCGATCGTCGAAGGCGGCGCGCGGTCCGGGTGGCGGATCTTCGGTCCGGACGACTCTCTCGGCCTGCTGAACCTCATCACCCCCGAGAAGGCGAAGAGCGCCGCGAAAGCGGTGGTCACCGGCGACACCTTCCCACTGGATCTGCCGTCGGATTTCCTCGACCCGCCGTTGTTCTCCCGGGGCGCGCCGCGACGGACGACCATCGAGGTGCGGCCCGGCGCCGCGCTCGACGACGTGCACGACAACTTCTTTCCGCAGGCGGCCAGCCAATGGGACGCCCTGGGCCACATCGCCTTCCAGCCCGGGGTCTTCTACAACGGGGCATCGGCGAGCGAGATCGTCAATGGCGTCCGCAACACGATCGATCACGTGGCGCGGAAAGGTGTGGTCACCCGTGGGGTGCTTCTCGATGTCAGCGCGACCGTGGCGGAACGCGGCGGCGCGGGATCCTCGGTCGCACTGACCGCGTCAGATCTCGAACGGGCCCGGCGCGCGGCCGGTGTCGAGATCCAGCAGGGCGACGCGCTGCTCATCCACACGGGATTTCTCCGCTGGTACGCCAACCAGGATGCGGCGCTCAGGCGCCGGATGTCACGACGTGACCTGCTGACCGCTCCAGGGCTGGCCCATGACGAAGCGATGGCCGAGTATCTGTGGGACGCCCACATCGCCGCCGTCATCGCCGACAACCCGGGCCTCGAGGTGTGGCCGCCGGACGAGCGCCCGGAGGCCTGGCCGTTCGGGTTCCTGCACCAGATAATCCTCGGCCAGTTCGGCCTACCCATCGGCGAACTCTGGTGGCTCAGCGAGCTCGCCGACGCGTGCCGGGAGGACGGGCGGTATGACTTCATGCTCGTCAGCGCGCCCATGAACGCGCCGGGCGGAATCGGGTCGCCTGCCAACGCGCTCGCCATCAGGTGAACCGGAGCCATTCGTGGCGGCTCGCCACGAATGGCTCCGGCACGGAACACGACTACCCCAGGCCCAGGGCCGCAGCGCTCTTCTCCAAAGCCCGCAGGTGGTCATCGACCGTAGTCAGCCCGGCGCCCATGGTGGTGATCGTCAGATGCGTGGCCCCCGCCTTGCGCCACGCTTCGGATCCGACCCGTAATTGGTCCGGATCACCACGGTAGAAGAGCCGGCCGTCCATCCCGAGGGCCGCCGGATCCCGCCCGGCCGAGCGCGCGGCATGCTCGACCACGCCCCGCGCGTCGTCGAGCAACGGTCCTGGCGGGAGTGTGGGGAACCACCCGTCTGCGAGGCGCCCGATGCGCCGGTACGCGGGCTGAGACTTACCACCCATCCATACCGGGATCGGACGCTGGACCGGCAGGGGGCTGATGCCCGCACCGGTCACACTCTCGTGCTGCCCGGCGAAGGTGACGCTGTGCCGCGACCACAGCAGCCGCAGCAGCTCGATCTGCTCCTCGCTGCGACGGCCGCGGTCGGTGAAGGACTTCCCCAGCGCCGCGTATTCGACATGGTTCCAGCCGAGCCCGACGCCGAGCCGGAACCGGCCGCCGGTCAGCAGGTCGACCTCGGCGGCCTGCTTCGCGACCAGTGCGGTCTGCCGTTGCGGCAGGATGATCACGCCGGTCACCAGTTCGAGCGACGTCAGCCCCGCGAGGTAGCCGAAAAGGACGAACGGCTCGCGGAAGGTCGACCGGAAGTCCTGCGATCCCGTCCACGGCGCGTGCACCGCGGGGTCGGCACCGAGCACGTGGTCGAAGGCGATCACGTGGCGGTACCCGAGGCGCTGGACCTCCGTCGCCCAGGTCCGGATCGCGCCGGTGTCGTGTCCGAGTTCGGTCTGTGGGTAGACCACGCCCACGGGAAGCCGATCAGGCATCGGGTGCGTCACCCCGCGGACGTGACGGCGGTCGGACCGGACAGCCCCGTGCCGAGCTCGCGGTCGGCTCGCCACGTGTCCGACGGGTCAGCTCCCGCCGGGGCCGGGGCCAGGCCTTCGGGATGGCTCGTCAGCACCGGATCGTCGGCGCCCAGGAGGTCCTCCTTGGCCCAGTCGACCACCAGTACCCGGCGCGCGATCCGCCACCCGGCACCCACACGTCGCTCGAACCGGTCGACGTACCGGCCTCCCGCGAATATCGTGCGCGCCCGGCCCGCCGGCGGGCGGAAGCCGGGCAGCACGTTGTCCGGGCTGACTGGTTGCAGGACGAGCACGTAGGACTCCACCGTCGCGATCCCGGCCTCGAGATCGATGTCGTAGAGGACGTTCGTGGTGTGGTGCTCGCTGAACGGGTCGGACTCCCCCCAGCCCGCCACCGCCTTTCGGGCAAGTTCGCCAGGCGGCATGCCGTCGGGCCGATAGCTGCGGATGTCGACAGCGTCGGAATGGTACGCGGAGGCGATCATCTCGGCGTCGCGGCGGTCGACCCCGCGCACGTACCGCATGAGCGCATCCCAGATCTCCTGACGTGCGACAAGTTCCTCGATCTGCATCGATAAACTCCGTTCTGGTGTGGAGTGTGGACGAACGCGACCCCGACCGGTGCTACCTTCCCGGCACCCTGGCGTTCCGGCCGGTCAATCCGGCGTCGACCTTGACTTCGATGCCGGTGACGAGCCGGCTTTGATCGGAGAGCAGCCAGACCACCGTGTCACTGACCGCCACCGGAGTGATGACCTCGTGCAACAACTGTTCGGCCGTCATCGCGTCCAAGATCGCCTCCCGGGTGATCCCTTCTCGCGCGGCGACATCGTCGGTCATCGGCGTGGAAACCGCCCCGGGGAGGACCGAATTGCAGCGAACCCCCGCCGCACCGAGTTCCTGGGCCAGCGTCCGGCCCAGCGCGATGACTCCGGCCTTCGAGGCGCTGTAGGCTGCGGCGAAGGGCAACGGCCGTTCGCCGGCTGTGGACGCGATGAGGACGATGCTGCCTCCGGAGCCGGACCGCAGGAGGTGCGGGATAGCCGCGCGCACCGTATGAAACGTGCCGGACAGGTTGATCCGCACGATCCGTTCCCACTCCTCGGATGAGGTCTCCCACGTCACGGCACTCTTCGCCCTGGCCGAAACGCCGGCATTGGCGACCAGACCGTCGAGACCACCGAGTTCGGCCGCGATCTCGTCGATAGCGCGGCCAAGCAGATCCGCATCGCGAATGTCCGCGGTGCGCGCGGCGATGGTGGCGCCACCGAGCTTGGCCGCCTCGGCAGCGGTGTCGGCCAGCGCCGCACCGGCCGCGGGAACATCGATGAGACCGACCGAGGCTCCGTGTTCAGCGGCCAGCAGCGCGTGGCTCCGGCCCATCCCCCGAGCCGCCCCGGTGATCAGAACACGATGCCCCGCAAGGCTTCGGAGACCGTTCATGTGCAAGCACTCCTTCCAGGTGGCGCATGGTCATCCGCGCATCGGCCGGACCGAATTCGATCCGCGCCGGTGAAGCCCGGCCCGGCCGCGGCGAATGCGCTCGCGGTGGGCCGGCAACCGGCACCGCCACCCAAGCCACGTTCACAACAGTTCCTGGTCGGCGGCCAGCTGGCGCACGAGGTAGTCCCACACCGGGTACAGCGCGGTGCCGTTGCCGTAGACGTGCTCACGCTTGGCCAGCGACTCCTCGTCGCATGTCCAGGTGGCCCACCCGCCCGCCTGATGCGTGAGGATCTGCTGTTGGCAGGCGCGGTCGAGCAGGATCGCCGTGACCACCGCGCTCGGCAGATCGGGACCGACGCACACGATGCCGTGGTTCACCAGGAACAGCGCGGACGCGTCGCCGAGCGCCCCGGCCACTTCCTTGCCGAGCTCCGGCGTCAGGATCAGGTCGGCCGTACCGGTGAAGCGCGGCACGCCCTGCGGGGCGAAGAAGTTCGCCTCATGACTCACCGGTCGCAGGGGCTGCCCCGTCGCGGCCAGCGCCACCGCGTACCGGCTGTGCGTATGGACCACCCCACCCACGTCCGGCCGCGCGGCCAGGATTTCGGTATGGATAGGGTATTCGCTGTGCCGGGGTCCGTCGCCCACCCGCACGGTCCCGTCTGGCCCGACAAGATGCACGCGGTCCGGCGTGATCTCCTCCATGCCCCAGTTCGTCTGCTTCATCCAGGCGCCCCGGTCGCCGGCATCGCGCGCCGAGGCATGGCCCCAGATCAGATCTCCATGCCCCGCGGCACCGAGCACCCGCGATGCCGCGGCCACCAGGCCACGGATCTCCTCGGTCATTCATTCCTCGATTCGTGGTGATGGCCGGCTCAGCCCGCCATGGGGGTACTAGGGTCCAAGTTCTGTTTCATCAGCGACGAAGCCGTTGCGGTAGGCCGGCGACCGGGACCGCCGCACAGGCCGGGTGCACGAGCCCCGAGGCGCTACGCCGGACGAAGGTCGCCGGGACTTGAGGTCCTTGACTGGCGAACGCTGCCAAGACTATAACTGTCTTCGTCTGAAGAACAGTATATCTCTCTGCTAGATAGAACTGGCTAGATCGAAAAGTGATCAGTCACCGCGCGGGAACCGCCGCACTGCTGGGCGCCGGGTGGCCGAGAAGGAGAAGATGCAATGGGAGAGGTTGTGCGCGAATGGGTCGGGATCGACTCTCCGAGCGCGCCCCGTCAGGTGTTCGGGGGCTATCCGCATGAGGGTGTCTACCACGCGGTGAAGGGTCACCAGCCCGAAGTCGCCTTCCTCGTCGGCCACCCCACCGGCAACTTCAAGGATCATTATCTCGCGCCCTACCTTGCCAACAAGGGATTCGGCGTCCTTGGCTGGACGACTCGCTACAAGAACGCACCGGCCTACTTCCAGGTAGAGAACGCGCTCGTCGACCTCGGCGCGGGCGTGCAGTGGCTGCGGGAGGTCGCCGGGGTCAAGAAGGTCGTCCTGGTCGGCAACTCCGGCGGCGGCTCGTTCTACGCCACGTATCAGGCGCAGGCGACCGACCCCAACTCGATTCGTGTCGACGAGCAGTTCAAGTCGGCGGCGACGGAAGGGACCAACATCGGAGGACAGATCTCCCGGGTGCCCGCGACCAAGGTCTCGGTCGAGCAGGCGGTACGCCAGCTGTCGCCGGCCGATCTGTACATCTCCCTGAACTCGCATCAGGGCCGGGCCGACGTCCTGACCACGTGGCTGGATCCGTCGGTCATCGACGAGACCGACCTGTTCGCCACCGACCCCGATCTGGACATGTTCAACCCGCGCAACGGCCCGCCGTACTCGCCGGAGTTCCTCACCAGGTACCGCCGGGCGCAGGTGGACCGAAACCACCGCATCAGCGCCTGGGCACGCAAGGAACTGGCCGAACTCAACAGCCGCGGAGTCGCCGATCGCGTCTTCCTCATCTACCGGCAGTTCGCCGACCCCCGGTTCGCCGACCTGTCCATCGACCCCTCGGAGCGCGAGGCCGGGTGTTTCTCCGGCGACCCGCGAACCGCGAACTACGGCCCGCACGGGCTCGCCCCCTTCGTCACCCTGCGCGGTTGGTTGTCGATGTGGAGCCTGGAAGACTCCCAGTTCCGCGGAACCGGCCACTTCGGGAAGGTCCGCGTCCCCTCGCTGGTCATCCAGTCCACCCGCGACCAGGGGGTCTTCCCCTCGGACGCGCACGCCATCCACGACGCGCTCGGCGCGTCGGACAAGACCCTGAAGTTCCTGTCCGCAGGGCACTACTTCGAAGACAACTCCGAGGTCAAGGAAGAAGCCGCGACCGTGATCGCCGACTGGACGTCGGCCCGGGTGTAGGCGCGAGCGCGCTCGACGCTGACGGCCTCAGCCCGCCTGCCGGGCTGAGGGCGTCAGCGCACGGCACGTTGTCGAAAAAGTGCCGCTCCCGCGTCAGTCGGCGAACCGGACCGGTAGCCGGCGGTAACCGAGGCTGGAACCCCGCTGGATACCGGTGAACTCCGGCTCTCCGTCGAGTCGCAGTCTTGGTAGCGCGCACAGCTTCTCGACGAGTAGACGTAGTTCCGTGCGGGCGACGGGCGCGCCAACGCAGTGGTGCAGTCCGTACCCGAACGCGAGGTGTCCGCGGGCACCGCGCGTGATGTCGATGTCGTCCGCTCCCGCGAACTTCTCGTCATCGCGGTTCGCCGAGGCGTAGGACAGCAGCACCTTTTCACCGGCGGGAATACTGACGTCGCCGACCCGAGCGGGACGGGTCGTCGCGCGGGCGAAGAAGTGGAACGGGGTGCGCAGCCGCAGGACCTCCTCGACGAAGCGGGGTATGCACGTCGGATCCTGACGGACCGCATCCTGCAGCCCCTGCCGCGACGCCAGCACGCAGGCCGTACTGCCCAGGGCGCTGACGGTCGACTCATGGTCGGCGATGGCGGACGAGGTCAACACCGCGACCAGCTCGTCATCGGTGATCGCACGGCCTTGGACCTCCGCGTGCACCAGTGACGTGATGTGGTCGTTTCGGGGGCAACGCCGGTGCTGCTCGATCTCGTGCACCATCAGCTCGCGGATCTCCCGACGGGCATCGTCGAGCGGGGTGGCGGCGTCGGCCGACATCGCGGCCTGCGTCAGCCGGCGCAGCTGGGCGACCGTCTCGTCCGAGAAGCCGACCAGCCGGGTGAGGATGCGCAGCGGCAACGGCTCGGCGACCGCGGTGATGAAGTCCCCCGAGCCCGTTCGCGCAAGGTCTCCGACCAACTCACTGACCAGGTCCCGAATGAACGGCATCAGTTCCCGGATCTGCTGCGCCGTAACGGCCGCCGTGAAGAGCGCGCGGTAGGCGGAGTGCTCGGGCCGGGTCGAAATCGATCGGCAGCGCGCGACCGGCCTCCGGAATGCGCACCCCGTGCGCGGAGGAGAAAGTTCCGTGGTCGCGGATCGCGGCGAGGCCATCCTCGTAGCGCGTGAGGACCCAGAAACCGTGGTGCTGGTCGGAATGGGCCACCGGGCAGCTGGTTCGCATCTCCCGGTAGACATCCCAGATGTTGTGCTCACCCAGGCTCGCCGCGTGATGGTCGAAGCGGCCGCACATGCCCTCTGCCATTTGCCGACGCTCACCTAACCGGCCGTCGCGGACAGTCCATTGCCAACGGTCAGACTGCCCGGCGACACAGTCCCTGTCAAGCAAAGCCGCCTCTGAACGGTGCACAAAGCACTCCCACGACGGCGCTACCACGAACCGCTGTGCACCGGCTTCGGCGCGACGACGATCGGCATCAACCGTCCGCGGTACGCGAGACCCAAGAAGGGGGTGTCGCACTCGGCGAGACTATTGACTACCCTACCGGGCGCTGACTACCCTGCAGAAAGAACTTTCGTCTGCCAGAAACACGAGATTGTCCCGACGAAGGAGCGATCGCGTTGGTTGCTGTGAGTGGTACGGAGCCGTCGGCTCATCGTTCACGCCACGGGTGTGACAACCCGCGGGCAGGGTCGGTGACCGGCATTTCCGCGACACAACGGGCAAATCTCGCCGAAGGCGCCGACGAGCTCGGCTCCGGCCTCATCACGCTCGGTGGCCGCAGGCGCAGCCGCCGCACCGGAGTTCCCCTCCGGCGGCCGTCTGCCATGCCGGCGGGCGGTGAACTGTGTTGACGGGGAACCCGGGGCGGCCGGACCGAAGCACGGGACAAGCGCCGTGAAGACCGACGTGCACTGCTACGCGGTCGCGACCCTGCGCGGCCGGCAAACACGTGACTCCGTTGTCGTCCGATGGCGATCACCTCACCCTCACGTTCACCTTATCCGCACCGGCGAGGGCGCGCCGTGACCGCGTCGGTTGTCGTCGTCGGCGGCGGGTACGCCGGCGCGGCGCTCGCCCACACCCTCGATGCCACGTTCGACGTATGCGTCGTCGAGGCGAAGGACACCTTCTTCCACTCGGTCGCCGCGCTGCGGGGATTGACCCAGGACGACTGGGCGCAGCGCATCTTCCTCGACTACTCCGGGCTTCTCGAGCGCGGTCAGGTCATTCGCGACCGCGCGGTGCGGGTCGACTCCCGCGGCGTCAGGACGGCCTCCGGCAGATGGATCACGGCTGACTTCGTCGTACTGGCAAGTGGTTCCAGCTACCCCTTCCCGGCCAAGATGGACGTCGACGACTCCGGGTCGGCAATCGCCAGGCTGACCGAGACGCGCGCCGATCTCGAGGCAGCCGGGCGGGTGCTGTTGCTCGGCGCCGGCCCGGTCGGCGTCGAGCTCGCCGGTGAGATTCTCGAGGTGTGGCCGGACAAGCAGGTCACGATCGTCGATGCCATGGCAGACGTGCTCAGCGGCCGGTATCTGCCGGAGCTGCGCGGCGAGATCCGGGCCCAGCTCGGGCGTGCCGGGGTACGGCTGGTGCTGGGCAGCCCGCTGGTGGCTCCTCCGGCGCCGCCGTCCGGGCGACTGGCCCGGTTCGAGGTGTCGACGGCCGCCGGCACCGGAATTCCCGCGGACATCTGGTTCCAGTGCTACGGCGTGCGGCCACAGAGCGACTATCTGGTCGGCGACCTTTCCGGGGCGCGGCGAGCCGACGGGCAGATCGACGTCGACGAGCACCTGCGACTGCCCGGCCACCACACCGTGTTCGCGATCGGCGACGTCTCGGTCCGTGCCGAGTCCAAGCGCGTCCCGACGGCTCGCGAGCAGGCCAGCGTGGTGGCGGCGAACATCGCGGCTCTGGCCGCGGGCCGCGCACCCGGGACCACCTACCGGCCTGGGCGTGCCGATCTCATCGTTCTCCCGTTCGGCAGCGCCGGCGGGGCGTCACAGCTCGAGGGTGCGGACGGGGTGCGTGTCGTGGGCGCCGAGCGGACGTCCGAGCTCAAGGGCCGGGACCTGTTTCTGGGGCAGTTCGCGCAGATGTTCGCGCCACCCGCTCGCGACCAGACACAGCCCGCGCCCGGTGCCACACTTGAGACATCAGTGGAATAGAAGGAGCTGTCATGGTTGGATTCCCGCAGTCGAAGGGTGTCTTCTCCCGTCAGGGACAGATCGGCACACCGGAGGGGACCTACGAGGAACAGTACAGCCGTTTTGGTTTCGCGGGCGACCAGGCGATGCTGTATCGCCGCCATTCCTCGACCAAGTGGTCACGGATCGAGGGCGAGTTCCGCAGCCGCGTCGCGGACACGAACGAGATAGTGGTGCCGGACATGTCGGATCCGCGCGCACTGCCGACCACGCTGCTGTCGAACGACGACGTCGCGATCTGCCTGTCCCGGCGGTCCGAGCCGATGCCGTACTACTTCCGCGATGTGGACGGCGACGAGGTCATCATGGTCCAGCGCGGGCAGGGCGAGATGCACACCGATTTCGGCGTGCTGCCGTTCCGCCCCGGCGACTACCTGGTGGTGCCGAAGGGCATCAACTATCGCCTCGTTCCCGAGGGCAGCGACAACATGTTCTACCTCGTCCGGACGCGCGGCCAGATCGGCTTCCCGGACCGGGGCGGGCTCGGTCACTTCGTGCCGTTCGACCTCGGCGTCCTCGATACTCCGGATCCGCGTCCGAGTGACCCGGCCGACGATCAGGAGTGGGAGATCCTGGTGCGCCGGGAGGACACCCTCACCTCGGTCTTCTACCCATTCGACCCGATGGACGTCGTCGGCTGGCAGGGCAGCATCTGCCCGTTCCGGCTCAGCATGTACGACATCCGGAACGTGTCCTCCGAGCGTATCGACATCCCGCCGAGCGGCTTCGCCACCTTCGAGACGCGCGGCTGTCTGATCTGCACCTTCACGCCCCACCAGGTGCAAATCGATCCGGACTCGACGTACGTCCCGCCGTTGCACCGCAACGTCGATGCCGACGAAGCCACGTTCATCCTCGCCACCGAAGACGGTAAGCCCGTGGGGCGGCTGGACCCGGGCCGGCTCTTCCTGACCCCACAAGGCGCGCACCACGGACCGGACGCCCCGCCGATCCGCCCCGAACGCTGGAGCCTGTACACGATGATGACCGAGACCGAGCGTCCACTGATGGCGACGCCGGAATACGAGAAGTACGCCCGCGACCGGGAAAGCTGACGGCAACATCAGCCGGGTCGACGGGCGAACCGGTTGTTCGGAAGAACGGAAAGGTGTATCGGCGTGAAACTGGTGATCACCGGCGGAAGCGGCGAGATCGGCCGCGCGCTCGTCAGCCGGGTGGCGCACGAGGGACATGAGGTGCTGAACCTCGACCTCAGGAAGCCCGAGGTACCCCTCGACGGCGAGACCTACGTCGAGGCCGACCTGACTGACGAGACCGCCATCCGCGAACTTGCGCGGAGCCTCGCCGCGACACACGCCGTGGACGGATTGGTGAACAACGCGGGCATCGTCAGACCGGCGCCACTGGAGTCCGCCACCACCGACGACCTCGACGCCGTCGTGGCGGTGAACCTTCGCGCCCCGCTCATCCTGACGCAGGAATTCCTGCCACACATGCGATCGAGGAAGTTCGGGCGGATAGTGAACATCGCGAGCCGCGCCGCGCTAGGAAAGGTGGACCGGACCGTCTACTCGGCGACCAAGGCCGGGCTCATCGGCATGACCCGGACGTGGGCACTGGAGGCGGCGGCCGCTGGGATAACGGTCAACGCGGTCAGCCCGGGGCCGATCGCGACCCAGCTCTTCCACACGGTCAACCCGCCGGGCGAACCACGGACCGAGGAGATCATTCGGGCCGTTCCGGTGCGGCGGATGGGGACACCGGACGACATCGCGCATGCCGTCGCGTTCCTCCTGGACGAACGAGCCGGGTTCATCACCGGCCAGAACGTGAACCTGTGCGGCGGAATGACCGTGGGGCTGGCGTCATAGTCCGGCGAGGACGGTTCCGGAACCGCGGAAACCAATGCGATGCGGCGCGGCGGCTCGATGTCGCGCCACCCGGTGTCACTGCCGTGACCGGCATTCCAGACACCCCGAGGCCGAAGACGTCAGTGGCACCAGGAAACTCATCATGAAGGCGATGGTCGTCGACACGTCCGGCTCCACCGCCACCATCGTGCAACGCGACATCGAGGCGCCCCGCCGCGGCCCCGGGCAAGTACTCATCCGCGTGCACGCCGCGTCGGTAAATCGTGCCGACCTGGCGGTTCGCGCCGGCACGCCCGGGACGCCGGCCGTGGTCGGGCTGGACTGTGCCGGCACCGTCGCCGAAGCCGATCCGGGCTCCGGGTTCAGGCCGGGCGACCGGGTCATGGCCGTGGTGAGCGGGGGCTTGGCGGAGCAGGTCGTCGTCGACGAACGCATGCCGATCCACCTGCCCGCGGGATGGTCGTTCGACCAGGGCGCGGCGGCGGTGCTCGCGTTGCTGACCGGTCACAACGCCCTGCGTACCGCGGGCCGCCTCGCACGAGGTGACTTCGTGCTGGTCAACGCCGCGCGGTCAGGGGTTGGCCAGTCGACCATCCGGATCGCCGCCGCGCTCGGAGCCGGTCGCATTGTCGCGGGCGTACGCACCGTACGTGACAAGGCGTTCCTCAACGAGCTGGGCGCGCACGTCGTCGTGGAAACGGGTGGCGGCGGCTTCGCCGATGCGGTGCTCGACGCGACCGATGGCCGTGGTGCCGACGTCATCGTCGACCACGTCGGCGGACCGTACCTCGCCGACCACATCGCCGCCGCCGCGGTGCGGGGACGCATCGTCAGCGTTGGCAGGCTTGGCGGCACCCAGGGCTCGCTCGACATGAACGCGCTCGCGCTGATACGACTCGAGATCATCGGCGTCACGTTCAGGACCCGCGATGCCGACGAGAAGGCCGCTGTCGCACGGGCGGTTCGCGAAGAACTGGCCGATGCGATCGGCCGTGGTCACCTGGATCCGCGTATCGACCGCGTGCTCGACTGGTCGGCCGTGCTCGTAGCGCACGATGGCGTCGCATCCAACTCTCACCTGGGCAAGGTCGTCCTCCGGATCACGAACGACTGACCCGAGCCCGGCCGGGCGGGAACCGCGGTCCGTCATGGCCGCGGGTTCCCGCCCGGACGGTCACGCGGGACGGTCTCCAGCTTCGACCCGCAGCGTGCGGCTGTCGACCGCGGGCAACATCCGCTCGGGATCACGGGTGACGGCGACGTCGATGACCGTGGGCCGGCCCGCGGTGCCGAGCGCGGACTCGAATGCCGCCGCGAGCTGATCCGGCTTGTCGACGCGAATCCCCCGGCAACCGTACGCCTCGGCGATCACCGAGTAGTCCAGGTCGAGCAGGTCGGTGGATTCGTAATTGCCGGCGCCGTACACCGCATGCTGGAGCGCCTTGACGTAGCCGGACGCGGCGTTGTTGAGGACGACGAGTGTGAAGGTCAAGCCCTCCCGCCGGGCGGTTTCCAGTTCACCGGCGACCATGTTGAAGCCACCGTCACCGGTGAACGCCACGATCGGACCCGGCGTGCCGGCGAGCGCGGCTCCGATGGCCCCTGGCAGGCCATAGCCGATGGACGCGAATCCCCGATCGGCCACGAAACACTTTCCCGAACTCTTCGTGTCGTACAGCAAGGCACCCCAATGGCTCGCGAAACCGCCGTCAGCGATGAGCAGACCGCCGGGGGGCAACACGGTGTTCAGCTCCGCGATCAGCCGCGCCATGTGCACCGGGGCTTCGTCACTCGAATACCGCGGAGCGGCCTCGGCCGCCCACGCGGCTCGCCGCTCGCGGATCTCGGCCCAGTACTCCGCCCGGGGAGCGACCGGATCGGCGGCGCCGGTCAGGTCCCGCAGCACGAGTGCCGCATCGCCGGCGATGCCGACGGTCGTGCGCGCCCAATGCCCGATCTCCTCGGCGTCGATGTCGACGTGGATGAGCGGAACGGCCTCCGGGAGGATCGTGTAGCGCTTCGTCGCGACCTCACCGAGCTTGCTACCCACGACGATCAACAGGTCACTGCGCTCGATCAGGTCATTGGCATACCTGCTGTAACGTCCGAACACGCCGACCGACCGCTCGTCGGTGTCGGCGATCGCGCCTTTCCCGCTCATGGTGTGCGCGACCGGTGCGTCGATCGCTGCCGCGAACTCGGCCAGCTCGCCGTAGGCGCTGGAGAGATGCACGCCGCCACCCACGAGTATCAGCGGACGCCGCGCCGCGCGAATGAGCGTCGCGGCGGCGGAGATGCTCTCCGGGTTGCCGCGGGTGCGGTAACGGGGCGAGACGAGAGCCGCTGGATCGGCCCAGAAGTCCGTGGGGTCGAAGTCGGACTCTTCGTGCGCCACGTCCTCGGGGACCGCGATGATCACCGGGCCAGGACGGCCGGACGTGGCCACGCCGTAGGCTCGGCGCACGAGTTCGGGGATCCGCCGGATCGCCTCGACCCGGAGGTACGCCTTGACCGCGGGCTCGAGGATGCTGCGCTGGTCGGTCTCCTGCGTCATGTTCTTGCCGGCGTGGTCCCGATGCCCCTCACCGACGAACGCGATGATCGGCGTTCCGGCGTTGAGAGCTTCCACCAGGCCGGTGACCAGGTTGGTCGCACCAGGGCCAAAGGTTCCGTCGCACAGACCTGGTCTGCCGGTGACCCGCGCGTACGCGTTGGCGGCGAAGGCACCCGAACGCTCGTCGTTGATCAGAACGTGCTTGACCTTGAGCTCTCGCACTCCGTCGTAGAAGGGGAGAAGCTGAAAGCCACCCATTCCGAAGATCGGGCCGGGCTCGTGGAGCTTCACCATCTCCGCGAGCGCGCGACCGCCGGTCATGCGGCGTTTCTCCTGCACTGCCAACGTTGTCCCATCCCTTGTTGCCGGATCCGATATGTGTAGAACGGCCTAGGGTTTCCGGAAGCCCATGGTCATGCCGCCGTCGATGACGAAGTTCTGGCCGGTGGTCCACGAGGACTCATCGGAGGCCAGGTACAGCGCAACGGGAGCGATGTCCCGTGGCTCGCCGGGCCGCCGGATCAGGCATCGGGCAAGCGCCCACCTGACGCTTTCCTCGTCGCTCGCCACGGCCGTCGCCGGCGAGGCGATGAAACCGGGAGAGATGGCGTTGACGCGGATGCCGTGCTCAGCGCCTTCGGCCGCCAGTGCGATCGTCATAGCGGCCACGGCCCCTTTGGCGGCGCCATGGGCGACCGCCCCGCCCGACGCGTTCCCCCGCAGTGCCGCGGCCGAGGCGGTGTTGATGATCGACCCTCCGCCGTCCTCGATCATCAGCTTCCACGCCGGGCTGGTGGTGTTGAAGACAATCTCGACCTCCACCCGCATCACGGTCCGGAAGAAGTCGATCGTCATCCCGGAAAAGGGTGTGAAGCCGAATCCGGCGGCGTTGTTGTACAGAACGTCGATACCACCCAGTGACCGCGCGCCGTCCTCGACCCAGTTCCGTGCCATCTCGGGATCAGTGAGATCGGCCGTCTCACCGTGCACGTCGTAGCCTTCGGCTCGCAGCTTTTCGGCCGTGGCCTCGGCGGCCCCTGCTTTCACGTCGCAGCCGACCACCCGTGCACCCTCCTCGGCGAACCGGCGCTGCGCCGCCTCGCCCTGCCCGCCACCGGTGCCGGTGATCAGTACCCGCTTGCCCGCAAGCCTCGTCATCACGTGCCCTTACCGGTTACCGAAGCGCTGGTCGACGAGAAGCTGGTAGTAGGTGGTGACGGGAGGCACCGCGAACTCGCCGAGCAGTTCGGACGTCAGAGCACTGTTGCGAAGGTGGGTGGGGTTCCCGGCCGCTGCCGCAGGGCCGTCCGGGCTCAGCCAGCCGCTGAAACTCTGAAACCTCGTCCGGTCGGTGGACAGCATCCACGACATCGACTGGATGCCAGGGGTTTTTCCGGCGCTGGGCGCCACCTCATCGGAGAGCAGCGCCACGAGCGTGGCGAGTGTGTCGTCGGTCAGCGGTTTGGCCAGCTGACGAGTCGTGCTCAGATAGAAGAGTGTGCTTTCGTCCTGCCGGTCGGAAAACATGGCACTCCTCTCCACGGCCGGGCGCAGGCCACTGCCGACTGACGCCACGCCCACTCATGTCGTGCACGGTTGTGGGACGTTCAGTTGAACACCCAGCCACCGCTGACGTTGACGATCTGGCCCGTCACAAAGTCGGAGTCGGACGAGCTGAGGTACTCCACCGTTCCGCACAGGTCCTCGGCCGTCAGGATCTGCGGGATCGACTGCTCGGCTTTCATCTGCTCTTCGAGCGCCTCGCGCATCTCGGTCGACAGGGTGCCGGTGACGCGCACCGGGACATAGCCGGGTGCGATGGCGTTGACACGAATGCCTTCGCGGCCGATTCCCGTGCCATCGCACGAGTCAGCCCCACGATCCCCGCCTTGGCGGTGGTGTAGGCGACCAGGCCCGTCGGCAGCCCGGAGGTGACCATGGTGGACGTGACGTTGATGATCTTTCCGTATCCCTCCGCGCGCATGTGCGGCAGCACCTCTCGGCTGCAGAGCCAGGCGCCGGTGACATTGACCGCCAGGACACGCGAAAACTGCTCAACCGTCATCTTTTCGGACGGCCCGGCGGGGAAAAGCCCACCACCGGCGTTGTTCACCAGCACGGTCACCTGCGACCAGCGACCGACCACCCGATCGACCGACGACCTGACCGAGTCCTCATCGAACACATCGGTCACCGCGGAGACCACCCGATCGGCTCCGTATTTCTCCGTGAGGGCGGCGGAGGTTTCCCGCAGTTGGCCATCGGCCACGTCCCACAACGCCACCAGCGCACCGGCGGCCAGCAGCCGGTCCGCGTACGCCCGGCCCAGTCCTTGCGCCGCACCGGTGACGACGGCGACGCGCCCGCTCAGCCGACCCAGGCTGGACGCCACCTGCGCCGGGCTCGCCGACGTACCGATAATCCTGTTCATCGTTGAAGATCTCCAGAAATCAGTGGATACGTCGGCTTCTCGCCGAGCGGCTTCCTCTATCCGCTTGAAAGAGCTGGCTTCTGCATAGTAGAACAGAGGCGCACTGCCGTGTCAATCGCCGGAACACACGGCCAACGGGGAACGAGTCGCGCGGACACCAGGCCGACAGGCCCCGCAGAGAGCGAAGGAAGAGGCAATGTTCCAGTACAGCGTTTACTACCCGAAGACAGCAGGCGCCAGTTTCGATCACGACTACTACCGCGATCATCACGTGCCCATGGTGACCAAGATTTTCGGTCTCGACTCCGCGGTGATCGAACGCGGCGTGGACGGCCCGCACGAGGCCGCCTGTCATTTCCTCTTCGCGACGCGGGAAGACTGCGACGCGGCCTTCGAACGGGCGGCAGAGGCCGGGGTTTCCGACGACATCAAGAACTACACCTCCATCGTGCCGGTGCGGCAGCTCAGCGAGGTCATCCACCAGTAGCCACGCCGACGGGACCCGCTGGGTGGTTCGCGACGGGCGGCGACCGGTTCTGCCTCGCCGGATCCACGGGAACAGACGTCGGACCCTGGCCACCCACCGCGAGGAGATCATCGGAAGGGGCGTAACGGGCCGCCGGATGGCGGGCGATGTCCGCCACCCGGCGCGTCCGATCGGGGCCAGGATGGTGTCCGGCACACCCCGACGTGACCCTGGAGGCCCCGATGACCACCGGCACCCCGTACGGCCCGCCCCCGCCGTTCGATCCCGAGGCCGCGGCCGTGCTCGAGGTCCTCGCCGCGCGCGTTCCGCCCGCGATCACTGGGGACATGCTGCCGCTGCTGCGCAACGGCTCGGGCGCGGGCCTGCCGTCCGACGACGAACTGTGCCGTGACGGGCTGATCGAGCTGGCGGACCACCGGGTATCCGACGACGTGTCCGTGGTGGTCGGCCGTCCGCCGAACCTGCGGGCACCGGCGCCCGGGATCTACTACATCCACGGTGGCGGCATGATCATGGGCACCAATCGGGTGGGCCTCGACCAGGCGCTCGACTGGGCGGTGGAACTGGGGCTCGTGGTGGTGTCGGTGGAGTACCGGCTGGCGCCGGAGCATCCGCACCCGGCGCCGGTCGAGGACTGTTTCGCCGGCCTGCTGTGGACGGTCGAACACGCCGGCGAACTGGGCATCGATCCGGCGCGGCTGGTGGTCGCCGGCGGGAGCGCGGGCGGTGGGTTGAGCGCGGCCGTGACGCTGATGGCACGGGACCGCGGCCGCCCGCTGGTCGCGGGCCAGCTGCTCATGGAGCCGATGCTCGACGACCGGAACGAGTCGCCGTCGACGCACCAGATGCGGGGCCTCGGTGTGTGGGACCGCACGTCGAACGAGACCGGCTGGACCGCGCTGCTCGGCGCGGCGCGCGGCGGTCCGGACGTGTCCCCTTACGCCGCCCCGGCCCGCGCCGAGGACCTGTCCGGCCTGCCCCCGGCGTACATCGACGTCGGCTCGGCGGAGTCGTTCCGGGACGAGGACGTCGAGTACGCGCGCCGCATCTGGCTGGCCGGTGGTTCGGCCGAGCTGCACGTGTGGCCCGGCGGGTACCACGGCTTCGACATGTTCGCCCCGCACGCGGTGATATCCCAGGATGCGAAGGCCGCGCGGCTGCGCTGGCTGCGCCGGATCCACGCCGAGTGACACTATGGACGCGTGAGAGAGCTGGCAGGGCGGCTGGCCGCGCTCGACCCCGAGGCGGGCGCGGCGGTCAAGGTCATCGCCTATTTCGACCGCCTCGTGGACGGCCGCGCCGGGCTGGAGGCGCTGGTCCGGGGCGCGGCGACGCTCGCCGGGTGCCCCGCGCGGCTGGACGTCCCCGGGCATCGCATCCGGGTGTCGGCGGACGGGCGGCGGTCCGATGTGGACGGGGAGGCCGATCCGGGGTGGCCGGCCGAAGGCGGGCTGTGGCTGGAACGGCCCGGCCCGCGAACGGCCGTCGACGCGATGATCCTGGAACGCGCGGCCGCGGCGATCCGGCTGGTACTCGAGCCCGATCGCGTGCGCGAACCGGTCGAGGTCGTGCTCGACGCGACGGCTGCACCGGACGCGCGCGGCAAGGCAGCGCGCCGGTTGGGGCTTTCCCTGACGTCGCGGGCGATCGCCTACCCCGGTGGGTCGGCGGGCGTGGGTGCACCGGCGTCGCACCGCCGCGCCGGGGTCGGACCCGCGGTGCCCGTCCTTGATCTGCCCGCGTCCCTGGCGGCGGCGAAGGTGGCGCTGCGCTTCACCGCCGAAGGCACGCACGACGACCCCGGACCGCGGGTGGTCCGCGCCGAGGAGCTGGGCGGGTTGACCGTGCTCGCCGACGCGGTCGGCCCGGCCACCGAACCGGTACCGGACGTGCGTGCACTGGAGCGTTCGGCGGCGGCCGCCCCGTGGATGCTGGCGACACTCGATGCGGTGGCGACGAGCGCGAGCCTGCGCGCCGCGGCGACAGTGCTGACCGTGCACCACTCGACGTTGCAGAACCGGCTGGCCCACGCGGAAACCCTGCTCGGCTGGTCCGTGCACGAGCCGTCCGGGCGGCTGAGGCTGCAGCTCGCGCTGGTGCTGCGCCGCCTGCACCGTCGGTCGGCCACCGCCTGAGACACCGGCTGCCGCCGGGGCCCCGTCCAGCGGAAGATACACAGTGGACAGTGAGAAATTGCTGCGGCGGAAGGAAAGTGGTGCGCGATACTGGGATTGAACCAGTGACCTCTACCGTGTCAAGGTAGCGCTCTCCCGCTGAGCTAATCGCGCGTGGAGCGGACGACGGGATTCGAACCCGCGACCCTCACCTTGGCAAGGTGATGCGCTACCAGCTGCGCTACGTCCGCGTGGAGCGGGCCGAAGCCCGCAACGGGAAAGACCATAGCCGACGCCCTGCCGCGGCCCTGCAACCACCCGGGGTAACCGATCAGCACCGCCGGTCACACCCGGAGTAGGCCGCGCACCCGGGAAGCGGGACCGGGATCAGCGACCGGCCGGCTCCTCCGCCGCGCGCTCCGCCGCCTTCTCGGCGCGCCACTCCTCGTCGGTCCTGCCCCGGCGCCAGTAGCCCGAGACGGAGAGCAGGTCCTTGCGCACCCCGCGTTCGTTCAGCAGGAACCGGCGCAGCTCGCGCACGAAACCCGCCTCACCGTGGACGAAGGCCTGCACCGTGCCCTCGGGAAAGTCCAGCGCCCGCACCGCCGCCACCAGGTCGCCGCCCGCGGCGCGGTGCAGCCACCGGAGCTGCGCGTCCCCTTTCGTGGCCAGCGGCTGCTCCTCCGACGGGTCCGCCACCTCGGCGAACACCTTGACCGGCACGCCGGCCGGCATCATCTCCAGTGCGACCGCGATCGCGGGCAGCGCGCTCTCGTCGCCGACCAGCAGGTGCCAGTCCGCCTCCGCGACCGGCGCGTACGCCCCGCCCGGCCCGGTCAGCAGCAGCTCGTCCCCCGGGCGCGCGGCCGCGGCCCACGGTCCGCCGAGGCCGTGGTCGCCATGGTGCACGAAGTCGAGTGCCAGCTCGCCCGCACTCGGGTCGTAGTAGCGCACGGTGTAGGTCCGCATCACCGGCCAGTGCGCACGCGGCATCTCGGCGCGGATCACGCCGATGTCGAACGGCGCCGGGTATGTCACACCCTCTCGCGGGAACGCCATCTTCACGTAGGCGTCGGCGAACTCGTTCGGCCGGAAATCGGCCAAACCGGGCCCGCCGGCGACGATGCGGATCATGTGGGGTGTCAGCCGCTGGGTGCGCAGCACCCGCAACCGGACCGTCGGCCGGGACTTGCCTGCCATCCACCGCTCCTCACTTCGCTCGACCGCTGCGGGGTTAGGTTACCCTAATTCGGCCTCGGGCGACCGCGGTGCGCGATCGGCTCGCTGTCAGGGAGCGAGCCGCCGCACGAGGCCGTCGGCCAGCAGCCGCCCGCGGGCGGTCAGCACGCAGCGCGCCTTCTCCCCGAACGCGGCCGCGTCGAACAGTCCTTCGTCCACCGCCGCCGCGGCCTCGCGCACCCCGGCGGGGTCGAGTGCGGACAGCGGCAGCCCCTCGGCCAGCCTCAGCTCCAGCATGATCTGCTCGAACCGGCGCTCGTCCGGGGTCAGCACCTCGCGCTCGGCCTCCGGCGAGCCACCGGCCGCGAGCGCGGACGCGTACCGCGCGGGGTGCTTCACGTTCCACCACCGAACGCCGCCGACGTGGCTGTGCGCCCCCGGCCCCGCGCCCCACCAGTCGCCGCCGCGCCAGTAGCCGAGGTTGTGCCGGCACGCGGCCGCCTCCGACGCCGCCCAGTTCGACACCTCGTACCAGGTCAGCCCGGCCCCGGACAGCACCGAATCGATCAGTTCGTAGTCCGCCGCCAGCACGTCCTCGTCGGGCGCGGGCAGCTCGCCGCGCCGCACCCGGCGGGCCAGCGCCGTGCCGTCCTCGACGATCAGCGAGTACGCCGACACGTGGTCCACCCCGGCCTCGAGCACCGCGTCGAGCGAGGCACGCAGGTCCGCGGTCCGCTCCCCCGGCGTGCCGTAGATGACGTCGAGGTTCACGTGCTCGAACCCCGCCGCCCTGGCCTCCTTCGCGGCGGCCACCGGGCGGCCCGGCGTGTGGGTGCGGTCCAGGACGCGCAGCACGTGCGGCGCCGCCGACTGCATCCCCAGCGAAACCCGCGTGTACCCGGCCGCGCGAAGGCCGGAAAAGAACTCCGGCGAGGTCGACTCCGGGTTCGACTCCGTGGTCACCTCGGCTCCGGGCGCCAGGCCGAACGCGTCGCGCACCGCGTCGAGCACGTCGGCCAGCCCCGCCGCGCCCAGCAGCGACGGGGTTCCGCCGCCGACGAACACCGTGTCGGCCGCCGGGGCTGTCCCGAGCGCCCGCGCGCCGAGGTCGAGCTCACGCCGCAGCCCCTCGAGCCACGACTCCGGTGAGGCGCTCGTGCCCAGTTCACCGGCGATGTAGGTGTTGAAGTCGCAGTACCCGCAGCGGGTCGCGCAGAACGGCACGTGCACGTACACGCCGAAGGGCCGGGTCCCGAGCCCGGCCAGCGCGTGCTCCGGCAACGCGAACGTCACCGGCGCGGAAGTCTCACTCACGTCTCCAGTGTCCCTGATCGTCGTCGCGCGGCCGCTCGCCGGAGATTTTTTCAGGGTGATGCGTATCCCAGGATGCGGTGCGGGCTGGACCACATGATGAGCAGCGTGGCACGCTGTTGGGGTGCCTTATGCCGGAGTGCTCCTCGTGGTGCGTCGCCACGTCGACTTCCGGCGTGTCGCCAGCGCCCTGTGCCGCGCAACGAACTGACGCAGCAACCCGCCACCAGCTAGGACCAGCGGGCGCCGTCAAGTCGCGGACTGCCAGACCCCTCCACGGGTTTTGACCAGGGCATATCCGTGCGCGCGGCGCCCTCGCGAGAGCCCCGGAAGGACTCGAACATGGCTTCGCCGACGCGCGACAACCCGGCCGCCGCCCGTACCCCGCGTGCCCGGCAGCGTCGTGGTGAGGGGCAGTGGGCTCTCGGGTACCGCGAGCCGCTGAACCCGAACGAGCGGTCGAAGAAGGACGACCACCCGCTCAACGTTCGATCACGGATCGAAAACATCTACGCCCGTGGCGGCTTCGACTCGATCGACCCGGGCGACCTGCGCGGCCGCTTCCGCTGGTACGGCCTCTACACGCAGCGCAAGCCCGGGATCGACGGCGGCCGCACCGCGACGCTGGAGCCGGAGGAGCTGGACGACGAGTACTTCATGCTCCGTGTCCGCACCGATGGCGGCGATCTGACCACCGAGCAGCTCGCCGTGGTGGGTGAGATCTCGCAGACCCACGCCCGCGACACCGCCGACATCACCGACCGGCAGAACGTCCAGTACCACTGGATCCGGATCGAGGACATGCCCACGATCTGGGAGAAGCTGGAGGGCGTCGGCCTCACCACGATGACCGCGTGCGGCGACAGCCCTCGCGTCATCCTCAACTCCCCCGTGGCCGGGATCGCCGCGGACGAGGTCATCGACGCCACCCCGGCTGTCGACGAGATCAAGCGCCGTTACCTGGGCAAGCCCGAGTACGCGAACCTGCCGCGCAAGTTCAAGACCGCCCTGTCCGGCTTGCCCGACGTCGCCCACGAGATCCACGACGTCGCGTTCGTCGGCGTCGTCCACCCCGAGCACGGCCCCGGCTTCGACGTGTGGGTCGGTGGCGGTCTGTCCACCAACCCGATGATCGGCCAGCGGCTCGGCGCGTGGGTGCCCATCGACGAGGTGCCGGACGTGTGGGAAGGCGTGATCAGCGTCTTCCGCGACTACGGCTACCGCCGCCTGCGCTCCCGCGCCCGGATCAAGTTCCTGGTCAAGGACTGGGGCGCCGAGAAATTCCGCGAAGTTCTCGAATCCGAGTACCTCAAGCGGAAGATGATCGACGGCCCCGCGCCCGAGGTCCCCGACGTACAGCACGACCACGTCGGCGTGCACCGGCAGAAGGACGGCAAGTTCTACGTCGGCGCCGCGCCGATCGCCGGCCGGGTGTCCGGCTCGACCCTGATCAAGGTCGCGAAGGCGGCCGAGCGCGCCGGGTCCAACCGGGTGCGGCTCACCCCGTTGCAGAAGCTGGTCGTGCTCGGTGTGGCCGAGGACGAGGTGCCGGGCCTGAAGGCGGAGCTGGCCGAACTGGGCCTGCCGACCGAGCCGAGCCCCTGGCGGCGTGGCGTGATGGCCTGCACCGGCATCGAGTTCTGCAAGATCGCGATCGTCGAGACCAAGAAGCGTGCCCAGGACCTGGTGACCGCCCTCGATGAGCGCCTCGCCGACATCCAGGACCAGGTGGCGAACCCGGTCACGGTGCACCTCAACGGCTGCCCGAACTCGTGCGCCCGCATCCAGACCGCGGACATCGGCCTCAAGGGCCAGATCGTGGCCGATGACAACGGCAACCAGGTCGAGGGCTTCCAGGTGCACCTGGGCGGCGGGCTCGGCCTGGACGCCGGGTTCGGCCGGAAGCTGCGCGGCCACAAGGTGACCGGGGACGAGCTGATCGACTACGTCGAGCGGGTCGTGCGCAACTACCTCGGACAGCGGACCGACGGCGAGCGCTTCGCCCAGTGGGTCGCCCGTGCCGAGGAGGCCGATCTGCGATGACGGAACGGGCGACACCGTTCCACTGCCCCTACTGCGGCGACGAGGACCTGCGTCCCGAAGAAGGCGGGGCCTGGCTGTGCGCCGCGTGCCGCCGCGTCTTCACCGTCAAGTTCATCGGGCTGCGTTTCCCGGAAGGAGCGAACAAGTGACCACCGCGACGAGGACCGAGGAACTGAAAGCCCTGGCGGAGAAGGCTTCCGCCGAGCTGGCCGACGCGAGCGCGCTGGAGGCGCTGCGCTGGACCGTGGACACGTTCGGCGACGACTTCATCGTGGCCTCCAACATGCAGGACGCGGTGCTCATCGACCTCGCCACCCAGGTGCGATCCGATGTGGACATCCTGTTCCTGGAGACCGGCTACCACTTCGCCGAGACGATCGGCACGCGGGACGCGGTCGCGACCGTGTACCCGGACGTGCGGATCGTCAACGCCTCGGCCGAGCAAACCGTGGCACAACAGGACGCCGACTACGGTCCGAAGCTGCACGACCGCGATCCGACGTTGTGCTGCAACCTGCGCAAGGTGGTGCCATTGCGCAAGACGCTGGCGAAGTACTCCGCGTGGGTCACCGGCGTGCGCCGGGTGGACGCCCCGACGCGGGCGAACACGCCGATCGTCACCTGGGACGACCGCAACGGCCTGGTCAAGGTGAACCCGATCGCACCGTGGACCGACGACGAGTTCAACGCCTACATCGACGAGCACGGCATCCTGCAGAACCCCTTGGTGGGCGAGGGATATCTGTCGATCGGCTGCGCGCCGTGCACCGCGAAGGTGGCGCCGGGCTCCGATCCGCGCAGCGGCCGCTGGGCCGGCACGTCCAAGACCGAGTGCGGCCTGCACGGCTGAGGGAGAGGAAATGACGACGACAGCGGACGCGGACGCAGCGGCTGTGCCTGATCTGGACAACCTGGCCGCACTCGAATCCGAAGCCATCCACATCTTCCGGGAGGTGGCAGGCGAGTTCGACCGTCCGGTGATCCTGTTCTCCGGCGGCAAGGACTCCACCCTGTTGCTGCACCTGGCGATCAAGGCGTTCTGGCCGGCGCCGGTGCCCTTCCCGCTCCTGCACGTGGACACCGGGCACAACTTCGACGAGGTCATCGCGTTCCGCGACCACGTGGTCGAGAAGTACGGACTGCGGCTGATCGTCGCGAACGTGCAGGACTGGATCGACGACGGGCGCCTGACCGAACGCCCGGACGGCACCCGCAATCCGTTGCAGACGCAGCCGTTGCTGGACACCATCACCGAGCACAAGTTCGACGCGGTGTTCGGTGGCGGGCGCCGCGACGAGGAGCGCGCACGGGCCAAGGAGCGGATCTTCAGCCTGCGCAACGCGTTCGGTCAGTGGGATCCGCGACGCCAGCGTCCCGAATTGTGGAACCTGTACAACGGAAGGCACCGTCCGGGGGAACATGTACGGGTGTTCCCGCTCTCCAACTGGACCGAAGCCGATGTATGGAACTACATCGCGCGCGAGCAGGTGGAGCTGCCCTCGATCTACTACGCCCACCAGCGCAAGGTCTACCAGCGCGACGGCATGTGGCTGACCGAGGGACCGTGGGGCGGTCCGCGTGACGGCGAGGACGTGAAGGAGCTGACGGTGCGCTACCGCACGGTCGGCGACGGATCGTGCACCGGCGCTGTGAAAAGCACCGCATCGACGGTTGACGAGGTCATCGCCGAGGTGATGGCGAGCCGGCTCACCGAGCGCGGCGCCACCCGGGCCGACGACCGCCTGTCCGAGGCCGCCATGGAGGACCGCAAGCGGGAGGGATACTTCTGATGAGCTCGTTGCTGCGCCTGGCCACCGCCGGGAGTGTGGACGACGGCAAGTCCACTTTGGTCGGCCGTCTGCTCTACGACACCAAGTCGGTCCTGGCCGACCAGCTGGACGCGGTCACCCGCGCCAGCGTCGACCGCGGTCTGTCCACCCCGGACCTGTCGCTGCTCGTCGACGGCCTGCGCTCGGAGCGTGAGCAGGGCATCACGATCGACGTCGCCTACCGCTACTTCGCGACGCCGAAGCGTTCGTTCGTGCTCGCCGACACCCCGGGGCACGTGCAGTACACGCGCAACACGGTCACCGGCGCCTCCACGGCGCAGCTGGCCGTGCTGCTGGTCGACGCGCGCAAGGGCGTGATCGAGCAGACCCGCCGCCACGCCGCGGTGCTCGCGCTGCTCGGTGTGCCGCGACTGGTGCTCGCGGTCAACAAGATCGACCTGGTGGACTACGACGAGGAGACCTTCCGGGTCATCGCGAAGGAGTTCACCGACCACGCCACGTCACTGGGTTACGCCGACGGTTCGGTGCTGTCGATTCCGGTGTCCGCACTGGTGGGTGACAACGTGGTCGAGCGCTCGGCGCAGACCCCGTGGTACTCCGGCCCGACGTTGCTCGACCACCTGGAGACGGTGCCGGTCGCGCCGGACCCGCACGACGCGCCGTTCCGCTTCCCGGTGCAGTACGTGATCCGCCCGCGCACACCCGAGTACCCGGACTACCGCGGCTACGCCGGCCAGGTCGCCGCCGGCACAGTGCGGCCCGGTGACGAGGTGGTCGTGCTGCCCGCGGGCCTGCGCACGACGGTCGAGCGGATCGACACGCACGACGGCGAACTGGCCGAGGCCGGCGCCGGCCGCTCGGTGACGCTGGTGCTGGCCGACGACCTGGACATCGCGCGCGGTGACGTGATCGCGGTGGCGAGTTCGGCCCCGGCGCCCACCGACGAACTGGAAGCGACGCTGGCCTGGCTGTCGGAGAAGCCGCTGCGCCCGGGCGCCCGCGTGCTGGTCAAGCACGGCGCGCGCACCGTCGCCGCGTTCGTGGACGAGCTGGTGTCCCGCTTCGACGAGCAGAAGCTGTCCACTCTGGACTACCCGGAGACCCTGCAGCTCAACGAGATCGGCCGTGCGAAGGTCCGCGTCGCGGAACCGCTGCCGGTCGACGACTACGAGGTGAGCCGGCGAACCGGCGCCTTCCTGGTGATCGACCCGGCCGACGGCACCACGCTGGCGGCCGGGATGGTCGGTGCGCCGCTCCCCGTGCTGCGCAGCGACCGGGACGTGGTTTCCCCCGGCCCGTAATCCCCATCCCCCAACCGAAAGGTCCGCCCGTGAAAACCATGCGACGCAGCACCCGTGTCGTGGCCCTGGCAGCAGCAGCGTTGTCGGTATTGGCCGTGGTCACCGGATGTTCGCGGGCGGACCGCACAGACGACGCCGCGGCGGCGCCGGCCGACCAGGGCCCGGCCAGCGAGGTGCGGTTGGGCTACTTCCCCAACGTGACGCATGCGTCGGCGTTGATCGGGCTGGACCAGAACCTGTTCGCGCAGCACCTGGGCAACACCAAGCTGGTGCCGACCAAGTTCAACGCGGGCCCGGAAGAGGTGAACGCCCTCCTCGGCGGTTCCCTGGACATCGGTTTCATCGGCTCCGGCCCCGCCATCAGCGCGTACTCGCAGTCCAACGGTGACGCCGTGCGGCTCATCGCGGGCGCGACCTCGGGCGGCGCGCAGCTCGTCGTCAAGCCGGAGATCAACACCCCGCAGGACCTGCAGGGCAAGACGGTGGCCTCGCCGCAGCTGGGCAACACGCAGGACGTCGCGCTCAAGAAGTGGATCTCGGAGGGGAAGCTGAGCGGCGTCAACGTGCAGAACATCGACAACGCGCTGACGCTGGACCAGTTCAAGCAGGGCGCCATCCAGGGCGCCTGGCTGCCGGAGCCGTGGGCGTCCCGCCTCGTGCTGGAGGCCGGTGCCAAGGTCCTGGTCGACGAGAAGGACCTGTGGCCGGGCGGGCAGTTCCCGACCACCGTGCTGATCGTGCGCACCCAGTTCCTACGCGAGCACCCGGCCACCGTTACCGCGATCCTGCAGGGTCTGCTCGACGCGAACACCCTCGCCGACACCGACCCGGCGAAGGCGAAGGCCGCGGTGAACAACCAGCTGCAGCAGCTCACCGGCAAGGCGCTCGCCGCGAGCACGCTCGACCGCGCGTGGGACGGCATCCACCTGACCACCGACCCGCTGGCCGGGCAGTTCCCGCAGCTGGCGCGCGACCAGGTGACCGCCGGCGTGAAGAAGACCGCTCCGGAGGTCGCCGGGTTCGCCGATCTGACCCTGCTCAACACCGTGCTCGCCCAGGCCGGCAAGCCGACCGTCAGCGCTTCGGGCCTGGACAGGAAGTAGGAGGTTGTTCATGACCGCCACGCTGGGACGTCCCGGAGTGGAGCCCGCGACCGGGCGCGCCGTGCGACTGTCCGGGGTGCACAAGACCTTCGGACAGGGTGACGACGCCGTGACCGCACTCGCCGGGGTTGACCTCGACGTGGCGCCGGGCGAGTTCGTCTGCCTGCTCGGCGCCTCCGGCTGCGGCAAGACGACGCTGTTGAACCTGATCGCGAACCTGGATCGGCCGACAGCGGGCGACATCGAGCTCACCACGTCCCGGCCGGCGGTCATGTTCCAGGAGGCGGCGCTGATGCCGTGGCTCACCGCTGCGGCGAACGTCGAACTTCCCCTGAAGCTGGCTGGTGTGGGTCGCGCCGAGCGCAAGACCCGCACCGGCGAGCTGCTCGAACTGGTGCGGTTGTCCGGCGCCGGCGCGAAGCGCCCGCACGAGCTGTCCGGTGGCATGCGCCAGCGCGTGGCGCTGGCTCGCGCGCTGGCGTCGGCCACCCACACCGAGAACGGCGAGGAGCGTCCGTCCCTGCTGCTGATGGACGAGCCGTTCTCGGCGCTCGACGCCATCACCCGCGATGTGCTGCAGGCCGAGCTGATGCGCATCTGGGAGGCCACCGGCAGCGCGGTGGTCTTCGTGACCCACGACGTGCGCGAGGCGGTACGGCTGGGCCAGCGGGTGGTCCTGCTGTCGTCGCGGCCGGGCCGCGTGGTGCAGCAGTGGCGGGTCGACGGGCTGGCCGGGCAGGACGAGGTCAATGCCGTGGACGTGATCAACCGTCGCCTGCGTGAGGTGATCAGCAGCCATGCCGCCGCTTGAGAGCTCGACCGCCGAACCGGACGCCGCGGCGGTCGAGGCGGGGCTCGACGCCCTCGACACGCCTGTCCGGCCGGCGGACAAGAAGAGCGGCTGGCGCCGGTTCGTCCGGTCGGTGCTGCCGCCCGTGGCATTCCTGGTCCTGGTGATCGTGATCTGGCAGGCGTTGTGGGCGGCCGCGTTCTGGCCGGAGTATCAGCTGCCCGCGCCCATCGCCGTGTGGCGCGAGCTGTGGTCCCAGTTCACCAACGGCGACGCCTTCGGGTTCGTGTGGACCTCGGTGCACCGCGCGGTGCTGGGGTTCCTGATCGCGATCGTGATCGCGACCCCGCTCGGGTTGCTGGTCGCCAAGGTCAAGCTGGTGCGCGCCGGGATCGGGCCGTTCCTGTCCGGTCTGCAGAGCCTGCCCTCGGTGGCCTGGGTGCCGGCCGCGGTGCTGTGGTTCGGTGTCGAGCCGGCCGCGATGTACGTCGTGCTGTTGCTGGGCAGCGTGCCCTCGATCGCGAACGGACTGGTGGCCGGGATCGACCAGATCCCGCCGATCCTGCCGCGCGTGGGCAAGGTGCTGGGCGCGGGCCGGCTGGCGGCGGCGCGGCACATCCTGCTGCCCGCGGCCCTGCCCGGGTATCTCGCGGGCCTCAAGCAGGGCTGGGCGTTCTCCTGGCGTTCGCTGATGGCGGCGGAGATCATCGCGAGCTCGCCGCTGCTGGGCAAGGGCCTCGGCGCCTACCTCGACGACGGCCGCTTCCTCAACGACATGTCGACCGTGATCGCCGCGATCTTCCTGATCCTGCTCGTCGGTGTCGGGATCGAGCTGCTGGTGTTCCGGCCGCTGGAGCGTGCCGTGCTGCGCGCCCGCGGGCTGAGCGGAGCGCTGTGACCCCGCTCGTCGCCGTCGCGCACGGGAGCCGGGATCCGCGGTCCGCGGCGACCGTGCGGACGCTCGTGCGCCGGATCGCCGCCGTGGCACCGGAACTCGACGTGCGGGTGTCCTTCCTGGACCTGTCCGAGCCGCTCGTGACCGACGTGCTGCGGGACCTCGTGCGGGAGGGCCACCGCGAGGCCGTCGTGGTGCCGTTGCTGCTGGGCAGTGCCTTCCACGCGCGGGTCGATCTGCCCGCGCTCGTGGCGTCGGTGCCGGGCGTTCGGGTGACGATCGCCGACGTGCTGGGTGCGGAGCTGGAGTCAGTCGCGTTCGACCGGCTCGCCGAGGTCACGGACGTGGCCGACCCGGCGCTGGGCGTGGTACTGGCGGCCGTCGGCTCGTCGCGGGCGGCGGCCAACGAGGCGGTCGCCGCGCTGGCCCGCCGATGGCAGGCGCGGCACGGTTTCCGGGCGGTTGTGGCATTCGCGAGTGCGGCGAAGCCGGACCTGCCGGCGGCGGTGGCGAAACTGCGGGCGCGGGGTGCGCGCCGGATAGCCGTCGCGTCGTGGTTCCTCGCACCGGGACTGCTGCCTGACCGGATCGCCGCGGAGGCCCGCGCGGCTGATCCCGCCGTGTCCCTGGCCGGTCCCCTCGCCGACGATCCGCGCGTCGCCGAACTCGTGCTGGCGCGCTACGCCACCGCGCTGGCGGGTGCCGCCCGCTCTGCCTGACCCGTAACGTGGAGGGCGTGAAGATCCGGATCGGGGTGGGGCTCGGGGCGGACACGCCGCCCGCGCTGCTCCCGGCAATCGTGGACCGTCTGGAGGCCGCCGGGGTCGACTCCGTGTGGTTCTCCGAGCAGGTCTACTCGGACGCGGTCGACCCGTTCATCGGGATGGCGCACGCGCTGGCGAGGACATCGGCGTTGAAAGCGGGTACCTCGGTCGCGGTCCTGCCCGGGCGACAGCCGGTGCTGGTGGCGAAACAGATCGCGTCGCTGGCCGCGCTGGCCCCGAAGCGGGTGCTGCCGGTGTTCGGGCTGCGTCCCGCGCGGCGCAGCGAGTGGGACCTGTTCGACGTCCCGGCCGGCGCGCGGGCCGCGGTGTTCGACGAGTCGTTGCGGTTGCTGCGTTCGGCGTTGTCCGATCCAGGCGGGGATTTCGCCGGCGAGTTCTGGAAACTGACGGACGTACGTCCCGGCCCGCGGCCGCCGCACGTGGATCTTTGGCTGGGCGGCAGCGCTCCCGCGGCCTACCGGCGGATCGGCCGCTACGGCGACGGGTGGCTCGGGAGCTTCCTCTCCCCGGCCGACGCGGGACGCGGCCGCGCGGCGATCGAGGCCGCCGCGGCGGAGGCGGGACGCTCGATCGAGCCGGACCACTACGGGATGAGCCTGGTGCTCAACGAGGACGGGATCACGCCGGAACTGGCCGCGGCGGTCCGGCAGCGCCGACCGGACACCGACCCGGCGGATGTGGTCGCCTCGAGCTGGACGGAGCTGCACCGTCTGCTCGACGGGCACCTGGACGCCGGGCTGACGAAGTTCGTGGTGTACCACCGAGGATCCTCGTCGTTCGACGAGTTCCTGTCCCGGTTCGTCACGGAGCTGCTGCCGCGGCAGAACTGACGCTCACTTGGGCAGCAGTGGTTCGAGCCGCTCGGCGAGAGCCTGGGCATCCACGCAGGCTTGCGGGTCGCGGGGGCCGCTGGCCAGGGCCACCTGCACCATGGCCCGAGCGTGCTCACCGACCTCGATCGCGATTGCGCATCCACCACTGGGGATGTTCGCCTCCATGGCGGCACGCCCGTTGACCGACCTGTTCACCACACCATCGCTCGTTTCCGCGAACTCGCGGAGCCCTTGAACAGGATCCAACGCCAACCCGTAAGCCCCGAATTCCGGTTTCGTGGCGCCGCACTCATTGCGTCGGCTCGTGTTCTCGCCCGGATTGAAACCTTCCCCGGCGACGAGCTGATCAAGGACCTGGCAGGCGATGAGGCCTGCGAAGACATCGGTGTTCGGCACGCTTGAACTCGGGGCAGGCGACGCTGTCCCCGTCACGGTAGTGGTACACCCCGCGGTGACCAATACCGAAAACACAATGCCTCCGACAGCTCGGGCGGCGCGAAGGTTGAGAGTCACCTGTGTTCCTGGTCCTTGAACGTGTTGAGAGCCTGGGTCGCCGCCACTTCCGAGGCGTCGTACTTGCTGATCGCGATGTCGATCGCCTGAAGAAGGCTAGCGAGCATCTCCTGAGTAGCGAAGAACACCCGGACCAGAGATTGTTCGTCCGAATCCATCGCGGCGAGGAAATGTGCGGCCGCTCGCTTGGCGTACTCGTCATTGCCGAATTTGGGTGCCTGTTGAAGCCGATGGATCCGTAGACTCAGCGCGTCCATCCGCACTTGCATCTGGGTGACCGCGCGGCGCAGGTGGCTGCCCGTCTCCTCATCGACCGCCCAGCGGCCCGCCTGCGCGTCCGCGAGCATCTGCTTCGCGCCGACGTTCATGGCGTTCAGCTTGTCCTCGCCTCCGAAGATCCCCGCCACTTCGGCGGCGACGGAGTTCGTGGTGCCCTCCTCGGCCATGCGCTCCCCCTCGTGTGATCGCTCCCGAGCACGGTATCGCGTGTCCGGACGGGCTGCGACAACTTCACCCCAGCCCAGGGCCTGCGCCCAACTATGGTGAACCCCGTGACTGATGAACTGGTGCATTACTCGGTGCGGAGTGGTGTCGCGACGATCACCCTTGACTCACCGCACAACCGCAACGCCCTGTCCGCTCAGCTGCGCCGCGAGCTGTCCGGCTCACTGGCCGAGGCACGCGACGACGACGCCGTCCGCGTGATCGTGCTCACCCACACCGGCAAGGTGTTCTGCGCCGGCATGGACCTCAAGGAAGCGCGCGGCGCCGGGATCGGCGACCAGGGCGTCAACGAGTTCCCGCGGATCCTGGAGCAGATCTGGTCGAGCCCCAAGCCGGTCGTCGCGAAGCTGGCCGGGCATGCCCGCGCCGGCGGGATCGGGATGGTCGCCGCGGCGGACATCGCCGTCGCCGCGCGGCAGGTCAACTTCGCGTTCTCCGAGGTTCGCATCGGCGTCGTGCCGGCTGTGATCTCGCTGACGGTGCTGCCGCGCGTCAACCCGCGCGCCGCGCAGGAGCTGTTCCTCACCGGGGAGGTGTTCGACGCCGAGCGGGCCACCGAAATCGGGCTGATCAACGGCGCCGTCGACGCGGAAGACCTCGACGCCGAAGCCGACCGCTACGTCAACTCCCTCGCACTCGGTGGCCCGGCCGCCCTCGCCGCCACGAAGGAGCTGCTGGCCAGCCCGCGCCCGGCCACCCCGGCCGACGGGTTCGCGGACATGCTGAAGCTGTCCGCCCAGTTCTTCGCGAGCGACGAGGGCCAGGAAGGCATCCGCGCGTTCGCCGAAAAGCGCAAGCCCACCTGGGTTCCCCAGGAATAGCACCTGCCCTCTCATTGATCATCGCTTCGGGTCGCCGATACCCGGGAGTGACCGAAGGTGGTATTGACCGTCCCGCGCGGGGACGGTCAATACCACCTCGGAGAACCGCGTCAGTCACTCGTTGCTCTCCGGTCCACACCACGCCGAGTTTCCGTCGGCCAGGTACGCCGGCACGGACGTCAGACGCGGTCGTGGAGGGTGACCTGGTAGCCGTCGGGGTCGGCGAAGGTGAACGTCCGGCCGAACGGGCCGTCGATCGGCGCGGAGACGATGGTGTGCCCGTCGGCGACGAGAGCATCGTGAATGGCCTGGACGTCGGTGGCGTGGAGCCAGATCGCGGCACCGATGCCGGGCTGCGCCACCGATGCGAGATCCGTGCCGGCAACGACGTCGCGGAGTGCGAAGGCGATTGGCTTCGTCTCGAACACGACGGCGTGCGGCGGCCCGGCCGGTGAGCGGACGAGGCCGAGGTAGCGCTCGTAGAACGCCCGCGAGGCGTCGAGGTCGCGCGCTTGGAGCGAGATGAAGTCAGGGCCGGTGGCGGGCATGAGAATGCGCCTTCCTTTCGTGTCAGTCTTCTGACACGGACAAACCTATGTCAGAATGCTGACATGAGTCAAGACGGTGTCGGCGTCGACCTGGAGACGTCGCTGGGCTACCTGCTGAAAGAGGTGTCGAGCGCGCTCCGCGCGGCCATGGAGGAGGTGCTGCGCCCGCTCGGGATGAGCGTGACGCACTACTCGTGCCTCGAACTGCTGGCGCAACGGCCGGGCTTGTCGAACTCCGAGCTCGCGCGGGGCGCGTTCGTGACACGGCAGTCGATGAACGTGCTGCTCCAAGCCCTGGAACGAGACGGCTACGTAACCAGGCCCGCAGAGGCGCCCGTCGGGAAAGTTCTGCCCACCCGGCTGACGCCTCGCGGCCGACGGAGCCTGCAGAAGGCGACCGTGGCAGTCCGTTCCGTCGAGCTCAGAATGCTGGCTAGCCTGACCGAGACCGAGCAGTCAGCCGCGTTCCGGATCCTGCGGCAGATGATCCGTTCCCTGCGCGACGGCAAGGACGGTCCATAGCTCGCTCCCGGCGAACCCTGAGTCATGTTAGATGACAAGTGCTATTGACAGACAAGTATGCACGGATGCAGAGTTTTGGTCATCACCACTGTCGAGGATGACGGAGGTCGGCGAGGCGATGACGGCGGTCCGGTTGCCCGGGTGTGCTGGAACGATTTCCACTGACCGTTCGCACTGGCCGACACCGTGACCGACGGCCTCGCCCGATCGCTCGCGAAGTTCGCGGCATGACTGCCCAGCCCTCTGCCCCGGTACCCGGTTCCACAGTTTCGACGCCGGCTCGGGCCCGCGTCTCGGCTCAGAAGGAAGCGTGATGACCGAATCCGTGCAGCCCGGCCTGGTCCTGGTGACCGGGCCGGCCCATTCCGAGGCGACCCGTGCCCGCATCACCGAGGCGGCCGGCGCGTACGAGGTGCGGTTCGTGGGGTCGGTGGATCCCGCCGATCCAGCCTTGGCCGACACCGTCGCGCTGGCCGGGATCATCCCGGGGGCGGTCGTCTCGGCGGCGCCGCGCTTGCGCTGGGTGCACAGCTGGGCGGCGGGCGCCGACGCCAACCTGACGCCGGAGATGATGGCGAGCGAGGTGGTCCTGACCTCTGCTGCCGGCAATGGTGCGATCCCGTTGGCAGAGCACTCGATGCTGCTGATGATGATGCTCAACCGGGACGTTCCGCGGTGGATGGGCGCCCAGCAGGATCAGCGGTGGGACCGGTTCACCCACGGCGAGCTCGCGGGACAGACCCTCGGCGTGTTCGGCGTCGGGAATTCCGGCAGCGATCTGGCCCGCAAGGCGAAGGCGTTCCACATGCGCGTTCTGGGCTGCCGGCGCAATCCCGGCCGTGCGGTCGAGGGTGTCGAGCGCATGTACGGCCTGGAGGAGCTGACCGACTTCCTAGGCGAGTGCGACGTGGTCGTCGTCACCGCACCACTGACCGCGCAGACCCGAGGTGTGTTCGACGAGAAGGCCTTCCGTGCGATGAAGCCGACCGCCTTCTGGATCTGCATCTCCCGTGGCGGCATCGCCGACGACGCCGCCCTGCTCACCGCCCTGCGCGAGGGATGGATCGCGGGGGCGGGTCTCGACGCGCACAGTGTCGAGCCGCTCCCCGCCGACAGCCCGTTCTGGCACGCTCCCAACACCATCATCACCCCCCACAACGGCGCCACCACCGCAGCGACCGCGCGGCGTGGGCTCGACATCTTCGTGGACAACCTGTCCCGCTTCGTCGAAGGCAGGGAGCTGGTCAACGTCGTCGACAAGGCCGCCGGCTATTGATTGCACCTCGCGATGCCGGGTCCTGACGGGACGGCGGCATCCACGCCCCGTCAAGTCAAAGGAGACACCGCGTGGCGATTCGCAATCCCGCATCACGACCGATCGCGCCGCCGCTGGCCCCGCCACTCCCGAAGGCTGATCGACGATCGGTCCGTGGTAGTCGATGGGCACCCTGGTTGTTCTTGGGCCCCTGGGGAATCGGGATACTCGGGATCACGCTCGGCCCGATGATCGCCTCGCTGGTCTTGTCCTTCACCAACTACAACATGCTCGGCAGGATGCGCTGGATCGGCGCCGGAAACTACGTGCGCATGTTCACCGACGATCCGCGGTTCGCGGACGCGGTATGGGTGACGCTCCGCTACGTCGTGATCTCGGTGCCGCTGCAGCTCGCGTTCGCCCTCGCGATCGCGACCCTGCTCAACACCGGCCTGCGCGGGCTCGCCTTCTACCGCACGGTGTACTACCTGCCGTCCCTGCTGGGCACCAGTGTGGCCGTGGCGCTGCTGTGGCGGCAGATATTCGGTTCCAACGGTCTGGTCAACCAGGCCCTCGGCGCGGTCGGGGTTTCCGGTATGCCGAACTGGATCGCCAGCCCGGGTTTCGCGCTCGGCACCCTCATGGTGCTCAACATCTGGACCTTCGGCTCCCCCATGATCATCTTCTTGGCCGGCCTTCGTCAGGTCCCGGAGGAGCTCTACGAGGCCGCCGCGATCGACGGGGCGGGCCGGTGGCGGCGGTTTCGCAGTGTCACCATCCCGATGATCAGCCCGGTGATCTTCTTCAACCTGGTGCTCCAGATGATCCACTCGTTCCAGACGTTCACCCAGGCCTACATCGTCTCGGGCGGGACCGGCGGGCCGGTCGACGCGACGCTGTTCTACACGCTCCTGATCTACCAGAAGGCCTTCACCGACTTCGACATGGGCTACGCCTCGGCGATGGCGTGGGTGCTGCTGATCGTGATCGCGGTGTTCACCTGGATCGCCTTCGCGACGTCGCGCCGGTGGGTCCACTACGCGGGGGAGAAGTGATGACGGGAAGCGCCACCGCGGCCAGACACACGCGATCCGGGCGAAGTGGCCTCCGCCGGGCAGCCGCGCACGGCGTGATCATCGTGGTCGGGATCCTGATGATCTATCCGCTGCTCTGGTTGGTGGGCAGCGCGTTCAAGCCGGAGAAACAGATCTTCTCCGGTCCGGGCCTCTGGCCACGGGATTTCACCCTCGACAACATCATTCACGGCTGGACGGCGCTCGGCGTGCCGTTCGCGACGTTCTTCGTCAACTCCATGCTGGTCGCGGTCCTCTCGGTGATCGGCAACCTCTTCTCGTGCTCGCTCGCGGCATACGCCTTCGCCCGCCTGGAATTCCGGCTCAAGCCGCTGCTCTTCGCGATCATGCTCGGCACGATCATGCTGCCGTTCCACGTGGTGCTGGTGCCGCAGTACATCCTCTTCCAGAGCATCAGCTGGACGAACACCTACTACCCGCTGGTGGTGCCGAAGTTCCTGGCTGTCGACGCGTTCTTCGTGTTCCTCATGGTGCAGTTCATCCGTGGGCTGCCGCGCGAGCTGGACGAGGCGGCGACGATCGACGGCTGCGGTCCGATCGGGGTGTTCTGGCGGATCGTGCTGCCGCTGATGCGCCCGGCCCTCGCCGTCGCCGGGGTGTTCACCTTCATCTGGACCTGGAACGACTTCCTGGGTCCGCTGCTCTACCTCACGGATCGGGACAAGTACACGGTTCCGGTCGCGCTGAACGCGTTCCTCGACTCCACGGGTGCGTCGGCATGGGGGCCGATGTTCGCGATGTCGCTGCTCTCCCTCATCCCGCTGTTCGTCGTCTTCCTGCTGGCGCAGAAGCAACTCGTCCGCGGGATCACGACGACGGGGCTCAAGTAGCCGGGCGTCGCGCCCGAGAAATGACGGTGCTCACGTGACCATCCCCCGACTGTCCCGGCGCCGCTTCCTCGGCGGCGCCGGAGCACTCGGCCTGCTGGCGGCGCTGCCGGCGTGCGGGCCGGAGCCGATCAAAGACGGTGTGCTCGACGTCGCGCTGTGGGGCGACGCGAAACGAGCCGACCTCTACCGCAGGGCGCTCGTCCGGTTCGCGGGCCTGCACGGCGGCCTGCGGAACGATCTGCATTTCGCCGATATCAACCCGTACCTGGAGCGGCTGGCCACCTCCGCCGCGGCCCATGATCTGTCCGATGTGCTCTGGATGCGCGACACCCACATCGGCCGTTACGGGTCCGCGGGCGCGTTGCTGGACTTGCGCCCTTACCTCCATGCCTCGATCGACGTCTCCGGGATAGGCGATGTCGCGGTGGCCGATGGCACCGTCGGTGACGGTGTGTACGCCCTGCCCACTCATTACGTGGGCCAGGCGGTGCTCACCGCCCGTCCGCTCGTCGAGCGCCGCGGGATCGATTTCTCCCGGATCACGACGTGGGCCGGGCTCGCGGACGCCGCCCGTGAGACCGCGGACCCCGCGGCCGGGATTTTCGGCGTCGCGGACCCCACGGTGGGGACCACGCATCGCCATCTCGAGGCGTGGATCCGGCAGCGCGGCGAGGAGCTCTTCGTGGGCGAGCACGACATCGGGTTCACCGCTCAGACCATGGAGGAGTGGTTCGAGTACTGGCGCCGGCTGCGCTCGGCGGGCGTCGCGTCACCGCCCGACATCGAGATCGAGGCCGAAGCGGGGGGTTGGCCCAACGACCTGCTCACCAAGGGCCGCACGGCGATCCGCCTCGCCAGCACCAACCACCTGACGATCGTGCAGGCGCTCACCGAGACCCCGATCGGGATGTACAGCGTGCCCGCTGATCCGGGCGCCACGCCGGACTGGTGGTTCTTCCCGCCGATCCTGGTCAGCGTCGCGGCCACGGCGGGCGACCCGGACATCGCCGCCGAACTGGTGGGGTTCTTCCTCAACGATGTGCCCGCCGGGCAGATCACGAAGGTCAACCAGGGCGCGCCGTCGTCGAACGCGGTCCGGCAGGCGATCCGCGGCTCGCTCACCGCGAACGAGCGGGCCTTCGTCGAACAGATCTCCCGCGAGCAGCAGTACCCGCGCCGCCCGTTCCCGGTGCGGCCCAACGGATCGGAGGGATTCAACGCCATGCTCACCCGTACCGGCCAGGAAATCGCCTACGGCCAGACGAACATCACCGACGCGGTGGCCACGCTCATCCATGGCGCGCCCAGCACCTTGGCGGGGGCGTGACCGTGACGAACGACTGCCCGTTCTGCGGCGTCGAGGCCGCCCTCGAGAGCGCGGCGCCACGCGAGACCGCCCACCTCACGCCGCACTGGCGGCTCACCGCGCACCGTAGTGCGCTGCCCGGCTGGATGTTGCTGATCCCGCGCCGGCACGTCCGGTCGATCGGCGAGCTCGACGACGCGGCGGCAGCGGAACTGGGCCCCCTGCTCCGCGCGGCGGCCCGGGTGCACGCGGCCGAGTTCGCGGCGGAGAAGACCTACGTCATGCAGTTCGCCGAGGGCGTGCCGCACGCGCACTTCAGCCTGGTGCCACGGCGGGCCGACCTGCCCGCGGACCGGCGCGGTCCCGCCGTGTCGGCCTACAACGCCGTCGACGAACCTCTCGGCGAGGCCGAACGGGACGCGCTGGCCTTGCGCATCCGGGCGGCGTGGCCCGCGACCTGACACCTGCCCGCTCCGACGTCACGTCGCACTTTGTCGAGAAAGTGCGACGCGTTCGCGGCCCCGGGGTGGCTCCGCGATGGGCTACGATCGGCCTACACTCGCGACACGGGCGAGCCGTCAGCGTTGATTGGAACCCGGGGTGACATCGTGAAAATCTGGTATCAGTCCGCCTTGAACTTCGACCAGCACCCAAACTACGAGGAAGTGCTCGCAGCCCATCTCGACCGTGTCGCAAGCCCCGGTACGGAGGTCATCCTCAGCGATCGCAGCAGCGGATTCGGTCGTGAGATCGACAGAGCCGAATTCGCGGGTTCGTTTGACGCCTACCGCGCGGTGGTCGCGCCGGAGTTCATGAAGTCGCTGCTGACGGCCGAAGCCGTCGGTGCCGAGGCGTTCGTGGCAGCCTCGTTCTCGGAGCCGAACCTGACGGAATTGCGGTCGGCGGCCCATATCCCGATCACCTCGATGGCCGAGGCGAGCCTCATGGCCGCCTTCATGGACGCGCCAACGGTCGGGCTGATCACTCTCCGGAAGGGGTTCGTCCGGGCCGTCGAGCAGTCGATCTTGTCGCACCACGTGCACGACCACCTGCGCGGTGTGCACCCATTGGAGGGCGACATCTCCGAGATCGAGCTCGACGCCAACCTCGCCTCGCCAGGACCGTATCTCGACCGCCTCGTCGCCGCCGTGCGCGACGCCATCGCCGCCGGGGCACGGGCGGTCATCCCGGCGGGAGGCCTGCTCGGCCTGCTCGCGGCGGAGAACGGGCTGCAAGAAGTAGACGGTGTTCCGGTAATCGACTCCGTCGGCGCGCCGGTCCTGTTCGCCGAACTCGCCGTCACGCTGAAGGCACGTACCGGTGCCGCGCGCGGGGACGGGGGCTATCCCGCCGTCCCCGGAGCGCGACGCCTGCCGGTGGCAGGCTGAGCGGCATTCAGGACGGCAGGACGAGCGCCTCGAAGAGCCCGATCTCGGGGAGCACGACGGTAAGGCCGTCCCCGGCCTGCTGAGCGGACAGGTCGGCGGTCGCGACGAGGGCCCTGGCCCGCTGCGCGCCCGTGCCACGAACCGTCAGCCGGTGGCCGGCCGGGAGCGTGACCGGGTCGCCGAACGATTGGTGTCGCAGCCCGGTGAGGTTGCGCAGGTGGATCACGTACCCGGCCGCCGAGCGGCCCACGATGACCTCGACCTGGGCCGGCAGGTCGGTCTCGATGTCGAGCCGGTCACCCAGCAGGTCACGCGCCGCCTCGCCGACGAGGTCGCCCAGCGCGCCGAGCCCGACCTCGCGGTAGGCGCGGCCCACCGTCCAGGGCAGCGCGATCGTCCGGCCGCTGCCGAACTGGTACGCCAGCCGCACCGGATGGTCGAGCGGCAGGTGGCCGTAGCACTTCTCCGGCGGGCCGTACGGCGCCCGGGACAGCACGGTCAGCCGCGTGGACGCGCCGTCCCGTGCACGGACGACGTGGAAGGCCCCCAGGATTGGCAGTACCGTGCCCGGGTCGTCCCCGACCACCACGGAGGACCACGTCGTCTCCGGGGTGTCCATCGAGACGACCCGCTCGGCGATCCCGGTGGACTCAAGCTGCGCCGTCCCGGTGTCCAGACCAGTCGCCCCGGTGGTCAGCAGTGCCCCGCCACGCTCGACGTAGGCGTCGAGCTCCTTCGCGGCCGAGTCCTCCAGGGTGCCGAGGTCGGGCAGCACCAGCAGCGCGTAGCGGTCGAGTTCGCTCGAGCTGCCCAGCTCCGCGAGCCGCTGCTCGGGCAGCACATCGAACGGTATGTGCCGTTCGAGCAGGGCCGTCCAGATGCCCCGGAACTCGGCCTCGGCGGGCGCGGCGGCGGTGGGCTTGAGCTGGTCCGGCCGGACCAGTGCCGTACGGGCCGCCGGGACGAGACCGGTGTAGACCTCCTCGTGGTCGCGGTGGAACCGGGTGATGGCCGAGCCCGCGGAAAGGCATCCGTAGGGGAACGCGTCCGGGGTGCCCATGATGTAGGTGGACAGGATCGCGCCGCGGGCGGCGGCCTGCAGCAGATACTGCTCGTACATCCGCGGCTCGTCGCCGACCAGCCGGTACGGCATGTCGAGGAAGGCCGCGGCGTTGACCAGCACCGGCACGTGGGGACGGTGGCTGCGCGCCACGCTGACGTGCTCGGAGGTCTGGTGCGGCCACATCGGCCTGCCGAGTGCGTTGTTCGACTCGTGGAACACGATGTCGGCCGTGTCACCCATCACCAGCGGGGCCTCCGGCCTGCGCGCGGCGATGAACTGCCGGGCCCGGCCCAGCAGCTGGTCGAGCGCTTGCGCGGTGAGCCGCTGCCAGTGCGCGTATCCCGGTGATTCACGCCCGGCGGGCAGGGTCCCGCCCAGCTGCCGGGCGAACGCCGCCTGGCAGGACAGGCACTGGCACACCCCCCGGTAGGTCTTGCCGTAGTCGATCTCGTTGTAGCTCATCCAGTTGAAGAAGAACCCGTCGACCTCGTAGGAGTCCAGGACCTCGCCGAGGACCTCGAAGATCTTCTCCTGGTAGTACCCCCCACTCGGACACATACTCGTCAGTCCATTGTAGACTTGACGAGACCCGTCCGGGGCGACGTAGCACCACTCGGGATGCGCTTCGGCGATGGGCCTGGCGACCTTCGAGAAGTCCATCCGCGCCAGCACCCGTAGGCCCCGCCGGTGCGCGGCGGCGACGGCGTCTCCGACGAGGTCGCCCGACGCCCGCTCCCGCAGGACGGGGTTGGGGCTCTGATGCGGCAGCGCCGTCGGATAGTTGGAGATGATCCCACCGACACTGAGCAGCCAGGCGTTGGCCCCGTACTCCTCGATCTGATCGAGCACCCGTTCCACGTCGAGCCCGGCGTCGATCTCGCGGATGTTCGTCTGCAACATCCGGAACGGCCGCTGCCACCACAGCTGCATGTCGTCTCTCCGTTTCTGAGCCGGAAAACTTATCGTATACAACGACTCACGTGTGTCAAGTACTCTTGTATTACATTAGGCATTGTGCGATGAGATGCGGTAAAGAGGTCCCGTGCACGGGAAGTTGCGGACGAAGTCAGTGGTCGACGCCGTCGAGGAGGCGTTGCGCGACCGCATTCTCGCGGGCGAGGAGAAGCCCGGCGAGATCGTCACCGAGGTCGCCGTGGCGGCCAGATTCGGGGTCGGCAGGCCGACGGCGAAGGCGGCGGTCGACCGGCTTGCCGCTGACGGGCTGCTGGTCAAGGCGGGCCGGCGGGGCACGCTCGTGCCCGTGATCGGCCCGGAGGACGTCGCCGACATCTTCGGCACCCGGTTGCTGATCGAGCAGGCCGCGCACACCCGGCTCGCGGAGCAAGGTATGGAACCGAAGGACGCGAGCGTCGCGAACGTGACCTTGCGGCACGCGGCGACCATGAGCGACGCCGGCCGTGTCATCGCCGCGGACGTCGAGTTCCACCGTGCGCTCGTGGAGGCGGCCGGAAGCCCGCGCCTTCGCCGGATACACGCGAGCCTCATGGCCGAGACGCACGTCTGCATGGCCCGCGCCCGCGACTGGCAGCTCCAGAGCGCGGACGTGATGGCCGACGAGCACGACGAGATCCTGCGCCGGATCGGTGCAAAGGACGTCGACGGGACGGTCGCGGCGACGGTCGCTCACCTCCAGCAAGCTCGGGACAAGATCCTGGAATCACTGGCGCGGACCCAGCCGGAGACCACGCCATCACGCGAGGGGGAACGCGGGCCCGGGCCATCGGCCTGAGTGGTCGCCGATACGTTGGTGCTGCCGGATCGCGGTTTCGGCCGCGCGCCGCACCCACGGCTCGGGATCGCGGATCGCGGTGGCTATCGAGCCCGCCTCGGCGAGGGCGCTCGCCGCGAGTTCGATGCCGTTCGCGGCGAGGTCGGTAGCGGGCACATCCAGAGCGCCGACGACGGCGAGGACCGGCAGCGACCTCGCGTTGGCGCGCCGGGCCAGTGCGACCGGCGCCTTACCAGCGACGGACTGGCGGTCCATCCGGCCTTCGCCGACGACGACCAGGTCCACCCGGTCCAGCCAGGCGTCGAGGTCGAGCAGGCCGGCGACCCGGTCGAAGCCGGATTGGTAGCGCGCACCGAGGGCCGCGTACAGCCCTCCCGCCGTGCCGCCGGCCGCGCCGCCCCAGCCGATTCTCGCGGCGTCCCGGCCGGTCGCCGCGTGCAGGGCGGCGGCGAGCTGGGCCAGCCCGGCGTCGAGGTGCGCGACGGTCGCCGGGTCGGCTCCCTTCTGTGGCCCGAACACCGCGGCGGCGCCTTCCGGCCCGAGCAGGGGGACCGCGACATCACAGCAGAGCACGACATCCGAATCCGTCAATCGGGGATCGAGTCCGGTGAGGTCCGCCTCGGCGATCGTGGTGAGCGCGGCTCCGCCCGGCGGGACCGGGTTCCCCTGCCCGTCGAGGAACCGCGCCCCGAGTGCCGACAGCGCGCCGGCTCCGCCATCGGTGCTCGCCGAACCGCCCATTCCGACGGCGATCCGGCGGAAGCCGTTGTTCAGCGCCGTGCGGATCAGCACGCCGGTGCCCGCGGTATGGGCGGCGCGGGCCGTGCGCGTCGTCGGGCTCAGGTGCTGCAGACCGCTCGCGGCGGCGAGTTCGATGACCGCCCAATCGCCGGTGCCCGTCCAGTCGGCGCGGACCCCGTCGCCGAGCGGGCCGGGCACCGCGGCACGGTAGCGCCTACCCCCGGCCGCGACGACGGCATCAACGGTTCCCTCACCGCCGTCCGCGATCGGCATCTCGTGGATCTGCGCATCCGGCACGGCCCGTCGCACGCCGGCGGCGATAGCGGCCGCGGCCTGCGCCGCCGTCAACGTCCCCTTGAACTTGTCCGGCGCGACCAGCACCCGCAACGGCGGCGTGGTCATCGCAGGGCGAGTGCGTTCGCCGGGGAGCCGAAGGCCTTGCGCACGTAGAGCGGAGAACTGACCAGAAGGAACTCCCACCGATCGTCGGCGCGGCATGCCGCGACCAGTTCCTCGAGCGCCCACAACTCACCGAGATAGATGCCCCAGTGCTTGAGCGCGACCGTGTGGAATCGGCCGTCACCCATCGGATTGGCCTCCACCGAAGGATTGTCACCGATCAACGCGAACGTCCCGGCGGGACCGAAGACGTCGAGCGCGTCGAGTGCGAGGCCCGGCGCCAGCCCGACGGGCGTGCCGTCGATCTCGCGCACGAACCCGAGTTCCCGCACCCGCGCCTGGAAACCGGTGTACACGACGACGGCGTCGCCCGGCGCCAGCGTGACCCCGATCCGGGTCAGGCAGGACCGGATCTCGGCCGCGCCGACCCGGCGGTCGTCCGGCAGGTAGGCGACATCCGGCCCCTCCAGCAGCCCGACCAGGTCCAGCAGCACCGCACGGGTCACCACGCCGCCGGCGAGCGCGTCGATGCCCAGCGTCTTGGCCCCGAACTCGGGGAACGTCTCCTCGTAGGCGGCTCCGCCCGCGAAGACGGCCGGGTCTCCGGGTTCGATCGCGCCCCAGTGCGCCAGCGCGTCCCAGTGGCTGCTTCCCTGCAAGGCGAACTCGACGACATCGTCGTTGACGACGACGTACGTTCCGTCGCTGCGCGAGCGCACCTGGTTGTGCATCCGCGGCTTGTGCCGTAGTCCCGGGCGGCCCAGCGGCTCGGGCACGAGCGGCGGGGCGTCCACGGGAAGGTCCAGGGAGATCACCTGACCGGACTTGACCAACCGGGTCGCGCTCAGCACCTTCTCCGGCGTCAGGTGCTGGTAGGGCCCCACGCGGCCGGTCGTCACGAGACGCGCTCCACGCCTTCGGAACCGACCACGGTCAGCGGCAGCGACCGCAACGGGAAGTGGCAGGCGGCGCGCTGGCCCGGCGCGTGCTCGATGAGATCCGGCTCGACCTCCGCGCAGACGTCCTGCGCCCGCGGGCAGCGCGTCCGGAACCGGCAGCCCGACGGTGGATCCATCGGCGACGGCAGCTGGCCCTTGATCGCCTCGCCCCGGACGGCACCGGGTTCGGTGGTGGGGGCCGAATCGATCAGCCCCTGGGTGTAGGGATGCACCGGGGTGCGGTAGACGTGTTCGGCCGGGCCGTACTCGACGAGCTTCCCCAGGTACATCACGCCGATCCGGTCGGACAGGTAACGCACGACGGACAGGTCGTGGGAGACGAAGACGTAGCTCAGCTCGTGCTCACGCTGCAACTCCCGCATGAGGTTCAGGATCTGGGCCTGGATCGACACGTCCAAAGCCGAGACGGGTTCGTCGGCGACGATCACCTTGGGGCGCAGGGCGAGCGCGCGCGCCAGTGCGAGCCGCTGCCGCTGTCCGCCGGACAGTTCGTGCGGGTACCGGTCGGCGAAGCGCCGGGGCAGGCCGACCTGATAGAGCAGGGGCGCGATGTCGGTGTTCTGGCTTTCCCGATTACCGATGCCCTGGATGGTCAGCGGTTCCCGCAGCACACCGGTCGCCCGGAGCCGGCCGTCCATGGACGCCGCGGGATCCTGGAACATCAGCTGAACGTCACGCCGCCGGTGGCGCAGGTCCTTCTTGGACGCCGCGAACAGGTCGGCCCCGAGCACCTCGATCCG
>Ga0081455_10000484_pt1 | contig 51669 bp, 37 predicted proteins | sample TabmetS3T2R1_FD_70207 | JGI IMG/M metagenome (GOLD analysis project Ga0081455, IMG submission 70207) | Tabebuia heterophylla rhizosphere microbial communities from the University of Puerto Rico - S3T2R1 | ecosystem: Host-associated > Plants > Roots > Rhizosphere ...
AGAGTGATTTGCCGCGTGTGGTGCACGAAATTTACCAGCACTGGCGCAGTGGTTCGCAAGTCTTGGTTGTGATTTCGGCGATAGGTCAAACGACCGACCGCTTACTGGGTCTGGCCAGGGCGATTTGCATGGAGCCGGAAGAATCCGCTCTGGCAATGCTGCTCGCGACCGGCGAAGCGAAGGCGTCTGCGCTGCTTGGCATCGCGCTGCGTCGAGCCGGCATTCCGGCAAAGGTTCTCGATCCAGTTCAAGCCGGATTGCGCACCATTGGCGGTGAACTCGATTCCGAAATTGTCGCTGTTGATGTCGGGCGGCTGCGGACGGAGTTGGAGAGGTCAATCGTGGTGTTGCCGGGATTCACCGGCCGAAACGAAGAAGGTGACACCACGTTGTTGGGCCGCGGTGGCTCCGATTTATCAGCCGTATTTATTGCGCATCAGCTCAATGCTCGATGCATTCTTCTTAAAGATGTTGATGGGCTTTACACCAGCGATCCATCATGCGTTGGAGCAGCACGGCCCCTGCGATTTCGTGATGTGAAATACGAAACCGCTCTCCGCGTCGGCGGCGCAATTGTTCAGGATAAAGCAGTTCGCTTTGCAAACGAGTGTGGTCTGCCCCTTGAGATCACATGCATCGGGGCGTCCACAGGAACGCAGATCGGTTCCGATGTTGATCTCGTCGATGGTGGCGAGGCTACACCAAAGCAGTTGCGCGTTGCCCTGCTCGGCTGTGGGACGGTAGGGGGTGGTGTTTGCGAGCGCCTCACCACGCTTCCAGAATTGTTCGAAGTAACCGGAGTCGCTGTGCGAGACCTTTCGCGCGAGCGAAACCCGTGTGTTCCGGAAAACCTGTTGACTCTCGATCCAGACGAATTGATCACGAAACCGTGCGATGTAGTTATCGAGCTCATCGGTGGAACCGAGCGCGCTTCGGTTTTGGTCAACAGCGCGTTGCAACTCGGCCGTCATGTCGTGACTGCAAACAAGGCGCTGATTGCCGCCGAAGGAGAAAGACTGCAAGCGGCGGCGACCGCAAAGGGAGTGACACTTCGCGCCAGTGCCGCCGTTGGAGGAGGAATGCCCGCGCTCGAAGCGATCGAGTGCGCACGCGCTACCGGCGCGATCGCGGCGTTCTACGGAGTTCTGAATGGGACGACAAACTTCGTTCTCGACCAGCTCGCACGCGGCGAAGAATTGAAAAATGCAGTCCGCGCGGCCCAACGAGCTGGCTATGCTGAAGCCGATCCGACGCTCGATCTCGACGGAACGGATGCCGCGCAAAAATTGATTCTGCTTGCGCGAGCAGCGTTCGGCGTTTCACTGCGGTTGTCCAAAATCTCGCGGCGTGGCATCGAACATTTGAGCGTCGAGGTTTTGCGCGAGGCACGCAAGCGCGGTTGCACCATACGGCTGGTCGCTTCTTGTCGATCTAACGCATCGGGTTTGGAAGCTCGGGTCGCGCCGATTGAACTACCGAATGATCACCCGTTTGCGCGGTTAAAAGGCGCTGAAAACGGATTGATAATCGAAACCGAAAACTGCGCGAGGCGCATTGTATACGGCACAGGCGCCGGACGCTGGCCGACGACTGAAGCCGTCATCGCAGATCTCCTCGCGATTCGCCGCGCATTATTGGCCGCGGAATCAATCTCCAAAGAATTAGAGGAGGTCGTCGCGTGAAAACTGCCACTCGCTGTGTTCAGCTGAAAGAGATTAGCGATCCGTATGGCGCGATCGCCCCGCCAATCTATCAAACCGCGACCTTTCGCCAACAAAGCGCAACGGAGTTTGGCAATTACGATTACACTCGCACTGCAAATCCGACGAGAAGATTGCTCGAGCAGCAAGTAGCCAACCTCGAGGGTGCAGCGTATGCGTGTGCTTTCTCCAGCGGAATGGCCGCGATTACGGCGCTCGCGCGTCGGCTGGAAATCGGTGACGAAATTATCGCCGGAAACGATCTTTACGGCGGTACGGTCCGCTTGCTCGACCGTGTTCTCTCACGCAGCGGAATTGATGTGACCTACGTCGATACGACGGACCTGGACAAAGTGCGCGCCAGTCTGAATTCGCGAACCAGACTCCTGCTGATTGAGACACCGAGCAATCCACTATTTCGAATCAGCGACATCAAAGCGCTCGCAGAACTTGCACATTCAGCCGAGGCGATTCTCGCGGTCGACAACTCGATGCTCTCTCCCCATTTCCAGCAACCGCTTGTGTTCGGGGCGGATGTTGTGATTCATTCCGCCACAAAGTTTCTCGGCGGGCACAGCGACGTTACCGCCGGTGCATTGATCACAAACGACGCTGAGTTACATCGACAATTCGCGTTTCAACAAAATGCAGAAGGCGCCGGCTTAGCTCCATTTGATTCCTGGCTGCTGCTCCGCGGAATCAAGACACTTGTGTTACGTGCAGAGCGCCAGAATGCGTCGGCAAATGCGATCGCACAGTTTCTTTCGGGGCACCCCGCGGTCGAGCACGTGTACTATCCCGGGCTCAGCACTCACCGTGATCATAAAGTTCATCGAAGACAAGCGACCGGCGATGGCGCGGTGATCAGCTTCACAACTGGCGATGCCTCCGTCTCGCAGCGCGTCGTTTCGAGTACGCAATTATTCGCGATCGCGGTCAGCTTCGGCTCGGTGAACTCGGTGATTAGCCTCCCATGTGCAATGTCGCACGCCAGCATTCCGGTATCGCTGAAGCAAACGTTTGCACTACCAGCAGACCTTGTCCGCATATCCGTCGGAATAGAAGACGTGGACGATTTGATTGAAGATTTGGAGCGCGCGTTTGCGATTGCCTCGCAGCAGTCGGCCAACCAAGGCCATCCTGTAGGATGCAACGCATCCAAGTAGGAAGAGTTCCTGCGTCGATGTGAGAGACGCTCTTTGATTTCAAGGGCATCGCTACGCACGGACATTGAAACCGACGAGAGAAACTAATTTTTGCATTAAATCGCTTGCAATCGATTATTATGCAGTGATTATGCAAAATGGCTGCATTAATTAGACGCCGAAAGCGTCAGGAGAAAATGTTAGCGCTGGTTCAAGCGCGGCGGATCACCACGCAGCAAAGGCTTTTGCGTTTGCTGGAACAGGCTGGCGTTCCCGCGACACAATCGAGCGTCTCCCGCGATCTAGAGGAACTGGGAATCGTAAAGCACCGCGGTTTTTATAGATTACCACAAGCTCCAAACGGTGCCTCGGCGCACGGTCTCCTGGGTCTCGTCCCAGCTGGCGATTGTTTGTTGGTCGCGCGATGTGAACCGGGACTCGCCTCCTCGGTGGCGGTAGAAATTGATCGCGCCCGAATTTCCGAAATCGCCGGTACGATTGCCGGTGAGGACACAATTTTTATCGCGTTGGTTAAGCCGAATCTGCAGCGGACTACAATACGCAAAATCTGGGAGCTATTCGGCTAAAGACTGCGCCTCTGTTTGTAATTGCCTCGACACCATGGCTCGACCTCTTCTTTCGACTTACATTCCTTTTCCGTTCCCGCTCGTACAGGGAGAAGGTGATCGAGTCTTCGATAACGCCGGTCGCCATTATTTTGATTTCTACGGTGGCCATTGCGTCTGCAGCACCGGTCATGCGCACGCGCATGTAGCAGCGGCGATTGCCCGACAGGCTAAGAATTTGTTGTTTTACAGCACGGCAGCCAACATTCCAGTGCGTCAAGAGGCAGCTGAGGCTCTCATTCGTTTCGCTAACTCTCATGAACAGCTATGTCTCGCATCCGTATTCTTCTGCAACACCGGAAGTGAGGCCAACGAGAACGCACTGAAACTCGCCGCGAAGCTTACCGGCCGATCCCGCTTTGCGGCGTTCGATGGGGGGTGGCACGGCCGTGGAATGTTGCCGCTCTCGGTCACCGACGATCCCAAATTATCCGAGGCCTATGCGCAGTTGCTCGTTCCTTGCGCGCGGCTGAAATGGAACGACGAAGCACAACTCGACGCATTCGATTTCAGTGAGATCGCTGCCGTTATTGTGGAACCAATCCAAAGCATGGCCGGAGTTCGCGTTGCAAGGCCAAGCTTCGTCGCGAGGCTGAGGAACGTAACAGCGGCAGCGGGGACGCTGCTAATCTTCGATGAGATCCAGACGGGTATGGGAAGACTTGGCGAGCCGTATGCCGCCGGGAAGTATCGGGTGCGGCCAGACCTGCTGACTACTGCAAAAGGCCTCGCATCCGGCGTTCCGATGGGGGCAGTTCTGATGACAGAAGAAATTGCTGATAGCCTCAAGCCGGGCGATCTCGGCACCACTTTCGGCGGGTCACCGCTGGCATGCGCTGCGTTGCTGGCAACGCTCGACGTAATCCAGGGTGAAAAGCTGATGGCTCGGGCAGTGATCGCCGAAGCTCAAATCCGCCGATTACTGGCAGGCAGTTGTGTAACAGAGGTTTCTGGCGCCGGTCTTCTCCTGGGATTGCGAGTGCCGGGCCGTGCGTCTGCGTTAAAGCAGCATCTTGAGCAGAGGGGGATCTTGGTCGGTGGCAGCGCTGATCCTGAGGTCCTGCGGCTGATGCCGCCGTTGAATTTAACTGATGAAGCGATTGCTGCGCTGGCTCGCGCTGTCCACGAATTTTAGACAAACTCAAGATGAAACACGCGACGCGCTTGTCAGATCTCGGCCTCGAAATCCTTAACCGGATTTTGTCGACCGCCAAAGCTTGGAAGGGAAAACGGCATCCGAAGCATTTGCGGGACAAGCTCCTCGGGATGCTCTTCTTCAATCCATCGCTGCGCACGCGCGCTTCGTTTGAAGCCGTCATGACGCGCGGCGGCGGCAGCGCAATGGTGATGGAGGCCGGCAACTCGACGTGGAAATTGGAGCACCGAATCGGCGCGGTGATGGACGTCGATCGCGCAGAGCACTTGAAGGAAGCCGTGCCGGTGTTGTGCCGTTACGTCGATGCGCTGGCAGTGCGAACGTTCGCCGATGGTGTGGATGACAACGAGGACCACGACGACGTGGTAATTAAAGGATTTCGAGAATACGCGACCGTGCCAGTCGTGAGTATGGAAAGTGCACGGGAGCATCCATGCCAAGGGATAGCAGACCTTCTGACGATCGAAGAACAGTTCGGCTGCACAAAGGGATTGCCCGTCACACTCACGTGGGCTCCACATATCAAATCGCTCCCGAAAGCCGTGCCGAACTCGTTCCTCTTAACTGCGGCGGCTCGTGGGTGTGAACTGCGAGTGGCCCACCCACGAGGCTTCGAGTTGCATCCGGACGTAGTTCACGAAGCTGAAATTTATGCGGCAGCAAGCGGCGGCAGCGTGTCATTCTTTGACGAGCAGGACCCGGCCCTGAAAGATTCGCATGCCGTTTATACGAAAGCCTGGGGACCAGCAACTGCGGGTGGGTTGGCATCGGATGTCGTTAGGCAATACCCCGACTGGATGATCTCGTCGCGACATATGGAGAAAGCCGCGCGGGACGCGATTTTTCTTCACTGCCTGCCGGTCCGAAGGAACGTGGAAATCGCCGACGCTGTTCTGGACGGACCATGGAGCCGGGTCGTCGATGAGGCAGAGAACCGTTTTCATGTGCAGCGCGCTTTGCTGGATTGGCTCCTGAACTAACCATGATAAGAAGATCTCCATTCGATCCATTGAAAGACGTCGCGAAATACGTGCGTGCGTTTCGCAACAAGCCGTTCGTGGTCAAGATCGGCGGCGACATTCTCGCGGACAGCACCTCGCGCAGGAACATTTGCGGACAACTGGCGCTACTTTCGAGTTTTGGAATTCCGCTGGTGATCGTGCATGGAGGCGGTCCGGCTGTTGATAGGCTATGTCAGCATCTTGGCCTTGCCACACAGAAGGTAGCCGGTCGGCGCGTCACGACTCCAGAAGTGCTGGAAGCAGCAAAAATGGTTTTGAAAGGCAGCGTGCAGACAGAGTTAATCGCGGACCTTCAGGCGGCTGGCTTACTTGCTGTGGGTTTATCGGGACAGGATTCGGGTTTGCTTCGTAGCGGACGCCGTCCACCCGTGGTCGTCGATGGCCAGCAAGTGGATTTTGGGTGTGTTGGTGATATCGAAACCGTTGATCCGCGCGTATTGAGCGTGCTGATCGGCGGCGGCTACGTCCCCGTCATCGCGCCTCTCACCGTCGACGCGACGCAGCAGATTCTCAACACAAACGCGGACTCTGTCGCAGCCGCGATCGCAGCTGCGCTCGGAGTGGAGAAATTGTTTTTCGTCCTAAAAGCGCCCGGCTTGCTTTCCGATCCTGAAAATCCGGGCAGCCTGCTTCCTTTGGTCGATCTGGCAAATGTAAAAGAACTGGAAGCCTCCGGTGCGATCCGAACTGGCATGCGGCCGAAAATCGCGGCCGCGATCTCAGCGCTCGCTAAAGGCGTGGCGAGCGTGCACTTCGTCTCGGGTCTTCTCCCCGATTCGATCCTCGCGGAAGTTTTCACCAATGAGGGCAGCGGCACGATGCTGGTCGCGCAACGTCCGTCCGAAGCAAGCTCATGAACGCCACGCAACTTCTCGAGTTTCTCGTTTCGATACCAAGCGTCTCGGGCGATGAAGCAAAAATCGCGAATGACCTTGGCGCAATCTTGTCCGAGCAAGGATTCAGGGTTCAGCGGGAGGGCAACAGCATTTGGTGGACGCTGGGAATAGGTGAACGGCCCCACCTGCTCCTGCTCAGCCATCTCGATACCGTACCACCGTGCGCCGGCTGGAACAGCTCTCCCTTCGAGCCTCGGCTCAAGGATGGCAAGTTAATCGGTCTCGGCGCAAATGACGCCAAAGGCTCCGTAGCAGCGATGATTATGGCAGCCCGCGAAATCCAGCACGGAGACTTTGAGGGCTCGATCACTTTTGCATTTGTTGCAGACGAAGAGCGCGGCGGTGAAGGCATCCGCACAATCAAACCAAAGCTTGATCACATTGATGCTGCGCTTGTTGGTGAACCGACCGATCTTCAAGTTTGCACCTCCCAAAGGGGTCTGCTGATTCTGCGGTGTACCGCGCATGGCAAAGCCGCACACGCGGCCCATGCGCATCTCGGCGAAAACGCGATTCACAAGGCGGCACGCGATATCTCGCGCCTGGCTGCAGTAGAATTCGAGACGCATGAAGGTTTAGGCGCAACTCGAGCACACGTCACCCAGATCAGCGGCGGGCTCGCGCGTAATCAGGTTCCGGACTGCTGCGATTTTTTTGTGGATTTGCGCACTACACCAAATCTCGATCATGCTGCAGTCATCGCCGAAATCGGCGCCAGGCTCGAAAGCGAAGTCACCGTACATTCGTATCGATACGAACCTGTCGCGACGAACGCTTCCGAACTCATCGTGCGCGCGGCGCTCGAAGCAGCTGAAGTTTCTGCAGGCGTGGGATCGGTGACCACTTCAGATTGGGCATTCCTCAAAGGCATTGCTGCGGTCAAGGTCGGTCCGGGTAACACGAACCGCAGTCATCGGCCCAACGAGTATCTGCTCTTATCAGAATTGGAAGCAGGCGCAGCGTTCTACAGTCGCTTCGTACAAGCCTACTTTCGGATGGCAGCGACGGAGGTTGCATATGTCTGAGATGCTGTGGGCCAAAGGTCTGCCGCTGGATGAGCAGCTGCACGCCTTTACGGTCGGTGACGATCCAGTCGTCGATTTGCAATTGCTACCGTACGACGCGGAAGGCAGTGCCGCGCACGCGCGGATGCTGGGCGAATGTGGATTGCTGCCTGAAAACGAGGCAAAGGCGCTCGTTGCGACGCTTCATCGCTTGAAGGAACAGATCGAGCGCGGCGACTTGACGATTGCCCGCGAACAAGAGGACGGTCACACGGCACTCGAAGTTGCTCTTACGAAACAACTCGGACCGACTGGCGGCCGCATCCACCTCGCTCGATCGCGCAACGACCAGGTGCAAACGGCGTTGCGGCTTTGGATGCGCGTGCGCCTTCTCGATTTGGGCGAAGCATTACGAAACTGCGCGTCGGCTTTCGTGGATTTCGCCGGGACGCACTCCTCCATGCTGCTTCCGGGTTACACCCACATGCGGCGCGCCATGCCGTCGAGCTGGGGAATGTGGGCTGTGGCGTTCGCGGAAGGATTAATTGAGGAACTTGAACAACTTCCCGCGATTTGGTCGCGAGTCGATCGTTGCCCGCTCGGTGCAGCAGCGGGTTTCGGTGTTCCATTAAGCTTGAACCGAGAGCGCTCTGCGGAGCTGTTGGGATTTTCTCGTGTGCAACGCAGCCCGATCGATGTGATGAACAGCCGCGGGCGTCACGAACAGGCCATCGCGGCATGGATTGTGTCTGCCGCAGGTACTTTGGAAAAGGCGCTCTGGGATCTTTTGATCTGGAGCACTGAGGAATTCAATTTCGTGCGATTGCCTGACATGTTCACAACCGGCTCCAGCTTGATGCCGCAAAAGCAGAATCCCGATGCGTTGGAACTGGCGCGAGGGCGTTGTCGCGAATTGCGCGGGTTGGCCGCATTGCTCTCGGGTCTCAGCGGCGGGTTGCCGTCCAGTTATCACCGTGATCAACAATTGTTGAAAGCTCCCTTTATCGAAGTTGTGGCCAAAGGCGAGCAGCTTTTCCACGTGATGGCGCGGTTGTTGCCGGGTCTGGAAATCAATGAGCAGGCATCCTCCGCAGCGTGTGGCGATGAAGTCCACGCGGCGAGTGAAGCGTGTCGGCTAGCAGTTGAAGGGATTCCGTTCCGCGCTGCTTACGCGCGGGTCGCCCGGCAACTTCAGGATGGAAGCTTTAAGCCAGGTGCAGTAACTGCCGGCAGCGCGGTTCCGGAAGCTTTGCGACTCGCGGTAACCGAGATCGCCATGAAACTTGGGGACAGCAAAGGCTGGATCGCTGATCGCCGGCGTTCAATCGCAAATACCACCCAACATCTCTTTGATTGGCCATGATTAAAACGTCTCGCACTCTGCTCGCGTTTTCCGGCGGACTGGATACTTCGTTTTGCGTTCTTTGGCTGCGCGAACAAGGGCGCGAAATCCACACAATTACGGTTGATACCGGCGGATTCGCTGATGCCGAGTTGGCGCGGATCGAGAAGCTTGCATGCGAACTCGGTGCGAAGTCCCACACCACGGTTAATGCGCGCGACGAGTTGTTTCGCGATTATCTGCGTTTCCTTTTGGCGGGTAACGTTCTGCGCGGTGGCCTATATCCACTCTCGGTCAGTGCCGAGCGAGTTTGCCAGGCACGCCGGGTAGTGAGTCACGCGCGCGAAATCAATGCAGCTGCGCTTGCGCATGGGTCGACAGGCGCGGGAAACGATCAAGTCCGTTTCGACGTGGCGTTTCGCACCCTAGCGCCAGAGCTCGAAGTTCTCGCGCCCATTCGGGAGCTTGCTTTGAGTCGTACTGAAGAACGCGCGTTCCTCTCCGCGCGCGGATTCACATTTCCCGAGAAGCTCGAACAATATAGCGTCAATGAAGGAATGTGGGGCACGAGTGTTGGGGGAAAAGAGACACATGATTCCTGGCAGCACTTGCCCGACGACGCATATCCCGGAGGGAAAATTGATCCGGCGCTTCCAAGGCGCGCGGTAACGATCACGTTTAACAAGGGTGTGCCGTCTCAAATTGACGGAGAAGCGAAGAAGAGTGCGGTCGCGGTGATTGACGCGTTGAACGGGATTGGCCGGAAGTATGGGATCGGGCGCGGCATTCATCTCGGTGACACGATTTTGGGAATCAAGGGTCGCGTCGGCTTCGAAGCTCCGGCTGCACACCTTCTCATTACTGCGCATCGAGAACTGGAAAAACTTGTTCTCACAGGCAAACAACTTTTTTGGAAGGAACACCTCGGAAATCTTTACGGCACATTGCTGCATGAAGGCCAGTTTTTCGATCCGCTCGCGCGTGACTTGGAAGCATTCCTGGAATCGAGTCAGCAAGTCGTCACGGGTGACGTGCTCTTACGAATTTCTCCCCGCAGTTTCACAGTCGAAGGTGTGCGGTCCGCGAACAGCCTTCTGCGCTCGGAACTGGCAAGCTATGGCGAAGCAACATCGCTCTGGTCTGGATCGGAGGCGGCGTCGTTCGCGAAAATCTTTGGCGTCCCGCAGATGCTGGCGATGCGTTCGCGCAGCGAGTAAAGGCCCTTTCTCATGCGCATTCACCTTGATAAAATCGGTTCGGTTACCCGCAATCTGCATCTGGGACGCCTGGTTACGCTGCGCCAGGAAATTGAAGCGAAGCCAGGTGCGGTTGTCGTCGGTCGGATTCACGGCGAGAAAAGCGCTTACAATCAACTGGAAGACGTTCACGGGCGCTTGAGTGTCCTGCATGCGGGTGATGTCATCGCCGGAACGCTCGGTCATCGCAACGCGCTGCAAGGTTACGAGGGCGTGATACCTGGTGAAGTGAGAGCCGGAGACTTCCTCCACCTGCTAAACATGGGCGGCGTTATCGGCAAAGCCATTTCCGGCAGCCCCGACGTGGGTACACCGTTTGAAGTGGAAATACTCGGACAAGTCCTGCTATTCGCGGAATTCGGCACACGCATCGGCGCGCCAGCTTCAATCTCCGACGGCGCAATCGCTGGAGGTGCGAATGGGCGGCGGGTACCCGTTGTTTTTGTTGCAGGTACGTGCATGCAATCCGGCAAAACACAGGCAGCGTGTGCGTTGGTACGCCGATTTTCTCAGAAAGGATTTAGCGTAGGTGGCGCCAAACTCACCGGCGTCAGTTTGTTGCGCGATATTCTTTCGATGCGCGACTACGGAGCCGATCCGATTTTCGATTTCACTGATGCTGGGATCGTCTGCACCGGACCGGAAAATTCGGCACACATCGCGGGAGTGATTTTCAATGAGTTCGCAGCGCGTGGCGTTGATGTGATTGTCGCGGAGACAGGCGATGGAATCATGGGCGAATACGGCGTCCAAACGATACTCGCCGATCCGGAACTGAAGACTTGGGGCGTAGCGTTTGTTTTGTGCGCGAATGATCCTGTCGGCGTTGCGGGCGGCGTAACGCATTTCCGAAGCACCTTCGGCTTGGACGTGGATGTCGTGACCGGCCCCGCGACCGATAATCGTGTGGGTGCTCGCTTCGTGGAATCGCTCGGCCTGCCCGCATGCAACGCGCGCGCGAATCCAAAACAGTTCGCTGACCTGGTGCTTGATAAAATTCGGCCGCATCTCGGAAAAGCGCATGAAAATTGACGCGGTTATCTTCGGCGCATCGGGCTATGGCGGCGGCGAGCTCCTCTACTGGCTCTCCCGTCACCCGGAAGTGCGCAGTCTTCGCGGAACATCGCGGACCTTTCATGGAAAGCCGTTTTCTGCCGCGCATCCAAATTTGCGCAACATCGTTGACGGTCGGTTCGAGTCGGACATCGACTGGCATGATCTCGCTGATAGTGAACAGCCCGTGATCTTCTCCGCATTGCCGCATGGAGAACTAGCAGGGCGATTGCGCGAACTTGAATCGGCATGGTCGAGCGCGGACATCGCTGGACGCATGGTGCTTGTCGACCTCTCTGCCGACTTTCGCGTACCTGATTCCGGTGCATTCGAGCACCTAAACGGATTCAAACATCCATGTCCGGAGTTGCTGTCGCAGTTTGTGTATGGTCTTCCAGAATGGAACGGCGCTGCCATCAAAGGTGCGAAAAGGATCGCCAGTCCTGGTTGTTTCGCGACTGGTTTGCAATTGGCCCTTCTCCCGCTTCGAGGATTGCGGTTCGATTTCTTGGCGGCGAGCGCAGTGACGGGTTCGAGCGGCAGCGGTACGAGCCCAACGTTTACGGCCCATCATCCGTCACGGGCCAACGACTTCCGTGCCTACAAAATTCTCACACATCATCACACCGTCGAGGTGGAGATGGCGATGGCGGCATGCAACATCGACGGCAAGCTTGGATTTGTTCCCCATAGCGGACCCTTCGTCCGGGGAATCTTCGTCACTCTCCAGTTCGAGAATGTGGACGGGCTTGATCTGTCTGGATTGCACGCTCGCGCTTCGTCGGCTTTCAACGATTGCCCCTTCGTCCGAGTCATAGAAGGTAGCCCGAGAGTCGCGGCAGTAACAGGAACTAACTTTGCCGATGTCGGTGTCGCAGCAAACGAAGATACATCTGCAATCATGGTCGCCATCGATAATCTCGGCAAGGGAATGGCAGGGCAAGCGTTGCAGGCAATGAATGTCGCTCTTGATCTGCCCGAGACTACAGCGCTTTGGCAACCCGCGCGGTTTCCGATCTGACCCGATGAAGCGATTTCATGCATCGGATGTGGGCCGGGGGCGGCACACAACGGATCACATTTAATTCGGCGAGATAAAGAAGGGCTTTGTTGGCGGTCATCCGTTAGAGCATAACCGATTCCCGTCGCCGGAGGATTGTTGAATCGTGGTTCTCCACGCTTTTCTGATAATCTCATATCAGCAACGCGCCAGGATCTCACCAAAGCATCTGATTCCGCGTTGTGCACCGAGTCGGTATGAGTAATTTTCGTTCCTTCACGTGCAACTGCTAAGACAACGCACCATTCTATGCTACCGAATCTGCTACCGATTTTGGAAGCGTGAAAATACGCGTTCGTACAGCATTTGCCTGGGAAATAACCATTTGCGCCTTTAGCTCAATTGGCAGAGCAAGTGACTCTTAAACACAACGCTCTCAAGGACAGAATACTGTTGCTACCGAAGAAGCTACCAATTGAACTGTGAGTGTCCAATGTTTTGGGTTACTCCGTAAATTACGGTTGTAGTTGCAATAACGCGGAGCAGGCTCCGTCAGTAATCCACTTCTGCCTGCATGGGCAGTTTGTCGGAAAACATTGCAACTTCCGAGGCACGTTTTCAGCCGGCGCGCTAATACGATCAAACTTTCGGAACTTTGCCCCCGAAAAACCGGATCAAGACTTAATGAGCGAACAGGATTTGCCGCCATCCGGTGCACCACACCGCAATCTTAGGGTCGAAAGCATCATTGTTGGGGAGCTCGTCAAGATCGTTAGCATGGATGTATATCCGTGCGGCGAACGTTGCTCAGAACCGGTGGGAACCAACATTGTAAAAATCTCCAGAGCCAACTACAGAGACACTCCGGATTTGTGCGTGAAAATTATTGTTCGGGCATTGCTCTCGCTGCCTACGGGAGCTTATACGGTTGTTTACCATACCGAACCACTGCCTTGCGTGATGGATTTTCGCGTTAGCGACAAGGGGTGCGGATTACGAGTAAGACCGCTCGATAGAAAAACGATCAATAGCATAAAGCCTCCTGCGTGTCTGCGCATCGAGATCGAATGAACAAAATAACGCCAATTGGAATGCGAGGAAGAGAGCTTTGATTTAATCAACGAATCCAGCTCTATTATCGACAACCAAATCGGCGTGTGATTTACGCGTGTTTTATGTGTCAGGATGCTTGGCAATAGCACGAGGTTTTGTCTCCTATGGCCAAACTAACGCGTGTTGGCTCGCTCGCGAGCGGCCCGAGGCAGCTGCGTTTGATAGCCTGCGATTTTAGTTGAAAAAGAGATAACCTGTTACTAATTTTTACAGGCGATCCTCAATGGCCAACCAAACGACATTGGTGGAACGAATCGAGGCCCGCGTACAAAGGGAGGACAGTGGCCAGATCGCGGTTGGCGCACACGTCCTGCGGATCGGCTCGGTCCAGGGTGGAATCGTTGATGTAGCGGCAACGAGACAACAGCCTCAACCCCGAGCGCGTCCAGTCCCGATCCAGCTTCGACCGCGGCCATTTCCGGCAATTCTGGATCGCATCGAAGAGACCGCGGCGGCAATTCGTGCGCTGGAAAGTCTGCAGTCGGTCGAGCTCTTCGGGGAGATAGGGATAGGGAAGACGGTTGTATTGCGCCACTTGGCGCACACGATTAATTCGAAGCTTTTCCAAGACGGTATAATTTATCGGGAGGTACGCGGCGTTCCACCCGAAGACATTCTGCAGCTGCTCTGGGGTGATTTTTTCGAATGCGACGTTCCTTTTAGACCCACTGATTCGCAATTACGCCACGACTTGCAGGCCAAAAACGCGTTGGTGATCCTTGACGCGGCCGAATTAACGCGCACTGAGGCTGAACGAGTAATGAACGTCGCTGCGGGGTGCACGTTCTTGCTAGGTTCTTCCGATCGGCATTTGTGGGGTAGTGAAGCGCACGCGACGCAGCTTGCTGGCCTGCCGGCGAAAGACGTAAGGGCACTTATCGAGCGAGAACTAAATAGACCTTTAACGGCGGATGAAGCCTTGACCGTAGAACCGATCACGGTCGCATTTAAAGGGAACCCTCTGCGTATTCTCCAAGAGGTTGCAATGGCGCGGTCGAATGATCGCTCATTGGCCAGCGTTGCGCAGGACTTGCGATCAGATGGTTCATCAGAAAAATTTGCGGCTCATATCGCCGCACCGCTTTCCAGCGCTCAGCGTCGGATCCTTTCGGCGCTCGCAATTTTTAGTGGTGCTCCAGTGCAAGCAACAACGCTCAGCGAGTTGCTGCAGATTGACCATATCGAGCCAATTCTGGAAGAACTTGAAGAGCGCCACCTAGTGCGCGCCCACGCATCTTCCACGCGCACTCCACGGACGAGCCCAAACGCCGGATTTGCCGAACCTGATCATGCGGAGTTTCATAATCATCCGTTTGTAGAAAAGCTCACGCGGCCATCACAAACACCAATTCAATTTGCTTTCGTGAGCTACGCCCGTGAAGACGCCGAGTTTGTATTGCGTCTTGCCAAAGACTTGCGGTTGGGAGGGGCCGGCGTATGGGTAGACCAACTCGACATCGCGCCTGGTCAGCGCTGGGACCGTGCCGTTGAGGACGCTTTGGCAAAGTGTCTCCAACTCGTAGTGATTCTTTCGCCAGCCGCCGTGGAATCGACTAACGTGATGGACGAGGTCTCCCTTGCGTTGGAAGATGGCAAAACGGTTGTTCCTGTCCTACATCGCCAATGCAAAATTCCATTTCGACTGCGCCGCTTACAATACGTTGATCTCTCAGTAGACTACAAGGCAGGCCATGATCGACTTCTTGACACGCTCGGTGGGGGACTGCGACCTCCACCGGGAGCTGCCAACACATCGCATGTAAAAGTCGTAAGGTCGTGGTTTGTAAATCATGTCGTGGCAGAGCAGGAGCAACAGGCGCCATCGTCGCCGGAAAAGCCTGAAGATGCCGTCGACGTGCGCAGCCAGCGGCGTTACACTCTGGCGGGAGAATTTGCTCTGTTCATGCCGGAGCGGGCGGAGGCAACTGAAGAGCGAAAACGAGCCGTCTCCTATTTTGCAGATTGGGTTGAGCCACGCCAGCGCGATGTAAAAACAATTCTCGAAACGCTGCCTGTTCTGATGCAGAGCCTGCGCTGGGGCGTCAAGTTCGGCATGGTAGCCGAGGTGATGCGAATAACGAGGTCGTTGGAGCTTCCATTAGTTTTGACTGGTCGCTGGGAATCCTGGACGAACGCCTTGTGTTTAGCAGCTCAATCCGCGACCGCCGCAGGCGACAAAGCCGCTCTGGCCTGGGTACGCCATCAGGATGGCACGAAAGCTATTTGTGAGGGAAATTTTTCCGATGCACGGCAATCGCTTGATCAAGCTCTGCAAATACGCGAAGAGCTTCGCGACAAGGCTGGCGCGGGCGTCACTCGCCACAATCTGAAGTTAGTTGCGCCTGCGACAATTCCAACATGGAAGCTGTGGAAGTTACTCGCTGGCGTGGGTGCGGTAATTTGCGCGGCTATCGTTGGCGTGGCCGTCGCATCGAAATTCCACTTGTGGTCGCGATCAGCGACTCCGGCGCCGACAATAACTTTAACAACTACACCGGCCCCGCCAGCAGCGACTCCAGCACCGCCGGTAACTTCAATAACAACACCGGCCCCGCCAGCAGCGACTCCGACACTGCCGGTAACTTCAGTAACAACAATAGCACCGCCAGCAGCGACTTCAGCATCGCCGGTAATATCAATAACAACACCAGCACCGGCGGTAGCAGTGGCTACGCCGCCGGTGACGGTAGCGACTCCAAGCCCGACCATGGCTCCAACGGGCATAACAACGCCGGTTCCGATCACGTCAGGGATTCCTTCGACAAGTTCGAACCTCCCTCTCACTCCGTCGCCGGCGGCGCGAATTGTCAGATTCACTGGAACTCCTACAACGATTGTTCGCGGAGAGAGCGCGAAGCTTTCTTACAAATTGGAGAATGCCGAACGGGCTTCGATTGATCCTTCAGTCGGTGAAGTCAATTCGACTGAAGGGAATCTTACTGTCTCTCCGACGGAGCGAACCGAATATACGCTCACAATGTTCGGTCGCGACGGCATAGCCGAACGGGAGCGAGTCACAATCAACGTTCGGCTGCGAGAAGGTAAAGGATCGGCGCGTGAGACAACCAAAAAGCGCGAGAAGAGTTCTCCTCAACCAGGTTCGCGTGTTCGCGATTCCTCAGACGGCACCCGTGGGGCTACTTCTGAGCCAGCGCCACGCGGTTCGCTCCAAATCGGGATCGGTCCTGCGGGCGTACGAATCCCGATCGGTGCTGGCCGCCGAGCGCCTACCCCTACGCCAACGCCACGCCCTAAGATACCAAGCGGGGTCGGACGGGGCCTCTACCACCTACCGGATCGGCCTTGACGACGGCCAGCACATAGCCCTTGTCAGAAACCACCAGCAAGGATCTGATCATTGCGACGACGGACTTCCTCGGGAACGACTTCGTCATAAACCGCAGCAAAATTCCATTCATCTTGAGGGCTTTCATCGGGTACTTGAAGGGCCGTAAACCACCGATTCAGTAAGCAGAAGTGTCCGATTAACCAAGTAAGTTCGACAATTTGGGCATCCACGTGACGAGACATCTCTTCTGTGGTGAGGCTTTTCAGCTGGTCGTCCTTTAGATTGTGCTCGGTCAACACTCGGCGCAGTTCCTGGAATTCTTGGTCGGTCACAAGGTGAGCATCCTTTGTCACCTTCGCCGTATAATCGAGCACGACGCGTTCTCGCTCAGTGTAGGCTTCCGGATGTTTTTCGTGTTCATGAAGATGCAAATATTTCGGTATGGCCTCGTCTCTGCGACCAGCATCCGCAAACAGACTTAGCCCGATAACTGAGTGATGGGTCACTGAATAACGCGCTCGGTTAATCAGGGAAGTCCGGGAGATTACAAGTTCCTTGATGAAGCGGTCGTTGAACCCCGCCTCTTGGACATCTCCGCGTAAAGTGCGCGGATCAAAGATAAAGGTGTTGCAGTACTCTACCTCCGTTTGTAGAAGCCGGGGTGTGTATGCCATTACTTTGCAAAGGTTGTTAGGATTTCCTCCCCAGGTAAGCTCTCCCGTCATCATTCCTGCTTGCGTATAAGGATCAAGTTCATCGCGTTGTAGCGGCCGAATGCGGGTCCAAGGACCTTGTTTGATTCTCGTCATGATTATGTGGCTTTGGTTGGAATTTAAGTGCTACTGCAATAACTGTGGCTGTAGAACATTCGCCATAGGGCTCGAATTATCCCGCTTCCTTCTATGAGGGTTTTGGCCCTTTCTATCGTGCGATTTCTTTTCCGAAGTTTCCCGTGTCTTATTGTACCCTTCGCAGGGCATGATCATTTTTTCAAAGGCTTCCCGGGCGCGCCTTGTGGAGATTTTCCTTGTCTAGCGTCCGCGACCGACGCGCCGGCTTGGAGCTTGCGCAAATCCCACAAAAGCCAGTCATCGTTTGGAACAAACTTTTTTGCAGTGCGATCCCACTTGCGGGGCAGCTCGCCGTTAAGTTTTTCGAGAAAGGGAAGGAGTGGTTTTTGGGGCGGATCATCCTCTTCATGTTTATCAAGTGAGATCTCGGGCCAGCCGAACCGCTCGCGGTAGTTACCAAAACCAAAGCCGTCAAAAAAATGTTCACCGCCAACCAATGGCATATACCAGAGACTCGGGCTTGCGTTCTTGTTCTCCTTGATGGGAACTTGAGCGACCAGTTCCTCCAAAAGTGCCGTGCCAGCGGCGTCCTTCGCTAAGTGTTTCTGGAGACGCGAAAGTGCGGGAAAACGGACGTAGGGGCTGACAAACAGTACGGGCTTGCGCTGGTCGCGAGCTAGGATGATCTCGTGAGGAGTACCGACGCTGTAGACGTTCGTCGGACAGTAACAAATGATAAAGTCGCTCGTATCTACCATGCGCAGGTCAATATGGAGTGCGCCCCAGAAGCCCTCAGCTACGTGTGCGCGCGCGGCGGCACCTTCCTCGCCGCTCTTATAGGTCCATGCCGCCCGGACATCTGTCGTTCCTTCTCCTTCGCGGCCGTAGTCATGCATGTTCCGAACCTCTGGTTTCTCCCAGGGGTCAAATACAATGACCCCCAGTCTGCGAAGGAATTGACCAATTCTTGTGCGCCAACCAGTAGCCTTCTCTGCGGCTCGCGACGCAACGAAATCCATCGGCCCCGAAAGATACACTCGCGCATCGCGCAACAGACCGGCGTCTGTGTTATCAGCCGATTCTAGTTTTTTTGTCTTCATAGGCGTTAAGAGAAATCTGGTTCTACCCGCTGAAACTGAGTGTTTAGGAAGTCGCCGCCAGGATTCAAAGTGAGCCCGCTGTAGGGTCTCAACAAATTGGTCGGGACGCGGACTCGCCTAGCAAAGGGCGAAAACACTTCTACTGCGATCTCCTTGAATCTTGTGTTCGGTTCAGGAATGCTCTCGGCAGAATGCTCCCACCAGACAACCCAATCATTGGTCGCGCAGAAAATAACACCATCCAAGGTCCCTGAGACCTTCTGAAGGTCAGTTGCGACCTGTCCCAGTCTTTTCAGAAAGCCCGCTTCCTTTAATTTGGACCGTCGCGTGCCAGCATATAGACGTACACTTCCGATCTGCCAGTCGACCGACTTTGGAAACAGGTGGTAGGCCTTGTCTGGCTGCACTTCGCCAGCGAACATTTCCGGAAAAGTGCTGGCGCTCGCGTTCATGTCAAAGACGAGTTTATGAAGCTCACTGTAGCTGCGACCCCCGACGCATCGCTTTGCGTCATGATATGCCTCTTGTGTCTGATAGAACACGAGGGCTATCTCATCCGGCATCCCCTCACTTTTGGTCTCAGGCAGAACAGCCGGGAGGTAAGCTGTCAATCCAAACAACCGTTGCATCTGTACGGTCAACGGCATGAAGACCGTGCCCAGTTTTTCGACGAATTCAGATCGCTTTAACCGGCTTTTCCTTCCTCGGAAGACACGTACTGCGTCCGCTGGGACCGGAACGGTTAAACGAGTTGGAATTGAGCTGTTCTGCCTAGTGCGAACTTCGGTTAACAACTGCCATCCATGTAAGAGCTCCAAATCGAGCTTATTCAATTCTGAGGAGGCCTGAGCATTATCTTGTTCCGCGGCAAGCACCCGCTCGCTGGAGTCTGCGATAGACTTGGCGACGTTCTTCCCGCGATTGGTTAGCGCTGCACTTAAGAATCCGCCTTGAACAATCGCATGAATGCGACGGACACCGAAGTCCGTGGGTTCGTTCTCAGTCGCAAGACGTGGATCACCTTCAAATGCGGCAGTGACAGCAATTTTAGCAGCCGTGCTCGACGTACTGAAAATCCCAAAAACTTTCCGTTTCGCCAATTCAAACGCTTGCCTGCTTGTTATGCCTCCCGACCACAGAATGGAGATCCCCAATTCCTTTGCGTACCCCAGGATTTCCTCGATATCGGCGAGGCTCAAAACCCCAATATCGTTCGCCACATTAGGCTGGCGGATCAATCGCCGTGGATTGACACGATCCGGGCTATCGAAAAGCACAATCTTTGCGCCTGCTCCACGAGCGGTTTTGAGCCACAGCTTCGCCGCCTCTTTACACCGGGTGTCGTCATAAATGTCTTCCGCGGTAAGCAACGGGGTGTCTACGTAAAAAGCAGGAATCGCCGTCCAGTTGGCAGTCCATCTTGTTATCTGTTCGATCACAGCGGCCTGCTCTTCCAAAGTCATTGGCATCAGACCGTATTTACCGGCGGAGAAGCCGTTGGTGCGCGCGGTATGGAGGCCGGTCCAGATGGTGCGTGCAGCCGTTTCTATATCAAGGTGATACCGATGCGTCAGGCGAATCCCGAGTTGACGCGATAGAATGAGTAGCCGACGCAAATGTTCGGGATCCAAAATGTTTAGCAGAGATTGGATTCCCAGTCGCCGACGAGCGGCTTCGCGAAGGTCCCCATCGATTGCTAGCTCGCGTATGCCCGCGTCCACCGCGAGTTTCATAATGCGTTCGATTACGCCAATTTCATCATCCGTGATTCTGTCTTCGAAAGCGACGAGAACCGACAACTGGTGAGTATCAGCTGGTCCCATTTTTCCCTGTTTACGTCCTGCTTCCAGTTTCGTGACCACGCTTTTGAGCGATTTGATCGGCGTTTTGGGGTCGACTGAAAGCCGTACTGTGAGCGATCTGGGCTGTCCGTCCGGCGTGTGCAAAAACGGGTCAAATGCGGCGAAGACATTGTTCAGCCACTGCGTATCATTCGCGGATTTTTCGGTTACCGAGAATTCGGGCAGCTGTTGGGTTAGTCGCGTATTGACTCGAACACCGACGTTCGTGGTCAAAAGAAGGCGCCCGGCGGCAGCGGCTGAGAGGTCCCCGTATTCTGGAGGCCCAATAGGTACTTCGCCCGCGCTCGTCATGCGCTCACCATCGAGAGCGACACCCAGGGTTACCGCGTCAATCGGCCAGAGAGCCTTTGCCTTTGCAGATGCGTATGCCGCATTAACGATTGTTTCTCCGGCACTTCCTTCGTCGCTGACTGCAAACAACGGACCGAAACGGTCGCTGTCGTACGCAGCTAACGAAAAGCTAATGCTGGTATCCATGGTCGTGTCCTCGAAGGGGGGCAAACCAACTATCGTGCCATTCTCGCCAACGCCTCATTTGATGCAAGAACAGAAATACGCTTTCTGGCAACAGTCGCCGGCTTAGTATGATATTTTTATCACCTTCTTCGACGCTACTGTATTTGCACCGGACTCTTATGTTGCTCATCTTATGGAATCAAAGGACTAAGTCTATGAGCATCCAATGTTACCTAACCGGAACGAAATTTTCATGCGGCACCGGACGTCAATACCAAAACTCACACATTGAAGCCGAAGCTTGATTCATGTCGTGGAGACAGACAATGCAGGAGGCACCGCCACGACTCTGGGGGACAGAAGTCGAACGACTTGAAGGGAGCAGTGGATCGGCAACTCGCGACATTTAGAACATGGCGCTCCAGGTACCCCACAAAACAACCACGTGAAGCACGTTCGATCGCCTAAGGAGTTGCTCACCCGCAAACAGCGCAAGGCTGCAGGCAAGGCTTTACGGGACAAATGTCCGCGGAGATCGAATGCAGGTTGGAAGGCACCGAGAAATCGCCGGCATCCAGTTGAATCATTGGTTCAATCCAACAAGGACCGAATTTCGGACCTCGTCCCAATCCGATACGGGCGAATGATGCATAGTCCTTTCGCTTTTTATCGTGGCGCAGCTGCGATAATGGCGGGCGATCTTGCCGTCACGCCCTCCTCTGGAATCCGAGTGCAAGCGTGCGGCGATTGTCACTTAATGAATTTCGGAGGATTTGGAACTCCGGAGCGACACATCATTTTTGACATCAACGATTTTGACGAGACGCTGCCGGCACCGTGGGAATGGGATCTAAAGAGATTAGCCGTTAGCTTCGTCATTGCCGGCCGCAATAATGGTTTGAAAGAAGCGGAATCGCGTAAAGCAGCTCTGCGTTGCATCCAAAGTTACCATGAACAGATGAACTGCTACGCGGAAATAGGCGCTTTGGAAATGTGGTATCAACGGATGGATAACATGGTCGCATCCATCAAAAGCAGGAAGTGGAAGAAGATCGTTGAAAAGCAGATCACCAAAGCCGCAACGCGCACGGTGGCAGAGCATGATTTCCCAAAACTTGCAAACGTCACAAATGGCCAAGTCCGAATTAAGGACAACCCGCCTTTAATTTTCCATCAAAGAGGAGTGGGAACGGAAGAATACGAGCGACTCATTGAAGACGCATTCCGCTGCTATCGAGAAAGCCTTCCGGATGATCTCAAAAGTTTGTTGGATCGCTACGAAGTTAAAGATGTTGCGGTCAAGGTTGTAGGAGTTGGCAGCGTAGGTACCCGCTGTGCCATTGTGCTAATAATGACGGCCGATGACGATCCGTTGTTTCTCCAGGTCAAAGAGGCGCATGAGAGCGTTTTGGGGCCGTATGCCGGAAAAAGTGTTTACTCAAACAACGGCCAGCGAGTAGTAGCCGGCCAACGGCTAATGCAGGCAGCAAGCGATATGTTTTTAGGGTGGACAGAACAATTGGGGCGGCATTTCTACGTACGACAGTTACGCGACATCAAGATCGAACCGCTTGTGGAAATTTTCGATTCGGGTGCTCTGGCAGACTACGGAGAATGGTGTGGATGGGCGCTCGCGCGAGCCCATGCCAAGTCGGGCGACGCAGCAACGATCAGCGGATACCTCGGCAACTCAAGCAGATTCGCTGACGCAGTTTCGAGTTTCGCGGCAGCCTACGCTGATCAGAACGAACGAGATTACCAGGCTTTGCTGGAGGCAATTCGTGCCGGGAAAATTGAAGTGCGTCAGGAATAAACTGGCTAAGACTACCATAAAGCTCGGCGTTGATTTGATAAGTCAATCCTATCAAGAAACTCCGTATTCCGTGAATCTCGCGTTGACATGGTGCCACTCCCTTCCTTAATCTCGAACGCCGGCGTGAGCAGCGATTGGCGGGTGAGGTGACCATGAAAGATTTCTTCGGTTCCGATCCTTCCATACAACTTGAACTTGAGCAGCGCTTGGCCGCTGGAATTAACCTTCCCGATGCGGAACGCCTCGGAGTCTCCCTTGCTACTCTTCGCTCGTACGTCACTGGCACATCTAGCCTCGACCCGCTTGCGCAACGACTCGTGACCGCTTTCATTCGACCGGCCGTTCCATTGGGTATCGCCTTTGGAAACGTCGAATTGCGATATTGGAATCGTCGCCTCGCCTTGGCCGGACGCGAGCTGTCCCGCGCGGCAACAACTGTCGCGCGCGTTTGGCTTGACGGCCATCCCGCTCTACGCTGGGCTGGTACCTGCTGGCTCATCACGGACAAGTGGGCAGTCACCACATGGGCGGTCGCGCAAGAAATTCGTCACACGAGTGTGAAGGCCCGCATCGAGCAAGGCGGTCAATCGTTCGCCGTCGTCGACGTTCGCACCTACGATGCTTCGCCGATCAATTCTCTCCTGGCATTCCTGGTTCTTGACGGTGCTTCGGAGTTCACCACTGATTGGCAGACATCGGCGCGGGGCGGTGGGAAGAGCGTGGCGGTGGCCACCATTGGATATTGCGCACGCGACTCGCGGACGGGTGACCCGTTGCTCGATCTTGTATACGAGCGGAGCTTCAACCAGAAGTGCATAGCTCCTGGACGGCTGCTGAACTCATCCGAAGACGGCTTTTTAACGCACGACTGCGCGTCTGTCGGAAACACCGCCGGCGCCGTGATCGTCGATCTCGCAACCGGCCAAGTACTAGGCCTTCACGTCGAGGGCGCGCTTGATGGGCCAGGTACCGGTGTTTCCTTGCCCACGATCGAAAAGGCACTGCGCGCGTTGGGGGAACACATAGTGGTCGCGGTTCCAGAGCTTGGCGGGGACGCTCTGGAAAGACGCGGGAGCATCGCCCGTGACTATGAGGGGCGCGAAGGGTACCGCGGCGATTTTCTGAAAATCGACGTACCGCCACCAACGCCTGGACCAACCATCAAAGAGGATGTCAATACATTCACGGTGGATGACAAGGAAACGACGCTCCTGCCGTACACGCACTTCTCCGTCTGCATGAGCAAGGCCCGACGTATGTGTCGGTTCACCGCGTGCAACGTCGAAGGCGGCCTGCTACAGGATTTTGGGCGCGCAGGTATCCCCTGGCGTTTCGACCCACGATTCGACGAAGAGCTTCAGGCTGGCGACGAATTATACCGGGACAACGATCTTGACCGTGGACATATGGTACGCCGCCTGGATCCGGTGTGGGGAGGGGACAACGAAGCCCGGGCTGCAAATGAAGATACCTTCCACTTCACCAACTCATGCCCCCAGCACAAGGACCTAAATCAGAAGACATGGAACGACTTGGAAGATTACGTTCTTCAGAACGCGGGGGAGTTTCGATTGAGGATCAACGTCTTTACGGGCCCTGTGTTCCGTGCTGATGACCCCGACTATCGTGGCTTCCAGCTTCCGCTCGATTTTTGGAAAGTCGTGGTGATGGTGAAGGATGACGGAACGCTTTCTGCGACCGCCTACACACTAAGCCAACGTGACCTCGTGACAGGGCTCGAATTCGTCTTCGGCGAGTTCCGGACCTATCAAATACGGCTACGTCAGGTCGAGGAGTGGACAGGGCTCGATTTCGGCGAGTTGCGCAACTTCGATCCGAAAGACGCGCTTGAAGGCGTAGGCGCCCCAGTGGAGATCAAGGGGCCTCAAGACATTCAGCTGTGACGCGAGATGACCTCTGAAATGTGGGAGGACCTTACGCTCGAAGTTGCGGTTGCGCTGAAAACATTCGATTGGGCGGAAAGTGACGCCCTCTGTGAGCGCATCGCGGGTGTCATCCGCAGTGACCCTAGCGGCGCCGCAGAGCCAGTGAGCCGGGTACTGAAGCTACTTCGCCAGAAGCGACGATTTCAGTCGATGGCGCTTCTGGCGGATGCTCTGTCTGAGTGTGGCGTGGCATCGGTGCAGTCGGGCGTTGAGTACGCGCAAGCGTTGACCGACACACGATTTCTTTCTGCAGCCGAAGCGCTCCTTGACTGGCTATCACGGCGTCCTGACGCGGCTCAGATGGCCAGCGAAATAATTGGGTTACGAGGAAGGATAGCCAAACAGCATCATGTCAATACGCCCGACGCGCAGATCGATCGCGCGCATCGCTATCTCGACGAGGCCGTGCGCCACTACCTGGCTGGATTCGATCTCAACCATGGCATTTACTTCTGGCACGGGATTAACGCGGTCGCTCTGATTGAGCGTGCGCAGCGCAAGGGGATCCCTGTTCATGAGTTCCCAGACTCGAAGGAGCTTGCCCGCTCGATTTTAGACACAGTGACGTCGCCGGTCAAAACGGCGGATCTACGCGACGTGTGGAGGATAGGAACGGAGCTCGAAGCGTACATCGCCCTGAACGATTCGGTGCGAGCCACAGATGCCGCAGTTAGATACGCATGTGAAAAGGAGACAGACGCGTTTCAAATCGAAAGTACGATTCGCCAGTTGACCGAGGTTTGGGAGCTGACGAGCAACGCGCCGCCAGGGTCTAAGATTCTTCCCACGTTGCGCGCGGCGCTGCTTTCTCGAAAAGGTGGCGGCTTTTGTCTGGAGCCCCGTCAAGTGGCTGCCGATCTCGAGGGATCCGCCGGACTCGAGAAGGTCTTTGGTGGGGGCCAGTTTAAGACGGTCAAATGGTACCAGCATGGTCTGGACTGCTGTGAGTACATTGCCAGAATCGAAACATCCGAGGGAAACTCAGAAGGTACCGGTTGGGTGTGTCGTGCTGATGCACTTTTCGGCAACGGATCCGACAAGTTGCTTCTCGTTACTAACTCACATGTGGTGAACGCCAAAGGTGGCGAAGGTGCATTGAGATTCGATAAGGCCGCAGTGAGGTTCGAGATCAGTGGTCACGTCTCCCGCTGCACTTCGATCGTGTGGTCATCACCGATTAATGAGTGCGATGCCACGATCCTGGAGCTCGACTCGCTTCCTCCGAAAATTGCAGGCCTTTCGCTGTCGGACGAACCACTGACGATGCCCCCGCCAAGCGAGACTCGGCGGCTCTACATTATCGGCTACGCCGGCGGACGTGGGCTTTCGTTCTCCTTTGACGACAACGTCATGATCGCGTGTGACGATCGCCGCGTGCACTACAGGACACCCACCGAAGGAGGAAGCTCCGGTAGTCCGGTGTTCAACGAGGACAACTGGGACGTCGTCGCGCTACATCATGCGGGTAAGGCCAAAATGCCGAAGCTCGATGATCCCGCCTCGTTTTATGAAGCGAACGAAGGTATTCCGATAGCCGCGATCCGCGCTGCTATTCGGGCCAGGGCGTAAGCACGACCCTCGACGAGCAAGGCGTTGAAGTATCCCGGTTCGATTTCTCATCTAGGTGTCACTTGGCTTAGGTTGAAGGACTTGCCTTCATTACCCTGGCGCTTCATTTGTCAATTCACGCGACCGTCGAATGCGCATACAGATTTCCGCTCAAGGGACGGACAAGGACCGTGGAAGTTCGGTGAGCGTCTTGACGGATGAGACAAACGTCTTTGGTAAGTTTTTTGGGGTATATGCGAGGTCAGGCGTGCGCATCCGAAGTAGAGCAGCTTGATTAATCAGGGCACCGGAATGTATCTCCCGGCGCCGTCCAAAATTGCAGCGTGGGTAACGTAATTTTAATTTTGGGCAATAGGTAAGTTTCGGCCAAATTTCTCCAAGATACCAGGTTGCAGGTTCAAACGAGCTGTTAATCGGTTCAGCCCAAGCTTGCGCAGGCTTTTCGGCATCAAGCGCGTTCAATTTTTCCGCATCAAAATATAGGCCAGCATTACCTGCTTCAACTTGCATCCACTGAAACGAATTCCACCATAGTCGCCCGCGCTCTGGTGGACCTCCCCCACCAATGTCGGAATGCACACCAGGAAACCACAACTCGAGGACGTCTTGTCCGGGCGCCGGTCGAAACAGATTTTGGCGAAAGAACGCACGACGTTCGTCCATGGCAACAGCGTGGCGAATGTGTTTAACACTCGGATTATAAGCCGTGAAAGGGAAATGCTTGGGGTCCCACACCCAGCCGACGGATGATACCGTATCCCAAACGCCTAGAAAATACACTTGAAAGCGGCGTTCTTTGTCTTCTGGGTTGACCTCTCGTGCGAATGTTCGGCGGAAATCATCGCACAACTGTTTCCATTTGCTCGCAGCCCCGGCCGTAGATTGGTGGCGACTTGCTTCGGTAATGCGACGAAAATATTTCATCGCGTACGGAATCAAATTGTAGTTGCCTCGAGGAAGCAGACCGAGTTGGTGGAGAAAGCCGGCTAAGACTCTTGCCGTATAAGCGCCACGACTAAAACCGAACAAGAACACTCGATCGTTGGGTTCCCAAAAATCGATTAGGTAGGTGTAGGCTTGGATAATCTTGCGTGAAAGACCCAGGCCGAACGCGAGCCCAAACCATGTGGTAAGCGTCTTAAGCACCGGAATTAGGGCGCCAGGTTCAGGGAGAGTACCAACACCCGGGTCATAGTACAAGCGTTGCCCCTTCGAACGATCGCGATCCAATACCTCAATCACCCGTACAACATTTGTCGGCTCGCGACCAAACTCGTAGTTCGTGCCATCAAAACAAAGAATCAAGTTCCGACCTTCAAAGGGGGCCTCATTCATTTGGAGACACCTGAGTCGTACCGAATCAGACCATCAGTCGCAAGAACAAACCCTGTTGAATCAGATCTCTCGTCACGATTTTAATTGATTCGCCTTTAAGCCGTGACGACGTGGAATCCTAACATGAACCCTTGAATTAAAGCAGCGCGTTGTCGCGAATGAACTTTACAAGGGTTTTCGCTTTACTTTACCAAGCGTGTAACTGATTCTCGTGTCCACCCTGAAAGGTCGAACCAATTCGTCAGGGTGTAGCAAAAATGATTTCCCCTGAGGAATACGTCGATCAGCGGATAAACGATCAGATCGGCTGGTATGACCGCAAGAGCATAACGAACAAACGCTGGTTTAGGCGGCTGCGTTTTGCTGAGATAGTTGTTGCAGCGACAATTCCATTCTTATCTGGTTTTGCAGACAAGGCTCTAGCGATCAAAATCGCGATCGGTGCTTTGGGCGTCTTTGTTGCCGTAATCGCGTCGCTGCTGGGTTTGCTTCAACTTCAGGTGCATTGGATTGAGTATCGAGCCACGGCGGAGTCGCTCAAGAAGGAGAAATTTTTGTTTCTGACCCAAACGGATCCTTACAATAAAGATGATGCCTTCCATCTTCTCGTTCAACGTGTCGAAGCTTTGTTGTCAAAGGAAAATACCGAGTGGCTGCAATCGATGATGAAACCAGCTAAAGCGGAGAAGTCTGCCTAAGCGAATCGGAGCTCAAAGCTTTGTGTTGCGTTCGCAGCCTAGCAAAGCGCAGAGCAGTTCATCAACGCCGGTCGCTAGCGGACTATTGGAGACATCGGAAACGCTGATTTTCTAACGAGCCGCGCTCAAATCTTGCTGCCGACCGACAAAGTTAAAAGGCGTTACACGTCGAAGTCGTCAAATTGTCGGAATTGAACGCAAGCTAACGCGGAACTGATAACGAATTACTGATCAAGGTGGAGCTGGATCGAGAGTAGAAACAGATATAGAAAGGAATTAGTTGGCACCGTGAACAAACCAATGAACTATCAGGCTCTTTGTTTTGTGGACATGCCGTTTGGCCAGAAGCCGGATCTCAAGAGTGGGGTCGTCGTCGATTTCGATCAAATCTACAATGACGCGATCAAACCAGCGATCGAGGAGTGCGGGTTGCAGGCATTGCGCGGGGATGAAGAGCGCACAGGAGGGATCATTCACGGCGCGATGTTTGCGCGACTGCTGCTTGCGGAGTTTGTGGTCGCCGATCTCACACTTGCCAACCCAAATGTCTTTTACGAGCTAGGAATTCGGCATGCGGCAAAGCCTTTTACGACGGTGCCGATTTATGCCAACGTGAGCGCGCTGCCTTTTGATGTCGCGCTGGTTCGCGCTGTTGGTTACCAGCTTAAGAAAGGGAAACTGACCAAGGGAGCGGCACAAAAGCTTAAATCCGAACTTGGAAAACGCTTGTGCGACGCGATCAGCGGCGCAACGACACAGGACAGCCCGCTTTTTCAACTGATCCCGAAATTCCCTGGCATTGATTTGCCCGATGAGGTGACTGAAACATTCAAAGATCGCATTCGGCAGGCGGAAGAATTTCGCGAGATACTTTCGGCTGCCCGTGCGAAGCCTCTGCGTGAAAGACGTGAAGCACTCTTGAAAATTCGGAGCGATCTGGGCGATCTCAAAACGGTCCAGCGATCAATACTAATTGAGTTGATGTCTTTCTTTCGCGACGCTGAAGCCTTCGCGGACTTAGTTGAGCTCTACAACAGTTTTCCCGCTCCCGTGAAGGAGTATGTTATCGTCAAGCAGCAATTCGCATTGGCGCTCAACCGTCGGAATCAATCGGACGATCGCGAAAGGGCGCTCAAGATTCTCGACGAACTGTTGAAGGATCGCGGCCAGGATTCGGAGACGCTTGGGATTAAAGGTCGTATCCACAAAGATACATACAAAGAGGCTGTGCAGACGGGAAAGATCACAGCTGCTGCAGCGCTAGACGATGCAATTGAGGCCTACACGAAAGGTTTCGAAGCCGATCCGCGTGATTACTATCCGGGCGTAAACGCGATCACCCTGCTAATGCAGAAAGACGACACGGAGGCGTTGAAAGAGGTCGTGCGCCTACTACCCCTCGTGAATTTCGCTGTTGAGCGTCGTGGCGGCGCGAGCTCTGTCAATTACTGGGATCTGGCTACAGTCCTCGAGCTTGCTTGCATTGGTGACGATTGGGCGACCGCAAATCGAGTACTGCCTAAAGTGATTCTCGCGGCAACCAACTCTTTTGAGACGGCAACGACACTTGGCAATTTGCGTTTGCTCAAACAAGCACTAGAACGAAGGGCGCGCGAAGTCGCGAAACTTGATGTGATTCTCGACGAACTTTCAGTGCGCGACATTGAGTTGCGGGGTGAGGAAAGAACTCAAGGCGACCTACAGAAATCATGAGAAAAAATACGATTACTTTCGACAACGGGAATCACGCCGTCGTGGTCACCCCGGGGCGCGATACGGGTGCGCAGACCATTTTGAAATCGCTGGAGATTCCACACCCGCATGCACTGATCATGGTATTCGGCGGTGCGAAGGGACTCGACGATTCGCAAAAGGCTCGTCTTACCGAATTGTTTACGGACGCTATCGCGCCCGCGGCTGCCGAGCTGCGCGCGCTCATCATTGACGGCGGCACTCAGTCTGGCGCGATGGCGATGATGGGCGAAGCGTTTGCGCAAGATGGCCGAGGGTCTCAATTGCTGGGAATTGCCCCGGCTGGAAAAGTCACGTACCCCGGGAGTCCGAGCGATGCAAACATGATAGATAGCGCGCCACTCGAACCGAATCACTCCCATTTCGTTTTGGTGGAAAGCGATGAATGGGGCGGCGAAACCGGGACGATGTTCAAGCTCGCAGGAGCGTTCAACGTGTCAGTTGTGACGATGCTCATCAACGGTGGTCAAATCGCAGGGAACGAGGCCTTACAAAGCGTGCGGAACGGCTGGCCAGTGCTCGTGATTGAAGGCAGTGGAAGACTTGCAGACGAGCTGAGTGCCGCCGTCCGCAATGGTCAGTCAGCGAAATCCACCAAAGTAAGCGAGATCGCGAGTTCCGGCCGCGTTAGATTATTTAATGTCAATGACCCTGCAGAAAAATTAAAAGTTGAGCTGCACCAAATACTTTGCTGCTCAGAATGAGTTACCGCGACAAGTTGGATAAAATCGGTCCACGGAAATTGCTCGCGTGCGACGGAGGTGGTATTCGCGGAATAATCAGTATCGAAGTCCTGGCGCGGATAGAAACGGAGCTGCGTAAAAGCAGCGGTAACCCAAAGCTTGTCCTAGCCGACTACTTTGATTATGTCGCGGGCACCAGTACGGGAGCGATTATCGCAACTCTGATTGCGCTGGGATACAGCACAGATGAAGTGCGGGATTTTTATCTTCGGAGTGGCTCAGAGATGTTTCACAAGGCGCGCCTATGGGAGCGTTTTCGCACGAAGTTCGAGGACGACAACCTCTCCAAAATGCTGCGCGACGTGATTGGTGACGATACAACACTAGGCTCTGCGAAACTGCGTACGTTACTCATGATGGTGCTTCGCAACGCAACTACTGATTCGCCATGGCCAATATGCAATAACCCGACAGCAAAATATAACGAACCATCTCGCGTCGACTGCAACCTCAAGTTACCACTTTGGCAGCTTGTGCGGGCGAGCACTGCGGCCCCGACCTATTTTCCGCCGGAGGTAGTCCGCGTCGGGCGCGACTTTATCTTCGTAGATGGCGCAGTTACGATGTTTAATAATCCAGCGTTTCAACTCTTTTTGATGGCGACGAGCGAACCATACCGGCTGCGTTGGCCAACTGGCGAGGACAAGATGCTTCTTGTTTCAGTCGGCACCGGCGCGAGCGCCAATGCAAATAATAATTTGAGTCCGGAAGAGATGAACCTGCTCTACAATGCGGGAACGATTCCGTCCGCACTCATGGCCGCAGCGCTGCATGAGCAAGATTTTCTGTGCCGCATTTTCGGAAAATGCCTGGCTGGAGACTTGCTGGACCGCGAGACAGGCAACGTCATCGGGCAAGGTATTCCTAATGTGCCGAAGTTGTTCACTTATGCTCGCTATAATACCGAGCTCTCCCGCGAGGGTTTAGATGCGCTCGGCCTGGAACACATCAACCCTCGGTACGTGCAACAAATCGATTCTGTAGATCACGTCGGTGAAATGCAAGAGGTAGGTCGAACTTTGGCTCTGCAAAAAGTGAAAGCTGAACACTTTATCGCGTTTCCACCGGCGAGTTAGGTTAGTTGTTCCATGCAGGTCCTAATGGTTGTCCATATCGGAAATCTTTGCGAGCTTCGTGAAAGGTCGATCCAGGAGTTTCGCCTTGCCCAGTATTGACCAGGGGGATAGCGTTCCTACCGGCTTTGTGAAGGCCACACGCGTTATCACCAATACGGTTTGCTACCTGGCGTTGATGCTCACCTCAGCGAAGGCCGGGGAAGGGTGGCAGTCGATGGATTTGTCGAAGGATCCAACTTCGCTCTCGACGATCCTCGCTCTTCTTAGAAATCATGAACGCTTTGCCAAGTGGATAAACGGCAAGCCGCTCGGCAAGTTTACCTATGTTAGTTTGCGGAAAGATCGGAATGATCCCTCAAAGACCGTTTATGTGCTGCTCGAGTGCGACGAAAACAACAAACCAGTCAGATTTTTGCGTGTCGATGAGATCGCAAAGTTAAACGTCTCGAATTCTAAAGTACCGGAGACTGCTGAACTCACTTTCGAGTACCCAGCGGCTGCTGTTAAAGCGACCAGTCTTGATCATCCGAGTGTTCAGCGAAACGTCGAACAAATGTTTCAACTATTTCGCTCTGCCCAAAGCACCCTTTATCTCGTAGATGATCATTACGTTGAAGGGCTCACTGAAGGCGAAAAAGCTAGTGCGACATTAAACAAGCTTTCGAATCAAGGAATCTTAGTGCTTCGTTTGGTTTCGAAGGCTGCGGACAAAGTAAGTGATGCATTCAACGCTCTTAGTAAGAGTAAACGCCTTGTCTGGGATTCAACGTCCATAAAGCGGATCAGGTTTGAGTTGTCTCCTGATCAGAGCACCATTGGCAGGCTGGAGATTGTCGGCCTCTTTAAGACCAATGATGTTAGGTTACAAAGTCCGGACGCCGCAAATCTCTCTAAGCTGGAGATAAAGGACAATCGCACTACCGAAGTTGCCCTAACAGAAGGAACATCTCGGGGGGTACAGGAAAAAAGCGGGGAGAAAGAACACCCCTCGACTCGAGTGAATTGGGACACAAAAGACTAAGCCACGCTTATTGATGAAGAGGTTTTTCATATTCACCTTTTGCATGCTGCTTCTCGAAGTTGGTTATGCCCTTGATGTTCCTGATTTCATGATGGCTCCCAAATCGACTTGGATCTCGGGGTTCCCGGAATTGAACAAAGATGATATCCAGACCGAAGTTGCCACGGCCGCCCAGGACCCGAATCTCGGCCTTCGTCTGGTCCACTTGAAGAAGTCATATCAGGACACTAGGCGTGCATCAGAGACTCTCGGGGAGAATGGGGTTATTCAATCGGGTGACATTCTATTGAGTCTCAGACCCGCTTGGGCCGATACGCTCGCGTATGCGCATGTGCAATTGGGAATCTCGCATGCCGCTTTGGCGTTTGTAGTAGAAATGGACGGCAAGAAATGTGTGCACTCTCTCGAATCGCCGATGAGTTACAGCAGTTTTCTAGATTCGCCCCATCAGTATGCGGATTTGGACGCTTTCCATATCCTGCGACCGACGCTTACGGAGGCGGAGAAATCGAACTTGAAACAATGGGCGAGGTTGGCGATGTCACACCCGGATCGCTTTGCTTTTTTCACTGACTACAGCAAACCGATGTATAAACGCGGCCTTCCAGGGGTAGATCGGCCGATCGATCAAGTCCGCCTGTTAGCAAAGGTTATAAAGAATGGCGGCCCAACTTTTAGTTGCTACTGTTCAGAGTTCGTCTGGACGTTCCTAGGATTGCGCAAGTGTTCTCCAGATGCGTTTCCAAATGGCGACTTGGAAATGTTCTTCGATCCTCTGAAAGGGTTCTATCAAGACGACCCTAAAGCAGGGCTTACGCAAGGACCAGACGCTGCACTAAGAAAGAGCGGCGACCCAAACAGAACTCAAATTCTTACCTCGAAGGTGTTCGTTGATTTTCTGGACAGCCCCGCAGAACTTCAGGGCCGTATGTCTTCCGGACACCAGGCAGTTGCGCGAGCTAATAAGCCCAAGATGGAGTTACTGAAGCGTTATTACGCCTCGGGCGAACCTGCAAATATGGCCCCGCAGATTAATCAAGGTATCATCGAGAACTTTTCTCCCACTGCGTTCATGATCCGCTCGGACGCGGGTTTGAATGGGCTCAGGTATGTGGGAACAGTAGTCTTCGACAAATAAGGAGGCCGCTGCAAGTTCTTCCGTTAATTCCCACTAGGGAATTTCTCCGCCGAAGCAGTTACTTCCGCAACGATAGTCGGCCACTTCTTTGGCTGGGGTGGGGCCTAGCAGAGGCTGGTCGAAAAACCGAGATTGGCGCGCTAAGGATCAAGTTCAGTCCGAGCCTGCGGTTCGATCTGTGCTGTATCGATCATAACGGGGCTACTAAGTTCGGGAAGGGAAGCGATCCGCCACTCATTTCGAATGTGCTGGTTCGTGGCTGGAAACAATTCTAAGCTTAAGCTCCTTCGGATGCTTTGTATAGGAACCCCCAAAATGTAAATTTGCCGTTGCACGAGAAGTAATTTTTCAAATGCTTTCACTCCTTGGCTAAAGATTCGCGGTCGGGGCAGAATCTTTGCATGAAAGATGTGTTCTGCCTGACACTCAGAGCTTACATGGCTTCAAGAGTAGTTTTCGGTGCTCGGACGAGCTGCAAGCTGAATGCGCTTGCGATTCAAATACCAGACTCATAGCATGAGCCATGAAATCGCAACGCGAAGTAGCTGAGGAGTGGTATGACCGGATCGAAGTGATACAGCATGAGCATTACTTGGCCACGTTGCATTTTGCGGGTTTGCATTATTGGCTCGGCATTCCCCTTGTTCTCCTCACCGTGATGGTGGGCAGATCCGTTTTCGCGGCGCCGCACCATAAGCAACATGCATCGGGCCGGGTTGCTATTGGTGTAATCAGCGTTTCGGCCACCGTTTTGGCAGCCTTGCAGACATTTCTCAGCAATAACGAGCGCGCAGAAAAGCACCGGATGGCAGGCGCACGTTACCGTGCCCTTGGCTGGCAATTAGCACTTATGCTAGCGCACGACCCCGATTGCAGCGGTTTTGACGACATCAGAAAGCAAATCGACGAGCTCGCACGAGAATCTCCAAGTATTCCCAAAGCGGTTCACAAGGCAATGTCGGGATATTGTCCGCGCTGGCAACACGCGAGTAGCCAATGAGGCATGATCGATCATCGCTGCATTCACCCATTATTACAGAAGTTCGTCCCCTAAAAAAAGCGATGCGTTGATATATTCGGGCTGATTTTGGGATGAACGCGAGATGAGCGACATTTTCATCAGTTACGCACGAGAGGACCGAAACAAGGCAAAAGCTTTCGCTGAATTGTTTCAACAGCAGGACTGGTCGGTTTGGTGGGATCGGAACATTCCCCCCGGCCGTTCTTTCGATGAAGTGATTGAAGAGGCGCTTGGCGCAGCGAAATGCGTGGTAGTGCTATGGTCGAAGAACTCGGCATCGTCAGACTGGGTTAAAGGCGAAGCGGCAGAAGCGTTGCAGCGGAAAATTCTAGTTCCAGTACGCATTGAGTCTGCGAATGTACCGCTCGAATTTCGACGGCTTCAGACTGTTGACCTTTCTGATTGGAAAGGCGACGCTGAGCACCCTGAGCTTGGCAGATTTCTTGAGGCCGTCGCGGCAAACATAAAAGGCGTTGTGCGGTCGCCTGTAAGCGAGGGCGGTGGGCGAAAATTTATCAAGCCGGCACTGATTCTTCTCGCAATCGCTGCGTTGCTTGTCGCGGTGTTCACGTTCTACAAATTCACGCGAGGCGTACCAAGGCTTGGTCCTCGCGAAAACCCGAATCCGACTCCGGAAAATGCGAGCGCGGCAGGTGAGGAGTTGATGCGGACGCCAGAGTTAGGACTTGAGTTTTGGCAGCGCGACCAGAAAAATCTGATGTTTGTCACTGAAGGGGAGAAACGCGTTATAAGGGTGCTCCTAAAGCGAGCGCCTTTTGAAATAAGATGTCCTCATTTCGAAGCCGCCGTTCAGATATGTGCTTGGTCCGATGCTTCTATCTTTGACACGATCGCCGCTGCAAAAAAACTCGAGGACATCCCGTATTTCTCGCCTGGCACTGGGAGGGCCGATACAGAGTTTGGCTCGGCTACGCTGGGGCTAAGTAATCTCAGCCATCATCATTTTGTCCCAGCACGGCGTCGCGCAATCTCGAGCCAACAGGACTCAATCTTTTTTTCCAGCGTAATGAACGTAGAAGATGGCAAAAAACTGACTGACTGGCCCACCGTATACCTTGTTGTTTTCGTGAACGTCAATCAGACCGATGAAATCGATTCACACGAGTACGAGTGCCTGATTCTGGATTTTGTAAAGTGACAGAACTGCGTGCGAGAATGATCCGCTCATGATCGACAGAATGGCCGGTCTATGCCAAGTCTAGCTTCGGTTTTTTCTACTTCACTCGATTGGATTCTGCTTAGGCGATATGCTGGAAATCGTTAACGCTGATTACGCCTTCGCGTACTGCGCGTGCTTTTTTTCGCAGTACGTCGAACCGGTGTTTTTTTGGGCCGTGGTTTCTTTCTTGCGGGCCTGGCAATTGGCTCCTCATCGGTAGCAGTTGCATTAGTGGACCAGGTACCCGCAGGCTCTTCGAAGAACATCAGGCGTCTGTTACATTTAAGGGTTCCGGGTTTGAAATAGCTTTGGGACCACCCATCGGTCTCGTCTAGGAATATTGAGATGGCGTCATCGCTTGTTGCGGAACCGGCCAGTTGATTAGCGATGTCCCGGAAATAAAAGTGTCGGAAAATGCGGTCGAACTCGGTCATGTAAATGTCGGCGACACGGGTGTTGCCTCGGATCAGTAACATGTTCTCGTCGTTTTGAAGCAACGAATTAGATGAGAAGTTAGCGGAGCCCGAACACACTAGCGGATCATTCGACAACGGATCGATCAACAGAAATTTGGTATGCACAAAGAACACGAACCCATCGTTCTTCGGCCGAAAGTGCTCTTCTTTGAAGAACCATTTATCAAGTTCGAAAGCCTCGATGCTTCTGCGAGTTGTGACCCTTCCGTTTCTGATTTGATAGATTTCTCCTAATGGAACGCCATACGACAGGATCACGCGATTAAAGTCAGCCGTTAGAGTTTTTCTCTGTTCTCTGGGAACCGGCTTTTCCATCAGAACGAACCGCATTTGATTACGCTTCGCGGCTATCGGTTGGACTAGGTCCTTGCTGATTCCAAACGCGGCCGTGAACCAAACGGAGTTCGCAGCGTTAAGCATCCGCCGACCATACCACCCAAGCATCTCGGACTTAGTGCGCGGTGAAAACAGCTTAACGACCGAATTTGAATTTATCGCTTCGGCTGGGTTCGGTGTGAGTTCCGCAAGCTCGTTCCGAGCGGTCTCGAGATCGGGATCGGTCTTCAACAGTTCCCAAAACGTTAGATACTGTTGGGCGGTTTCGATATCGGCTATTCGGTGTCCCACATTGGTTTGCCCAAGAAAACCCGAGGCCGTGAAGTTGGTCGAGCCCGTCCAGACTTCTACCGGATCTCTACCTCCCTTCAGCCGTACTATGAACTTGTTGTGTGGGATCTTCGTGTTCGAACGTTGGAAAGTAGTTTCTTGGTCGTTGGTCGGAAGCCCAGCATCGTTCATAGCGATCTCGTTAGGCCCATCTTCGCCGCTCGATCCCCTGGTGTCGTGGTAAACAATCTGCACATCGATCCCCCTGTCGATTAGCGTCTTTAGGGCAGTGAGGATTGGCTGGTACGTAAACTCATAAGCCGCGACACGGAGCGCATCGCCTGGTTGCGTTTCATTGATGTAGGCAAGACAAGCTTCAAGCAAGCCGCGGGACAACCAAGTGACTGTCGGATCTTTTGGGTCATTGATGTTCTGTGGTGGTTTGTTGCCGAACTCTTCTGAAAACTTTTGACTAGCGATCGCGCCGCGGTTGAACCAGACCCCGTGGGTCTGGCCAGTTTCCCATTCCTGTTCCGTGGTCACCTCGAGGCGGATCTCATCGCTCGGATCGGTTTCCAGCGCCGCTGGATTGCCGAATCTCGGCAAGATCCGAAATCGGTAAGTCGTCCCTGGCGATGCTGAATAGTCTCCCCAAAGAAAGCTCTGTACAGGAAACCTGTCTGTATAAAACGCCTGCGGTTTGGTTGGATCATCTGGGTTCCGAGCGTTCTTAGGGTCCGGCACTATTGATCTGAATACCTTCTGCGAGCGGAGGAATTTCGGCTCCCTGCTCCCGGCACCGACGATCTCGCGCTCGAAAGAGAAACCCATGAGGCCGTTGCGGAGAGGCTCCGGGCAATTGAGCGCGATCAGTATTACGTGAGTTCCGCTTATAGCTTTAGCCTGAAAGCCCCGTTCGGTAGTTACTACTTCGGTGCGCATGGATTACTCCCTTCGTTTTGGGGATAGACTTCAACTTGTTAGCGGGCGGCACCCAAGAAACCAATCCTAGTTGTTCGGATGTAGCAAGCAATACATTAACATCTGATGCCAGCGGCTACACCACTTGATATACTACGAATCTGAGAGTTTTGCTGACTGAAACTATAGTTCGACGAATAATGGTGAGCCATTTCATTAATCAACGGCTACTAATCAGCGGCTTATGCAGAGCGGTGTTAATCCAAAAGCGGCGTTTTTTAACAGGTTTGACTACTTAGTCGTGAAAGTCCCCATGCTTGGCTGTTGTTGGGAGATCGCGTCAGGGCCAAATTTTCTTTAGGATTGCCGCGAGTCGGTAGCCGGCGCGAGCAATTTCAGTTCGGACTTGGGCGGCAGCCCATTGGTTGTATGCGGCAAGATTACGAGTCTGAGCGCTCCAACCGGGCGGATTAACGCGAAAGGAAAGTTTTGTGTACGCTTCAGTTGCGATCGGCAAAGCTTCGTCGGCCCATTTGACAGCAAAGCCACTGATGAAAGAACTCGTCTCCCATCCTGGCGGAGGATTCCTGATAATTGTCCGCGCGAAAGCGCGAGGCGTTTGCACGTTGGCGGTAGCCATGGCGTTTTGCACGGCCGTCGTATCCCAGTAAACATGCAGATTGGTGCCTTGGAATTTGATTAGGTTTCCGCCATCGTCGGCCTGCGCGCCCGTGCTCGTATTGGGATTTACCAATTGTGCATTTCTCCCGAAGTAGGCTGTCCCCACGTGCAACGGCTGGTGAATATCCCCCACATAGTGGACGAGCAAACGAAGCGCTGTTTTTTGCGTAATACCAGTGGGGTTGTTAGTCGCGTTGCCGTGGCCTTCGAGGATGGCGATGCAATTGCGCAGCATGTGCACGACATCGATTGGCTTTACGCCGACTGAGCCGGCACGATAGTGGGTTTCCTGAATCGGAATGTCGGTATAGTGATAGGCGTGGTGGTCGTGAGGCCCGCTGCTTCCTCGCACGTGCGGGTTAGCGGATACAAAAGCTGCCATATCGTGGTCGCGCGGATTGAAATTGTATTTGCAATCATCGGCCCAGGTCGAGGCGTGTTCGAGCGTTTCATTGCCGATAAGCGCCCGGACGTGTGCCACGGTGTTGGGCGAGTTGGCAATGAGTTTGTCGGCAATAGCACCAACGGTTTGATGCCCTTCTGGGCCGTAACCAAAGGTCGTGGAAGCCGGCACGATGGCGGCTAGGACGAGAAGAAGAGGGCGGACGATCCCACAGACATTTAGGTTAGTTTTCATGGGGACGTGTGCAATCTGACGAGCATAACGAGATAAGATGATGTCTTGAGCCGGCCACAAAACTCAAATGCTACTGAATTTGGTAAGTAACATCGAGCGCGTTTTCGTGAGAAGTCGATGCAGAATCAACCAATTAATGCGAGGAAATCTTGTAGAGGGCTGCCTTCGCTTTTTCGAGATTCGCACGTGCAAAACTATTTTGATAGGGAGCCGTATCAGGCGTGAATATAGCTAAAGCGTTTTCGAGGGAGTCCACTGACTGTTGTAGATATTGCATGGCTTGTTCCCCACTCGCCCGTTCGCCAAGAATGCTGAGCACGTTGCCTAGGTTACCTTGCGTTGCGGCCCAGTCCTGCGGCGATTGGTCACGTGTGTAAACTTCTAAGGCCGCGTGATAAGCGGCGACCGACTGCTTTAGATACTGCGCACCGTCTTCTCCGCTGGCGCGTTGGCCAAGAACGCTAAGCAGGTTGCCTAGATTACTTTGCGTCGCGGCCCAGCCTTGCGGCAATTGCTCGCGCGTTCGCACTTCCAACGCCGCACGATAAGCGGCCAGCGACTGCTGTAAGTATTGCACACTTTCTTCTCCGCCTGCCCGTTCGCCAAGGACCGCAAGCACCATACCCAGATTGTTTTCGGTCGTAGCCCACTGCGGCGGCAATTGCTCGCGTGTTCGCACTTCCAAAGCCGCGCGATACGCGGCCAGCGATTGCTCTAAATAGTGCGCGCCTGGTTCTCCACTCACCCGTTCGCCAAGATCTCTGAGAACCATGCCCAGATTGCTCTGCGTCGCGGCCCACCGCTGCGGCAATTGCTCGCGTGTTCGCACTTCCAAAGCCGCGCGATACGCGGCCAGCGACTGCTGCAAGTAATGCTCACTTTGTTCTCCGCTCGCGCGTTCGCCAAGAACTGTGAGCACAATTCCCAGATTATTCTGGGTCGCAGCCCAGTCCTGCGGCAATTGCTCGCGCGTTCGCACTTCCAAGGCTGCGCGATAAGCGACCACCGACTGCTGTAAATGCTGCGCGCATTGTTCTCCGCTCGCCCGTTCGCCAAGATCTCTGAGCACCCAGCCCAGATTATTCTGTGTCGCGGCCCACTCCTGCGGCGCAGTCTGTCGCGATGCAAAAGCAAGGGTCCCGCGACAAAGTTCTAATGCCTCCCGCAACTTCGCATTTCCCGCAGCAGGATCGATGACTTCTCCACGGGTAATTAAAAACCAGGTAAAGTCATTGCGTGCCTTGGGCCAGGAGCCGCTTTTTTCCAGCACTTGACGGTACTTGGCTTCGGCATCATCGAAACGAAACTTTGTTTCCAGCAGTGAGGCGGCAAGCAACTCCTCCTGCAGCAAGTTTCTCAGACCGGCCTCTTCCTGGTCCCGCCGGTTAGCCTGCGTTTCGATTTGCGAATTGCGCTGATTGCCGCGCGCCTGCAGATATGCCAGTGCTTCATCAGCGCCCTTTGCTGCAAGGAGATCTGTTGCTTTACGATAACTCTCGGTCGCCTCACCTGCGTCAAATGTTTGCTGGATGCGATCCAGGAAGCGGTCCAAGTCCGAAAGCTGTTGGTCGCGCCACTCTTCGATTTCGATTGTCTTGCGCCAGTCGTCACCGGCTTCCACGATCTTCTTTTGCGCCTCTGCCTTGATATCGGCGACCAACTGTTCCCTGGCGCGGCCACGATCATAGCCGGCTTCTTTCTTGACCACAGCGGGCAACCACCACCAGATGCCGGCACCGATTCCGCCCAGCAAAAGCAACAGGATAGCTAAGGACACTGCCACGCGCCGTTGGTTCCGGCCGATTTCACTTTTGAGCTTCTCCAGCTCGAATTGAAGTTCCCGGACTTTGCAGCCCAGTTCTTCTCGATCTTTCACCTCCGTTCGCAGGATCTCGCCTTTGGCAATCTCGGCACGGTAGGTCCGTTGCAGGTCTTGAAGTTCTTCGCTCTCTGCCTCGGCCTGGTCGTAAGGGAAGTCCTCAGGGCAGACAAAGAGATACAGCTTTTTCTCAAGCTTGCGCGCGATGTCGGCTTCCATTTGCGTATAGGAGCGACGCGCCGCCCCTTCGGGCAACGTCGAGGGATCTGGCTCGGCGCCATAACGGATGCCGACGATATGGATGACCGCTTCGCAGCCGGCGACTTTCTCCTCGATCATCTCGCGAACGCTCCGGTAATCCGGAGGAAAATTCGTCTGCTCGATCGGCATGCAGTCCATCGTCAAGAGCGCTTCTTCGACGAGTTCTCGCACCGTGCCTAGGTCCTTGGACGTGGCGGAAATGAACACCCGGGTTGTGCCTTCCGTCGGAACCGCTCTAGGTCGGCGCATGGTATAGAATGAGAGACTGCGGAGATTCTATTCCTTTGGTATCAAGTCCAGGAAGCTTTTTCGACCCTTCAGTTATTAGACATGATTCTTTCTTTTGCTCGATGCGACTCTGCCATCTATTCCAAAAAGAGGTTCGTGCGTCCGCTCACAAAAGCTGGTTCAAAACGCATTCGTTGATGGTTGGTTTCAGTTAGTTTTACAGCCGATCGCCTGCCACGAACAGTGGTCTATTGTAAAAAATTTCCAAGGGCATTTACGCTGTGGAAATTATCCCTCGACTATGCTTGCTCTTCATTTAAGGATTTGGAATGGCACAAAGGAAAGAAACACCAACACCGACACCGCCGCCTACGCCCCCTCCTAAGTGAGTCGCAGGCCAGCATTCACCTGGCGAAAGAGGTATTTGCACCGTTAGCTCAATTGGCAGAGCAAGTGACTCTTAATCACTGGGTTGCAGGTTCAAGTCCTGCACGGTGCACAATCTTCGGTTAGTCAACGTATCGTTGCGCGATTGGGATCTTGCGGCCCATCCCGAACGCGCGGCTTGTTACTTTTAAGCCGGGCGCGGCTTGCTCCCGCTTGTATTCGTTCAAGTCGACGCGGCGCTGCACCCAGCGCACTGTTTTCTCGTCGAATCCGCGCGCAATGATGTCGCGCGCGCTCAAATTTTCTTCGACGTAAAGCTGCAGGATCTGATCGAGAATCTCATAAGGCGGCAATGTGTCCTGGTCTTTCTGATTTGGTTTCAACTCCGCGCTGGGTGCTTTTTCGATTGTCGATCTTGGAATGACTTCGCGCTTTTTGTTAATCCAGTTCGCAAGTTCATAGACCATCGTTTTCGGCACATCGCTGATCACAGCCAGGCCGCCCGCCATATCGCCATACAGAGTGCAATAGCCGACAGCGAGTTCGCTCTTGTTGCCAGTGCTAAGCACGAGGTGGCCGAACTTGTTCGAGAGTGCCATCAACGTCATCGCGCGCAAGCGCGGCTGCATGTTCTCTTCTGTTTCGTTTTCAGTCAGGCCTTTGAAGATTTCCTTGAACTGTGATTTAAAATCTCTAAACGCATCCGCGATCGGAACCTCGAGGAATCCAATTCCGAGAGTGCGCGCCAGTGCATGAGCATCATCAACGCTCCCGCGAGAAGAGTACGGGCTTGGCATGGAAACGCCCGTCACATTGTTCGCCCCCAGTGCATCAACCGCGATGACCGCGGTCACCGCAGAATCGACTCCGCCGCTCAGACCGACTACGGCGGAATGAAAATTGCATTTGCGAAAGTAATCGCGAACCCCAAGCGAAAGCGCAGCGAAAAGTTGTTCCGGAGTTTCGTCTTCGTGAAATTTGATTGCGGTAGCTGAATCTGTATCGACGACTTTCTCCTCCTCGCGAAACGCCGCTAGTTGCGCGATCAAGTCGCCCGAAGCATTAACGGCGATTGAGTTGCCATCGAAGACCAGTTGATCGTTCCCGCCAACGACGTTGCAGTAACAAATCGGCCGTCGATACGTGCGGGCCTGTTCCTGGATCATCTCAAGCCGGCACGCAGGCGCTCCCAACCGAAATGGCGAAGCACTCAGATTGAGGATAATCTCTGCGCCTTGCTCTACGAGGGCGCGCACTGGTTCGACATCGTAAAGCGGCCGCGGCAGATATTCATCCGTCCAGATATCCTCGCAAATCGTCACACCGATTTTCTTTCCTTGTACCTCAAACGGCGCGACGTGCGTGGCCGGCTCGAAATAGCGGTCCTCATCAAAAACATCATAGGTGGGCAAAAGAGACTTGTATGTTTTGCGGATCGGTTTGCCGCGTTCGAGTAAAGCGGCGGCATTATGAAAGGGTTTACCACGCCCCTCATTCCGATCAACGAACCCGACCAGTAATGGCATGTTTCCTACACGAGCATGCAGTTTTTCCAGGAGAGCAAGGTTTTCGGGGACAAACCGCGACTTGAAAACTAAATCCTGCGGAGGATATCCGCTGACGGCCAGCTCCGGTGTAAGCACTAGTTCGGCGCCTGCAGCCGTGAGCCGCTCGTAAGCGCCGATAATCAAATCACAATTGCCCCTCAAATCCCCGACTGTCGGGTTAATTTGAGCAAAACCAATTTTCATGCGGCGCTAAGGCAGATTATGCGCAACACCGCGGCGGGCAATCGGCTTTTGTGTTTGTCTACTGCGAATTCGCAGGCTCGCCTGCGGGAACAAGCCCAGCTGTCATCTCCCTCCAGAGCGCGGTGGCATTATCAAGATCAAGAGCAATGTGCGCACCCCATCGACGCAATCTTAAAATTGAACCGGCGCGTGTGGTCAATTCTGAAAGCTATCGAGATCAATACGGAATCGACAAATTCCTGATCAATCGGTTTACTCGCGGCGGTGTCTTTGCATAAAAGAGCGACGAGCGAAGAACCAAACAAGTTCGTGACGATCATCATGGTGATGATCGTTGTTGTTCTAGGTGCCTCTTCGTCGTTCGCCACGACGCAAGGCTTAAATCAAATCGCAACGCCGGATGTGCAGCCGGAGGGCACGGTCGCGCTTACCTTCAACTTGGAAGAGCGGAAAATTGGCAACCCATATCAAATTCAAGCGGAGATGGGACTAACCAAGTGGCTAGAGATAGATATCTTCCACGGTTTTGAACCTAACGACACGGTTATCGAGACCGAAATTGGATTACTCGCAAAGGGACCGTACCTGTTCTCGATTGGTTTTTTGAACTGGTCGCCGCACAACCACGTCGATCCGCAACCCTTTGCTGTAGCCGGTTATTATTTCGGTCGTCACCAATTCGTCGCCGGCGCGACCCATTCCGATTTTCGTAACGAAGCGCTTCTCGGATACGCCTGCGATTTCAATAAGACCTGGCGCCTCCAAGTTGATTGGCAAAGCGGTTCCGGCAATTCGTCAACCATTGGAATTGTATGCAATATAACTCGTGATTTTCAGGTCAGTTCAGCGATCTTTGTCACTAACGATAGTCCGCACGAAGTGCTCGGTTACGCGTCGTTCACTTACACGTTTCACGTCTGGCGCGGCAAAAAATAAAACTGCGTCAGTTGCCCAAAGACTTACGTGTAATCGAAGCGGCTGGCTTATCCGCGGTGATTGACTCGCCAGATCGTGCCGTTCCCATCTTCGCTGATGAGAAGACTGCCGTCTTTGGCAACTGTGATTCCTACTGGGCGGCCCCAAACTTTGCCGTCAGCGGTAACAAAGCCAGTCACGAAATCCTCATATTCGCCGTGCGCTTTACCTGTGGACTGATCCAACGGTACACGCACGACCTTGTAACCCGTGCGTTTCATTCGATTCCACGAGCCGTGGAAAGAAGCGAAGATGTCACCCTTGTATTCAGACGGAAATTGGTCGCCAGTGTAAAAACACAAATTTAGGCTCGCCGAGTGCGCCTGCACGAGCACATCAGGAACAATCACCTTATCTGCGAGCTCGCGATGTTTTCCCTTGTGTCGCGGATCAACATGATTGCCAATGTAAAACCACGGCCAACCGTAAAAGCCGCCGGGACGCACACTGCTGATGTAATCGGGAGGCAAATCTTCGCCAATCTCATCCCGTTCATTTGTGCTCATCCAAAGGTCGTTGGTGCCGGGACGAAACGCAATCCCGACTGCGTTCCGAATGCCCCAGGCATAAACGTTCTGTCCGGTGCCATCGGGATTAAACTCGAAGATGCGCGCGCGATTTTTTTCCGAGGCCTTATCGGACACATTCGAACGTGAACCAATCGACACGTACATCTTTTTGCCATCCGGCGAGAAGACGATGTTGCGCGTCCAGTGACCACCGCCGCGCAATAATCCGCCGGGCGAAAGATGAGCAGCCAGTTGTTGCGCTGGTCCGCGCGCCTTGAGATCGCCATTGCGATAAGGGAATCGAATCACGCCGTCGGTATTACCTACATACAGGAATTGAGGGTCGTTACCGGGCGGATAAAAGGCGATCCCAAAGGGCTTGTTCAAGTTGCGCTCGGTGAAGATTTCATTGGTGTCAGGCCTGCCGCTGTTCTTTGTATCGCGCAATACCCGAATTTGATTGACGCGACTTTCCACGACAAAGATGTCGCCGTTTGGTGCGGTGAGCAGAAAACGCGGATCGCGGAAACCGCTGGCGTATAAGTTGACCTTGAATCCTGGCGGAACCTGAGGCTGAAGATCCGCCGGACGATCGATCACTCGCGCGCGATTAATCGCCAAAACATTTGAACCTGGCGGAGGCAGATCTTGGACTGCGATCTTGCGTCGTACCCCCGGTGCGTCGCTTGTCCAATCGCCCATGGCGGCCTTGCCCGTGAGAAGCACGCCACGTTCTGCAGCCGTGCCGACTGAAACGGTGACGCTTACTATGATGAGGGTCGCAGAAAAAAAAAGACGAGCGGTTAGGCGATACCCCATTGTTATTCTTAATCGATTTCCGTTCAGAAACCGGGCGGACTGAGTAACGCACGCGTCACGCGTCCGCTACCCGGAGCGCTGCTGCGCTTATTAGCGAGGCATTGTACCTAGCCTTTCGACCAGCGCCTTGCCCTTTTTGCGCTCGTTGATGACGAACGTGTTGTTATCGCCGTGTGTCGCCCACGGCCCGCGTGGGACTTCACTGAAATCCACAAACTTCCAGTCGGTCACGTCTGTTTCTTTTAATCCGAGATAATCGCGCACGGCAGGCGAAACATCGAGTCCGGCGCCTTTGTTCAGGTTCGGCTTCGGGCGTTCGTTGCCGAATACATATTGCCAGTGATCAGTGCGGAAGGGGCCTGCATCTTCCCATTGGGCATAAGCAACCCGGTTGCCTTTGCGAATGGCGATCCATCGATCCTTGCAGGTTGAAACAGCGGGGCCCTGGTACGCTTCCTTAAACCAGGGAACAACGCGCGGCGCTTCCGGCCGATGACCCGTGCGCGCTTTATCGTTGTAGGGGAGCGCGCAGTAGAATGGATTTTGTCGCGGGGTAAATTTTACCGGAATATAATTACTGCGACGCGCGGGATTGGGATCATCAAAGCCGCCGTAGTTCTTCGTCCATTGTTTGTCCCACGAGCTCGTGCGATTGGGCACCAGATTGTTTCCGCTCGGTTGTTCGCCAATCCAAAAAACGGTTGTGACGATATTACTTTTCCACGAATACCGCTGCGCGGTGCCCGATTGTGCTTTGAACAATTGCCCGGGGATAAATGAGATTGAGTTGCCGGTGGTAGAACGATCGTCTTCGGATTTCTGAGATTTTTTGCTGAATTTGGTCTTGGCGGGTTCCGCCTTTGCCGTGGTGCCGTGGGCAAAAAGAGATGAAATCGACGAAAGGATGACCGCGATCGTATGAGTAAATTTTCCTGGTTTCATTGTTGTGATGTTAAGTCAGCGCGAGAAAGGGGAGATGTGCATCTTTCTTTATTTTCGTTCACGAGGACGCGGATGCGCGTCAGTTGTCGCGAATTGGGATGCGCCGTAAAATGCTCGGCGAATCTCGCTTCGGATTCAGATTAGTCAACAAATTTTCCCGGATTTAAAATTTCGTTTGGATCGAGCGCTTCTTTGAGTCGGCGATGTAACTCGCGCGCCACAGCGCTGGTCGCCTCCGGCCACCAGCGTTTTTTTGCCAGGCCGATGCCGTGTTCGCCAGTAATAACGCCGCCCCAAGCCACCACCTGTGCGAAGAGATCGTCGAGTGCGTGCTGAACTTTTTCGCGTACCGCGGCGTCGCGATTGTAACGGTCGGCCATGATGTTGACGTGAATGTTGCCGTCCCCGGCGTGACCAAAGCAGGCGATCGGAAATCCATACTTAACCTGCAGTTGGTCCGCGAACTCCATGAGTTCGACCAGACGACTGCGTGGCACCACCACGTCCTCGTTTAACTTCGTCAGGCCAGTCGCGCGTAGTGAGTTGCTGAACTCCCGACGCAATGCCCAGAGTTTTTCGCAATCCGCCTCGCCGATTGCCATCTCAAGTGAATTTGGTTTTCTTTTCTGAAGCAATTCACGAACAGCGGCGGATTCGCTGCGAACACTTTCCTGCTGTCCGTCCAGATCGACGAGCAGGTGCGCGTTGCCCTCGGGCACGAGCATTTTGCCCAGATCGCGTCGAGCCGCTTCCAACGTGAAGTGATCGGCGATTTCCAGTGACGAAGGCAAAAACCCCGCTGCAAAAATCGCCTGCACGGCTTCGGCAGCTTGCGCTGCGGTCGCGAACGCGGCCGACAAAGTCGCGCGCGCCGGCGGAAGCGGAAGCAAACGCAGCGTGATCTCAGTCACCACGCCAAGCATTCCTTCCGAGCCAACGAACAGGCCGATCAGATCGAATCCGGTTTTGTTCTTGTGCACACGGCCGCCTGTTCGCAGCAATTCACCATTGGCCAGCACCACTTCGAGCCCGATTACGTAATTTCGCGTCACGCCATATTTCAAACAACGCGGCCCGCCGGCATTGGTGGCGACGTTTCCGCCGATGGTGCAGTCTTTCATGCTCGCGGGATCCGGGGGATAAAATAATTTTTGCGCGCGCACTGCCGCTTTGAGGTCTGCGGTAAACACTCCCGGTTCGACGACTGCAACGGCGTCGGAGAAGCTGATTTCCTTGATCCGATTCATCTGCGCCAGTGACAGGGCGATTCCGCCGCGCGCTGGGACGCATCCGCCGACATAACCAAATCCGCCGCCGCGCGCCGTTACCGGAATTCTTTCGCGAGATGCAAACTGAAGCAGTTTGCTGACGTCACTTGTCGACTTTGCGAAAACGACGGCATCGGGCTCATGAGCCGCGAACCATTTGTCCCTGCTGTGTGATGTCAGCGTCTCCGGATCGTCGGCAACAACTTCGTTGCCTAACAAATCGCGCAGCTTCGATGCGAGATGCGTGCTCATGAAATCAATGGTGCTCTTGCTCGATCTAAACTAGCCGACTACGAGCAGGAACACGAGCTCGAGACTAAATCGCGATTCGATAATGCCGGGCCGACTCCATTCGTGTAAGAAGTCTTTCCACTCCCGGAAAAATCACCGGCCTCGTCTCATCGGATCCCGCGAATTCTTTCACTGCATCCATTGAATCGAATCGAAGCAGCGTGACGAATTCCATTTCATCGCCATCGTCGCGGATGAATAATTCTGCGCCGCGGTAACCTTCGATGTTTCGCGCGGCGATGCTCGGGAAGATTTCGCTGCGCAGCATGTTCTCGTAAGTCTTCGCGTCGGCTCGCTTCGTCCATCCGTGCCAGATTCGCGCGATCATCGTTGTCAGATTGGTAGGACGCGACCGCCGAGTGCGCCGCTCCATGATTCGATCTGGCGCAAGAGCATGAGCAAAAGAGAAGTGGAACCGTAGTTCACATTCCCATTACTTGATAGCCGCCATCAACATAGATGACCTGGCCGGTTATTGCCGCGGCTCCATCGCTGGCGAGAAAAACTCCAGTAGCGCCTAACTCTGACGGTTCACAACTGCGTTTCAGAGGCGCGCGTTCCTGGTAATGCTTCAACATCGACGTGAACCCGCTGATCCCCCGCGCAGCCAACGTCTGGACTGGTCCGGCAGAAATGCAGTTTACTCGTATTTTTTTCGGCCCGAGATCATACGCAAGATAACGCGTGCTGGCTTCGAGACTGGCCTTGGCCACGCCCATTACGTTGTAGTGCGGCACGACTTTCTCAGAGCCGTAATAAGTCATCGCTACGATGCTGCCGCCATTTGTCATCAGAGGTGTTACTTCACGCGCCAGAGCCACGAGTGAGTAGGCACTAATATCGTGCGCCACACGGAACGCTTCGCGCGTTGTGCTCACAAAATCGCCCTCCAATGCTTCTTTCGGCGCGAACGCCAGCGAGTGAAGCATCAAGTCCACCCGATCAGTTTGCCCGCGCACGTTTTCGAAGAATGCCTTGATTTCATCGTCGTTGGAAACGTCGCATGGAAATAGCGGAGTTTGTTCCCCGAATTCGCCGACTAGTTCCTCTACGTTCTCCTTTAGTCGTTCGCCTTGATAATTGAAGATCAAGCGCGCGCCGGCGCCAGCCCATGCTTTTGCGATCGCCCACGCGATGCTGCGCTTGTTTGCCACGCCGAAGACCAGGCCAACTTTTCCTGCCAAAACTTGCTGCGTCATAAGTCTCTGCACGATACCCGCATTTGATAGGCCGCAAAGTACTGTAGCGGCGGTCTATGACCGCCGAAGGAATCCCGCAAATTCACGACAGGAGAATCTGTCTTGGCAGACTTGCACTACATCATCAGCGCTCATAGAGCGCCGCTACAATTTCCATCGGTCGCAAACTGCCAGACATTCGCTAGATTCGGCGCCATGACTGCTCGATCCTTGATCTTCGGCCCGTTCTTTCTTTGGATTGTGCTCGCTTCGATTTTAAAAGCGCAGGAGCAGACTCCCACGAATTCGCCGGGCGCTGCGGCGTCGACTACGGCTTCGCCTGCTGCGACTCCTATTCAGCTGACTGACGTATTGTTCAAGAATCTAAAAGCGCGCTCAATTGGTCCGGCAGTGATGGGTGGCCGCGTCTCGGATATTGCGATTAGTCCTAACAATCCGTTTGTTTTTTACATTGGGCTCGGGCATGGCGGCATTTTCAAAACAAACGACAGCGGGGTTACGTTCGATCCCATCTTTGACAAACAACCGACTCTCTCAATTGGTGCAGTCGCGGTTGCGCCATCCGATCCTGATGTGATTTGGGTGGGAACTGGCGAAGCTAACGATCGGAATTCGTCCGACTGGGGTGATGGCGTTTATCGATCGACCGATGGCGGTGAGAAGTGGCAGAACGTCGGGCTGAAAAATAGTCGCACCATCGCGCGCGTCATTGTCGACCCGAAAAAGCCGGACGTCGCGTACGTCGCTGCAATGGGGAATTTGTGGGCGGACGGCGGCGAACGCGGATTGTTCAAGACGACTGATGCGGGCAAAACATGGAAACTCGTTTTGAAAGCAGCCGCGCCGCATGATGCGCGCACTGGGTGTGGAGATGTAATCATCGATCCTGCGAATGCGGAGACCGTTTATGCCGCGCTTTATGCACGACAACGCACACCATGGAGTTTTACGTCGGGGCCCGCGGTGACTGATGGCGAAGACGTCGGCGGAATTTTCAAGAGCACCGACGGTGGCACGACCTGGAAAAAGCTCGGCGACGGTCTTCCGAGTCAAACGGGTCGCGTTGGTCTGGCGATCAGCGCGAGCAATCCGAGGATAGTGATGGCCGTCGTGCAAAGTTACGAGGGAGGATTTGGGAAGCTGGATGATCTGCGTAGCAAGACGGGCGGCGTTTTTCGATCCGATGACGGAGGCGAAAAATGGACACGCATGAGCGCCATGAATCCGCGTCCATTTTATTTCAGCCAGATTCGCATCGATCCTGCAAACGACCAGCGTGTTTATATTCTGGGTTTTGCACTCTTGGTGTCTGATGATGGTGGCAAAAATTTTCGGGAAGATCTAAGCGAGAAATTACACCCAGATTGCCACGCGCTCGCCATTCAGCCGGGCACCGTGCCGCCGCAGAAGCCGCCCAAACCGGAAGACAAAAACAAGCCCCCGAAACCGCAGGTTTGCCAGCGTCTGCTGCTCGGGACCGATGGTGGCGTGTATCAAAGTTTCGCCGGCGGCAAAAACTGGGACCATCTAAACAAAATTCCTTCGGGCGAATATTATCGGATTTCGCTCGACGACACGAAACCGTATTTCCGAATTGCGGGTGGCCTTCAGGACAACGAGAACTGGGTTGGACCGAGCGGGGTCCAAAGTAAGGAAGGTATTCGCAATAGCGATTGGACTGCGCTTGCCGGTGGCGACGGTTTTTACGTTCTATTTGATCCGACCAATCGCGACACCTTTTATGCGGAAAGTCAGGGAGGCGAAGTTCATCGGATCAATTTGCAAAATGGCGAAAT
>Ga0081455_10000485_pt1 | contig 51572 bp, 48 predicted proteins | sample TabmetS3T2R1_FD_70207 | JGI IMG/M metagenome (GOLD analysis project Ga0081455, IMG submission 70207) | Tabebuia heterophylla rhizosphere microbial communities from the University of Puerto Rico - S3T2R1 | ecosystem: Host-associated > Plants > Roots > Rhizosphere ...
AGCCGATCGAAGCGCGCGTCCTCGCTCGATTGCGCCGGCCGCGGCACGGGCACGGGTTTCGGCGCCGCTTTCGCCGGCGCGCGTGCACCCGCGGAGTGGGTGCGCTTGGCGGTGCTCGGTTTATTGCTCATCCGAGCCACCATGGTTCATGTGGCCGATGAGAATGCCGAAGATCAGGTGCAGGACGCCGAACCCGAACCCGAGTATCAACGTGTGACTGGCCGGCGGCGCGCCGAGCGCGACGAGGCCGAGCGCGGCGAAGATGCCGCCCATCGAGCCGATCAGCCGCAGGTTCAGGGCACTCGTCACGGTGCTCGCCGAAATCACTGCACATCCGTAGAGGAGCAGCCACGTGCCCGGAATGAGGCGCTCCGCGCCGACGCGCCAGAGCGTGAACGTCAGCACCGCGCCCGCGAGCAGCGCGGGGCACAGGCAGAGCATGAACTTGCGGATCGGGCTCGACAGGAGTGCCCCGCGCCGCGTGGCCTGTCGAATGACGAGCGCGCCGCCGAGGATGAATGCCGCGACGGCGGCCGTCATCCAGACTTCGATCCAGTAACTGCGGAAGGCAGGGAGGGAGGTGAGCACGGCGGCCGTGGTGCCGAGCGTTCCCATGACGATGCCCGCGGCGCCCGGCACCGCCAGCGATCCCGCCGCGTCGATGGACGCACGGATGTAACTGAGCGTGCCCAGTGCGCGGCTTTCGATCGGCACGGGAGCGTTGGTCTGCATGGTGGCGGCACTCTAGAGTACTCTGTGATGCAAAGTAAAGGGTCAGCGGTTCTTTTGTCAGAATGGGCTTCGACTCGCCAGCTAGCTACTGCGCCCGCGCCGCGCGTCGCGTCGCGTCGATGAGATCCTCGCTCCAGTGGCGCAGCGGCGCGGGATCGAATGTCTCCTTCTCCATGAGATCGATGGTCTGATTGACCATCGACATCTCGCCGCCACTCAGCTCGTCCGGCGCGCTGTACGACGACGGGTACGATTTCTTCGCCTGCACGCGTCCGGAGAGCACTTCAACCTGCTCGCCTGTCTGCTTCCAGTAGGCCTTCACGCGTAAAGCCGAATCGCCCATCACCGTGAGCACCAGCAGTCGCGTGCGCACGATGAGCGGTGCGGACGCCGCGGGCACGCGGAGAAATGCGTCACCATCGACCCGAATCTCGCGCGGCTGCGGATACGTCGCTGCCGGCTCGACTCGTGTGTCGGAGAGGAAGAACGCGTCCGTTCCATCGATCAAGCGAATCGTCTGCGGCACGGGCACGGCATATGAGCGGTAGAAGAACACGGCTGCCAACGCAGCAAGTATCGCGATGACTGCCGCCGCACTGAGTCGCACGATCGGTCGCATGTTGAGTGCAGCGCTCGGATACGAAAACGGCATCGGCTCGGTGAGAAAACCCGAATTTCGCGCGCCCGGAGGGATTCAAGCTTTCGGGCGCCCACGACCCTCAATAGGTTACGTTATGCACACTCTGTAGGTCGCGGACGTCTCGGCAGCAACTACGAGGCCGCCTTCTTCGCGAATCACAGTCTTGGCGGCGATGACGCGATGTTCAACTTCGAGAATCTGACCGTCAGCGAGCTTCATTGAGTGTTCCTTATCTAGGTCAGCGTTGGATGCGGACTCTACTCCGCGTGCCAGGCACAGTTCACTAGATTTCCTTAGGCACAGCAACCCGCATATCGCTCTCGGTAGGCTTGCACCTCATGACATCGTCGGACCTGCGCGTCATTTCATGATCGAGTTGCCGGGCGCGGATCACCCGGGACGATGTTGGCGTTCAGCCGGAACTGGTTCTTCGGATCGTACTTGCGCTTGATCTGCTGGAGGCGCGGATAGTTACTGCCGTAATTAGCCGCCACGCGTACCTGCTCATCGTCCGTGATGCCATTGACGTAGAAGCCGCTCGTCAGCGGTTCGAGCGACTTCCACGCGGTGCGCAGCGCCTGCACGCGCTGCGTGTCTTGCGCAGCATCCGTCCAGCTCTTGCTGATCATGAGCCAGTGGTTCGCGCGGCGGTTCGGGAAGGCGCTCGCGCTGAACGGCTTGCGCGCGATCGCGCCTCCGCTGCCCTGAAGAACGATCGAGAAGCTGCCCGGCGACGCGCTCGCGAACGTGTCGAGGACTCGTTCGATGACCTGCGGAGTGAGCTCGGTGATGAAGCCGGACTTGCCGTAGAAGCGAATGCCGTGCGCGAGCCGGCGATCAGAGCCCGACTGCAGCTCGAGATACGGCATGGCGCCGATCTTGTCGAATGCAGGTTTGCCGAACGCGCGCACGGGCGCGAGCGCACGCTCGCCCCGCGCGGGGTCGGCCGACCAGCACGCCTCGAGCGCGATCATCGGCCCGTCCGGAGTGCTGACCAACGCCGGATCCAGATTGAGCTCGTCCGGAGCGCGCTTCATGAAATCCGCATAGAAGTGCAGCACGTCGCGCGCCTGCGTGAACGGCCAAGCGATCGTGCCGCCGAGGATCATCGGGTCCATCGGGTGCAGATCGTACTCGAACGACGTCGCCACGCCGAAGTTGCCACCGCCGCCGCACAGGCCCCAGAACAGATCCGAGTTTTCGCCGCTGCTCGCGGTGAGCAAGCGGCCGTCGGCCGTTACCACATCGACAGACGTGAGGTTGTCGCACGCTAGTCCGAAGTGACGTCCGAGACGGCCCATCCCGCCACCGAGCGTGAGTCCGGCTGCGCCGGTGTGCGACACGGTTCCCGCCGTCGTGACCAGACCGAACGCGCGCGTTTCGCGATCCAGATGCTGAAGCAATGCTCCGCCATCGACGCGCGCGCGGCGGCGCTTCGGGTCCACGCGCACGCCCTGCATCGGCGAGACATCGATGACGATGCCGCCATCGCAGGTCGATTTGCCCGACAAGCTGTGGCCGCCCGCACGGACAGCAGTCAGGAGTTGATGCTCGCGCGCGAAATCGACCGCGCAGATCACATCCGACGGCGAGGCGCAGCGCGCGATGACGGCCGGCTGCCTGTCGAACATCGCGTTCCACACGCGGCGTGCCTGGTCATAGCCCGGTTGATCAGGGAGGAGTACCTGGCCGCGCAAGCGCGCCGCGAGGTCGCGAAGATCGCTGCCGCGCAGTGCAGTCATCCCGCCGGCGAGAGCTCTGGCAGGCACTTCCGGCAGCGCAGCCGCTGAAGAGTCCGCAAACAGTTGTCGCGCGGGCCAGATCGCCGCGATCCCGAGAGAGCTCTGCAGAAAATGTCGTCGCTTCATCGCCGCGAGTATTGAAGGGCTGACGCAACCGCGCGCCTATCCCGCGATCCGGCGCGATGCTGACTGGCGGTAGGCCGTGATACTGACGAAGGTGAGGGTTTGCCAGGCGAGCGTGCAGCGCAACGCCTCGCGACGCTTTGCCACATCAAGGCCGTGCGGCTAGCACATCTGTGCGGAGACTTCCCGCATGAGCGCGCCCGCGGGTGATCCGGTGAGCACCCAATCGCCAGGCATGAGCTGCACGTGCGCGGAAATGAGCTCGATGATTTGCGCCACCGAGATGTGCAGCATGGGTCTGGTCCGGAGATCCGCGGGCAGCCGATGAGAGCTCGATGCCCGACCTGAGTTTCATCGACGCTGCGCCGGTGCCGTGGGTGGCGTGCGCTACATTGCGAGCCGCCCACCGTCAATGATCACCGACTGTCCGACGATGTGCGCTGCGTGATCGGATGCGAGAAACACGGCCAAGGCGGCGATCTCCTCCGGCTCGGCGATGCGGCCGTTCGGCGTCGCAAGATTGAACGCGAGATCTTCGACCTGATTGCGCCCGTTCAACAGTGACTGCAGCATGCGCGTATTCGTACCGCCGGGACAGATGGCGTTCACCCGAACTCCGAACCGCGCCACCTCCAGGGCGGCTGTACGAGTGAGTCCGAGCACGGCGTGCTTGCTTGCGGTGTAGGCGCATACGCCTGGAGCTCCCGCGTGGCTCGCTGTCGATCCCATATTGATCACGGCTCCAGCACGCTGTCGTTGCATGACTGGGAGAACGTATTTCAAGCCCAGGAACACGCCTCTGACGTTGATTGCCATGACACGATCGAAGACATCGGCGGGGTAGTCGGTTAGCGGCAGCATGGCGCCTTCATATCCCGCGTTGTTGGCGAAGGCGTCGATTCTCCCGTATGCGGCCAGCGTTGAATCCACGTAACGGCGAACGCTTTCCAGATCGGTGACATCGGCGCGCAGGAAGTGGGCTTCGGCACCGAGACTGCGGAGGCTCGCGACCGTCTCTAATCCCGCCTCTTCGTTGATGTCTACACAGGCGATGCGTGCGCTGGCCCTGGCGAAGCCGAGGCAGATCGCCCGCCCGATGCCCGATGCGCCCCCCGTGACGAGCGCGACCTTGCCGCCGAGATCGATGTTCATAGCTGCCAGCCCCCAACTGATTCCGGAACACCCATCAGATGATCGGCACAGAAAGGCCGCCGTCTACGGCAATGATGCTGCCTGGGTGTTGACGGCGCTGCACTGATCGGCGTGGACTCGGGCTGGGTTCGATTGGGGCGTGCCGCTCACGTTGCCCGTGGCGGGGGCTCGCCAAACGGATCAACAGGAAGACTCCGACAAGGAGCTCGCATCGAGGTCTCCTGTGCTCTTCCCGGACCGACGCGCGGGCACCTCGCCCGGCAGGTGCTGCGCCGCCCGGAAGAAGTGCCAGGCGCCAAGCAGCGCCAACAGCGACGATGAGGCGATCGCGTAGCGCAGCGACTGCGGGCCGAGATGAAACCTGCTCGCAAGCGAATCGCTGACGAGCCCGGTGACGAAGGGCCCGAGAGCGGTCCCGATCATGCCCGCAAAGAAAACCACCACTCCGGCAGCGAGGGCCCGCAGCCGCGGATTCACGACCGCCTGTGCGGCTGCCGCCTGGGCCGGTAAGACGGAGTACATGAATGCAATCGGTGCGATGCCTACGATCAGAGATAAATACGCGTCCGTCATGAGGTATTGCGTGACCATGAGAGGGGCGGCACCCAACGAGGCAATCGCGGGCACCCAACCGTACCAGCGCAGATCGCGCCTTCCCAGGCGGTCGGCGATGAATCCGCCCGCATAGACTCCCACCGCACCGGCGCCGCCTGCGAGCAACCCGAGGTAGAGCGACAGTTCGCCCATCGAGAGTCCGAACATCCTGCTGTAGTAAGGCGCGCTCCAGTTGAGTGCCGCGTTGAGCGGATAAACGGTGAGCGCGCCGGCGTAGGTGATGTGTCGGAACGAGGGTGAGCTCCACAGCTGACGCATTGATTCGATGAACGGCGGCGTGGATGCTTGCGGATGTGCGGCAGTTTGCGCGCCCGGCGGCTCCGGCAGCCACAGGAGAATGACGGGCACGAGAGCGAGGCCGACGATCCCGAGTATGGCGAATGCCTCGCGCCACCCAATGAATACGCTCAGCCAGCCGCTTGCGGCGATTCCGACGAGCGTGCCGAGCGGGAACACGATCTGCCAAGTGGCGAGCGCGGTGGCACGCCGGTGCAGCGGGTAGGCGTTGGAGATGATGGCCTGACTCGCCGGTACACAGCCCGCCTCACCGATGGCAACACCCATGCGCAGCAGCGCGAGACTCCAGAAGCCGACGGCTAGGCTGCACGCCGACGTGAACAGGCTCCACACCCCCAAGCAGAGCGCGATCACCAGCTTCCGCGAAGTGTGATCCGCCAGCCGGGCAATGGGGATGGCCATGAGCGTATAGACCATCGAGAAGGACAGGCCGACGATGGCACCGAGCGCGGTGTCGGACAGATGCAGGTCGTTTTTGATCGGTACCTGCAGTATCGAGATGCTCTGCCGGTCCATGTAGTTGAACAGGCCCACGAGGATGAGCAGTCCCAGGGTACGGCGGCTGCCCGTCGCGCTCGCGCGGATCGGATCTGGTATCTGCAAGAGGGCTCCCTTGACGCACATCGACAATACATATTAATCATTTTACTATATGGCGGTCACCCCAGGGGAGCCGGTATGTCCACGATCGCCCACGATCCGCCTCTGTTCCCGATGGAGCGCGCCAATCCTCTCGATCCGCCCGCGGCATACGCGCAGCTGCGTCAGGAGGCGCCGCTCGTGAGGGTCAGGCTCTGGGATGGCTCGAGCGCGTGGCTGGCAACCCGCTCGCAGGACGTGCGCGCGGTCCTGGTCGATCCACGCTTCAGCGCCGATGGATCGGTGGCGGGGTTTCCCATGATCTCCGCGGCCCGTCGCTCGCTGCTTACCGCGGGCTCCCCGCAGCTCGCGCAGCTCGACCCACCGGATCACACGCGTCTGCGCAAAGCGCTCGCCGGGGAGTTCACCTTCAAGCGGATCGAGGCCTTGCGGCCGTTCGTTGCCGGAACCGTCGCGCAACTGCTCGAGGCCATGGTGAAGCAGGGGCCGCCGCTGGATTTCGTGGAAAACTTCGCGCTCAAACTCCCCTCGATGGTCATCTCGAAGTTGTTGGGAGTTCCCTACGAGGAACACGAGTTCTTCGAGGAATGCAGTCGTCGGCGCGTGGCGTTGGATGTCGATCCGCACGTGCCGGTGCAGGCGGGGAAGGACATGGCCGCGTATTGCGACCGGCTGCTACGTCAGAAAGAGCGCGATCCGGATGCTAGTGATGATCTTCTGAGCCGTCTGGCTCGCGACCAGATACTCCCCGGGCACTTGACGCACGAGGAGGGCGTGAGCCTCGCCAATCAGCTCGTCATGGCCGGACACGAAACGACGGCCAACATGATTGCGCTCGGAACGCTGTCTCTGATTCTGTGCCCGGAGGAGCTTGCGAAACTGCAGGCGGATCCCGCGCTGACGGCGAGCGCCGTCGAGGAGATGCTCCGCTACCATACGATCGTGCACTTCAGCATCGCGCGCATTGCAAAGGAAGATGTGGAGATCGGCGGCCAGCGGATCGCCCGGGGCGAGGGGCTGTTCGTGCTCATCACGGCTGCGAATCGTGACCCGGGGTCCTTCACGGATCCGGACCGTTTCGACGTGGCTCGCAAGACGCGCAACCATTTCGCCTTCAGCTTCGGCATCCACCAGTGTCTGGGTCAGGCGCTGGCGCGTCTCGAGATGCAGGAAGTGTTCGCGGTGCTGTTCCGTCGCCTGTCGGATCTGCGACTCGCTGTCCCGTTCGACGCGTTGTCCTTCAAACATCGCAACATGGTCTATGGCGTTCATCAACTCCCCGTCGTCTGGGGCGAGCGAGGAGCCGGCTGATGCGCGTCATCGTCGATCGCACCCGTTGTATTGGGTCGGGATCCTGCGCAGCTACGGTTCCGGAGGTTTTCGATCAGGACCAGAACGATGGCACGGTCGTGCTCCTCGACCCGAGCCCTCCGTCGAAACTGCACGAGGCCGTGCGGTGCGCGGCGACTTTGTGTCCGGGGTGCGCGATCACCGTGGAGGAGGGGTGACTCGATGCAGCGGCTGCGGGGAAAGCTGGCCTTGGTTACCGGCGGTGGCAATGGCATCGGGGCGGCCGTTTGCGTGGCGCTCGCACGCGAGGGCGCGAGGGTCGCCGTAACCGACATCAATGTTCAGGCCGCCTCTCGAATCGCCGATCAAATCAACTCATTTCATCCGGGAAGTGCCTTGGCCTATCGTCACGATGCGACCTCGCCGGAGGATTGGCAGCAGGTGCTCGAGCAGGTGGTGACCGGGCTCGGTGGATTGAACGTGCTCGTGAACAACGCCGGCGGCAGCACGGCGGCTTCCATCGAGGAGGAGACTTACGAGCATTTCCGTGCAACACTGGCACGGAATCTGGATTCGACCTTCCTCGGCTGCAAGCTGGCGTTGCCTTATCTGAAGCAGCGAGCTCCCTCGTCGATCGTCAATATGTCCTCGATGCTCGGTTTGATCGGACGGGCACGGGCTGCCGGCTACTGCGCGGCGAAGGGCGGCGTTCGCCTTTTGACCAAGTCGGTAGCTCTGCACTGCGCAGCCCATCGATACGGTGTACGGTGCAACTCCGTGCATCCGACTAATATTCACACTCCAGCCATGGAGGCGCACTTCGCCTCCGCGCCCGACCCGGACGCTGCGCGGGCTAGATACAACGCCGACATTCCGATCGGGCGAATGGGCGAGCCCGAGGAAGTGGCGTCGATCGTGGTGTATCTCGCCTCGGACGAATCGAGCCTGAGCACGGGCGCGGAGTTTGTCCTGGATGGCGGACAAACGGCAGGGTGATGCAGCGAGGCTCACGAGCGCTCGGGAGTAGCTTACAGTGATGAGGGATCCGCGGTGACCGGGAAGCAATTAGTGGTGAAGTCGAGCAGAGACGACGGCATGGCTGCGATGGAGGCGGCGGGTTGCGGCCCGGTGCGTGCCCCGGAGATGAACGGCCGCCGCAACTTGAAAATGGCCGAGCGGATTGCGTTCGAGATCGTCAAATACATCATGACTGAGCAGCTGCGTCCGGGGGACAGGCTGCCGCTCGAGACGCAGATGCTGGCGCGATACAAAGTGGCGCGACCCACATTGCGCGAGGCGATTCGGCTGCTGGAATTTCAGGGGCTGATCATGCTTCGTACCGGTCCGGGACGCGGACCCGTCGTGGGGGAGGCGACGCCGGAGCACTTGGCGCAGACGCTCACCCTGTATCTGCACCTGCTCAACAGCACGTACGGTGAGCTGTACGAAGCGAACCGGGAAATGCAGCCGATTCTGGCGCGGCGGGCTGCAGTAAATCCCGACCGAAAACTCGTGCGTGAAACGCTCAGTCCCTTCATCACGTCGCCACTCCCGCCCCACCTTCCCGTGCTGGACTTCCACGTGAAGGTCGGGGAGTTGGCGCGCAACTCCGTGCTGCAGCTTTGCTGTCAATCGATTTCCCTCATCTACGCGCGCAAGCAGGTTGGGGTGATACCGGCGAAAATGACCCAAGAGATCATCGAGGAGCACAGCAAGATCGCCAAGGCCATCGTCGCGGGCAATGCCGCGGCCGCGGCGCGGCTCATGGAAGAGCACATGACGCATCTGATCACCGGTGGGTCGCAGGCATTTCAGAGCAAACACGTCGGCGAGCGGCTTCGCTGGAGCGATCCCGGGCTGTGAGCGCGCGCACATTCAGGGAGCCTGCGCGACGTATTTCGATACTAGGTAACCTGAGACGCCTTCGACACCTCCTTCGGTGCCATACCCGCTGTCCTTGATGCCGCCGAAAGGTGTTTCGGGATAATTGATGGCAAAGGTATTGAAACCCATGACCCCTGATTCGAGGGTGTCGCTCAGCTCCTGGATCGTGCGGGCGTTGCGTGTGAAGGCGTAAGCCGCAAGCCCATACGGCAACCGGTTTGCTTCGGCGAGGGCTTGCGCAAGGGTTGCAAACGAATTGATCGCGACCACCGGACCGAATGGCTCATGAGTCATGAGCTCGCTGTCGCAAGGTACGCCGGAAAGCACGGTAGGCTCGAAAAAGAACCCATCTGTCCCGCGCCGTCGACCTCCTGTGTGGAGCTTGCTTCCGCGCGCGCATGCATCGGCGACCGTACGCTCCATCGCGGTGAGACGACGGCCATTGGCGAGCGGGCCCATCTGCGTCGTAGGGAGTAACCCGTCACCGAGAGACAGGCCGGCCGCGCGTCGCGAGAACTCTGCAACGAAGCGCTCGTGGACGGCTTCGTGCACCAGAAAGCGCGTTGGGGATGCGCAGGTCTGCCCCGCGTTGCGATATTTGGCTGCCACCGCCATGTCGGCCACGCGGTCGATGTCGGCGTCGTCGAAGATGAGCACCGGAGCGTGCCCGCCTAGCTCCAGCGTGATGCGTTTCAGCTTCTCGCCTGACATTTTGGCGAGCGTTCGTCCGACTTCCACCGAACCGGTGAATGAGACTTTGCGTATGACAGGCGAAGTGATGAGATGCCGGGAAACTTCCGAGGGGACGCCAAACACGACATTCAACACGCCCGCGGGCAACTTGGCATCCGCCAGCGTGCGCGCAATTTCGAGCGCGGTGGCGGGAGTCTCTTCGGCCGGCTTCATGATGCAGGAGCAGCCTGCGGCGAGCGCCTCGGCTACTTTGCGACCGAACAACAGGGCCGGTCCGTTCCAAGGCGAGAATCCCGCAACCGGTCCGATGGGTTCTTTGGTCACCATCTGGAGCACGCCGCCGGCGCGCGTCGGAATGATTCTTCCGTAGGCTCGCCGGCCTTCGCCGGCGGCCCAGTCGAACACATCGGCGGTTGCGGCGACTTCGCCCCGGGCTTCGGCCAACGGCTTGCCCTGCTCCAGGGTGAGTATGCGAGCGATTGTGTCCAGGCGTTCTCGCATCACAGACGCGGCGCGGTGAAGCGTGTCGGCGCGCTCAGCGGCCGGGGTCCGACGCCAACGCGTGAAGGCCCGCTCGGCAGCTTCCAGCGCAGCATCCAGATCGGCAGGCGTGGCGCGCGGCAGGCAGGCGATCACCTGCCCCGAGGCGGGGTTGAGCACGGGGAAAGTCTCGCGGCCGTCCGCTGCGATCCAATCACCATTTATATAGAGCTGAAGGGCGGGGTAAGTCACTGGGTTTGCCGCCATGATGAAGAGAGTTGCTGCTGCACCAACACCGATTCCTCGCGATAGATGCGCTGCATAGTCGTCCAGGCAGCTTCGCGATCGGTGATGAAGTCGAGGTGGCGCACGCCCAGGGGATCGATCAGATCGAGCGCGTGCAGGACTCGAGGTGTGGGCTCCTCGAGGCTCGTCAGGGTCGGCGAGATTTCGAACCGAAAGTCCGTTCGGCGTTGCACTTCAGCCGGGGTGGTGTCGCTGGCAGCCGCCTCCAGAGTCCAGACGGAATCCGCTGCGGACCAGCGCATCACTGCGAGCTCCGTAAACAGAAGCGCCGGCTGCGAACGCGACCTCACGCTGCTCGAGATGAAGCCTACGCGTTCGACGAGCTGTCGGGCGTTATGCAAGGGTATGACGAAGTGAACACTCCTCGCGTCCGCCAATCCGCGTGTGCCGCCGAACGCGACCTTGGGACTGCGGTAATCACCGATCGTGGAGAGATTCGCGTTGCCGGCGCCGTCGACCTGCGCAGGTGTCGCCAGCAGCGCATGCGGCTCCGAAGTGGTCTCGAACACATCGGGCAGTGTGATGTATGCGCGGGGCCGCTGATTGAACAGCCAGTGACGGGCGTGCAATGACAGGATGCCCCTGACATCGTAGCCGCCACCCCTGCCGCAGAGAGCGAGCTGACAACCGAGCAGTTCCTGGGACACACGTACACCGGCGATAGCTGATGGAGCTGCCACGAAGACTGTCCCGCGTGGCATATCCGCGACGTAGCGCGCAACCGTCCAGGCGAGCCTGTCAGCTTTTTGCATGGTTCTGCAGCGCCTCGGTGTCGAGGAATTCGGCGGGGTCGCGCCCGGCAGCAGATGCCGCGACGTATCCCTGGATGCGGTCGAAGTCCAAAAGGTGAGCGGGGATCAAACTCCCTGGTCGCGCCCCATCGGGAGCCAACACCACTGAGTCCACGTAGCTCGCAAGGAGATGTACGTCGCGCTGACGACGCTCCAACTCCTCATCGTCGATCAGGCGCTCTGTGGACAGCACGACAGTGCGCGCCGCCCTGGCGAGGAGAGTGTCGAGGTAAGGGTCGCCGCGCGCGATGGCCCACCCGTCCGGGTGAGCAGCCTCTGCATGCAACACGGCGAGATCGATGGCGGGCGCTTGGACGGCACATACTTCGGCTTGCGTGAAATGCGAGCGCACGAGCTTCATGCGCGGGTTCACCCGCAACAGTTCCGATTCAGGATCGAGCACCGTGAGCGCACACGGAACACCCTCTGCGGCCGCGCGCCACGCGGCAAGTTGCGTCCATTCCGACCATTCTTCGAACTCGATCGCCGCTGCTTCGCGCGCTGCGCGAAACCGGGGAGCGAGGCCGAGGTGATCGAGCCCAACATGACAGGCGCATACACGCCGCACTTTGCCCGCCGCTACGAGCATCTCGATATCGAGTCCGCCGGCATACGTCTCAATGATGAGATTCTTCACGCCAGAGTGCGCGATCGCCCGCACCAGCGACATCGGCTTGCGGTCCAGGCCAAACCCCCCGATCCCGATGGTCATGCCATCGCGCAGCAGGGGGAGTAGTACATTCTCGTCAGCGATCGCAGGCCCGCGGGAGGCTCGTGTTGCCTCGGTGTTGGACATGGTGTGGGTCTTCGATACTCAGCCAGCGGTGTCGCGCTGCCGGAGCTCTTCGATCAGCGCCCGTTTCTGTACTTTGAGAGAAGGTGTCCGGGGAAACGTCTCGAACATCGCGGCCCGCTCCGGCCAGAGGTAGCGCGCGACACCCCGAATTTGCAGGAAGTGCGTAACGGCCTCGAGCGTAACGGGGCGATCACCTTTGGGAATGATGCAGGCGCAGGCCCGCTCTCCCAGGCGCTCGTCGGGTGTGCCCACGATGGCGATGTGAGCGATATCCGGATGGGTCATCAATATAGCCTCCACTTCCGCCGGAAAGATCGTCACCCCACCGCGTCGGATGATGTCCTTGGCGCGGCTCGCGAAGGTGAGATAACCGTCCTCATCGAGCGAGCCAAAATCCCCCGTGCGAAAGAATCCGTCCGGCGTGAGTGCCTCACGGGTCAGCTCGGGCGCGCCGAAATAACCGAGAAAACGGCTTGGTCCGCGCACGTGGAGCGCGCCGACTTCGTTCGCCTGGGCCGGCTCGCCCTGTTCAGTGAGCACCACGAGCTCCGTTCCCGGAAACGGGCGCCCGTCACTGGCCAGGATCCGCTGCAGCCGGTCCTCGAGCGCACAGGTGGAGTTGCCCAGACACTCCGACATTCCGTACGAGGGCAGGGGCCTCGGGCAGAGTCGGGCACGCGCCTCGAGGCGGCGTTCGGCGGTCAGCCCACCGAGCGCGCCACGGTAGAAACTCGACACATCGGCGTGATCCAGCGTCGCAGAGCTCAGGACGTCATGCGTGTGTGTCGGCATGAAATGCGCGTAACTGACCCGATATTTTTCGATGGCCCGAATGGCACGGTCGGGATCCCAACCGCGCAGGAGCACTGAGGTCGTTCCGTTGAGTAGACCGGCCATCAAACCAAACACGGCGCTGCCGACGAAGCCGAACTGTGATACGACGAGGCAGGTATCTCTCGCTGTTACACCATGTAGTCGCGAGCGCTGTTCGATGGCGTAGCGCACGGTGTTTGCGGAATGCATGACGCCCTTGGGTTGTCCCGTCGTGCCGGATGAGTAAACCAGCAATGCCAGAGCTTCGGGGATGACGGGAGTGCGCGGTTGGGGTGTTGCGAGGCTGTGCAGCGTGGACCATGAGAGCGTGCGGATCCCATCCGCGAAGGACTCAGGAACGATGATGGCCTCGACGGACTTCGCTTCCCGGGCACCGTGGATCAGTTGCTCCAGCTCCTTCGGCTCACCCAGGCCAATGACTGCCTTGGCACCGGCGCTCCCGATGATGCTGGCGACTTGTGCCCGCGAGAACATCGGCGGAATCGGCGTGATGACGGCGCCGACATACGCACAGGCGAGCAGCGCCTGCACGGACTCGATCGAGTTTCGCGCATGGATGACAACCACATCACCGGCCCGCAGACCGCGTTGCGCCAGAGCTGATCCGATGCGAGCGCTGCTCGAGATCAGCTCGGCGTAACCGATCGTCCGGTCATCGCAGATGAGCGCGACCCGGCCGGGGTCACGGTGAGCCACCGCTGAGATCGAGCTCCACAGGTCGCCCGGGCGCCAGAAGCCGGTCTGATAGTACGCCGCACTTCGTCGCGCCTGCTGCTCGCTTGCAGCGGAGCTCTCCGTATCGAGCATCATCATCGCGCCTCTGTGCCGCGCAAAGCCACGAGGTACGTCTGGGTGCAGGTCATCACGACCTCCGCCGCCTGGTTCCTGCCTGTAAAGCTGAATGTGACGACTCCGCGTCCCGATTTCGAGATGCGCTTCTCGGTCACCGTGACCTCGATGCGCAGCGTGTCTGCGCAGAAGAGCGGTCTTGGCAGCCGCAGCGAGTCGGTGCCCAGAAAGCCGAGTCCCGTTCCGGAGAGCAGGCCGAGATGGGTGAACAGGCCCCCCGCGATCAGGAATGTCAGGCCGCCAGGGGCTGCGAGACGCGGGAACACCCATTGTTTTTCGTAGAACTCCCGGTCATTGAACTGCGGCTCGAGATTCCTGCTCAAGTTGAGGAACTGCACGATGTCAGTTTCGGTGACCGTGCGTCCGACGCTCTGGTAACCGACGCCGATCTCGAGCTCCTCGAAGAACTTGCCATGCATGCTGTCGCCGCTCCCGCTAGTCACCCTGCTAAATTACATTATAATCTATTACATGCGTAGCTGCTCGAGTGACGGGAAGGCGAGAACCCTGCAGATGGAGTGGACTCCGTGAGGCGCATGGAGCGTTTCGATTACATCGTCATCGGGGCGGGCTCCGCCGGCTGCGTGCTTGCGCACCGCCTGAGCGATGGCGGCCAACATCGGGTTCTGCTTCTCGAGGCGGGTGATCGCGCGCGCAATCCCTGGTTGCACATCCCGCTCGGGTTCGGGCGGCTCTACGGTAATCCGCGCTACAACTGGTTGTTCGAGACTGAGCCGGAAAACGCCCTGGGCGGTCGCCGCGCGGTGATCACGCGCGGCAGGGTGCTCGGCGGCTCTAGCGCCGTGAATGGCCTCGTGTATATCCGGGGGCAGAGGGAGGACTTCGATAACTGGTCTGCCCGCGGAAACGCGGGTTGGAGTTATCGCGAGGTGCTGCCGTACTTCCGCAGGTCCGAACATCAGGCGCGCGGACCCGACGAATTCCATGGTGCCGGAGGGCCGCTGTCGGTTTCGGATGCGGCGGACTCGAGTGAGCTGTGCGATGCCTTCATCGAGGCCTGTTCTCAGGCCGGCATTGCGCCGAACTTCGACTTCAACGGTGCGCGTCAGGAGGGCGCCGGGTATCTGCAGGTCACCGCGGCCAACGGGCTGCGCTGCTCGACTGCAACGGCCTATTTGCGGCCCGCTGGTGGACGCGTGAACCTGGATGTGCGCACGGGCGCGCTGGCCGCGCGTGTAGTGCTGGAGGGGCGGCAGGCTGTTGGTGTCGACTATGTGATGCGAGGGGAGCGTCACCACGCGCGTGCCGATCGCGAAGTGATCCTGGCAGCAGGCGCCATCGGGTCGCCGCAAATCCTGCAGCTCTCAGGGATCGGCCCGCCTGAGGTATTGGAGAAGACGGGAGTGCCGGTGCTTGCGGCTCTCCCGGGCGTCGGACGGAACCTTCAGGATCACTATTCCGTGTCCCGCGCCTATCGCTGCAGGAAACGCGTAACTCTCAACGATGCCTTTCACAGCGTTGCTGGCCGCGTGGGCATGGGGCTTCGCTATGTCTTGTTGCGCAGGGGTTGGCTCGCGCAAGCGGCGGGCCAAGCGGCCTGTTTCTTCCGCACCGAAGAATCGCTCATGAGGCCGGATATGCAGGTCCATCTCAAGTTGTTCAGCACGGCGCCGGGTACTGCGCGCATCGAGCGGCACTCTGGATTTTCCACGGCCCTGTATCACCTTCGGCCCGACAGCAGGGGTTCAGTGGAAATTCGCAGTGCGGACCCGGCGCAGGCCCCGCGAATCTGGCTCAACTATTTCGCCACGCCGGCCGATCGCACAACCATTGCTCGTGGCGTGCGGCGCCTGGAGGAAGTCATGCGTGGACCGGCTCTCAAAGATTACATCGAGCCCGACAGACTGGATCTCTCCTGCTCGAGTGATGCGGAGGCATTTGAATATGCGCGCACTCACGGCGCAACGGCTGGGCACTTCTCGTGCTCTTGTCGAATGGGCAGTGACTCCGCCTCGGTCGTCGACGCGCGCCTGCGTGTACACGATGTTGCGGGGCTGCGTGTGGCGGACGCATCGATCATGCCGAACGTCGTCTCAGGCAATACCAACGCCGCGACCATCATGATTGCCGAGAAAGCCTCTGATCTGGTCCTGGAGGATGCTTGAAGAGTGCGCAAGACGCGTGCAGCGGCTGATGCAAGGAAAGCAGCAGGTTCCGGGCGAGCCGCGTCTCGGCTACACGCCCGCGTACGGTGCTCCCCGCCTCAGCGCCGTCACGATCGAAGTGCTGCCGTCATCGTCAGACAGGTTCGTTCCACGCTCTGGGAGCTGCGTATGTCTGCCGCAGCTGGCGCCGGTTGGCCCTGCTGCATTGACCGCCGACCAGGCGGTCGATAGTATCTAACATATAAATGTATTATATCTGTTCGGTCCGCGATGGGCGGCCGATCCCCAGACGGCTAACCATGTATCGAAGGGGGTACCATGAGTCCAGGTCCGTTCCGAACCGCGCGATTCCGCTGCGGCAAGTCGCTCGCCCGGTCCATTCTGCTATGTTCCGCTTTGGTGGAATTCGGCGCGAACTCCGCGGCGATCCACGCGGCCGAAACCGCGGCCGCGCCGGCGACTCCTGTGCCCGCGCCCCCGGTAGCACAGCCTTCAGCAACCGCAGACTCTGCGCCAGCCGGTGAAGGCCTCGAAGAGATCGTCGTCAACGCACGCAAGCGCGCCGAGAATGCGCAGAACATTCCTGTCGTCGTCGCGGCTCTGTCGGCAGAACAATTGACCCGTTACAACATCACGAGCATCGATCAGGTTGCGTCCGCCACCCCGCAATTCATCGTGGTGCACGGCAGCTCCGGCAGCGGGACCAATCTGAGCCTGCGAGGTATCGGGTCCAACTTCACCAGCATCGGAATCGAGCAGTCCGTCGCCGTGATCATGGACGGCGTGTACTACGGACAGGGACGGATCCTCAATGAAGGCCTTTTCGATATGAGGCAAGTGGAGGTATTGAAAGGCCCGCAGGCTCTCTATTTCGGCAAGAATTCGACCGCCGGGGTGCTGTCGATCACCAGCAACGATCCGGGCGACCACTTTGAAGCGATCGCCCGCGGCGGCTATGAGTTCACGGCCAAGGAGTCGACGGTCGAGGGCACGCTCTCCGGCCCGATCACTGAGCGGCTCGGGGCGCGGCTTGCCGTCCGTTATTCGAACCAATCCGATGGTCTGCTCAGGAACCAGGACGGCGCATCGACCATCACCGTGCAGGATATCGGCGCCGGTAACGCGCTCACGACGTACCCGGTTCCCGCTTCCGCTCAGTGGGGTCCGGGCAATGATTCCTTGAATGCTCGTTTCACGGCGAAATACTCCCCGACTACCGACCTCGATATGACGCTCAAGGCGTCATTGGGACGCACCCGAGGCACGGGTCCGTCCTGGGACAACGAGTTGTTCCATTGCCCCAGCGGAACCTCGCAGCTCAACCCCAGAAATGAGTGCCGTGGAGACTGGAAGACCTACTGGGATGATTTGCCCGCCGCGATGGTGTCCGGCAACCCGTATCTGAACGAGCACGGCGGCCAGCTTTACGACGACTACGATTCGCACACGGTGACGGGCACCGTCAGCTACTCGACTGCGCCGATCGACTACAGCCTGGTAAGTGGCTATGAGTACTTCGGCGACCAGTTCATGCTGAAATCCGATGCGACCTCGAACATGAACCGCGGGACGTTCGCGGCGACTGACACAGCTTATTCGGCGTTCTCCTCGGAGCTGCGGGCCCAGTCTCGACTCGGTGGGCCGGTCAATTTCATGGCCGGCCTGTATTACCAGAAATCGAGCCTCGACTTCCTGCAGGACATCGTCTTTCCGGGCAGCGCGACAACCGGCCACAACGTCGATAGCAGCGTGGCGGACCCGGCGCTGCGAATGCTCTCGCTACGCAAAGTCGGATCGACGGATGGCAAGACATGGGCAGGCTTCGGCCAAGTGGCCTGGGATATCAGTCAACATCTGCAGGCGACCGCAGGTGGACGCTACACGAGTGAAACGAAGGATTCCGTGTTCAATCTGCCGTACGTGCAGACCGGCCTGCGCACGGTCTTCGTCAACGGAGTGCGGGTAAGCGGCACCTACACGCAGTTCGATCCGACCAACCCTGCCGCCACCGGCTTCACCAACGGCCAGAGCTGGAGCAATTTCTCGCCGGAGGCCACGCTGACGTGGCGTCCCAACGACGATATAACCGCCTACGCTGCCTACAAGGCGGGCTACAAGTCCGGCGGCTTTTCGATCAGTGCGTTGAACACCTTCAGCACCACGGTCGGAAATCTGGCGTTCAGCCCGGAGAAGGCCAAAGGCGGGGAGGTGGGTGTCAAGAGCACTCTGCTCGATCGCACGCTGCGCCTCAATGCGGCGGTATACGACTACCGTTACACCGATCTGCAGGTTGACTTCTTCAACTCCACGATTCCGGCGTTCGTCACATTCAATGCCGGTACTGCCGAGACGCGGGGCATCGAATTCGATATGGAGTGGGCGCCGCCGATTCGCAACTTGTTGCTGCACGCGACGCTTGCGTATGACGACGCGCACTATGTCGACTTTCCCGGAGCGCCCTGTTACGCAGGTCAGACACCAGCCATGGGCTGCTTGGCAGCCACGCCCGCCATCAACTACCCGCACCAGAACCTCGCGGGAGTTACCACCCAATTGGCGCCGAAGTGGACCGCCTCGTTGGCGCCGGACTACCGAATCCGGCTCAATGAGCGCCTCGAGCTTGGGATCGCGGCAAGCATCCGCTACAGCGGAAGTTATCTGATGAGCCCGTTCGGCAACCCAGTTGATCGCCAGAGCGCCTACTTCATGGAGGATCTTTCGCTCACTCTCGGCGCAGCCGAAGGCCGCTGGGAGATCGCTCTGATCGGGAAAAATCTTTCCAATGAATATGTGTTGCAAGCAGCGCAGGATGCCCCCAGCACCGGCGCCGGCACCGGGACTGCGGCGGGGGTCCTCGCGGACCAATACGGATTCCCGGGCTCCCCGCGCACTTACGCGCTGCGCTTCACACTGCGCCTGTAAGGGACGACCCCCACCGCGGCGCAAGCAACGCCGCGGTGGGAACATCGTTGAGTTGTCACCTTGTCATCGCGGCGTGCAACTCTGTCAGTTTCGCCGCGCACTGCTGGTTTCCTGACTCCCTGATTCCTACGAGTGCGTCTGCTGCCACCCGAGGCGTGCGACTTCGGGGAGCAAAGCCACCATCTTCTGAGCGTGCGCGGAAGCGGCCGTGCCGCGGATCAGCCGACCTTTGATGCCGTGGAAGATGGCCGCCAGACGGAAGAAGTTGAAGGCCATGTAGAAGTTGAGATGATCGATGCCGGAACGTCCTGTCCGCCGACAGTAGGCGGCCACGTACTCCGCCTCGCTGGGAACGTTGAGTGCGGCGAGATCCAAGCCTGCAAGCCCAGCAATCAGCATGGGCGGCATGCGGTACATCATCAGGTGATAACAGAAGTCGCTGAGCGGATGTCCAAGTGTCGACAACTCCCAGTCGAGCACCGCGAGGATGCGCGGCTCCGTCGGATGAAAGATCAAATTGTCGATGCGGAAATCACCATGCACGAGCGTGGTTTCATCGCCGCTTGGAATGTGCGCAGGGAGCCATTCGATCAGGCGGCCCATGTGCTCATCGCGGCCAGCTTGCTCATCCTCCTGGTACTGACGCGACCAGCGCGAGATCTGGCGCGCGAAGTAGTTACCGGGTTTGCCATAGTCGCCGAGGCCCACGGCTCGATAGTCGATCGTGTGTAGCCGCGCGATGGTTTCGTTCATGGCATCGAAGTAGCGGGGGCGTTCCTCTTTGCTGATCTGTGCGAGTGTGACATCCCACAGGATGCGGCCCTCGACGCAGTCCATGACAAAGAACCAGCTGCCGATCACCGCATGATCCGTGCAGAGCGCATGGACATGAGCCACGGGGAAATCGCATTGCTCCAGCGCCTGCAGCACTTGTGCTTCGCGCTCGATTGCGTGCGCGCCTTTGAGGAGCTGGCCGGGTGGCTTGCGCCGTAACACGTACGTCTTGTGCGGCGTCACGAGTTTGTACGTGGGATTGGATTGACCGCCTTTGAATTGCTCGACGCGGAGTGGACCGCGGTAGCCCGCGACATTCCCTGCGAGCCAGCGTTCGAGCCGAGCTTCATCGAACCGATGTGCCTCGCGGACTGCGGTGGTGCCGCTGAAGTCTTGTGCGGCCGTCATTTGCCGAGCCTTTGCAGCACGTCCTTGCGAATCTTGCGGGCCAGCGACCATTTGTGAACTTCGGTAGGACCGTCATAAATGCGAAAGGCCCGAACCTCACGAAACACGTGCTCCACTATGGTGTCGCCGCTCACGCCCGTGCCGCCCATGACTTGCACGCAGCGGTCGGCAATACGGAAGAGCGCTTCGGAGACGGAAGCCTTGGTCATCGATGATTCCAGCGTCCCCTGACCGGATTCGCTGCTGTCGAGCACGCCTGCGCACCAGTCGACCATGAGCTCGGCCTGCTTCAGATCGATCATGTTGTCGGCCAGCATGAAGCCGACACCTTCGTGTTCGATGAGCGGTTTGCCGAATGCTTCGCGCTTCACTGCGTATTCGCTCGCAATTTCCTGCGCGCGAGTACAGGCGCCCAGCCAGCGCATGCAGTGGGTCAATCGGGCAGGAGCGAGACGCACCTGCGCATATTTGAAGCCCTCACCGCTCGCGCCCAGGATCTGACTGCGATGTACACGAAGGTTCGTGATCGAGACGACCGCGTGTCCGCCGGGCATGGAGCTGTCGATCGTATCGAGCACGCGTTCGACGCGAATGGCGGGATCAGGCAAGTCGATGAGAAACATCGTAGCGCCTTCCGGCGACTTCGCCATCACGATGCCGACGCCCGCGCCGACCGCACCCGTGATGAACGCTTTGCGACCGTTCACGACCCAGTAGTCGCCATCCGCTGCTGCGGTCGTCTTCATCATGGAGGGATCCGAGCCAGCGCCCTGATCTGCGGCGGGTTCCGTCATGAAGAACGCTGAGCGCTTGTGACCCGCGATGATCGGCTTCAGGAAGCGCGCCTGCTGCTCGGGGGTCGCCACCTTCCCGAGCAGGTACATATTGCCCTCATCGGGTGCCGCCACATTCAGCGCGGGCGGTCCAAGGATGGAGAGGGCTGCTGCACGCAGCACCGATGCCGTCTCACGATGCGTGAGGTGATGGCCGTCGGCTTGGATGTGTGGAGTGAGCAGTCCTGCCGCGCGAGCTAGATTGCGAAGTTCGGCAACGAGCTCATCACTCGGGCCGTGCGTACCGCATCTGGGGTCTTTCTCGTACGGAATGATCTGCTCGCGGACGAAGCGTTCCACGCGCGCAGCGAGCTCACGGCCTTTGGACAAGCTGGGATCGGCTGGTTCGATGGTCTTCATGCACGTTCAACGCTCAAAGTGTGACCGCTCCGCGTGCCCGCGGCAGCGAGCGGTCGGTTGTCAACATGATGCGCGCGGCTCGCGCCGCAGCTGAGCATTATATTTACACCCGACCAGACGGTCTATAAAATCAAAACAGCTTCTGCTGTCTACGACCCAGCGCAACTCTAACAGTACGGGTGCACGACATTCCGTCGTGGAGGGGGTCCTCTTTGAGCGACGTTTATATTTTTGATCACGTGCGCACGCCACGTGGTCGCGGCCGAGCCGAGAGTTCACTGCATCCCGTAACGCCGATTCAACTGGCCGCGGCTTGGCCGATCATTACCCCCGTGCTCGAGAAGCAACCGGATGTCGCCGAAGTGAAGAGGCGCTTGTTGCACGTCCAAGCGTTGGAAGCGGCGCGCTGTCTCGAGGAGGGCAGCGCTTCGTGGACGAGTGTGCCGAATTGGCGCGCCGTCATGGCTCGCGTTTCGAGCCGTCGGCTGGGTTGAGAGCGCGAGCAACGGCCGGCGAAAGCTTCTGTCAGATCGCCAAGCTCACGAGCGCGGCCTGAGCCGATTCGGTTCCTAAATGGTCGACCGGCTGGTCGACGATGAGGTGACCATAGACGTATGATGGATCCGAGCAATCCCAGAGGGTCGAGTCGATGCAATTCAGCGGCAAAGTAGCAATCGTCACCGGCGGTGCTGGCTCGATCGGTCGTGCTACCGCTGCGCTGCTCGCCAGTCGCGGTGCTCGAGTGCTCATCGCTGACGTCGTCGACAGCGGGCCGCAGATTGCCGACTCGCTGAGCGCGCACGGCGAGGTCGTGTTCCGTCGCGCCGACGTCAGCCGCGAGGACGACGTGGCCGCGCTCGTCCGCGATGCGGTTGGCCGCTGGCAACGACTCGACGTGATGGTGGCGAATGCCGGAATCGGTGGGCGCGGTGCGGCAGACGAGCTCGCATTACAGGACTGGCAACGTGTGCTCGACGTCAATCTCACGAGCGCATTTCTCTGCATCAAGCATTCAGTGCCGGCCATTCGCGCGAGCGGCGGTGGTGCCATCGTGACGACGGGATCGGTCATGGGCTTGGTCGCCCCGTTGAATGCAGTGTCGTACGCGGCCACCAAAGGTGCGATCGTGAATCTCACACGCGCGTCGGCAATCGATCACGCTCGCGACAAGATTCGTGTGAATGCCGTCTGTCCCGGCCATCTGGAGAGCCCGACGAGTATCGGCGGCCCGGCCGCACGAGCTGTCGATCCACGCAATCTCATCGCGCGGTACCCCCTCGGCCGCCTCGGTCGTCCCGAGGACGTCGCGCACGCAATTGCATTTCTCGCATCCGATGAGGCCGCATTCATCACCGGGAGCACGCTGGTCGTGGACGGCGGCTACTCCGCGCAGTGATCCGCCGTTGACAGCGCCGCTGAACGGGTGGTACGTTTATTTTGTATTGACCGACCGGGCGGTCTACCATTTAACGACCCCGCTGGAGAGAAATCATGGCCGTAGAAAAAGATGTGATCCAGTACGAGGTCGCCAGCAATGGTATCTGCACCGTCTGGCTGAACCGACCGCACAAGCGCAATTGCGTGAGCCCGCAACTGCTGCGCGAGCTCGAGGCGGCGGTCGATCGCGCTGCTGCGGACGACAAAGTGAAGGTCGTCGTGTTCCGAGGTCGCGGCCACACGTTCTGCTCGGGTGCAGACCTCGATCAGCTCGTGACCCCGGTCCTCGGCGAGTCGAGCGATTCGTTGCAGCTCGCGGTCGATTCGGCGCGCTGTTACGACAAGATGTTCAACATGAAGAAGCCGACGGTTGCGGTCGTCGAGGGTTACGCAGTCGCAGGCGGCTTCGAGCTCGCGATTTCGACCGACTTCCTCCTCTGCGCCGATGATTGCAAGATCGGCGACTTCCACATCCGCCGCGCGCTCTTCGGCGGCGCCGGGCCCATCTATCGCTTGCCGCGCTACATCGGCCTGCGCAAGTCGAAAGAGCTCATGCTCACCGGCAAGCTGTTGTCGGGCAAACAGGCGGCGGAGTGGGATCTCGCCAATGCCTCCGCGCCGTCTGCAGAGCTGGAGCAATTGATCCAGGACTTCTGCGCGCCGATGCTGGAGTTGAGCTCCTTCTGCATGTGGATGACGAAGAAGGCGGTGAACCGCGGCCTCGATGCCGACACGGAGAGTCTGATCGCCCTCGAAACGATGACCTGCAACGTCGTGCACCACTCGGCCGACGCGCACGAAGGCGTGAAGGCGTTTCTCGAGAAGCGCAAACCGAATTGGGTCGGTCGCTGACGTCGCGCGCGCGGGATCCCGTTCCCGCGCATCATCCACTGTCAGGCGACGCAGTTGCAGTCGCCTGTTTTCGTCGCGGAGTGTGAGAAGTGCTCGAGTCCAACAAGTCACGCGCCATCGACAAGCACTTGTTCACGTGGCCGGACCGCAATCCGGCCTTGCTCGGCTCGCGTTGCAGTGCCTGTGATGCTCACGCATTTCCACCGGCGCCGAGCTGTACGCGCTGTGGTGCGAGCGAGGTTGCGGTCGTCGAGCTGCCGCGTCGCGGGACGCTTTGGGCTTGGACGATCCAACGATTCATGCCGAAAGAGCCGTATCACAGCTCGGAGACGCAGGAGACATTCCGTCCGTACGGCGTCGGCTACGTCGAGTTGCCAGGCGCGCTGCGTGTTGAGTCCCGTCTGACCGAGAACGATCCGGGCAAGCTTCGCATCGGGCAGGAAGTGGAGCTCATCGTGTACGTCCATCGCACCGAGGCCGACGGCACTCGAGTCATGAACTACGCATTCCAGCCCGTCGCTGCGGAGGCTCGCAAATGAGAGTTGCCATCGTCGGCATCGGCATGCATCCGTTCGGACGGACTCCGGAGCGGACGGGTCTGCAACAAGGCGCGTACGCGGCTCGGCAAGCGTTGGCGAGCGCAGGTGTGCAGTGGCAGGACATGCAGTTTGGCTACGGCGGCAGCTACTCCTCGGGCAATGCCGACGCGCTCGGCAACGAGCTCGGGCTGACGGGTGTGCCGTTCACGAACATTCTGAATGCCTGCGCGACCGGTGGCAGCTCGCTGCTGTCGGCTTGCAAGGAAATTCAGTCGGGCGCGGCCGAAATCGGTCTGGTAGCGGGTTTCGACAAGCACGACCGCGGCGCCTTCAACGCGCATCCTTCCGAATACGGGCTGGGCGATTGGTACGGTGAAGTCGGGTTCATGCTGACGACGCAGTTCTTCGCCGCGAAGATCCAGAAATACATGCACGACCATGGCATCACCGCCGACGCGCTGGCTCGCGTCGCCGCGAAGGCCTATCGCAACGGTGCGTTGAACCCCAATGCGTGGCGTCGCTCCCCGATCTCGCTCGAGGAAATCAAGAATTCACAGATGGTGAACGACCCGCTCACCAAGTACATGTTCTGCTCGCCGTCGGAAGGTGGCGTGGCGCTGGTCGTCTGCCGGGAAGACATCGCGCATCGCTATTCGGACAAGCCCGTGTTCGTGGCTGCCGCGGCGATGCGTACGCGGCTGTCCGGAGCATTCGAGGTGTACGGTACTTCGGTGGCGCTGGACAACGTGCCGAACGCATCGGAACAGGCTTCGAAAGCGGCGTATGAGATGGCTGGCATGGGGCCAAAGGATATCCGCATCGCCGCTCTGCAGGACACCGAGGCCGGCGCCGAGATCATGCACATGGCCGAGAACGGCTTCTGCGCGCATGGCGAGCAGGAAGAGATGCTTCGCAACGGCGACACCGCAATCACCGGGCGCCTGCCCGTGAACACTGACGGAGGCTGCCTCGCCAACGGCGAGCCGATCGGAGCATCCGGCTTGCGGCAGATCCATGAAATGGTCTTGCAGTTGCGTGGGGAGGCGGGGGCGCGCCAGGTGCCAGGCAATCCGCGTACGGGCTACACACACGTCTACGGCGCGCCCGGAATCAGCGCGGTCACCATCCTGCAGCGCTGACGCGATTCATCGCCATGACCATCGCGCCGGGCGCTTCACAGAGCAATGAGCTGGCGATGCTCGAGGCGCCGCTCGAGCGTTACCTGCGCGAGCGCTATTCGTTCGAAGCGCGGCGCGCACTGCTGAGCAGTGACACGGGTCTGCACCGCGCTCACTGGGACTTCCTCGCGGACTCCGGGTTTCTCGCGCTGCCGTTGCCCGAAGAGGATGGCGGTCTCAATGGCTCACTGGCCGATGTCATGTCGGTCATGCGGCACCTCGGACGAGCACTGGTGCTCGAGCCTTACCTTCATTGCACCGTGCTGGCGAGCCGGCTGCTCGCCCACTCGATCGGCGCAAACGAGCGCTCTACGCTCATCGGCGCAGTCATCACGGGTCAGAAGCTCATCGGCCTTGCGCATCTGGAGCGAGGCGACCGCGGACGCGGTGATGCACGACGAACGACCTTCACCAGGGAGGCGGGGCGCATTCGGCTCGAGGGTGCGAAGATACTCGTGCCCCTCGCTCAGTCGCTCGATTTCATGCTCGTCACGGCCCGCGACGCCGACGGCAAGCTGGCCGTGATTCTCGTGCCTGCATCGTCAAACGGAGTGTCGATACGTTCCTACCGCGCGGCGGACGGACACGTCATGGCCGATGTCGAGTTCGCTGACGTCGTCCTTGCCGGCGAAGCGGTGCTTCGCTTCCAAGATATCGATGCAGCTCTCGACGAAGTGCTGACGTACATGGATGCCGCAGTCTGTGCGGAGCTCGTCGGCTGCATGCAGTCGCTCCTCGATATGACGGCCGACCATCTCAGGACGCGCAAGCAGTTCGGCCAGCCGATCGGATCGTTTCAGGTCCTGAAGCATCGACTGGTCGATTGTCATGCCGGCGTCGAGCAGGCCGTGAGCATGCTCGAGCTGGCCGCGACGACTGCGAATCCTTGTTGGCGGGCAAATGTCGCGGCGGCACGCGCCTTCATCTCTGAACAAGCTCGCCATGTCGGCCATGAAGCCATCCAAATGCACGGTGGCATGGGTCTCACGGATGAGCTGGCGGTCAGTCATTTTCACAAACGCATCGTCGTGGCCAGTCTCATGTTCGGCGCTCAGGCCGAGCACATCGATCGCTACTTGGAGCTCCGCGAGCGCGTCAGCGATCAGCTGTTCGATACGACGCTGCCACTGCCCGAGCTGCTGTCGCCGGCGGAAACCGAGTTCCAGCACGAGGTGCGCTCATTTTTGGATCGCAAGCTCAGTGTGGAGATTCGCACGTCCGTGCGCCGCCAGACGAGCACCTATCCCGAGAAGCACATCTTCGAGTCGTGGCGCCAAGCGCTGTACGAGCAGGGTTGGCTCGCGCCGCATTGGCCGCGCGAACACGGCGGCACGGGTTGGACGGCGATGCAGCGGTTCATCTTCGAATACGAGGGCGCAGTGGCGGGCGCGCCGGAACAGATCCCGATGGGCTATCGCTACGTCGGGCCGGTCATCGCCCATTTTGGTTCCGACTGGCAGAAGAGCTACTTTCTCCCGAAGCTGCTGACGGGCGAGCACTTCTGGGCGCAGGGATTCTCCGAGCCGGCGGCGGGTTCGGATCTCGCCGGAATCAAGACCGTGGCGGTTCTCGATGGCGATCACTATGTCGTCAACGGCACGAAGATGTGGACGACCGACGCCCATCTCGCCAATTGGATGTTCTGCCTCGCCCGCACGGACAAGACCGGCAAGCCGCAGCAGGGCATCAGCTTCTTCTTGATCGACATGCACGCGCCAGGCGTCAAGGTGGAGCCCATTCCTCTCCTGGCCATCGATCACGAGGTGAACACGGTCTTCTTGCAGGATGTGCGCGTGCCGGTCACGCATCTCGTTGGAGAAGCGGGCCGCGGCTGGGACTACGTGAAGTTTCTGCTCGATCTCGAACGCGGCGGCAGCATCTTCTGCGGCCGCATGCGCTATGAATTCAATCGCGTGCGCGAGCTCGTCGCGACAGTGGCTCCAGCGCTGTGGCAGGACCGGGTGTTCATGCATCGTCTGGCGAGCCTCGAGCATCGCCTGCTCGCGTTGGAGATGCTCGAGGTGCAAGGTGCGCGAGCGATGGGCGCCGGTGGCGCGCCGGGCATTCGCGGATCCCTCACGAAGCTGCTCGGCTCCGAGCTCCAGAAAGACATCACGGAAATAGCCGTGACGGTGGCCGCACACGGCGGGCTGGAGTTCGTGCCCGTGCGGCCCCTGTGCGCTCCTGGCGCTGCGTCACTTGCCGGCACCGATCTCGAAAGCGTGGCGGTGCCGCGCTATCTCAACATGCGTGTGACATCGATCTACGGGGGTTCGAGTGAGATCCAGCGCGAGATCATCTCGAAGCACGTGTTCGGCCTGCGCTGAGGGTCAGCCCGGAGCGCTCATCACATAGCTGCCGCGCGTCACTGAAGGCACGTGGGATTTCGAGACCAGCGGTATACGCTTGCAGAAACGCTGATTCGGGGGAAACGAGCATGCCTCTCTTTGCATTCATCGGCTTCGACCATCCGCCGCACTCGATGGCGTTGCGCGACCGGCTGCGCGAGGCCCATCGCGACTACGTAAAAACTCAGGATCTCGGCGCCGTCCTCGCGGGCGCGATGTACGACCCCGACGGCAATCAATGCGGCACGCTCAAGATCTTCGAGGCGGGCAGCGCCGCAGAAGTTTGGGCGTGGTATCGCAACGAGCCGTTCTACGCGCAGGGCGTGTACGAGGAGTGTCACGTCGTCGAATGGCGCATGGCGCTCAACAAGCTCGTGCCGACGGGTGGTTGGGTCAAGAACTACGAAACCGCGAAGCGCTAGGCACTGAGCCGTGTCGAACCGTAGCGTCGGGTGTCGGCCTGGTAGCCCGCGAAGTCATTGCGCGCGGCCGGCATAGAAACCTGCGAAATTGGCGATTGCATCGCGCCGCGGCGCATGTCGAACGCGGTCTACGAAGAGGATGCCGTGGGCTGTCGTATCTGAGGGGGGAGTGATGTCGAGCGAAGTTCTGTTGCGGGTCAAGCCGATTCCGAAATTCCGCTTCGTGATCGTGGCGATCTGTTGGCTGACCGCGATCTTTCTCTATTTCGACCGCGTGAACATCTCCATGGCCGCGCCGCACATCATGGCGGAGCTCAGCCTCAGCGGAACGCAAATGGGCGTCGTTCTCAGCATGTTTTCCTGGGGATTCATCTTCGGGCACGTGGCGGGGGGCTTCGCGGCCGATCGGCTCAACATTCGTCGCTGGGGCACGTTCTTCCTGCTCCTCTGGTGTGTCGCCACGTATCTCACCGGTCTGTGTCGCACCATCCCGCAGTTTGCGCTCGCGCGCTGGGTGTTCGGATTTTCGGAGGGCGCCTTCGTGAATCCGATGAACAAGCTGCAGAACCACTGGGTGATGCCGAACGAACGCGGTCTCGTGAACGGCAGCTTGATGTTCGCAGCGTACGCGGGCCTGGTGGTGGGCATGCCGCTGGTCGGCTGGCTCATCGAGCAATACGGCTGGCGCGAGATGTTCTTCATATCCGCGCTCGTGAGCGTCCTCGGGGCTCTGGCGTTTTGGTTCGTGGTCTACGACTACCCGAAGGACCATCCGTGGATCTCGGCGACGGAACGCGCAGCGATCGAAGCCTCGCTCACCCAAGATCGTGTGACGTACGACTCCGAACGGCGCGCCGTACAGCGGCTGCCGTTCAAGACGGCGGTCGCAATCCTGATCAAGGACCGCATTTTTTGGGCGATCTGCGGCGCCGCGTGCTTCGTGCAGATGATCTACGCAACGAACTTCAGCTGGTTGCCGAGCTATCTGGTGCTGGAGCGCGGTTTTTCCGGCGTCAAGAGCGGCAACGCGCTGGCGCTGCCCTATCTGGCCGCCGCGTTTGGCGCGCTGTCGGGTGGGTTCGTCAGTGATCGCCTCGGTAGTCGCACATTGGTCATGATGCTCGGCGCGATGCTGACGATTCCCGCCATCCTCGGGCTGCTCGTGGTGAACAACGAGATGGCAGCGCTCGTGATGATCGGTCTGGTGCTGTTCTGTAACGCGGCCGCGGTCAGTTTGTTCGTCGTATTGCTGTTCGATTTGTTTCCGCCAGAGATCACCGGAATCGCATTGGCTGTGGCACTGGGGATTTGTGGTGGCCTCGGTGCCGCGGCTGGCCCGGTCATTCTCGGGTACGCCTACGACGTGACGCACTCCTTCGCATGGGGCTTCGGCGTAATGGCCGTCGGCATGGCTATTTCCATGACGCTGCTGACCTTGGTGTTCTTCCACGAACGACGCGTGCGGCGAGAAAAGCACCGCAAAGGTGCCGGCGTCGACAGTTCCATGGCCGGGTAAACGCCTGGGGCCGGGTTGTGGCGCCCCGTCCACACGCAGGAAAAAAACCGACCGAACGGACGATTGGTATTGACCCTGCGCCGAGATCATTGATATTTTCCCGACCAAGCGGTCGCCAATTCAAAAAAAAGCCCGCGGCGATCCTGATGATTCCGACGCCATTAGAGGGGGTTCGAGATGAGTCACTCCAAGAGCACTCCGGTAGCCGCAGCAGTCAGCCTGAGCTTGGGTCTAGGTCTCTATTCGCTGCCGCCGCAGGCGTTTACCCAGGATGCCGCGGCCACACAGGACGAGCCACTCAGCGAGATCGTGGTGACCGCCCGCAAGCGCGAAGAGTCATTGCAGGATGTCTCTGCTTCCATCTCCGTGCTCGGAGGTGATGCGCTGCGCGATGACGTGATCAAGGATATCCGCGATATGCAGTACGCGGTTCCCGGGGTCACTGTCGGTGAAACCGTCGGCGCCATGAAGATCACGATGCGCGGCCTCGGTAACGCCTCCAACACTCGTGGCGAAGACTCGCAGGTCGCCTTCCACGTCGATGGCGCCGTCGTCTCCCGGCCGGAGGCACAAGCTCTGGCGTTGTTCGACGTCCAGCGCGTCGAGGTTCTGAAGGGCCCCCAGGGGACACTCTATGGACGGAACGCTACCGCCGGTACAGTCAACGTCGTCACCAACAAGCCGACCCAGGATCTGAACGGCTATTTCAATGTGACCGGCGGCAACTACGACTTCGTGAACGTCGATGCAGCGGTCGGCGGCGCGCTCACCCAAAACGTGCTCGGGCGTGTGGCGGCTACCTTCAGCGATCGCTCTGGCTTCAGCGAGAACATCACGACGGGCAACAATCTCGACAATCTGCATCGCTGGGCCGTACGCGGACAGCTGCAATTCGACCTGGCTGACAACGTGAGTTGGTTGATGAGCGGCGAATACGCATCGGAGCGCGATGCTTCGGGTCTCTTCACCTACCTCACGCCCCTTTACGTGGTGAACACCACGCAGTTTCCACCGCCCGCCAGCCAAGCGCCGAAGGGCCTGGGGGGACTGTCGGATCCGGATTCGCGTGACGGTGCCGGCAACATCGACCCGGTCATGAAGCGCGAGACGCTGTCCGTCACTTCCACGCTCGCGTGGGAAATCAACGACCGCCTCACGCTGAAGGACATTACGAACTATCGCACGCTGGATTTCTACTTGGCTCAGGATCTCGATCTGTCGTCGGTCGTACCGCCGGCCGGTCAGACGGCGACAGTGTCCATTCCGCTCGACGAACATCAGGTTTCCAATGAGCTCCAGCTCACCTACTCCTCCCAGAAACTGGTACTGATCGGTGGCCTGTACTACTGGAAGGAAGCGATGACGGGCACGACGTATGTCGGGGCCACACCGGATCAGGGGATCTGGTTCATCCGCGATGGCGAAAGCGACGGGAGATCGTGGGCGGGCTTCTTCAATGCCAGCTACGACCTCACCGACATGTTCGCTCTGCGCCTCGGTGGCCGTTACACGGACGACCACCGCGCAATCGACAGCGGGCAGGTGTTGAACGGCGTCGTCTCGGTGCCGCATCGCTCGCCGACCAACCCCGGCTTCGATGAGCGGTCGAACTCGCAGTACACCGGCGAGTACGGCCTCGACGTTCACCTGGCCAGCAACGCGCTGCTGTATTTCACCTATTCGCAGGGATATCAGCAGGGTGCCGCCATCATCATGCAGATCAACAATCCGATCGCGGATCCGACCCGGGTCAACAACTACGAGATCGGGCTCAAGTACGCCACGCACGACAATCGTTTCGTCTTCAACATTTCGGCGTACGACATGGACATCAAGGATCTGCAGCGGACGCAGGCGGTGCCGCTGCCAAACGGCACGTTCAACACGCTCATCAACAACATCGACGGCATGAAGAGCAGGGGTGTGGAATTCGACAGCAGTTGGTCGCCGTTGAACCGGCTGTCCTTCACTGCTGGTGTCACGTACACAGATGCTGAATTCAAGGACTTCGTGAATGACGATCCGCTGCAGTTCGGCACCGTCCTCGTGCAATTGAAAGGCAACGCGCCGCAATTGACGCCGGAGTGGAAAGGCAACGTCGGCGGACAGTACACGTTTGCTCTGTCGAACGGCGCGGGTCTGGCACTCGGCGCGGACATGTCCTTCACGACCAAACAGTACCTCGACGAGTTCAATCGTGAGCCGATGATCGTGCAGGCTTACAGCTTGTACGATGCGCATCTCACGTATCGAGCAGACGGCGACCGCTGGAGCGTGGGGCTCTGGGGCAAGAATCTGTCGAACGAGAAACAGATTTTCGACGCCTCCTTCTCCGCGAACGGTCGCGTGACGAGCAAGCGCTTCATCGATCCCCGTACGTACGGGGTCTCGTTCAACATGAAGTTCTGACAGAGAACTGCGCAGCGCGAGTGCGAGGCCGCGCTGGCGACATCACGGCCTTCTTTCGAGAAGCGCCGCCATGCGCGGCGTTACATCGTGAGATTGAGCCCGAGGCGCCCGCCATCGGCGTAGATGGTCTTGCCCGTGACGTAGGACGAATCCTCGCTCGCGAGGAACAGCGCCACGCCGGCAGCTTCTTGCGGGAGGCCGGTGCGCCCCATGGGAATTCGGGACAACACGCGCGCTTGCAGCGCCGGATCTGCATACGCGCCGGCACTCATTTCGGTCGCGAAAGTGCCGGGTCCAATCGCATTGACGCGCACGTTGTGGGGCGCCAACTCGATGGCAGCGACGGTGGTGAGCTGCACGACACCGGCTTTCGCTGCACTGTACGCGATCGTGCCGATTGCGCCGAGCCGTGCCGCAATCGAGGCGACATTGACGATGCAACCGCTGCGTCGCGCGATCATCTGTGGAGCGACGGCCTGAATTCCAAACAGCGCCGCTTTCAAATTGACCGCCACGACGCGATCGAACTCCGCTTCCGTGAGATCCTGTAGCGGTGAATTGCGGTACACGCCGGCATTGTTGACCAGGATATCGACCGGACCCAGCTCGTGCGTCGCAGTCGCGATCATGCGTTCGACTTCGCTTCGTTGCGCGACATCTGCGCACAGAGCGCGCTGGTTCAGTTGCTTGGCCGCTGCCGCGACGGCGTCTTCATCGATGTCTGCGAGCAGGACGCGCGCTCCTTCCTGCGCAAACCGGCTTGCGATGGCGGCGCCCAGCCCGCGGGCTGCTCCGGTGACAACGGCAACCTTTCCGTCGAGACGTTTCATATTGGCATTCCGGATGGAGCGGGAGCATCGAGAATGCCATTATACCGTCCGTTCGGTCGCCTATTGTAGATCTACCTGACCGCGCAGCGCGGCCTTCGAACGAGCGGATTTCAGGAGAGGTGAGTGAGCACAGAGCGTGTCGTTGGAGCGCGTCTCCACAATCGCAAGGCACTCGTGACGGGCGCGGCAAGCGGCATCGGCCTCGCGGTCGCGCGGCGACTCTGCGCTGAAGGCGCGCACGTCGTTCTGTCCGATGTGCGGCAGGAGCAGCTTGCAGCGGCTTCGCTCGAGCTCGGAGCGGGTGCGCTCGGCTTGGGGTGCGACGTGGGCAACGAACCGGCGGTCGAACGCTTGGTTCACGACGCAGTGGCTTGGCTGGGTGGCCTCGACATCGTCGTAACCTCGGCTGGCATCGTCCGAACCGGCGCCACTCACGAGTTGTCACTCGAGGTGTGGGATCTGGTCATGCGCGTCAACCTGACCGGAACATTCCTCACCTTGAAGCACTGCCTCGGGCCGCTGCGAAACAATGGCTCGGGAGCGATCGTCACAGTCGGCTCTGTTTCTTCCGTCGTGGCGGCCGGCCGGACGTGCGCATACGACGCATCGAAGGGTGGGGTGCTGCAGTTGACGCGTGCGATCGCAGTCGAGAATGCCGAGCGGCACATTCGGGCGAACTGCGTCCTGCCTGGCATCGTGCGCACGCCTTTGGCGGCAAACAGCAGCGCGTTGTACGGCGAGATGAGCACCGACACATCGAAAGTGCCAGCCAGTCGCATCCAAGTGCCGATGCAGCGAGTGGCGCAGCCCTTCGAGATTGCCTCGGTGGTGGCTTTTCTCGCCTCCGACGACGCGTCTTTCGTCACCGGCGCGGCGTTCGCCGTCGATGGTGGCTATACCGCAATCTGAGTACGCACATGATCATCGAATTCTCGGGTAAGACTGCACTGGTGACGGGTGGCGGCTCCGGTATCGGCAAGGCCATCTGCATGGCATTTGCGGCGGCGGGAGCGCGGATTGCCTGCGTGGACCGCGATGTGAAGCAGGGGATGGCCACAGTCGAGGCCATTCACGCATCGGGTGGGCAGGCCTCCTTCATCTCGGCCGATGTAACGAATGTCGCCCACGTGCAGCGATACGTAAGTGAAACGCGCGCGGCCTTCGGTCGCATCGATGTGTTCGCCAACAATGCCGGGATCGAAGGCGCAGTGCTGCCGCTCACCGAATATCCGGAGGACACGTTCGACGCCGTGATGGCGGTCAATGTGCGCGGCGTATTCCTCGGGCTGAAATACGTGCTGCCGGTGATGAAGGAACAGAGATCCGGCGTCGTGATCAATACGGGTTCGGCGGGCAGCCACGTCGGCGCGACCGGCGTGTGTGCCTACGTCGCCAGCAAGCACGCGATCCTCGGGCTCACGCGCTGTGCCGCGCTCGAAGCGGCGAGTTTCGGAATTCGAGTCAACGCGATCTGCCCCGGCGGAACACGCACGCGCATGCAACAGTCACTGACGGAGAACCGCAGCAAGGTCGACGAGCTGGCCCTGAATCTCGCTACGCCCAACGGCCGCATTGCCGAGCCGGAGGAGATTGCCGCGACGGTGCTATACATGGCGTCCGACCATGCGCGGCACATGGTGGGGCAATCCGTGATCCTAGATGGCGGTCGACTTGCGATGTGATCGCTTTCATCCGCGAAGGGTGCGCTTCACGGCGATTTGCTCCGCTCAGTCACTCGTCGCGCGCGATGCGAAGAATCAACTTACCCTCGTGAGAGTCATCGAACAGGCACATGAAGGCACGATGGAAGTTCTCGAGACCCACTTCGACGTGCTCCGACCATCTCAGTCGACCGGCTTCGATCCAGCGGCGCAACTGCCGAAGCTCCCCGGCGGAGTGCGCAAGATGTTCGCGATTGAGGAAGCCCGTCATGGTCGCGGTCTTCGCAATGAGCTGCCAAAGATTACGCGGTCCGGGCGGTGGGACTTCGATGTTGTATTCGCCAATCATGCCGCACAGGACGATTCGCGCGTGTCGGTTGATCGCGCCAAGCGCCGCTTCCAGGCATGCGCCGCCGACGTTGTCGAAGTACACATCCACACCTTGCGGACACGCAAGGCGCACCGCGCGCGCCAGTGCGTCTGCGTCTTTGCCCAAGCGATCGATCGCTGCATCGAATCCGTACGACTCGAGCAGTCGTGAACACTTCGTGGCGCCGCCTGTGATGCCCACGACGCGGCACCCCTGGATCTTGGCGATTTGGCCCACGACTGATCCGACGGATCCGGATGCGGCGGACACCAACACGGTTTCGCCCACCGAAGGCCGCGCGACTTTGAGCAGCCCGTTGTAAGCGGTGAGACCGCTGGTACCCAATACGCTCAAGTGACACGTCAGCGAGGGCAGGCCCGACCGGTCGATGGTGCGAGTGAAGCCATCGGCTTCCAGCACTGCGAAATCAGACAGCGTGCCGCGCCCAGTTACGAAGTCGCCGACATCGAATTCTCCACATCGACTGTCCACGACGCGTCCAATGAGCGTACAGGGCAACTGGCCATTGATTGCAATGGGGTTGCCGTAACTGTCCGCGTCCATCCAGCGGCGCATGGCCGGGTCCAGCGAGCACTCGAGTACCCGCACCGACACGCTGCCTGCCGTCGGTACCGGAATGGGTTGCTCGATCAGCGCGAAGTCGGAGGCTTGCGGCGCACCGACGGGCCGCGAGCGCAGCACGACGGCGCGGTTGGCAGTCATTTTCTGGCGGCACGCGCAGTGGCGTCGGCTGCTCGAGCCGCCGATTCCAGGCCACGAAACATCACAGCCCACGTCTTGAGCAACGCGCGCTGCACCGGCTCTTCCAGACCCGGTGCAGTACTGACGAGAGCGCGGTAATCGATTCGGCAGCGATCCTCGCCCAGCTCCGTCACGCGGCCCTCGGCAACGTACGCAGTGATACCCGCAGGCCGCGTGCCGACGATCGACAAGACGAGCGTGCGTAAAGTCGGTTCGATGAAGTCGAGGCGTTCGCTCACAGCGTGGACGGCGCCGCGATTGTGGATGTGGCGAATCATCCCGATACCCTGGCCTTCGAGCGTGACGCGCTCGATCGGCGTGGAAATGTCGGTTGGCCACCACTGCTGGATGGCGCCGAAATCCTCGAGCAAACGCCAGACCGAGTCCGCCGACGCATCGAGCACCTTGCTGGTCGTGACTTCGGGCATGTTCTTCTTGGCCGGGATGTATCAGATCATCGGTAGCGAGAGTCCACCGTCAACTGCGATGACCGAACCTGTCATATAGGACGACGCCTGCGAAGCAAGCAGGAGCAAGGCACCGTCGAGCTCCGTCGGCTCGCCCAGTCGGCGCATCGGCATTCGTTGCATCATGGCTTTGCCGCCCTCCGAGGATACGTAGCCGTCACTCATCTCGGTGCGGAAGTAGCCCGGTGCCAGGGCGTTCACGCGCACACCGTAGCGCGCCCATTCGACGGCCATGGTGCGGGTCAGGTGCAAGAGTGCAGCCTTCGACGCGGGATAATTCCCGGTGCCTTTCTGCACGGCGGAGCCGAGCACGGAGGCGACATTGATGATCGCTCCGCCGCGACCGCGAGCAATCATCTGCTTTACGGCAGCCCGTGCCACATGCCACGCGCCCTTGACGTTGACGTCCATTAACCGGTCCCAGTCCTCGTCCGTGAAATCGAGCAGCGACCCGGCCACCGCAGAGCCCGCGTTGTTCACGATGACGTCGAGCGCGCCGATGTCGTCGATGGCTTTGAACGCCGCATGCACTGCAGCCGCATCGGCGACGTCGAGCGCGATGCAATGGGCCGTGCCGCCGCGCTCGCGGATGGCGGTCGCAGTTTCCTGCAACGGCTCGACACGACGAGCACCGAGGATGACAGTCGCGCCCGCCCGTGCGAGTGTGATCGCGAACTGTCGACCGAGGCCCGTGCCGCCTCCGGTCACAAGGGCGAGCTTGCCCGTCATGTCGAACGTCTGTGCGGGTGCCATGTTCGCTCCAAGGAAGGGTCTGCGTTGATCCTGCCGGCAACGCGGTGCTATCGTAGTAAAGACCGACCGACTAGTCGATCGTTTTTATTGGCGAGCATGGAGAATTGCAGATGACCGGGCAATCGAATGGGCCTGATACCGGCGCCAAGGCGTCCGCGCCGAAGAAGTATCTGGGTGATCTCGGCCAGGTGCGCTCGGGGCTCGGCGTGGATGAGAGTCGGCTCGCCGCTTACCTCGAAGGCGCGATCAAGGGTTTTCGTGGGCCAGTGAAGCTCGAGCAATTCGATGGGGGGCAGTCGAATCCGACCTATCGGCTGACGACGTCCGGCGGCATGTACGTCCTGCGACGCAAGCCGCCGGGTGTGCTGCTGGCGTCCGCACACGCCGTGCATCGCGAATTCGAAGTGATGGCGGCGCTCTTCGGCGCGGGCTTCCCGGTTCCCGAACCGCTCACCATGTGCGTCGACGAGTCGGTCATCGGCTCCCAGTTCTACGTCATGCGCTTCGTTCCCGGTCGAGTGTTCTTCGACATTTCGATGCCTGATCTCTCCTGTGACGAGCGCGGCGCCCTCTACGACTCCGTCAACGCAACGCTCGCGCGCCTGCACTCGTTCGTGCCCGAGAAGCTCGGGCTCGCGGCCTTTGGCAAACCGGGCAACTACTTCGCGCGACAGGTGTCGCGCTGGAGCCGCCAGTACGAAGCTGCGCGGCTGGAGGACGTTCCGGAGATGGAGAAGCTGATCGAATGGCTGCCGGGAGCAGTGCCGGCCGATGACGGACGCCAGTCGATCGTCCACGGCGACTTCTCCTTCCACAATATTCTGATCAGTCCGACCGAGCCGCGTGTCGTCGCCGTCATCGACTGGGAGCTGTCCACGCTGGGCCACCCGCTGGGTGACCTCAGCTATCACCTCATGGATTGGTACCGTCCGGGGGGCGTCGATCTGCGCGGCACATTGCGCGGAAGGGATTTGCAGGCGCTCGGGATTCCCGGCATGGACGAGTATGTGGCGAGGTATGCAGAGCGCGCCGGCCTTGGCCCGATCAGCGTCTTGCCCTTTCACCGTGCTTTCAATTTGTTCCGCGTCGCCGCGATCCTGCAAGGCATTGCACAGCGGGCAGCGAGCGGCAACGCTGCTTCCAGCAATGCACGAGACGTGGCTGCGCTCGTCCGTCCGCTTGCGATTGCAGCGTGGCACGAGGCGCGCGCGGGTGGCGCACGCTGAAAATCAGAGGTTCAGCGAGCGCTGAGCCCACGCAGGAGAATTTGCCAGCACTGATCGGCAACGATCTCGGGCGCAGGATCCTTCCCTGGTCGATACCACTGGTAGGGCCAGCTGCTGATGGCGAAAAGGCAGTTCGCGGTGAGACGCGGATCGGCCTTGTTGATGAGGCGCTTCGTCATCGCCTTTTCGAGAATACTGACGATGAGCGCGATGTACTCGTCTCGTTTGGCGGCGATCACCATGCGCTGCTCTCGGCTCAGTTCCCGAGTGTGTTCGAAGAACGCGCGGATATAGCCGGGGTAGTCGTGCATCAGCCGCAAGGTATCGACGATCACCCCACGCAAGATCTCGAGCTCGTCCGCGCCCCGTTCGATGCGAGCGTTCGTGTTCTTGCTGAGCGTGCCGATGAACAGCTCGTGCAGCATGAAGAGGATCTCGTCCTTGCTCTTGATGTAGTGATAGAGCGTCGGCTTCTTCACGCCCGCAGCCTCGGCGATCATCGACATGTTCACGCCGTGATAACCGACGTGGTCGAACAGACGGGCAGCGCCCTGCACGATTTCGCGCTTGCGGCGCAGCGTCTGCTCGACATCGACCTTCGGTCCTCGCTTGCCGGGCACTTTCGGCGGCGGGGGCGGCTTTGGCGCCTCGACGTCCTTGCGAGCGGCCGAAGCAGCCACTTTCGCGCGTTTATTCTTGGCAGCAACGTTGGTCGCCTTGCTCACTCTTGTGTATTCCTTATGCTCACGATTGCGGCCGCAGCGAACGACCGACCACGCGGGCGATGATTGTAACCCATGTTTCCGCGCGGTTCGGCGGCGCCTCGTTGCGGGTTCGACGACAACCGCCAGCGTGATGCGCGCTTCGGTTGACATTGACCAGGCGCGATCGTTTAATACACGAACGACTGGTCGGCCGAAAAGTGTCGCGACCCGCGACGATCCAGCGGGCTCGCCCACGACGTACCGCTGTGCAGGTGCAAGCATGAATTTCGAGTATTCCCAGCGCACTCAGGATCTGATGCGGCAGCTGGTCGGCTTCATGGATCGGCATATCTACCCGAACGTCGCGCGGTACGAGGAAGAGACCGTTCAGGGCTGGCCCGTCCCGCAATTCATCGAGGAATTGAAGGTCATCGCGCGACGAGAGGGGCTGTGGAACCTGTTCATGCCCCCGTGGCATGGGGCGGAGCACGTCGATGAGACCTTCGAGTTCGACGGTCCGGGTCTGACGAACCTCGAGTACGCGCCCTTGGCCGAAATCATGGGCCGCGTGGTATGGGCTGGCGAGGTCTTCAATTGCTCGGCTCCGGATACCGGCAACATGGAGGTGCTACAGCGGTACGGGACGCGCGAGCAAAAGGACCGCTGGCTGCAGCCCCTGATGCAGGGTGAGATCCGCTCGGCGTACTCGATGACCGAGCCGGCGGTCGCCTCTTCCGACGCCACGAACATCGAGACCGAGATCCGCCGCAGCGGCGATGAGTACGTCATCAACGGGCGAAAATGGTGGTCCTCCGGGGCGTTCCATCCGCGGTGCGAGCTGCTGATCGTGATGGGCAAGAGCGATCCGACGGCGCATCGATTTCGCCAGCAATCCATGATCTTGGTCCCCCGTGCCACGCCTGGCGTCAAACTGGTCCGGCCCACCTCGGTGTTCGGCTACCTACATCGGGGTCACGGCGGTCACGCCGAGATCGTGTTCGATAACGTCCGTGTGCCCGCGGCGAACATGCTGAAAGGCGCGGGCTGTGGCTTCGAGATTGCGCAGGGTCGCCTCGGGCCCGGACGCATTCATCACGCCATGCGAGTCGTCGGTCAGGCGGAAGTCGCGCTCGAAGCGATGTGCAAGCGTGTGCTCGCGCGGGTCGCGTTCGGCAAACCGATCGCACAGCATTCGTTGTGGGAGGAGCGTATCGCGCGTGCGCGGACGGAAATCGAAATGGCCCGCCTGCTCGTGCTCAAAGCGGCCTACATGATGGATACGGTCGGCAACAAGGCCGCGCAGGCGGAGATCGCGATGATCAAGGTTGCAGCCCCGCGCATGGCCAGCAAGATCATCGACGACGCCATTCAGGCGCATGGCGGGGCGGGCGTCAGCGGCGACTTCCCCCTGGCCGAATCCTGGGCGAACACCCGGATGTTGCGGATCGCCGATGGACCTGATGAGGTCCACAACCGCGCGATCAGCCGCATCGAGCTGAAGAAGTACGGGTAACGCAGTCACCGTCATGGCTCGCTACGCACGGGGGTTCTTGTCCGAGCTGTTCAAGATGGACGGTCGAGTTGCGCTCATGACCGGCGGCCACGGCGAGCTTGCGCATGCGATGGCCGCGACTCTCGCCGACCTCGGCTGCGATCTCGTGCTCGCCTCGCGCAAACAGGACAAGTGCGAGGAGCTCGCCGCGGAGCTTCGGTCCACGTTCGGACGGCAGGTCACGGCGCTCCGCTGCGACGTCGCCAAGGAAGAGGACGTCGTGAGCACCGTTGCCGAGACAGTGCGCCGACACGGCCGGCTCGACGTCCTCGTCAACAATGCAGGGACGTCCTATTGGGGACTCCCGCAGGAGATCCCGCTCAAGGGCTGGCAGAAAGTGATGGACGTGAACCTGACGGGCACGTTCCTGAGTTGCCGCGAGGCGGGCAAGGTGATGATCGCCGGCGCCGGCGGCAGCATCATCAATATCGCCTCGGTCGGCGCCTATCTTTCGTACCGGCCGGAAGATGGACAGGTCGTGCCGTATACGACGTCGAAGGCGGCGATCGTGCATTTGACACAGGATCTTGCGGCACAGTGGGCCGCAAAGGGCATCCGCGTCAACGCGATCGCGCCGGGCCAGGTCGAATCCGGGATGACGTACACGCTCGATGAAACGACCCGGCAGAGCGTCGTCGATACCATTCTCATGAATCGCATCGGTCAGCCGCGCGAAGTCGCTGCCGTACTCGCCACGCTCGCGTCCGATGCGGGCAGCTTCATCACTGGCCAAACGTACGTCGTCGACGGCGGCCAGATGCTCGGCTGACCGCCCCGCATGATCGACGAACGATTCCTGCTGCCTCATTCCCTACGCGAGCAGTACTACCGCGAGGGGTACTGGCGTGCCGAGGATCTCTGGACATCCTTTGCGGCGATCGCGGCGTCTCGCGCACAGGCTATCGCGCTCGTCGATGGCGATCGGCGCATCACGTTTGCCGATCTGCGGCGAGATGCGGAACGATTTGGGCAAGCTCTGCGCAGCAGTGGTGTCGGCCGCGGCGACGTCGTCGTCATCCATGGGCGTCACTGCATCGAATCATCGAGCGCGATTCTCGGCTGCGCGTCCGTGGGCGCCGTCGTCGCGTTGTTGCCGCACATGTTCTCGGCCGAACAGATCCGCGCGATTCTCGACAACAGCAAGGCGCGCGTGCTCGTTGCATTGGGCGAAGCCGCTGAAGTGTTACGGGCCGTGGAGGCGCAGCGTGGTTGGCTACTGGCAGCATTCGTCGTGGCTGATTCCGTTGCTACGGGCGAGGCCTTCGAGACGACGTGGTCGCGCTTCGTTACCTCGGGCGATGTGCGCAGCTCGCCGCGCCAGCCCAGCGACGCAGACGATCCGGCGCTGCTGCTGTTCTCATCGGGAACGACCGGTGAACCCAAGGGCGTCATGCATTCGGCGAACACGATTCGGTTCGCCGTCGAGACGTACGCGCGCTACCAGTCCATCGAGGCGTGCGATGTCAGTCTCGTCGTGACGGCATTCGGATTCATCGGCAGCTCGGTGCTCGGGACATACCTGACCTATCTCCATGGCTGTTGCACGATCCTGCAGCGCGCCTGGGATGCAGACGAGACGCTCGCGCTGATCGAGAAGCATGGCGTCACGCACTTCCTGCTCATGCCGACGCACGCGGCCGATCTCCTTGCCTCGCCGCGCCTCGAGCTGACGAACTGTTCGAGCGTATCCCGCGGCGTCGTCGCCGGCATCAATGAAGCTCAGCGGCTCGCGGCCCGCGCGCGCCTGTGCGCCAGGCCGTATCCGATGTATGGAATGTCCGAGTCGCCGGGCCACGTCACGGGTGGAACAGCGGACGATCTCGAGCATCTCCGCACGACCGAGGGCAAGCCGCTCCCGGGTACGGAGCTGCTCATCTGCGATGATGAGGATCGGCCACTGCCGCCGGGCACGCACGGCCACGTCTTCGTGCGCGGTCCCAATCGTTTCCTCGGCTACTATCGCAACGAAGCGCTCAATCGCGCCTCGCTGACCGCGAACGGATTCTTCCGCACCGGGGACGTAGGCTTCGTCGACGCCGTCGGTTTCATGACCTTCGTCACGCGCAGCAAGGACGTCATTCGCCGTGGCGGCGTGACGATCACGCCGGCAGACATCGAGACGGCGCTGCGTCCGCATCCGCGCATTTCGGACGTGGCCGTCATCGGCTTGCCGGATCCGCGGCTTGGCGAGCGAGCGTGTGCCTGTGTGATCACGCGCGACGGTCAGGGCATCTCCCTGCAAGAGCTGACTGACTTTTTGCAGGCGAACGCGTTCGCGCGTTATCTGTGGCCGGAGTCCGTCGTGACGTGCGAGAAGTTTCCCAGGACGCCTTCGCTGAAGGTGCAGAAGAACGAGCTGCGCAAGCAGGTGCTCGCACGCACGCCGACCGCGAGCTGACCCACCGACGTGACTTCACCCTCATTTGAAACTCGTCGCTACCGCGGGTCGGGAGCCGTGCTGCTCACGGCTGACGTGGGCGGCGATCCCTCTGCGCCCGCCGTGATTTTCATGCATGGGGGCGGACAGACGCGGCACTCCTGGCGTGAGGCCATGCAACGACTCGTGGCTGAGGGCTATCACGTCATCAGTCTCGACACGCGCGGGCATGGCGACAGCGATTGGTCGCCCGCGGGTGAGTACGGTCTCGAGGTTCTCGCCGCCGATCTGCTTGCCGTCATCGCGACACTGAAGACGCCCCCCGTGTTGGTTGGCGCCTCGCTCGGAGGATCGACTGGGCTGTACGCGGTCGGCAACTCGACGGCGCCGATCGCACGGGCGCTCGTGATGGTCGACGTCATTCCGCGTGTCGATCCCGAGGGCGCGGAAAGGATCGTGAGCTTCATGCGCTCCCACGTTGGTGGCTTTGCGAACGTGGAGGAGGCGGTCGACGCAGTGGCTCTCTACAACCCGCATCGGCCGCGCCCGCGAGATCCCGCCGGTCTGATGAAGAATCTGCGGCGTAAAGTCGATGGGCGCCTGTATTGGCATTGGGATCCGCAGCTCGTCCAGACAGCGAGCCGCCTGGAGCCGCCCGATCTTGTCGAGCCGCTGCTCGCTGCAGCGAGCCGGGTTCGCATTCCCACATTGCTCGTGCGCGGTTTGCTGAGCGACGTCGTGACGGACGCAGGCATCGCGGAGCTGCGCGGCGTCCTGCCCAGCCTCGAGGTCTATGGGGTTGCCCACGCGGGGCACATGGTCGCCGGAGACAGGAACGATGTGTTCAGCAACGCCATCGGCGACTTTCTGAGGCGTCACGCGCCGGTGTAGCGCAATTTTCGACTCGTCGTGCTGCGTCCGGCGGCTGTTGACGATCGTTCCCGGTCGTGCCAGCATCTATTGATCGACCATACGGTCGAAAATTATTGAGCACAATGTACATGAGAGATTCCGCAAGCGCTCAAACCGAGCACGAGTCTCCGCCGGTGGAGACGGAGCTCGTCGTGCTCGATGCACACGAGCGTAAGGCCGCGGTCCTGTGGCTCAACCGCCCCGAGGCGCTGAATGCCATCAGTTGGGACGCGATGCGCTGTCTCGCGGCTGCGCTCGAGACAGCGGAGCAGGACCGTTCGGTACGCGCGGTGTTGATCATCGGCCGCGGCCGCGGCTTCAGCGCCGGCGGCGACATCAAGGCTTACAAGGCATTGCAGGCCGACGCCCCGGCCTTCACAGCGTTTGTGAACGACTACTGTCGCTTGACCGAAGGCATCGCCGAGATGTCGAAGCCGGTCATCGCCCTCGTCAATGGCATCTGTGCGGCGGGCGGGCTCGAGCTGCTGTTGGCGTGCGATTTTGCGTGGGCCGCTGAATCGGCCCGCATCGGCGACATGCACGTCAACTTCGCTCAGATCGGCGGCGCGGGCGCAATGGCGCGGCTGCCGCGTTTGATCGGTTCGGCCCGCGCGCTGGAGTTGGTGTTCTCGGGCGAGATGCTCGATTCGCGGCTGGCGCTGCAGTGGGGCATCGTGAACCGAGTCATTCCAGACGGCGCATTGTTGGAGGAGGGCTTGCGCTTCGCACGCTCGCTGGCCGCGAAGAGTCCCACCGCCATCCAATTCGTGAAGCAATCGATTCGGCGCGGCTTGGACCGCGATTTGCCGGGAGCGCTGCAGCTCGAGCGCGATCAGTGCCTGCGCTACTGCCTGACGTTGCCGGACTCCATGGAGGGCATCAACGCCTTCATCGAGAAGCGTCCTCCCGTTTACGGAGATGGTCGGTGAGCACCGGCAGACGGCCCTCGTTTCTCGGTCGAACGGCCATCACCGGTGTCGGGTACACGCCGCTCAGTCGGGATTCCGGCGTGAGCGTGCAGGCGTTGGCAGTCAACGCCTGCCGCGCGGCGCTCGATGACTGCGGACTCGAGCCCAAAGACATCGACGGCATCGTCACCTACAGCCTGCTGAATGATTCCGTCTACGGTCAGGCGGTTGCCGCTGGCCTGGGTAGCCCCGAGCTTCACTACGCAGTGGATCTCAGCCTCGGAGGCCAGGCGCCTTGTGCGGCTGTCGCGATGGCCGCAATGGCGGTCGATGCCGGCATGGCGCGCAACGTGCTGGTCTTCCGCGCCTTGAACGGCCGCAGCGGCATGCGCATCGGCTCGACGGCGTATGAGTCGCTGACGTCTCAGTTTCGCTATCCGATCGGCTTCACTGCGTATCCGCAATACATCGCGATGTGGGCACGCCGGTTCATGATCGAAACGGGCTTCAGCTATCGCGATCTCGGCCATGTCGTATCGGTACAGCGCGAGTACGCCGCGCTCAACGAACGCGCCATGCAACGCAAGCGGCTGTCGGTGGACGAATACCTCGCATCGCCCTTCATCGTGGATCCCTTCCGCAAGGCGGACTGCACGATCGAAGCCGATGGCGCGTGCGCCCTCGTCGTCACCTCGCTCGAAGAGGCCCGCAGGCACCGGCAACCCGCGGCGGTCATTCAAGGTTCGGCGTGGACCACGCCGAAGGGCTCCGGACTCGATCATTCGGATCTGTTCAGTTGGCCCGATTGGTCGAAGAACTGTCATCACTATTTGCGCGAGCGGCTGTGGCAGTCGGCCCGCGCAACCCCGCAGGACCTCGACTTCGCCGAGATCTATGACTGCTTCAGCATCGTCGTGCCGATGACGCTCGAAGGCCTGGGCGTATGCCCTGTCGGAGGTACAGGGGAGTTCATCTCCAGCGGAGAAACACGGTTGACCGGATCGTTACCGGTGAATACGCACGGTGGACTGCTGAGCGAAGGCTATCTGCACGGCATCAACACGGTGACCGAAGCCGTGCTGCAGATTCAGGGGCGCGGAGGTGCGCGGCAGGTGAGGAAGAACGACTGCTGTCTGGTGACCTCAGCCGCAATGATGGACGGCTCGGCGTTGATTCTGACGAAGGACGGCCACTGATGAGCCAGACGAGTGCCGGCCCACCGCGTGTGCACCCCAATCTCGACACGGCTTGGTGGTGGCAAGCGCTCGCAAAGGGCGAGCTGCTCATTCCCGCTTGCGGCACCTGCAAGCAACGGTTTTTTCCGCCGCAAGCGTTCTGTCCGCATTGCGGGTCGCAAGACCGGCACGCAGCGGCGAGCCCGGGTCGAGGAAAAGTCTATTCGTGGATCGTCACCCACCGTGCCTTCGCGCCGGAGCTCGCCGGCGAAGTGCCCTACGCGATCATCGCGGTCGACCTGGACGATGGCGGCCGCCTGATCGGCCGCTATTTCGGTGACTTCACTGTCTTGCGTGATGCCATGCCGGTGCGCGCCAAGATCTACCGCAAGGACGCGGATGTCCTCCTCGGATTCGAGCCCGCAAGCTGAAGATCACCGCGACGTTGGCGTCGAGTATGTCCACGACCGCTCACGCGCCACGCGTGGGAGGCCGATAGGACTCAGCGTGCTCGCAAGTAGCCGCACGGTGTCATCGAGAGGTCTCCACAGTGGCAACTCTATTTCTCGTCCGTCATGGGCAGGCTTCATTCGGCACGCATGACTACGACCGTCTGTCGAGTCTTGGAGTGCGTCAGGCTCAACAGGCGGGTCAATACTTGTGCGCCGTAGCCGGAGGCGCGGTGCGTATCGTTTCCGGCTCACTCGTCCGGCACCGCGAGACCGCCGCGGGAATGGCTCGTTCGCTGTCCGCCGCGCACGTCGAGTCTGTGCGGATTCAGATCGACGAGCGGTTCAATGAGCTGGATCTCGACTCACTCATTGCGCAGCTCGCATCGTCGTTGCGGGATGTGGACGGCACCCTTGCAACGCTGCTGAGCGAAGCGACCACGTCCAGCAGGTCGTATCAGAAGCTCGTGAAGCGGCGCTACCCGCTCAGTCCGCGTACGGGCTCTTGGAGGTGCAGACGAATTGCTCGATTACTCGTCTACTTCACGACCGACGGCGGGTGTCGCTGTCGTCTTTCAACGAGAGGCCAGGGCCTTCGAGACTATCCAGAGAGATGGAACTTAGCTCAATCGGAAGGGTGCAACCTGTTGCAGGACGTCGCGTTTTGATTTCGCGCGCCCGGAGGGATTCAAACCCCCGACCCTCGGTTCCGAAGACCGATGCTCTATTCGCTGAGCTACGGGCGCGTGCGCGAAGTGTAGCGTGTTCGGCGAGCCGCGCGCGACGCCAAGCGGCGACAGGGCGCTACGCGCGGCCTGCGTGTGGCAGCATCTTTCCCTTCGTCGTGTTGGGCGAATCGTTTTCCAGACCGATCGCGATTTCGATCGCGGCCAGCGCGCCGCGCGGCATGCTGGGCTACGTGTTGAGCGGCTCGTTCGTGTGCGCGCCCGGACCGAATCTCGCGCGGCTGCGTCGCTTCTACAGATATCTCGTGCCGCAGCGCATGCCGTACCGGCGGCGCAGACTCGTTCGGCGGGCTGCTCGAGGTCGACCCCTGGAGCTATCTGAGCATCGAGGTCGATGAGGTGGCGCTGTACTTCGGCGGGTCGGCAGTGGGCAGCTTCACGAAACCCTCGAACGCGCCTTGGAGCTTCTCATTCTCGGGGCTCGCGGGCGGTGCGTATTCGCTGTTCGTGACGTCCACGTCGGTGTGGACTTCGGTGGCCTGATCCCGCTCGTGGGATACAAGGGCTCGATTGACTTCGACCGCGCCACGACTGCGGTCGCCGAGCCCGGCACGCTCGCGCTGATGGGCGTCGCGCTGCTCGGAATGGCGTTCGCGATGCGTCGTCGCCTGTTCAACTGATCGACGATTTCTGGCTGTGATCGAAAGCCCCGGCCTCGCGCCGGGGTTTTTGTTGGTGAGCCGAGTAGAAGCGGCAGGCGCCGCAATCACTTCATGCGAAGCGTGAGCCCAGCAGCCACTAGCGCCACTTCACTTGCAGCGGCGGCGACGCGTTGATTCAGCCGCCCCGCTTCATCACGAAAGCGCCGCGCGAGCGCGTTCTCCGGCACGATGCCCATTCCGACCTCGTTCGACACCAGCAGCACCGTGCCGCTCGCTGTGTCGAGCGCCGCCAGCAGCTGATTCGTCGCCGCGTCGATATCGTGTTCGCCCATCATCAGATTGCTGAGCCACAGTGTCAGGCAGTCGACGAGCAGCACGCGCCCGTCTTCGCGGCGGATCGCAGCGGGCAAATCGATAGGCGCCTCGACCGTGCGCCAGCGTGCGCCACGGTCCGCGCGATGACGCGCGATGCGCTCCGCCATCTCGGCGTCGAGCGCTTCGCCGGTCGCGAGATAGACGAGCTCGCCCGGTAGCGCCTCCGCGCGAGTCTGCGCGATGCGGCTCTTGCCGGAGCGCGCTCCTCCGAGCAGCAGCACGATGTGTGTCAATTCTTGCCTCCGGCGAGACGCTGGCTTAAGGTTGCGGCCGCGACAGGTTCCCAGAACATGGGATGAAAAGGGAACTCGGAAGTGGCCATGGCGCCATGAACCGAGGCTGCCCCCGCAACTGTGACCGGAGAGTATTCGCCCGATCGCGCCACCGGATGACGTTTTGTCCGGGAAGGCTGTGGCGAACGCATTGACCCGGAAGCCAGGAGACCTGCCCGTCGCAGTCGGTCCTTTGCGCGGACGGGGTGTGCCGGGCAAACGAGGTCTTTTCCTCGCGTGACGACAGGTCGGGGTCGTATGCGAGCGATACCAATCCAGTAACGCCGCGCGTGCCGTCCCCGGAGGTTCCGGTCCAGGGGAAGAAGAAGCATGCACTCCAAGATTCGTTTTGTTGGGTATTCCGTTCTCGCGTTCGCATCGGCCGTGGCGTGCGCGGACGACGAGGTCGTCGTCACTGCGACGCGCACCGAGCAGCCGATTTCCGAGGTGGGGCAGGCGATCTCGGTCATCGATGCCGATGCGATTCGGCGCCGGCAAACCGACACGGTGGTCGATCTGCTGCGCAACGTGCCGGGCGTGACGTTCACGCGTAACGGCGGCGTCGGTACGGTGACGTCAATCTACATTCGCGGCGCCGAGAGCGAGCAGACCGTCGCGCTCATCGATGGCGTGAAGCTGAACGATCCGTCGTCGCCGGGCGGCGGATTCGACTTCGGCAATCTGCTCGTCGGCAACATCGCGCGCATCGAAGTCCTGCGCGGCTCGCAGTCGGTGATGTGGGGCAGCCAAGCGATCGGCGGCGTCGTGAACGTGACGACGCTCGAGCCGACCGAGGAGCTCGTGGCCAATGCCCGCGCCGAGTACGGCTGGCGCGATACCCGGCAGCTCGTCGGCAATGTCTCGCGCAAGTTCGGTGCCGTGTCGGCGAGCGTCGGTGCGGGTGAGCTCGAGACCGACGGGATCTCCGCGTTCGACGAGAATCTCGGCGGGCGCGAGCTCGATGGCTTTCGCAACTTCGGGGCGAACGCGAAGGTGAACGTGGCGCTCTCCGATGATGTGTCGGTCGATGTGCGCGGCTGGTACTCGAACGGTCGCGTCGATCTCGACGGCTTCCCGGCGCCGACGTTCGCCTTCGGCGACACGAACGAGTACGCGCGTACGCGCGAGATGGTGGGCTACTCGGCGCTCAACGTCGCGCTGCTCGACGGCCGTTTTCACAATCGCATTGCCGGCGCGTACACCGAGACGAAGCGGGACAACTTCGATCCGGACGGTTTCGTGTTCCAGACGTTCGACGGCAACGGGCGGAATACGCGCTTCGAGTATCAAGGGACGTTCGACGTGAGCGAGCGCGTGCGCACGACGTTCGGCGCGGAGTCGGAGCGCTCGCGCTTCATCACGTCGAGCTTCGGCGGGCCCGAGACGCGCGGCGAGGCGCGCATCAACAGCGGATACGCGGAGTTGGTTGCGAAGCCCATCGTCGGGCTCACCACCACGCTCGGTGTTCGTCACGATCATCACGACGAGTTCGGCGGCGCGACGACGACGGGCGCGAGCGCGGCATGGACGCCGAACGAAGAACTCACCGTCGTGCGCGCGAGTTACAGCGAAGGGTTCAAGGCGCCCACGCTGTACCAGTTGCAGAGCGAGTACGGAAACACGCTGCTACGGCCGGAGAGTGCGCGCGGCTTCGATGCGGGCGTTGCGCAGCGACTCCTCGATAGCAAAGTGGAAGTGAGCGCGACGATCTTCCGGCGCGATTCGCACGATCTCATCAATTTCATTTCGTGCCTCGACGCGACGGGAATTTGTGCGAATCGGCCGTTCGGCACGTACGACAACGTCTCGCGTGCGCGCGCGGAGGGCGTCGAGTTGACGGCGCTGCTGAAGCCCGTCGAGGCGCTCACGGTGCAGGCGAGCTACACGCACGTGAACGCGGAGGATCGTTCGCCGGGCGGTGCGACGTTCGGTAAGAACCTCGTGCGACGGCCCAGCGAGACGGCCAGCGCCATCGTCGATTATCGGTGGGCGTTCGGGCTCGAGACGGGCGCGACCATCACGCACGTCGGCGAGAGCTTCGACGATGCGACGAACACCCGGCGGGTCGAGGGGTACGACGTCGTCGATCTGCGCGCGGCGTATCCGCTCATGAACGGCATTCAGCTCGAGGCCCGCGTCGAGAATCTGCTCGATGAGCAGTACGAGACGATTTATCGCTACGGCACGGCGGGACGTGCGGGGTATTTCGGCGTGCGGCTGAGTTACTAGCGCGATCTGCTCGTCATGAACGCTGCCGCCGACTTGTCGGATGAGCTGAACATCATGCTCCGGAACGACACGCTGCCGCTTGCGGAGATCCTCGAGTTTTGAAGCGCGCGATTTCATCGCTCCTGTACGCGCTCATGATCGTCGGCTCGAGGGTGGCGGACGCAGCGCCGTTGCCGCGCATCGTGTCGATCAATCCATGCATCGACGCGGTGCTCGTGCGCGTTGCGCGACCCGAGCAAATTCTCGCCATCAGCCATTACTCGCAGGACCCTCGAGCCACGTCGATTCCGCTCGACGTCGCGAGCCGCTATCGCGTCACGTCGGGTACGGCGGAGGAGGTCGTCGCGCTCGCGCCGGACCTCGTCATGTCCGGTCCCCATGTCGCGCCGTCGACGATCTTGGCGCTCGAGCGGATGAACATTCGCATTTTGAAGCTCTCGGTGGCTGAAACCGTTGCGGACAGCGAGCAGCAGATTCGACAGGTCGCCGCGGCAGTGGGCGCGCCGGAGCGCGGCGAGGACATCGAACTCGCCGCGGCCGATGCCGTACTGGGCGTAAACGCGCTCCATCCGGCTCCCCGCTGCCGAGGCGATGCGATAGATGCGACCGAACACGGCCATCGGCGCCGGGTCGATGTCCGGCCGTTCGGTGCGCCACTGGGCCACGATCGCGTCAATGGCGTCGCCCGTGCCGGCCGGGCTGGTCGTGACAGTTCCCACGCATCCAGTATGCCTGACCGATCGCATCCGAGAAAGAAGCTTGCCACTAACTAGATTAGTGCTAAGTTACATGCAACTGAGGATTGGAGAGCGCGATCATGCGTGACATCACGAACGGCGTGCTAGACGAGGCGTATGAGCGATTCGCCGCGACGGGTCCGGAGTTCGTCGGCTGGCTGTCCAACCACGGACCGATGGCCGCCGAAGCCATGGTCCGTGCCGGACACGACGCGCGGGTACACGCGTGGATCGACGCCTACTCCCAGCGTCTGGAGGCCCGACCGGTGGGCAGCGCCACGATCGACGATCGGAACTGGCAGGATGCGCTTGGCGACCCCATGCGTCTCGGCGATTGGCTGACCTACTTCGAACGGGCCACCTCCGAGGCGCCCTGGCGCGACGTCCTGCACACTTGGTGGCCGCGCCTGTTGCCGGGCATCGCCGCGGGCGCGACACACGGCGTGATCCGGGTCGGCCACGCGGTTCGCGCACTGGGCGATTCAGACGCCGACACCCGCGTCACGGAACTCGCCCA
>Ga0081455_10000487_pt1 | contig 51494 bp, 49 predicted proteins | sample TabmetS3T2R1_FD_70207 | JGI IMG/M metagenome (GOLD analysis project Ga0081455, IMG submission 70207) | Tabebuia heterophylla rhizosphere microbial communities from the University of Puerto Rico - S3T2R1 | ecosystem: Host-associated > Plants > Roots > Rhizosphere ...
GCCCGCCACCGCCGACCGCCAGGGCGATCGAGTCCACGTCGGGCGCATCGGCGACGATCTCCATCGCCACCGTGCCCTGGCCGGCGACCACGATTGGGTCGTTGTAGGCCTCGACATAGCGCGCGCCCGGTGCTGCGGCCGCTTCGTGGGCGGCTGCTGCCGCTTCGGCATACCGCTGCCCGGAGCGCACCAGCCGGGCGCCGGCCGCTTCGATCCGGCGGGCCTTGTCCGCCGGCACGCTCGCGGGCACGAAGACCGTCGCGGGCAGGCCGAGGATCGCCGCCGCGGCCGCCACCCCGATGCCGTGGTTACCGCCGGACGCCGTGACGACCTGCTCCGGCCGCGGGCCGGTGAGCAGGGCGTTCAGCGCGCCGCGCAGCTTGAACGAGCCGGTGCGCTGCAGGTGCTCGAGCTTCAGCACCAGCGGCCGGCCGTCGACCTCGGCACGCAGGATGGGGGTGTGGCGGACGTACGGGCGGATGCGTTCCGCCGCCGCCGCGACGTCGGGAACCGGCCTGCTCAGCCGACACCGACCAGGTCCACCACGAAGACCAGCGTCTCGCCGGGCTTGATGACGTTGCCCGCGCCGCGGTCGCCGTAGGCCAGGTGCGGCGGGATGACCAGCTGACGGCGACCGCCGACCTTCATGCCCTGCACACCCTGGTCCCAGCCGGGGATGACGTGACCCTGGCCGAGCGGGAAGCGCAGCGGCTCACCCCGGTTCCAGGAGGCGTCGAACTCTTCGCCGCTGGAGTGCGAGACGCCCACGTAGTGGACGGACACGACATTGCCCGCGGCGGCTTCGGCGCCGTCGCCGACGGTGAGGTCGGTGACCTCCAGCTCGGCGGGCGGCGGTCCGGTCGGTTTGTCGACCTCGGGCCGTTCGAGTGCCATGCGTGGGTCCTCCCTGTCGGTGCGGTCGCTGCACGGTACCGACCGGTGCCGGGAGCCGCATATCGGGTAGCCGGCTGTTACGTTGGGTTGCCGCGGCTGGTCCGGGTGCCACCGTGGCCCGCACGTTGATCAGGAGTTACGCGTGAACCTCGACGATCTGGCCCCCCGCACCCGCGCGGTCGCCGCCGGACGGCCGGAGAATCCCGGCGAGCCGCTGAACACGCCGCTGGTGCCGGCCAGCACCTACCTCGCCGGGGCCGGTTTCCAGTACGCCCGCGAGGACGGCACGCCGACGTGGGCGTCGCTGGAGGAGGCCATCGGCGCGCTCGAAGGGGGGCACGCGACCGCGTTCGCGTCGGGAATCGCGACCGCGGCGGCGGTGATCGACCTGCTGGACGCGGGCGCCGAGGTCGCGGTGCCGGTCTACAGCTACGCGGGCACCCGCGGGCTGTTCGACCACGCGGCGAGCAAGGGGCGGCTCACGGTGCGCCGTATCGAGCCGTCCGACCGGCAGGGCTGGCTCGCCGCCGCCCGCGAGGTCGACGTGCTATGGGTGGAGTCGCCGACCAACCCGACCCTCGACCTGATCGACATCGCCGAGCTGACCGGTCAGCGTGCTCGCGTCGTCGTGGACAACACGTTCGCCACGCCGCTGGGCCAGCAGCCGTTGTCGCTCGGTGCGGACATCGTCGTGCACAGCGCGACCAAACTGATCGGCGGGCACAGCGACCTGCTGCTCGGCCTGACGATCGCGGCCGACGAGGGCGTGGCCCAGGAGCTGCGCGATGCCCGCACCCGGGGCGGCGCGACCCCCGGCGCGCTGGAGGCCTGGCTCGCCCTGCGCGGCTTGCGCACCCTGCCGGTCCGGTTGGCGGAGCAGTCCCGCACCGCGGCTCTGCTCGCCGCACGGCTTGCCGAGCACCCGGCGGTGACGAAGGTGCGCTACCCCGCTCAGGGCACGATGATCGCCTTCGACCTGGCCGACGCCGCGGCCGCGGACAAGCTGTGCGCCTCGCTGAACCTGATCCGGCACGCCACGAGTCTCGGCGGGGTGGAGAGCCTCGTCGAACGGCGGGCGATGTGGCCGGGTGACGCGCACGTACCGGCCGGCCTGGTGCGGTTCAGCGTCGGCCTGGAAGACCCCGAGGACCTCTGGCGGGACCTGTCTCAGGCGCTGACCTGAGCCCGGCGCTGACCTGAGCCCGGCGGGTCGACTGGTCCGGATCCAGGTGCCAGGCGTGCACGACTCGCGGGTGGATCCGGATCAGCTCGTTGCTGAAGAAGCCGCGACCGAACCCGGGCGGCTCGTGGCCGGTGAGCAGCTCGGCCCGGCCGCGGATCTCGACGCCGCGCCCCCAGCCCGGTTTGACCGCAGCGGGCTCGTCCGGCGTCATGTCGTTGACGACGAATGACACCTCGGGGTTGCGCTCGAGGTTGCGCCACTTCTGGCTCTTGCTGAGGTTCCGCCCCCCCGATGTCGATCGTGTCGTCGCTGTTCAGCTGGCGCGCTCGCGTTCGGTGAACACCATGCGCCGACCGGATGACCTCAAGATAAGTGGAGGTCAAGCGCGCATCGGAAGTCCGGTATTGCCAGACGTGGCCGCGGCCACTAACGTACAACCATGTGGTTGTAAGTCAGCTCGACGGCGAAGAGATCGACCGGATCTTCCACGCCCTCTCCGACGCCACCCGGCGCGACATCGTCACCCGGGTGCTCCGGCAGGAGGAGTCGATCTCGCAGCTCGCCCGCAGGTACGACATGAGTTTCGCCGCCGTGCAGAAACACGTGGCGGTGCTCGCGCGGGCGTCGCTCGTCGTCAAACAGCGGAGCGGAAGGGAGCAGCTCGTGCACGGCAATCCCGAGGTTCTGCGGAAGGCAGCCCGCCTGCTCGACGAGTACGAACAGATCTGGCGCCACCGCGTCCAGGCCATCGAGGACATCCTGTCCAAGGAGGACGAATGACTGTCATCAGCTCGCACAAGGACACCGAGGCGTTGACCCTGACGATCGTCGCCGAGTACGACGCCGTTCCCGACCGGGTGTGGCGGGTGTGGGAGGACCCGCGCAAGCTGGAGCGCTGGTGGGGCCCGCCGACCTGGCCCGCGACGTTCGAGCAGCACGACTTCAAGGTCGGGGGCCGCTCCAGCTACTTCATGACCGGCCCGGACGGCTCGAAGGCGCACGGCTGGTGGGAGATCACCGCGATCGACGCCCCCACCCGCCTGGAGTTCGACGACGGTTTCGCCGACGACCGCGGTGAGCCCAGCACGGACATGCCGGTGATCCGCTGCGCGGTCACCCTGGAGGCGAACGGCAGCGGCACCAGGATGACCACCGTCAACTCCTTCGCCACCCTCGCCGACCTGGAGAAGGTGATCGAGATGGGCATGGAGGAGGGCATGAAGCTCGCCGAAGGCCAGATCGACGCGCTCCTCGCCGAGGATTAAGAAAGGTATGGACGTGGCGGTGCCGACGCCCGCGGGCCGTCGGCACCGCCTCAGGAGGATTCCCAATGAGGTTGTCAAGCGGTAGTGGTGATCGGCTGTGAGTCGGTCAGGCCGCTGCGACAACTGGTTGGGGCATGCTGGCCTGGAAGGTGCGGTTGTCGCGCATGAGCGCCCACAGCACGTTCAGGCGGCGGCGCGCCAACGCGAGGACAGCCCGCTTGTGGATCTTACCCTCGCGCCTTTTGCGGTCGTAGAACAATGCCCGCGGCGTCTCGTTCGCCATCCTGACCACGGGTCGGTGGGAGGAGGTCGCCTCCTACGTGGAGTTCATGGGCTACGCCCAGCCCTGGTACTCGGTTCGCGACGTCGAGCCGCCGGTCGGTGGCGAAATGGGGCACATCGCCTGCTTCCTGCGCGACGGCGACCGCGTGTTCCTCACCTACTCCACGACGGGCCGTGGCAAGGAGCCGGTCAACGGGTCACTCGCCCTGCTCGACATGACGCCGTACGGCCGCCGCGAGGCGTGGGAGGAAAACCCGGAGGGCTGGCCCGAGGCGCCGGAGGCCGGCGCACCGGTCGGGGGCCACGGCGCGCCGATCTGCTGGTACTGGCGCACCGATGCCGACGGACGCGCCACCTGGGGCCCGACCAGCCGTCCCGCGCCGCAGTGGACCCGCCCCGGCGCGACCCCCCGTGGAGACCCTCGGCCGGCACCGAGGGGCGCCGTGCAGGCAGATCCTCGACCTCCTTGCCGAGCTGAGGCTCGTGGTCGTTTCGCGCGACCTCGCCGTGGTACGACGGATGCGACACGATCGCCGTGACGTGCTGCAGGGAGGACGATGATGTTCGACCCGTATCCCGAGGGACTGCCGATCGGGTCCGACTGGGTGTCCACACCGGACACGACGGAGATCAGGTTCCCGTTCGACGGCTGTGTGGTCGCGCGAGCACCCGTCGGCACCGTCGACCTGGCGCACCTGGCGGTCAGCGAAGCGGTCCTCGTCGCGCGGGACGTGGCGAAGCTGCCCTCGCACGTCCGCCGCGACGTGCTGACCGGCGTGTGCCGGTCGGTGGCCGAATGGCGGGACGAGCTGGAGGGCCTGCTGGTCGTGGAGACCGGCAAGCCGCTGGTCGACTGCCGTGCCGAGGTCGATCGCACGCTCGTGACCTGGCAGGCCGCGGCGGAGGAGGTCGCCCGGCTGCACGGCGGGACGGTGCCGCTCGACCTGCTGCCCGCCGGCGAGGGGCTGACCGGGTTCTGGGTGCGCAAACCGATCGGTGTGGTGGTCGGCATCGCCGGGTTCAACTACCCGCTGCTGCTCGCCTCGCACAAGATCGCGCCGGCGATCGCGGCCGGGTGCCCGGTGATCGTCAAGCCGGCGCCGCAGACACCCCTTTCGACCCTGTGGCTGGTGCACCTCGTCCGCGAGGCGGCGGCCGCCGTGGACGCGCCGCTGTCGATGGTCCAGCTCGTCACCGGGGACGCCGACACCGGGTCCGCGCTGGTCACGGACCCGCGAATCGGCGCGGTGTCGTTCACCGGCTCGGCGGCCGTCGGGCACCAGATCGCGAAGGACGCGGCGCCGCGGAAGGCCGTGCTGGAGCTCGGGTCGAACGCCGCGCTCGTGGTGACGGAGGACGCGGACCTGGACGCCGCTGTCGACGCCGCGCTGCGTGGCGGGTTCGCCGCGTCCGGGCAGGCGTGCATCTCGGTGCAGCGGTTGCTGGTGGTGGACGCCGTGGCGGAGGAGTTCACCCAGCGCCTGCTGGCGCGGCTGCCGGAGGTCGTCGTCGGCGATCCGCGGGACGAGAAGACGCGGGTGTCCGCCCTGATCGATGAACGGTCCACCCGCCGGGTGCTCGACTGGATCTCTGCGGCCGTGCACGCCGGCGCCGGATGCCTCGCCGCGGGCGAGGCGGTGCACGGGATCATCCCGCCGACCGTGCTGACCGACGTGCCCGACGGCGTGGACTGCTGGGCGGAGGAGATCTTCGGACCGGTGGTCTGCCTGCGCCGGGTCGCCGACGTGGACGAGGCGTTCACGCAGGTCAACGCGTCCCGGTACGGGCTGCACGCGAGCGTGCTCACGACTTCGCTGAACACGGCGATGCGGGCGATCGACGAGCTGGAAGTCGGTGGCGTCGTGGTCAACGAGGTGCCGGGGTTCCGGTCGGACACCATGCCCTACGGCGGCGTGAAGGACTCCGGCATCGGCCGGGCGGGGCCGCGGTTCGCGATCGAGGAGCTGACCGTGACCCGGATGGCGGTGATCCGCCGGTGAAGTACGAAAAGCTGTTCCGGCTCGACGGGAAGCGGGCCGTGGTGGTGGGTGCGGGCAGTGGCATCGGCCGGGAATCCGCACTCGCACTGGCCGCGCACGGTGCCGAGGTGATCTGCGCGGACCGCGACGCCGGCGCCGCCGGGGAAACCGCGAGCGCGATCGACGGCCGGAGCTACGAGATCGACGTGCTCCACCCGGCGGCCGTCGAACGGGCCGCCGCCGAACTGGGCGAGGTCGACGTTGTCGTCCTGACCGCGGCCACCAACGTGCGCAAACGCCTGCTGGACTACCGCCGTGAGGAGTTCGACCGGGTCGTCGCGCTCAACCTCGGCGCGACCTTCGACGTCGTCCGGGCCTTCGGTGCCGGCATGGTCGAGCGCGGGCGCGGCAGCATCATCGGGTTCTCCTCGATCCGTGGCACGACCGTCGAGCCCGGCCAGGGCCCGTACGCTGCGACCAAGGCCGGGCTCGTGCAGCTGTTCCGCGCGGCGGCCGCCGAGTTCGGGCCGTCCGGGGTGCGGGTCAACGCGATCGCGCCCGGCGTGGTCGACACGCCGCTGACCGCGCAGATCAAGGCCAGCCCGGACTGGTACGCGGCCTACGCCGGCAAGAGCGCGCTCGGCCGCTGGGCGAAGGCGTCCGAGCTCGCCGGCGCCGTCGTCTACCTGGCCTCCGACGCAGCGAGCTTCGTCACCGGGGCGGTGCTGGCCGTCGACGGTGGCTGGACCGCGGTCGACGGCCGCTACACACCGCCCGAATGAGAGGGAATTGCCCGTGGAATTGACCGGTCTGCCCGCGACCGAGCTGATCGCCGCCTATCGCGCCGGGACGTTGTCCCCGGTCGAGGTCACCGAGGCGGTGCTGTCCCGGATCGAAGCGCTCGAACCGTCGCTGCATGCGCTGTACGCCTACGACCCGGAGCACGCGCTCGCCGCGGCCAAGGCCTCCGAGCAGCGGTGGGCCGCGGGCGAGGCAGGGCCGCTCGACGGGGTGCCGCTCACGCTCAAGGAGAACATCGCGACCAAGGGCACGCCGGTGCCGCTGGGCACGGCGGCGACCGAGCTCGTCCCGGCCGCGGCCGACGCGCCCGCCGCGGCCCGGGTCCGGGAGGCCGGTGCGGTGCTGCTCGGCAAGACCACGATGCCCGACTACGGGATGCTGACCTCGGGGTTGTCGAGCTTCCACACCGCGAGCCGCAACCCGTGGGACACCAGCCGCACGCCCGGCGGGTCGAGCGCGGGTGCCGCCGCGGCGGCCGCGGCCGGGTACGGGCCGCTGCACGTCGGCACCGACATCGGCGGTTCGATCCGGTTGCCGGCCGGGTGGTGTGGTCTGGCCGGGCTCAAGCCGAGCTTCGGGCGCGTGCCGGTCCACCCACCGTTCCCGGGCCGGGTCGCGGGCCCACTGACCCGGACGGTGGCGGACGCGGCGCTGCTGATGGGCGTGCTGTCCGCACCGGACGGTCGTGACCACCTGAGCCTGCCGCCGGCGGAGATCGCCTGGTCACAGCTGGATATCGAGCTCACCGGCCTGCGCCTGGGAGTGCAACTCGACGCCGGGGTCGGCCTGCCGGTCGAGGAGGATGTGCGGGCCGCCGTGCTCGACGCCGCCCGCCGGTTCGAGGCCGCGGGCGCCCTCGTCGAGCCGGTCGAACCGTTCCTGACCAGGGGGATGCTGGACGGGCTGGACGACTTCTGGCGGGTGCGGGCGTGGTGCGACATCAGCGCCCTGCCGCCGGAACGCCAGGCACTGGTGCTGCCCTACATCGCCACCTGGGCCCAGAGCGGCGCCGAGGTCTCCGGGGTCGCGGCATACCGCGGGTTCGCCCAGATGGACGCGATCAGCGTCGCCGCGCTGCGGGCCACCGAGCCGTATGACTTCGTGCTGTCGCCGACCTGCCCGGTCTCGGCACCGCCTGCCGAGTGGGCCTCGCCCACGAACGACCCCGCCCGGTCGTTCGAGCACATCGCCTTCACCGTCCCCTACAACATGTCCGGCCAGCCTGCGGTGTCGCTGAACTGCGGTTATACGAGTGAGGGTCAACCGGTCGGGCTGCAGATCGCCGGACGGCGGTTCGACGATCTCGGTGTGCTCCAGGTCGCTGCAGCATTCGAAGGAATTCGCGGGCCGCAGCGCTCCCCGGGGGTGTGATTACGCGCCATCTGAGGGACGATCGGACCCATGCGGATGGTGTACACCGGGGCGGACGAGGAAGAGTTCATCGACGCCCGGCAGCGGCTGCTCGTCGAGCTGGACGCCTGGTCGCAGATGCGGCAACGGGTGATCGACCCGGTCGTCGCGGGTGCGATGCTGGACTTCCGCTTCGAACGGGACGGTCTGCTCGGCCGCTGGACGCGCGAAATCGTCCGCAACGCGCTGCTGGTGTGGTTCCCCCGCAAGGTCGTGCTGCTCGACCCGCACTCGTCGGCAGTGCTGTCCACGGTCGAGGCGCTGATGGACTTCTTCGACGACGCGGATCTGCTGGACGAGCGCAGTGAGCAGCCGGCCGTGCTGCGAACGTATCTGACGGCGATCGCCGACCGGTTCGACATCGCGATGAGCGAGCCGTCCAACTTCGGGCTCGCCAAGTTCTGGGCCGTGGCGATGGCCGAGCACGGTATCGACCCGCTCAACGAGGTCGCCGCGCAGGCGTTCATCGACCGGGTGCGCCGGGGTGAGGTCGAGGTCGACCAGACCCTGCTGCACGACCTGGCCTATCGCCACTACCAGGGCGATCCGGACGCCGAGGTCGCGCCGTCACCGGTGTTCCCGCTGGCGCCCCCGGCCCGGCTGGCCGCGGAGGCCGAGGTCACGGCGGTGGTGCCGCAGCTGCGCCGGTTCGTCGAGTGGGTCGGCGATGGCCGGGACCTGGCCGAGGTCAGCGCGCCCGCCGAGTTCGTGACGATGGCCAAGCGCGCCGGGGTCGTGCGGGTGTACCGCGGGCGGCTGGTGCGGGTGAAGAAGGCGGCGCGGCGCCTGGCCGATCCGGTCGAGCTGTGGCGTGCCGCGGTGGTGTCCGTGCTGAGCAACCCGCTGGCCGCCGAACTGGTCACCGAGCTGGCCACGGAACCGGCGACCATCCCGATGCTGGTGGAGATGCTGGGCGGCGACGGCCCCACGATCCTGCGGGTCGTGCACCGGCTCGCCGAGTACGGGCTGGTGGAGATTTTCCCGGCGGGCGAGGAACACTACGAGGACCTGCTGGATTTCGCCGGGGTGGACTACGTCGACGACGTGCCCGAGGAGGAGCGGCAGGTCGTGCAGCTGCTGCCGCTCGGTGTGCAGGCCGCGTACGAGGTGCGCGTCGCCGACGGCGAGCCGGTGCTGACGGTCGACGACCTCGCGGGCGAAACGGCGGAGGTGCTGTTCGCCCGCCTGGCGCCGCTGGACCCGCAGGTCCTCGACGACGGCGCCCGCCGGTGGCTGGGTGCGCGGGAACCGGAACGGGCGATCGCGGAACTGTCCGCGGTGGCCCGTCGCACGGACGATTTCGAGCACCGGATGCTCGCGTTCCGCCTGCTGGCCCGCCTCGGCGGCGACGGCGTCGCGGCGATCGCCGCCCTGCGTGACCATTCCGCTGCCGGGCCGGCGGCCTTGACCTGGCTCTTCGACGCCGGACTGATCGACCGCAGCGAGGTCTCCGGCCGCGAACGCACATACAGCAAAGTGGACGTTCTGGCGGCGGACATCCGGACCGAGGGACGGGAAAAGGCCCTCGCGGATTTCGCCTCACAGCCCCGTTCGGACCAGTTGCTCTTCCTGGCCGGCGCGACGATCTGCGGCCATCCGAGCGCCCGTGAGGTCCTCGAGTCGGTCGTGGTGGCGCACCCGGACCGCGCAGTGTCCAACGCCGCGCGCAAGGCACTGGACTGGCTCCACGACGAGCCCATCTAGGTCGCACATTGTCGAAAAAGTGCCGCCGCGGGGTCAGGCCTTTTTCTCGATGGCCTCGGCGAGTGCGAGGATCCGCCGCGCGTTGTCGACGTGCAGGTTCTCGATCATCCGTCCGTCCACTGTGACCACACCCCGGCCCTCGGCGCTGGCCTCCTCGAACGCGGCGATGATCTTCCGTGCCTGCGCGATCTCCTCTTCGGACGGTGCGAACGCCTTGTTGCACGGTTCGATCTGGCCGGGATGGATCAACGTCTTGCCGTCGAAACCGAACTCACGGCCCTGGCGGCACTCCGCCTCGAAACCCGCCAGGTCCTTCACATCGTTGTAGACGCCGTCGAGGATCACCTTTCCCGCCGCGCGTGCGGCGAGCAGGCACAACGACAACCCGCCGAGCAGCGGCGCCCGCCCGGGCACGAACTCCGCGTGCAACTCCTTGGCCAGATCGTTGGTGCCCATCACGAGCACCGTGAGCCGTTCGCTGGCCGACGCGATCTCCTCCGCGTGCAGCATCGCGACGGGAGTCTCGACCATCGCCCAGATCTTGGTGTGCTCGGGCGCTCCCGAAAGCTCCAGTGCGCGCTCGATGTTGTGCACCTCGGCCGCCGAGTTGACCTTCGGCACCACCACTGCCGCCGGACCGGCCTGCGCCGCCGCGCGCAGGTCCGCGTCGTGCCATTCGGTGTCCAGGCCGTTGACCCGGATCGTCACCTCGCGCGTGCCGTACTCGCCCGATGCCGCTGCCGCGCAGACGCGTTCCCGCGCGGCCGCTTTCGCGTCGGGGGCGACCGCGTCCTCGAGGTCGAGGATCAGCGCGTCCGCCGGCAGCGTCTTCGCCTTCTCCAGGGCCCGCTCGTTCGCGCCCGGCATGTAGAGCACCGAACGCCGTGGTTTCACTTCACTCATGCCAAAGCTTCCTTGGTCGCCTCGTCGTACGCCTGCTTGAGCTCGGGGTCCCGCTCGGCCAGCTTGTCGGCCAGTTCCGCGACCACCCGGCACTGCTTCACCGACGCGTCGTCCTGCATCTTCCCGTCGATCATGACCGCTCCGGTGCCGTCGCCCATCGCGGCGATCACCTTGCGCGCCCACGCCACGTCCTTCGGCTCCGGCGAGAACACCCGCTTCGCGATGTCCACCTGCACCGGGTGCAGGGTCCAGGTGCCGACGCAGCCGAGCAGGAACGCGTTGCGGAACTGGTCCTCACAGGCCACGACGTCGCGGATGTCCCCGAACGGCCCGTAGTACGGCAGGATCCCGTGCATCGCGCACGCGTCGACCATCCGCGCGACCGTGTAGTGCCACAGGTCCTGCTGGTAGGTCGTCCGCCCCTCCTGCAGGTTCTCGCCGACCGGGTCGGTCCGCACCAGGTAGCCGGGGTGACCACCGCCGACCCGGGTGGTCTTCATGCGCCGGCTCGCGGCAAGGTCCGCCGGGCCGAGCGAAATGCCCTGCATGCGCGGGCTCGCGCCGGCGATCTCCTCGACATTGGCCACGCCGCTGGCCGTCTCCAGGATCGCGTGCACCAGCAGCGGCCGCGTCAGTCCGGCGCGCGCTTCGAGTTGGGCGAGCAGCCGGTCGACGTAGTGGATGTCCTGCGCGCCCTCGACCTTCGGCACCATGATCACGTCGAGCTTGTCGCCGATCTCGGTGACCAGGGTGATCAGGTCGTCGAGCACCCAGGGCGAGTCGAGGCTGTTGATGCGCGTCCACAGCTGCGTCGACCCGAAGTCGGTTGCCCTGGCGATCTCGACCAGGCCCTGGCGTGCCGCCTCCTTGCGGTCGGCGCGCACCGCGTCCTCGAGGTTGCCGAGCAGGACATCGACCTTCTTCGCCAGGTCGGGGACCTTCGCGGCCATTTTCTCGTTGCTCGGGTCGAAGAAGTGGATCATCCGCGACGGCAGCGCGGGGATTTCGCGGACGGGATCCGGCGCCCCCACGGCGAGGGGCGCGAAGAAGTCCTTCGGCGAGCGCATCGGTCCTCCATTGGCACGGCCGCGGTAACCAGCGAGTAACCCTAACCACGAATCCGGGGGAACCGCTGCGGCGAAACTCACCTCGGAGTGAGGTGGGAGCGCGTGATTGGGTGATGCCGGGATTCACCGAACTACAACCACTGGGTGAAGGTGGGTTCGGTGAGGTGGTGCTGGCCAGGCACGATTCGTCGGGCACGTTGGTCGCGATCAAATACCTGTTCAGGCAACACCTCGGCGACGCAGCGCGCCTGGCCGCCTTCCGGCGCGAGGCCGCGCTGCTGAGCCGCGTGCAGAGCCCGCACGTCACCCGGCTCTACGAATTCCACGAGGAGCCGCGGGGTGCCGCGATTGTGATGGAGGCCATTCACGGCGTCTCCCTGCGCGAGGTGCTCGGCCAAGACGGTGTGCTGCCGCCCGAGTCGGCGCTGGCCGTGCTGAAGGGTTCGCTGCTCGGCCTGGCCGACGCGCACCGGATGGGTGTGGTGCATCGCGACTACAAACCGGCGAACGTGCTGGTCGGCCCCGGCCGGGAGAGCAAGCTGGTCGATTTCGGCATCGCCGCGCTGGCCGGGCAGGCCGGAGCGCCGGCGGGCACCCCCGCGTACATGGCGCCCGAGCAGTGGCACGGCGCGCCCGCGACCCCGGCGACCGACGTCTACGCGGCGACCTGTGTGTTCTTCCAGAGCATCACCGGCAGCCGGCCCTACGACGGTGCGACTACCGGCGAGTTGCAGCACGCCCACGAAAACGCGCCGGTGCCGGTCGGCGCGGTGCCGGAACCGGTGCGCGGGCTGGTCGCGCGCGGCATGGCCAAGCACGCGGTCCATCGGCCGTCGGCCGCGGCCGAGTTCGTCGCCGAGTTGGAGGCCGCCGCGGTCGCCGGGTACGGCGCCGACTGGGAGCAGCGCGGTCTGGGCAGACTGGCCCAGCGGGCCGGGGCGCTGCTGGCGTTGTCCCCGCTGGCGCTGCTCGGCGCCGGGACCGCGGCCGCGCCGGGAGCCGCGAGCGGGCTGGCGGCGGTCGGCACCGGGATGGGCCTGGGCGCGAAGATCGGCGCCACGCTGGTCGCCGTCGCGGTCGGGGTCGGCGCGGTGATCGGCACGATCGCGGTGATCGGGGACGGCAACGACCGGCCACCCGCCGCCGCACCGCCGGCCGAGCGGCAGGCCGCGATGCGGGTGAGCCTGGAGATCCGCAACGAGGCGGCCACGAGCCCGGACTTCCGCGTCGACGCGCAGTACGCGCACGTGACCGGGATGGCCGATGCGGGCCTGCAGGACCGGATCAACGCGCAGCTAGCGAAGCCGCTGGACGACTTCGTCGACTACGTGCGTGCCGGATTGGCCGACCCGGCGGAGAATCCGGTCATCCAGAACAAGGCGATCATCGAGCGCCAGGACGAGCGGGTGCTGTCGGTGCGCTACGACCTGATGGTCTATTCGAACCAGTTCGGCAACCACGGCGGGTACACCACGATGCTGCGCAACGTCGACCTGACGACCGGACGGGTGATCACGGCAGCGGACGTCTTCACCGGCATCGCCGAAGACCAGAACGCGATGAGCGCGCTGGAGTCCCGGATCCTGCGGATGACGCCCGGCGGGTACTGCCACGGCAGCCAACCGTTCGGCGGGCGCGTTCCGCTGGCGCCCGCCGACCTCCGGCCCTGGGGCGTGCTCGACGTCCCCGCACTCCAGCTGGCGTTTCGGCCGGAGGGCGTCGTGTTCGGGATCAGTCTGGACGCGGTCGGATACGACATGGCGTGCGGCTACGAGGAGGTCGTCGTCGCGTACTCCGACGTCGCGGACCTGATGACTTCGTTGGGGCGGGAACTTTCCCCGTGACCCGGTCGTTGTCCACAATGGAACGCTGCTCCGTTCGGCGGTACTAAATCCCGGATCGCCACGTCGTTCAACGGTCCGTCACCCATTCGGAAGCAGTGTCGGGCTGAAGTCCCGACGCCACTCATCGACCGGTCACCGACCGTTGAGCGCCGCCGATCGCAGGCGCTCCCGTTGTCCACCGATCAACCGCCCCGCCCCTGGTACCTCTTTTCATGTGCCTCTTTTCACGAGGTGCGGGTAGGGGAACCAGCGGTAAGAGGAGGCGGATCGTGGCAGTAACACCAGGGCACACCGGAAACTCGGTGGTGGCCGGCGGACGATCGTTCCCCACCCGCGTGGTCCCGCCCGTCGAGCTGCCGGCCAGCGTCAGCGTGCTGGCCCGCGACGCCGCCGCCCAGCTGGGCTGGCACGGCGTCGTCCTGCCCGAGGTGGCGATGCTCGGCCGCCGCGTCTGCGTCGTCGCCAAGCTGCGCACCGACACCCACGCCGAGCGGATCGCGATGGGCGTCGGCCCGGTCACCGACCGCGCGACCGTCGCCACCTGGACCTGGCCCGAGTTCGCGCCGACTGCCCCGGCTCCGGCGGCGGAGATCGTCGGTGTCCTCGCCGTGGCCCGGCACTGGCGCACCGGGATGGCCGCCGCCGTGCCGTTCAGCCGCTACGGCGACGCGGCCATGGTGCTGCCGACCTCCGCCGTCCTGAGCCGCGACTACCTCGACAACTGCCTGCCGCGCGCCCGTTCCTACGGGGTGGCCGTGGTCACCGCCGATGAAGAGGCCCGGGTGGACCTCGACCTCGAGATCCGCCGTGAGCGGATCCTCCTCTCCGAGGACGCCGTCGCCCGCTGGGTCAACGAGATGGTCTACGAGCAGCTCCTCGCCTCCTACGACCTGCCGGTGGCCTGACCCGCGCCTAGAGTCGCTTCCATGCGAGTCGTCATAGCCGGAGGACATGGCAAGATCGCCCGTCAGCTCGAGCGGCTGCTGGCCGCCACCGGGGACGAGGCGGTCGGCATCATCCGCAATGTCGAGCAGGCGCCCGCCCTGCGTGACCTCAGCGCCGAGCCGGTCGTGCTCGACCTGGAGTCCGCGGCCGTCGACGAGGTCGCCGACGTGCTGAAGGGCGCGGACGCCGCGGTGTTCGCCGCGGGCGCAGGCGCGGGCAGTGGCGTGGCCCGCAAGGAGACCGTCGACCTCGGTGCCGCGCGGCTGTTCGCCGACGCGGCCGAGCGCGCCGGTGTCCGGCGGCACATTCAGATCGGCGCGATGGGCGTCGACAGGCCGCGCCCCGGTGCCGGCGAGGTGTTCGCGGCGTACCTGCGCGCGAAGAAGTCCGCCGAGGACGATCTGCGCGCCCGCGATCTGGACTGGACCATCGTGCGCCCCGGGCGGCTCACCGACGAACCCGCGATCGGCGAGGTCCACCTGGCCGAGAACGTCGACTACGGCGAAATCCCGCGCGAGGACGTCGCGGCCGTGCTGATCGCGCTTATCGAGGAGCCGCGCTCGTTCCGCCGCACGCTCGAACTGGTCACCGGCAACACGCCGGTCGACGAGGCGATCACTCGCTTGTAGACGGTCTACATCGGACGGAGGGTGCCCAGCACGCGGTCCAGGTGCGGGTTTCGGAACACACCCGCCGGGTCGCAGCGCTGGGACACCTTCACGAAGTCGTCGAAATGCGGGTAGCGCTCGCGCAGGGCCGCGGCGTCCAGGCTGTGCAGCTTGCCCCAGTGCGGGCGCCCGCCGACGGCCGCGACGATCGCCTCGAATCCCGTGAAGTACTCGCGGTAGGGCATGCCGGCGAACTGGTGGATGGCGACGTAGGCGGAGTCGCGGCCGTACGCGGTGGAGAGCCAGATATCGTCCGCCGCGGCGACCCGCACCTCGACCGGGAACGCCACCGGGTTCTCCAGGCGCGGCACCAGAGCCCGTAGCTCACGAAGGACTTCGTGCATGGATTCCCGGGGAACCGCGTACTCCGATTCCACGAACCGCACCCCGCGGCGCGTCACGAACACCCGGTGCGAGGTGTCCGAGTACTCCCGCGCGGACAGTACGGACGACGCGAACCGGCCGAGCGGCTGGACCAGTCGCGGCAGGGCGCGGCCGACCCGGCACAGCGCACCGAACGCGACGTTCTCCATGAGGTCGTAGTCCACGAACTCCCGGGCGCGGCTCAACGGCCGCTTCGGCTCACCCGCGGGAAGCCGGTTGTTGCGCTTGACCAGCGCGTTCTTGCCATAGGGAAACCAGTAGAACTCGAAGTGGTCGTTCTCGGCGGCGAAGGTGTCGAACCCCTCCAGCACCTCCTCGAGCGGTTCCGGCCGCTCCTGCGCGGCGAGCGCGAACGCGGGCTCGCACTGCAGGGTCACGTGTGTGATCACCCCGAGCGCGCCGAGCCCGACGCGGGCGGCGGCGAACAGATCCGGCTGCCGGTCGGCCGAGCACGTGACGACGGAACCGTCCGCGAGCACCAGTTCCAGCTGGACGATCTGCGTGGCCAGCCCGCCGAACCGCGCACCGGTGCCGTGCGTGCCGGTCGACACTGCGCCCGCGATGGTCTGTGCGTCGATGTCGCCGAGGTTCGTCATCGCCAGGCCGAGCACGTCCAGTTCGGCGTTGAGCTGCCGGATCGTGGTGCCGGACCGCACTGTGACGCGGTGGGTGTCGGCGTCGACGGCGGCGATCCCGGTCCACTCGCCGAGGTCGATCGCGTCGGAGTCGGCCACCGCGATGGGTGTGAACGAGTGCCCGCTGCCCCACGCGCGGACGTGACGGCCGTTGACCGCCACGCGGGTGACGACCTCGGCGATTTCGGCCGTGCTGCGCGGGGTGTGGACGCGCTGCGGGTCCGCGCTCGCGGTGCCCGCCCAGTTCTGCCAGCGGTTCATGTGGTGCTCACCCGTTCGTGTCGAGTCACGAAACCGTAAGTGAAAGGTATTCGCGTTTCAAGTCGTTCTGACGTACGGTCCTAGCATGACGACCACCGCGACCAGGTACGACACGGCGACGAAGGACCTCGATCCGCCGTTCGCCATAGTCGACCTCGCCGCGTTCGACACCAATGCCGCCGACCTCGTCCAGCGGGCCGCGGGCGTGCCGATCCGTCTGGTCAGCAAGTCCGTGCGGTGCCGGTACCTGATCGAGCGCGCCCTCGCGACGCCCGGCTTCGCCGGCCTCATGTGCTACTCGCTGGCCGAGGCGCTCTGGCACGCCGAAGCCGGTACGAGCGACGACATTCTGGTCGCCTATCCGACGGCCGATTTCGGCGCCCTGCGCGCACTCGCGGCCGACGAGCGGGCCCGCTCGACCGTCACGATCATGGTCGACTCCGCCGAGCACCTGGACCTCGTGGACGCCGCGCTCGGCCACCACCACCCGGAGATCCGGGTGTGCCTGGAACTCGACGCGTCCTGGCGGCCGTTGCCGTTCCTGCACTTCGGAACCCGTCGCTCGCCGGTCTTCGCCCCACGGCAGGCCGCCGCGCTGGCCCGGAAGATCGCGGCGCGGCCGGGATTCCGGCTCGCCGGGCTGATGGCTTACGAGGGTCAGATCGCCGGGCTGGGCGACGCGTCCGGCGGCCGTCTCCGCGACTTCCTCGTGCGCTGGATGCAGCGCCGGTCGTCGGCCGAGCTGTCCCGCCGCCGGGCGGCGGCCGTCGCCGCGGTACGGGAGGTCGCCGACCTGGAGTTCGTCAATGGTGGCGGCAGCGGCAGCATCGAGCTCACCCGCGCCGAGCCGGTGGTCACCGAGATCGCGGCCGGGTCCGGGCTGATCGGTTCCACGCTGTTCGACGGGTACTCACGGTTCCGTCCCCAGCCCGCGGTGCTGTTCGCGCTCCCGGTTGTCCACAAGCCCGCGCGCCACATCGCGACGCTCTATTCCGGCGGTTTCGTCGCGTCCGGCCCGGCCTCGGCGACGCGCTTGCCCTCCCCGTACCTGCCCGACGGCCTACGCCTGCTGCCCTTCGAAGGCGCCGGCGAGGTGCAGACGCCGGTCGTCGGCAAACCGGCGCGTGACCTGCGGGTGGGCGACCGGGTGTGGATGCGGCACGCCAAGGCCGGCGAGCTCGCCGAGCGGTTCACCGCCTACCACGTCGTGGTGGACGGCCGCGTGGAGCGGACCGTCCCCACCTACCGGGGCGAGCAGCACAACTTCGGCTGAGTTCGGCGGGTTGTCCACATGTCCACAAGGTTGTGGACAACTCAGCCGAGCGTCGCCGACGCCTCCCGTAGCTCCGTGAGCGCCCGCCGGGCGAGTTCGGCGAAGTCCTGCTGGTTGGCCGGGTCGATCCAGCGGGCGAACGCGGTGCGGAAGGCGAGGTTTCCGAACTCGGCGCCGAGGCTCGCTGCGGGTTCCGGGATTCCCCGCTTCTGCAGGGCTTCCCCGATGGCGGCGGTGAGGGTGCCGAGCTTGAGCAACTCGCGTTCGCGGAGTTCGGGGTTGACGTCGATGACGGCCTGACGCTGCTGCGACCACGTCCGCCGCTCCGGTCCGAAAACCACGACGGTGGCTTCCAGCGCCGCGCCGATTACCTCGATCGGCGTGGCGGACGCGGCGGCGTCGGTGATCGTGTCGGCGAGGAGCGCGGTCAGCGCGTCCTGACCCCCGAACAGCACCTCGCGCTTGTCGCCGAAGTGCCGGAAGAAGGTGCGTTTGGTCAGCCCGGCCCGTTCCGCGATCTCCGCGACCGTGGTGCTGTCGTACCCCTGCTCCGTGAACAGCTCCAGCGCGGCACGCGACAGCCGCTCGCGCGCGTTCGGCTCCCACCGGCCCATGGCGACAGTCTAGGTCATGGCACCAGGTGTCATCGAGTGTTATGGTGATGACACCAGATGACATCACTACATGCAGGAGGATCTCATGCGGGTTTTCGTCACGGGCGCGTCCGGGCATGTCGGTTCCGCTGTCGTCCCCGAACTGCTCTCGGCCGGTCACCACGTCGTCGGGCTTGCCCGGTCCGACGCCTCGGCTGCCAGCCTGACCGCCGCCGGCGTGGAGGTGTGGCGCGGCGACCTGCGGGAGCTGGACGGCCTGCGGGAGGCGGCGGCCGGGGCGGACGGGGTCATCCACCTCGCCTTCGACCACGAATCCATGATCGCCGGGGATTTCGCGACCGCGGGCGACACCGATCTGGCCGTCGTGCGCGCGCTCGGCGATGCGCTGGCCGGCACGGGCAAGCCCCTGGTGGGTACGTCGGGGACGGGTCTACTCGCCGCGCTCGGTCTGGACCGCGCCGTCACCGAGGACGACGTGTTCGCCGGCGGTTACCGGATCGACGCGGAGAACGAGGTCATCGGGTTCGCCGAGCGCGGAATCCGGTCGTCGGTCGTCCGTCTGCCGCCGACCGTGCACAGCTCACTGGACAAGCAGGGCTTCGTTCCGGTCCTGATCGCCGCCGCGCGGGCCGCGGGTCGCTCCGGCTACCTCGGCGACGGCGCCAACCGCTGGCCGGCCGGCCACACGCTGGACGCCGCCCACCTCTACCGCCTGGCGCTGGAGAAGGCCCCGGCCGGCTCGCGGCTGCACGCCGTGGGCGACGAGGGTGTGCCGATGCGAGAGATCGCCGAGGTCATCGGGCGCCATCTGGGCGTGCCGGCGGAGAGCATCCCGGCGGAGCAGGCGGAGGCTCATTTCGGTTTCCTCGCCGGGTTCGCCGCGATGGACAACCCGGCCTCCAGCGAGCGGACGCAGCGGTTGCTGGACTGGAAGCCGGAGCACCCCGGCCTGCTCGCCGATCTCGACGAGGGCCACTACTTCGCCGAGGTCTGACTCGCTAGTCCCCGAGGCGCGAGGCCAGGTAGCCCTTGATGAGGTGCTTGGTCTCGTCGACGATCTCCTGGTCGCCGTCGGGATCGCGGAGGAAGGCCAGCTTGAGCAGCCCGTCCGCGGCCTCGATGGCGACCGTCATCGCGAGCGGCAGCCGCGGTGTGTTCAGGTCGATGTACTTGCCGACCAGATCGGCCAGCGAATCCGCGATGACCCGGTTGTTGTCCCGGCTGTCGTCCAGCAGTTGCCGATCGACCACGTCGCCGAAGTGCAGCTTCGAAAAGCCCGGCACGGTCCGGTGCATGTCCAGGTAGATGTCCAGCACCGAGTCGACCACATCCCACCAGTGCCGCGGGTCCTCGCGGCTCAGCCGCTCGCTCACCTCCTGCACGAACCGGTCCAGGTTGCGCTGCGTCAGCGCCCGCACGACCGCGCGCTTGTCCGGGAAGAACTGGTAGAGCGAGCCGACGGCGACCCCGGCGCGCTTCGCGATCAGCGTGGTGGTCAACGCGTCATAGCCGACCTCGTCGATCAGTTCGGCGCTCGCGTCCAGCATCTGCTCGACCCGCTTCGCGCTGCGCTGCTGGACGGGCTGCCGGCGAAGCGGGGTCGTCGCCTGGGTCTCCGACACGTTGTGCTCCTTCTGGTGCTCTGAACAGGGACTTTAGCGCGCCGGACCACTTCCCCCCGGTCGAGGGAAGGGCTAGCATTTGAGAACTTTTCACATTAGTCCTGGTGGAGGGACGTCGCTCGTGGAGAACCTCGCATTCCCGCCCGGCTTCCTGTGGGGCGTGTCCACGTCCGCGTTCCAGATCGAGGGCGCGACCCGCGAAGACGGGCGCGGCCCGAGCGTCTGGGACACGTTCGCTCCCGGCCAGGCCGACGTCGCGTGCGACCACTACCACCGCTGGCCGGAGGACGTCGCGCTGCTGACCGAACTCGGGGTGGGTGCCTACCGCTTCTCCTTCTCCTGGCCGCGGATCCAGCCCACCGGTTCGGGCCAGCCGAACCCGCGCGGCCTGGCGTTCTACGACCGGCTGCTCGACGCGCTCTGCGAAGCGGACATCGCGCCGGTCGCGACCGTCTACCACTGGGACACCCCGCAGCCCCTCGAAGACGCCGGAGGCTGGCTGTCCCGGGACACCGCGTACTCCTTCGCCGAGTACGCGTCGATACTCGGCGAGCACTTCGCTGATCGCGTGCGGATGTGGATCCCCCTCAACGAGCCGATGGTGACGACGATCTTCGGTTACGCGATCGGTGAGTACGCGCCAGGCCGGACCCTCCTGCTGGACGCTGTTCCCACCGCACACCACCAACACCTCGCCCACGGCCTCGCGGTCCAGTCGTTGCGGGCCGCGGGTGCGAAGAACATCGGCACCGCGAACCATCATTGTCCAGTTTGGCCTACTTCAAACACCCGAGCTGATCATGATGCCGCACGGTGGCTCGACGCGTTGCTGAACCACACCTTTTCCGACCCGGTCCTACTCGGCAGTTACCCCGCGGAAATCATCCCGTTCCTGCCCGCCGCACATGCCGATGACCTGGACACCATCGCACAGCCCCTCGATTTCTACGGTGTCAACTATTACGAACCACACGGCGTCGCCGCACCCGGGGAGGGGAATCCGCTGCCGTTCGAACTTCGCCCGATCGAGGGTTTTCCGCGCACCACCAACGACTCCCCGATCGTGCCCACCGCCCTGCACGAAGTCCTGGTCGGACTACGCGACCGCTACGGCGACGCGTTGCCGCCGGTCTACGTCACCGAGAACGGCGCGAGCTTCGACGGGATCGACGACTCCGAGCGCATCGACTTCCTGGACGCGCATCTGCGATCCGTCGCCACTGCGATAACGTCGGGAGTTGAAGTCCACGGGTATTTCGTTTGGTCGTTGCTTGACAATTTCGAATGGTCCAGGGGATACGCGCCGCGATTCGGTCTCGTCCACGTCGACTACGAAACCGGACGCCGCACTCCCAAGGACTCCTTCACCTGGTACCGGAAGCTGGTGCGCCCATGACCGGAACGCGGGTCCCCGACCCGCTCGCGGAGCCGACCGTCCCCGTGCGGCCCGGCTGGGTCGGCCTGCTCTTCGGCGCGAACATCGGACTGTGGCTGGGGATCTACGCCCCGATCCAGGTGCTGCTACCCGAGCAGGCCGAGCACCTGGACGCCGCGAACAAGGAACTGGTGTTCGGCATCGTCACGGGAGTCGGCGCGCTGATCGCGCTGCTCACCAACCCGATCGTCGGGCTGGCCTCGGACCGCACGCGTTCCCGCTTCGGGCGACGGCACCCCTGGACGCTCGCCGGTGCGCTGTGCGGCGCGCTCGGCCTCGTGGTGCTGGCGCTGGCCGGGGACGTCGCGCTCATGGTCGTCGGCTGGTGCCTGGTCCAGGCCGGGCTCGGCGGCATGCTCGCGACGCTCACCTCGGCGGTGCCGGACCGGGTCCCGGTCGACCAGCGAGCGCGGATCGGCGGGCTGGTCGGCATCAGCCAGATGCTGGGCACCGTGCTCGGCGCGGTGCTGGTGACCGTGCTGGTCACCAGCCTGCCCGGCGGCTACCTGGCCTGCGCGGTGGTGGTGGTCGTCGGCGCGGCCGCATTCGTCCTGCGCACCAAGGACAACACCGCCGGCGCGTCCGATCGGCCGGCCGCCGGATGGCGGGCCGTCCTGGCCGAGCTGTGGGTGTCACCGAGGCGGCACCCGGACTTCGCCTGGGCCTGGGGCTGTCACTTCCTGATCAACCTCGGCAACGCGCTCGGCACGTTCTTCCTGTTGTTCTTCCTCGCCGACGCGGTGCACTACCCCGACCCGGACACCGGGCTGCTGATCATGATGGGTCTCTACGGCGTCGCGCTGGTGATCGGCGGTCTGGTGGTCGGGTCGGTGTCCGACCGCATCGGTCGCCGCAAGCCGTTCGTGCTGGGCGCATCGGTGATCATGGCCGCGGCGGCGGTCGTGCTGGTGTTGTGGCAGACCTGGCCGGCGGCGCTGGCGGCGTCCCCGCTGCTCGGCATCGGGTTCGGCGCCTACTGGGCGGTCGCGCTGGCCATCCTCACCGAGGTGCTGCCCGCCGCACAGGACCGCGCGAAGGACCTGGGTGTCGTCAACGTCGCGAACGCGTTGCCGCAGGTGATCGCTCCGCTCGCGGCGACCGTCATCCTCGCCGGGATCGGCGGCTATCCGGGCCTGTTCGCCGCATCGGCGATCGCGACGCTGGCCGCCGGGGCGTTCATCCTCGGGGTGCGGTCGGTCCGCTGAACATCACCGAGGGCTCCTCCGGAAGTCCGGAGGAGCCCTCGGCTTTGTACCTTTCTTGGGCCCGCGGGCCGGTGCCGGTCGGGGGAGGGGAGTGCAACGGCACCGGTCCGCGGAGCTTCGGGGCCCCGGGGGCGGGGTTTGTCAAGGTGCGATGTGCAAGTTCGCAACCAGAACGATGATCAACAACATAGCGGCGACCGGGGTCTTCCGCCAGCGATTGTGACCGGAATTTTCGATTAATCGTCGAGCGGTCAGTGGTTGGCGACCTGCGGTATCAACGCGTGCCGGCCAGTGGGCTCGCCGGGCGTCGTACCGCGAGTCTGTGGCGGCACCTTCGCCTTCCGGCGCCAGTGGCGGCGCAGGTCCTGCTGCGGAGCGAGACCGCCGGCGACGAGGTGCTCGTGCGCGACCTGCCACACCGAGCACGGCGCCTTGCACCGGTGCCAGCGGGTGGAGCAGGTGGGGCAGTCGCCACGCTCGTCGGGCTCGTGGGCGGTCAGCATCGCGCGCCAGCCCTCGGTCAGCCGCGGCAGTTCCGATCGGGCCACCGAGACCAGGGACTGCGCGTCCGCTCTGGTGGCGAGTTCGGCGAGCATGTCGAGGCGTTCCCATACCGCGTTGCGGAGGACCTGCCCAAGGATCTGATCCACGGGACTCTCACCGTCACCTTTCCGCCAGTTTCGCGGCCTCGTTCAAGGCCGCCTGGAGCTGGCCGAGCTGGCCCGCGGTGAGGCGGGCCGTTTCCCCGGGCGGTCCGACGAGGACCACCTGGTCGTCCTGGACGAGCACGGTGACGCAGCGGTCGCGGTTGATCATGTCACCGCACTGCACGCGCCACACCAGCTGGCCGCCCTCGTAGCGGCGCAGTTGGGCGGCACGCGGGTCCGGGGCGGGCATCGCCGACCGGCTCGCGACCGGGGCACCCGCCGGGGCGAAGGAACGCCGGTGGACCTGGGCGCGTGGGGCCGAGATCGAGTTCATGAACTCCACCGCGTGTCTCCGCTCTGTCGGTCGGGCTTGCTGTCCGTGTTCGCTGTAGCTCTGCGTGATCGCGGGGCGTATCCGCTCGGTCACGCCGAACCCGAGAACTAGATTGCGATGAACCGCAGCCGAAGAGAAGGCGAACCGCCGGTACAGCGGCGACCGGCGCGGGCGAGCCGTTGAACGGTCGCCGGAGTTCACCCCGACCGATCAGGGGTCCCGAAACGACGTTTCCCAGGGTTCAATGGGTATGCCTACGCTGCAAATCGACGCCCGACAGGACGGTGAGGGGTCGCAATGGACGCCGGTGACAACACTGATTCCCGCCAGGGGCATCCGATAGGTCCGGATGCCTGGGAGAAGCGGGAGATGCGGGAGGCCCTGGCCGCCCGGGACGTCAGTGCCGTGTACCGGAACCTGCGCAAGGAGGGCATCTCCCAGCGCCAGATCGCGGCGCTCACCGGACAGTCCCAGTCGGAGGTCTCGGAGATCCTCAAGGGCCGCCAGGTGATGGCCTACGACGTGCTCGCGCGGATCGCCGACGGCCTGGGTGTCCCCCGTGGATACATGGGCCTCGCCTACGACGAGGCCACCGAGATTCAGGTCGTCGGCGCCGCCGACGAGCAGCAGGCTGAGGAGGACGAGTCCGTGAAGCGGCGGAACTTCCTCGCGCACGCGGCCCAGGTCACGATGGGAGCGGCGATCCTCGGATCGTCGCCGAGGGCATGGGCGGCGAGCCCCGCGAGGACGCCGGCACCCGGCCACATCGGGATCACCGACGTGCGCCAGGTCGAGGCTGCGACCAGAGCGCTGCGGGCGCTGGACTACCAGTACGGCGGTGGGTTCTGCCGGGACGCCGTGGTGGCGCAGCTGTCGTGGGGACAGCAGATGCTCGACTCCTCGGCCGCCACCCCGGTCCGCTCGCGCCTGTTCGTGGCGCTGGCCGACCTGCACAGCCTCGCCGGCTGGACGTCGTTCGACAGTGGACTGATGGACTCCGCGCGCGGGCACTTCGCCAACGCTCTGGAGCTGGCCAAGCAGGGTGACAACGACCACCTGGTGGCCAACATCCTGTACCGGATGGGCCGGGTCTACCTGCACCAGGAAGCGCCGAACGACGCGCTGAAACTGTTCCAGCTGGGCCAGATCGCGGCGCAGGAATCAGGTTCCGAACTGGCGATCTCCGTGCTCGCGGCGAACCAGGCGTGGGCCTACGCGATGATGGGCAACGAGGAGCAGTCGCTCAAGCTGCTCGGCCTGGCCAAGGACGAGTTCGCCCGCGCGAACGTGGCCGCGGCCGAGGACTGGGTCAAGTTCTTCAACGAGACCGACGTCTACGCGATGATCGGCACCGTCCACACGGTACTGGCGCGCGGCGTCGACACGAAGCACACGCAGTACGCGATCCCGGCGCTGACCAGGGCGATCGACGCCTACGGCGAGGACATGCAGCGCAGCAAGGTCTTCAACCAGGCCGCGCTGGCCACCAACCACCTCCTCGACGGCGACATCGACCACGGCGCCCGCATCGGCCGCCTGGCCCTGGAGTCCGCGGACGGCATCAAGTCCGCGCGGGTCAAGGACCGGATGATGCCGATGCAGGAAGAAGCCGCGAAGCGGCGCAACAACCCCGACGCCCGTGACCTCGACGAGCGCATCAGCTCGTTCTTCGCCGCCTGAGGGACTGTCCGAAGTGGCTTGCCGGCGGGTGGCGACGTGGCACGAGCGGCTCCACCGCTTCGGAAGGACTGGCTAGGAAGATGCGCACCGTCGCGCAGGGCGAGCTGGACGGCCGGTTCACCAGGGACAAACTGGCCGCCGCGCTGGCCGAGGCGTGCGCCCTGCTCGGTCTGGACCACCGCGACGCGAAGCTGCTGCGGTTCACCAACAACGCCGTCTACGAGCTGGCCGGCGCGCCCGTCGTGATGCGGATCGTCGGGTCCCGCGCGCTGCGGCACCGCGTGGCCAAGGTGATCGCGGTCGCCCGCCACTTCGAGGCTCACGACATCCCCGCGATCCGCCTGCTTCCCGGCGTGGACCAGCCGATCCACGTGGGGGAGCACGTCGTGACGGCCTGGGTGCGGGTGGCGCCCGCCGAGCGGCGTGCGACCGCGGCCGATCTGGGCAAGCTGCTCCGCCGGGTGCACGCCTTGCCCGCACCGGAGGGTGTCGGCGAGTGGGCCCCGCTGGCCGACGTGCGCGCCCGCGTGGCCGACGCCGAGGAGCTCGACCCGGACGACCGGCGCTTCCTGCTCCGGCGGAGCGCGGAGGTCGAGGCGGCGCTCGGCGAGCTCGAATTCCCCCTGGAACGCAGCGTGATTCACGGCGACGCCCACCCCGGCAACGTCATCGTCGGCCCGGACGGGCCGGTGCTGTGCGACTTCGACTCCTCCTGCGTCGGCCCGCCGGAATGGGATCTCACCCCGCTGGCGGTGGGTCGCGAGCGGTTCGGCGACCCCGCGGGCCGGTACCGAATGCTCGCCGACGTGTACGGCTTCGACGTCACGGGCTGGGACGGGTTCGCCGTGCTGCGGGCCGCCCGCGAACTCAAGCTCGTGACCAGCGTGTTGCCGATCCTGCGGAGCCACCCGCAGGTCCGCGGCGAGCTCCTCCGGCGCCTGGGCGACCTGCGCGCGGGCCGCGCGGGCAGCGACTGGGTCCGCTACCGGTAGTCCACATTCTGGGAAAACTGGGGACATTTACCGACCGCTGGGGACCGCTCGTCGTATGTGCGGATGCATGTGCACGGAGTAGGAAATTCGGCTCAGCTAGTCACCCCGGGTGGATTAATCGATCCCCCGGCGGTGCAAGTTGCAGCTACTAACGGTTAACTGACCGGGGCGCGGGTGAGGACGACGGCGAACCCGAACGCGAGACCCATAACGGTCAGCTCGAACGTCGCCCAGGTCGCGAGAGCCGTCCGCTCGTGGCGGACGATCCGCGGCATCAGCTTCCACCGGACCATCCCCCCGAGCACCGCGATGCCGGCCGCGCACATCACCTTGAGCACGACGAGTTGCCCGTATGGCGTGGTGAACAGCGCGGTGACCAGGCCGATCGTCGGATTGAGCAGGATCTCCACGACCCCGTTGAAGAGCCCGGTCACCACCGTCAGCGCGAGGCACACGGTGGCCAGCTTGGAGAACCGCGGCAGGGCGTGCGCGAGCAGCGTCCGGTTACCGGCGAGCAGCACGACCATCGCGCCGAGGCCGCCGGTCCACGCGACCGCGCTCATGACGTGCAGTTCCATCGAGATCATCGTGTAGTCGTGGTAGTCCCAGTTCGCCGCGTGCCCGGTCACCGGTAGCGGCAACAGGGCGAACAGGCCGAGCCCGACGCGGACTTCCGCCGGGACCTTCTCCCCGTGCCGCAGCGCGAGCACGCCGAGCACCACCTGGACCAGCGCGAGCACGGCGACGACGAGCAGCGCCTTGCCCGCACCGACCTCGACGACGTAGTCCCCGATGTCGGCGAAGCTGACCGTGCTCACCTGCGGCCGGTACTCGGCGGTCTGCAGGACGAGCGTGACCAGCGCGGTCACCGTCCAGACCAGTGAGGCGGCCAGCGCGACCGGCCGGGCGCGCCGCATGATCGGCTCAGTCAGCTTCGGGCGGTCGTAACCGACCAGAACGGACAGCAGCGCCAGGCCGATCGTCGTCACCGCGGCCAGGTCGAGCAGCACGCGGACGATCGGGATGGCGACCGAGACCACCTCGCTGACCTCCGCCACCCCCGGCACCGGCGCCGTGGTGGTCAGCGCGACTCCGATCAGCGCGCCGATCAACGCGGCGGTGACGACGCCGACGATCGCCTGGTAGCGGACTTGCGAGGTGGTCCCGGTTGTCGTCATGCCGCGACGCCTCCCCGGCGTGCTCGGTCGGGCGTGACCGGCGCGGCGATCCTCGTGGGTCGTTGTCGCGGGGTCACGCCTTGTCCCTGCCCATCCGCAGCGCCAGCGTCAGGCCGATGGCCAGCAGGACCACCGCGCCGAGGATCCACACCCACACCGGGACGCCGCCGCCGGACTGCGCGGCAGGCTGCACCGCGCCGCCCCCGGTCGCGGCGCTGGCCGCTGCCGGGGTACCGGTGCCGGCCTTGGTGAGCGTGAACGGAATCTCGCCGGTCACCGGGTGCCCGTCGGCGGACAGGATCCGGTAGCCGACGATGTAGGTGCCGGCCGGGCCGAGTGGACGGACCCCGGCGGTGACGATGTTGCTGCTGATCTGCACCTCGCCCTCGGCCCACTGCGTGCCGTTCGGGCCGACCACCGACACCTGGTTGACGTTCCCGCCCTGCACCGGCGCGTCGAAGGTCAGCGTGACCTTCGACGGCCCCGTCTCCAGCGTGGTGTCCTTGGCCGGGTCGGACGACACCAGCACGTTGTGCGCCAGCGCCGGGGTGGCGGTGACGACCAGCGCGACCAGTGCGGTCGCGATGGTGACGAGCAGGCGACGTATCACTTCGACGCCTTCCGGCTGCGCAGGACAGCGCCGGCGCCGACCCCGAGGCCGAGGGCTCCGATGGCCAGGCCGGCACCGCCGAGCCAGCGCGCCGTGTCGTCGGTCGAATTGGCCGACCCGGTGGTGGCGGACGCGGTCATCGCGCCCTCCATGTCACCGTTCGCCGGCGCCGGGGCCAGCTGCACGGACGGGGCCGGGTGCTCCGGTTCGGGCGCACCGGGGGCGGCGACCTGGTCCCAGCTCACCACCTCGCCGTTGTCGTAGGTCTGGATGGCGGGCAGCGCCAGTTCGCCGACCGCGGGCAGCGCACCGGCGGTGATGTCGAAGTCCTGGTACTGCGTGTCGCCCGGGCCGATCTTCGTGCCCGGCTGGGCGGTGAAGACGACCTTCGTGACCGCTTCGGTGACGTCGAGGTTCTTGCCGTTCTTGACCGGCGCGGGCAGCGTGGTCTTGGTGACCTCCGCCGTCCAGCCGGGGATGGGCTGGTACCGAACCGTGCTGATCGCGTACTCCGGTTTGAAGTCGATCTCCAGCTTGACGGTGGCGGCGTCGTCCTCCTCGTTGGGCACGCGGAGGGCGATCGTCCCGTACCCGCCCTGTTGCGGCTGTGAGCCGAGCACGTTCGCGGTGACGTGTGCCGAGGCGACACCCGCGCCGAGCAGGCTCGCGATCCCGACGGTGCCGGCGAGTACGAGCCCGCGACGGACTACGGCGTTGTTCGTCATGGTGTGAATGCTCCTGAAAGAGATGTGGTCAGCGGATGACGCTGAGGTGAAGGGTGTATTGCGCCGTGCGCGCGGGCGGACCTCGCCGCGCGTGCATTCGGCTCAAAAGCACTTTCACCATCGGCAAACCGGGCGCCGGAGCGGGCGCGCCGGGCACCGGGAGCGGTGGCGGCAACGGTCCGAAGAGGACCGGCAGGAGCAGGGAGAACCGCGCCGCGGCAAGCTGCAACAGCGCTTCCGCGCGCGCCAGTACCAATCCGGTCACCACGGTGGCGACCGCGTGCGCGGCGAGCATCGCCAGCGGGGTCGACGCCGAGTGCGGCATCAGCGAGTCGAGCACGAGGTGCATCAGCAACTGGGCCGCGCCGAGCACGGTGAGCACGCCGAGCGGCCCGCGGGTGCGGTCGGCCAGCGCGGTGCCGATCCAGCCGACGAGCAGGACGAGCAGCAGTGTCAGCGCGGTGTCCGGCAGACCGCCGTGGGCGAGTGCGTGCGCGCTGACGGCGAGACCGCCGGAGCTGAACGCGAGCAGGACTCCGCGCACGGTGCGTAACGCGCCGTGCCGCTCGGGTCGCTTGCTCACCGGACCAGCGTAGGAGACCGGAGACGATCACGGCGACGGTGTCTCGTGTGGTGAACGTTACCGACCCGGCGGATTCCGAACAAAGCTGACAAACGGGTGTTCGCGCTGCTCACCGGGCACCCGGCCGGACGTGACCGACCTGACCACCATCAGCCTGCGGTCCACTTCGGACCTCGCGGCCGCAACGCCGGTGAAGTCGCGCGCGACTGGATGGTGTCGAAGGGGTTTATCCAGTAGCTACACGCCGAGGCGTTTGAGCAGCTGACCCTCGATCTGTTCCAGCTCGCTCGTCACCGCCTGGTGGGCGGCCTTGCGGCGGGTCGCCGGCATGCGCTCGGCCGCCCGGACCGCGGCCGTCAGCTGCGTGAGCGTCGCCTGCGAGTCGCTCACGAAGCGCAGGTCCTCCTCGCTCGCGCGGTCGCTCTTGCGGATCTCCGCCAGCGCCTCGGACGTCCCGGCGATGCGCGCGAGCAGGTGCGCGCCGCGGCCGGTGAACTCCGACAGCTGGTCCACCGGCACGCCGAGCCGTCGCGCCTGGTAGTGGTCGTAGGCGTCGCGGACCGCGCTCGCCGCCTTGACCGCGAGCGGCGCCAGCGCGGGGACCACGGCGGGCACCACGATCTTCGCCACGGCGACCGCGTTCTTGGCCTTCTTCGGGGTGATGCCCGTCTCGGCCGGCGTCTTGGTCTTCTTGCGAGCCATGCGCTGAATGTAGCGGCCGGCACAACGCGCGGCATGCCCGACACGTAATGCGCCGGTCATACTCGGCGCGGAACTGTCGGAGGGGCTCTCTAAAGTAGGTGTCATGGAACCTGAGGTGCTGCTCGAGGCCGGCGCGGTGAGTCGCTGCCGTCGTCGCGTGCACCTCGACCACGACCCGGCGATGCGCGAGGTCGAGCTGGCTCCGCCGGATCCGTCGGCCGAGCAGCGCATCGCCGACGCGGCGGCCCACCGCGCGGAGATCCGTCAGCGCCTGATCGCCGCGAACCCGGGCGCGAGCTGGGTGGTCGTCGACCGTGAGCTGCCGCCGCCGGAGCGCGTCGCGGCCACGCAGCAGGCCGCCTTGCAGGGCGTCGACTACATCTGGGGCGCGCTGCTGCCCGCCGACCGCGCCGGTCACCGCCGTGGCGGGTCCGAGCTGCTGGTCCGGGCTGAGGGCGGCTACCTACCGGTGCTGGTGGTGCGGCACCGCATCACCGACCCGGGAGCGGGCGCGGTCACCACGCCGCCGCACGACCTCGACCCGGCCCACGCGATTCCCGACCCGGCGCGCCGGGTGCGGTCCCACCCGCGCGACCAGATGCGGCTGGCCCATCTGCGTCGCATGCTCGAGGCTCATGGGCTGGCGGCCGAGCGGCTCGTCGGCGGCGTCATCGGCCTGGACGCGGACGTGGTGCTGTGGCACGACCTCGCCGCGGCCACCTGGCCGGGCGGCCGCACGACCCTGACGGAGTACGACCTGCGGTTCGCCGACCGTCTCGCGATCGCCGAGGCGGCCCGCACCGGCGGCCCGGCGCTGGCCGAGCCGTCGCGCGTGCTCGAGTGCCGTACGTGCCCGTGGTGGCCGACGTGCGAGGCCGAACTCACCGCGATCCGTGACGTGAGCCTGGTGGTCCGCGGTGAGGACGCGATGGAGCTGCGCCGCGCCGGTGTCTCCACTGTGGACAAGCTGGCCGCGCTCGACTCGGACGACGAGCCGCCGATCATCTGGACGTCCGGCCCCTTCGCCGACGCCGTCGCGCTGGCCCGGGCGTGGCTCGCGGACCTGACCATGGTGCGCCGCGTCCGGCAGGTCGAGGTCGCCCGCGCGGACGTCGAGGTCGACATCGACATGGAGTCCTTCGGCGAGTCGGGTGCGTATCTGTGGGGTTGTCTGCTCAGCGGTGCGGACATCGGGATGGCGCAGGACTACCACGCTTTCGTGACCTGGCAGCCGCTGCCCACGGGCGACGAAGCCCGGTCGTTCACGGAATTCTGGTCCTGGCTGCGCGAAGTGCGGGCGCGCACGTTGGCGGCGGGCCTCACCTTCCGGGCCTACTGTTACAACGCCATGGCCGAGAACCGCTGGCTCTTCGGCTCGGTGGAACGCTTCGGCGACTACCCCGGCATGCCGCCCAAGCCGGAGATCCAGTCCTTTGTGGACTCGGACGAGTGGGTGGACCTGTTCCGCAGCGTGTCCGACCAGTTCTTGTGCTCACGGGGCAAGGGGCTCAAGGTCGTGGCCCCGGTGGCAGGCTTCACCTGGCGCGACGCCGAAGCCGGTGGTGAGGCGTCGATGCGCTGGTACCGTCAGGCAGTGGGCATGGACGGAGCCGAGCCGGACCTGAGCCAGCGCACTCGCCTGCTGCGCTACAACGAGGACGACGTGCGAGCCACCCACGCGCTCCGCAACTGGATCACCACGACGGCGAACAGCATCCCCTTCATGGGCGACCTGTAGCCAGACGCACGGCGGTTGCGTCCTCGCCGGACAGACATGCTCCGGGATGACCGTCCACCGCGGGTGTCTACCGAGGCGCCATGCGCAGCGATCCGTCCATGCGGATCACCTCGCCGTTGAGGTAGTCGTGCTCGACGATGTCCACCGCCAGTTGCGCGTACTCGTCCGGCCGCGCGAGGCGCTTCGGGAACGGCACACCAGCCGCGAGGCCCGCCCGGAACTCGTCGGACACCGTGGCCAGCATCGGGGTGTCGACGATTCCCGGCGCGATCGTCATGACGCGGATGCCGTGCGAGGCGAGGTCGCGCGCGGCCGGCAACGTCAGCCCGGCCACCCCGCCCTTGGACGCCGAGTAGGCCACCTGCCCGATCTGCCCGTCGAACGCCGCGACCGACGCGGTGTTGATGATCACGCCACGTGCGTCGTCCTCGAGCGGTTCCGTCTGGGCGATCGCCGCCGCCGCGAGGGTGACCACGTTGAACGTGCCGATCAGGTTGACCTCGATGACCTTGCGGAACAACCGTAGATCGTGCGTGCCCGTCTTGGACAGGATCCGCGCGGACGGCGCGATCCCGGCGCAGTTCACCGCCACCCGCAGCGGCACCGGCGCGCCGGCGGCCTGCTCGACGGCCGCCGCCACCTGGTCGCCGTCGGTCACATCGGCCTCGACGTAGGTGATGCCTTCGACCTTCTCCGCGTTCTCGATCCCGGTGGCGAGGTCCACCGCGAACACCTGCGCGCCCCGCGCGGCCAGAGCCCTGGCCGTCGCGCCACCGAGGCCCGACGCACCGCCGGTGACGATCGCGGCCGTGTCCTTGATCTGCATGGATAGGTCCTTCCGTGGGCCGGCGACTGTGCTCTGCACACGAGGTTAACGCTCGTTCGCGCGGGCCCGGCGTGGCCCTCCTCACCCGTAGCGCGACGTATTCGGAGCGGACGACTTCCGTTAGGGCTGCGGTCAACTCGGGCTGTCACCGTCGCCTCATGAGCGAAGCTCGCATCGTCGTGATCGGCACCGGATACGTCGGACTGACCACCGGGGCCTGCCTCGCCGCCCTCGGACACCAGGTGACCTGTGTGGACGTGGACGACGTCAAGGTGGCCCGGCTCGCCGCGGGACGGGTCGACATCCTGGAACCCGGCCTGGAGGAACTGGTCACGCGCGGACTCGCCGCCAGAAGGCTGCGGTTCGTCGTCGGGTCCCGCCGGGCGGTGGCCGGAGCCGACGCGGTCTACCTGTGCGTGCCCACCCCCATGGGCGCGGGCGGCGCGGCGGACCTGCGCGCCGTCGAGGCGGTGATCGCCGAGATCCGCGACGCCTTGCCCGCCGGGTGCGCGGTGGTCACCAAGTCGACCGTTCCGGTCGGCACCGCCCAGCGCATCCGTGCCCTGCTCGGCCGGGATGACGTGCCCGTGGTCGCCAACCCCGAGTTCCTGCGCGAGGGCACCGCCGTCGCCGATTTCATGCACCCGGACCGGATCGTCGTCGGCTCCGACGACGAGGCCGCCGCCCGTCGCATCGCCGGCCTCTACCGCGACCTGTCCGCCCCGAACGTCGTCACCGACGCGGCCAGCGCCGAGCTGGTCAAGTACGCGGCCAACTGCTTCCTCGCCATGAAACTGTCCTATGTCAACGCGATCGCCGAACTGTGCGACCGTCTCGGCGCGGACATCGTGTCGGTCACCGAAGGGATGGGCCACGACCGCCGGATCGGGCGGTCGTTCCTCAAGCCCGGCCCCGGCTGGGGCGGTTCCTGCCTGCCTAAGGACACCCACGCGCTGGTGCAGGTCGCGGAGTCGGCCGGGTTCGACTTCTCGCTGTTGACCGCCGCGATCGTGGAGAACATCGCCCAGCGCGACCGGATCGTCGCGAAGATCGCCGGCGCCGTGGGCGGCAGCCTGGCCGCCGCCCGCATCGGCGTGCTGGGCCTGGCGTTCAAAGCCGGCACCAACGACCTGCGCGACTCACCCGCGTTGTCGGTGACCTCGATGCTCGCCGCGCACGGGGCCGAGGTCACGGCCTACGACCCCGCGGTGCGTGAGGTGCTGCCCGGCATGACCGTGGTCGACGACCCGTACCAGGTGGCCAAGGACGCCGACGCGATCGTGGTGCTCACCGAATGGGCCGAGTTCACCAAGCTGGACTGGGGCTACATGGCCGACCTGATGCAGGGCGACGGCGTGGTGGACACCCGCAACATCCTGGAGCCGCGGACGATCCTGGACGCCGGACTGTCCTATGTGGGCCTCGGCCGTCCGTGCCCGGCCCGCGTCGCCCTGCCCGGCTGACCCCCGCGGCACATTTTCGACAATGAGCCATTTTCATCCTGGGCTGGATGTGTTGGTGGGTAAGGGTTGTTGGTCTGGAAGTGGTCGATCTTCGATGTGTCGCTACGGCGAACGTGGCGAAGCCCTTGGTAGGACAGCAATCGACCAAGATCCATGTCCACAACCAAGGCTTCGTATACTGTTCTACCGTGCCGCGCTCCCGTTGTCACATCAGACCCTGACCTTCGTGTCCGGCCTTATCCGTACCCATCATCGGGAGTTGGGGTCGGTGTGGCGCAAGCTTAACCACGGTCAAGAAGCGCTGCTGGTGCTGGTTTACCTGCGCAACGGTGAACCGTTCGCCGAGGTGGGCGAGGTCAGCGAGGGTCGACCCCGCGGACGTCGCCGAGCAGTTGGGCGACGCACCGCTAGCGGACGTCCATCCGGCGCATCACGGTGATTGCCGATGTTCTGTCGTGAGCAGGGCGTGGGTGAGTGAGTCGACGACGAATCGCTCCCACTGTTGCGGGCTCCAGCCGCGATCGGTCAGCACCAGGTACATCTCCAGCCCTGACAAGGCGCACAGGATGTCCACGGCCTCGTCGACCGGCACCCGCAACGCCGACATCGCATCCAACTGCGTGGCCAGCACGCGGAACGCCGACGCGGTCTGCTCGTAGTTCTCGGTCCACTGCTTGGCCATGTCCGGGTCCATGACGGAGGCGTCGCGCACGACGCTCATGATCGGGCCGACCCGGGTCAGGATCTGGCGACCGAAGGCCGTCCACAGCTCGATCGCCCGCCGGGGGTCCTGCTCGGTCCGGGCCTGTTCGACGTAGGGGCGGTCGAGCACGGGGACCGGCTCGTCGTCACCGACTGCGGCGACGTCCACCGCCTCCTTGAGCACCGTGCGCTTGTTACCGAAGTGGAAGTACACGGTCTGTACCGCCACGTCGGCGCGGCGCGCGATCTCCTCGATGGTGGTTGCCGCGTAACCGTTGGCCACGAACGACTCCGACGCCGCGGCCACGATCCGGCGACGGGTGGCCCGCGTGCGGGCGGCCCTGGGCTTGACGTTCTCACTCATTGGTTGCATTCTAACTCTAGAGTTCGACTACAACGAAATGAGGGCCGATGGAGATCGGCGGCATCCACCACGCCAAGCTGCCCGTGAGTGACGTCGCGCGCAGTCGTGCCTGGTATGAGCGCGTGCTCGGCTTCGAGCAGGCGATCGAGTTCGTCGAGGACGGCGAGGTTCGCGGTGTCGCCCTGCGGCACGCCGGCTGCTCACCCCAGCTCGCATTGCGTCACGATCCCGCCCGCGCCGCGGCGCTGTCCGGCTTCGACGCCCTCGCCCTGCTGGTCCCGACCAGGGACGCCATCCAGGCATGGAAGACCGCGCTGGACCAGGCGCGCGAACCACATGGCGGCGTCGTGACCGGCCACAACGGTGGCTCCGTCCTGGTCGGCCTGCACGACCCCGACGGAATCGAGATCCGGCTCTACGCCGAATGAAGGGAACCCAGATGAACACCGTGAACACCATGACCATCAATGGCGCCACCATCGGGTGGACCGACACCGGCGACAACACCGGCGGCGACGTCACCCTGCTCCTGCACGCCGGCGGCTTCGAAGCCTGGTTCACGCCGCTGGCCGGACTCCTCGACGGCCGGGTGATCCGGATGCTGAGAACCGGTTACACCGGTGGCCCCGAGCCGCTTGGCCTGGTCGACGTGGCCGGGCACGCGGCGCACGCCGCGGCCCTGCTCGAGCGGCTGCATGCCGTGCCCGCCACCGTGATCGGCCACTCCTCCAGCTCGGCGATCGCGCTGCAGCTCGCCCAGGACCGCCCCGAGCTCGTGTCGCGGCTCGTGCTGTGCGAGCCGCCGTTGATCGACGCCCTGATCGACCCGGCCGACCTCGCCGACGTGCGGGCGATGATCGGCCCGGCCATCGGCAAAGCCATGCACGCAATGGGAAACGGCGATCTCCCGGCGGCGTTCGACGCCTTCATGTCCGCCGTCTGCGGCCCCGGCTACCGCGGTGTGCTCGTCGAGACGCTCGGCCAGGACGGGCTCGCCCGGGCCGAACGCGACTCCAGCTTCTTCTTCACCAACGAGATTCCGGCCGTCAACGGCTGGACGCCCGATAACCTGACGTCGATCACCGCGCCGATCCTCTTCGTGCAGGGCGCCGCGAGTCCACAAGCGACACACCGGATGATCGCCCGCCTCGCGGCCCTCCTGCCCGACGCCCGCGTCGCCACACTCGAGCACGCGAACCACCTGCTCCCGCTCACCCACCCCGCCGAGCTGAAGGCCCTGCTCGGCTCGTGGAACCCCACCGCGGCGCGAAGCCCAGCCTGAGGACCTGATCACCGGCCGCAACAGCAGGATTGAAAAGGGCTCAATGTGCCGCTCAGGGTTGCCAGAGCCAGAACTCGATGCCCTGGTTGTCCACGCAGTCCGCGGTCAGGCCGTAGGGTTTGCGGTCCACCTCGACGACCTGACCGCCCGTGGCGCGGACCCGCTCGACCGCGGCGTTCACGTCGTCCACGGCGTACATCATCTTCCACCCGACCTGCCGCGGCCCGCCCCACAACCCGCCTTCCAGGCCGGGCCCGACGAACCCCCAGGCGCCCTCGACGCTGCCCGGCGAGAACTGCCAGCCGAGCACCGTGCCGTAGAACGTTTTGGCCGCCTCGTCGTCCGGTACCTGGAACGTGAAGTACATGGCTTCGCCGTGCCGCGGCGTGGTGCTGCCGCTGCCCCGGTGCGGTGCCTGCGAGACCAGCCACCGCTGGCCGAACGGGTCGCGGATCGCGCCCGACCGGCCGTGGCCGCGGTCGCCGACGGGGTTCAGCACCTCGGCGCCCCGCGTCACCGCGCGGCGCACCACGTCGTCCACATCGGACACCTCGATCCGGACGCTCGCCCCGCCCACCCCGGGGACGTGGCCGATCTCGGCGAACTCCTCGGCCAGCATGAGGACGCCATCACCGATGGCGATCTCGGCGTGCCCGATCCGGCCGTCCGGCATCACGATCGGGTCGCCGCGGCGCTGCGCGTCGAACACCTCCACGTAGAAGTCCAGGGCCCGCCGCGCGTCGGACACGGCGAGATACGGGGTCAGCGAGTGCAGTTCCGCGCGTGCGGGTGCTTCGGTACCGGTCATCTCTCCTCCGTTCAACACAGCGCGACGCAGGCGCTCGCGCAGCTCGGCGGCGAACCGCGGATCAGGGTCGACCGGCCGGACCGGCGCGCGGAGGGCTTCGAAGTTACGGTATGGATCGCTCATCGCCCTCCCTCCTTCTCCCGGTAGGCGGCCCGGAACGCGGAACGCGCCCGGACCAGCAGTGCTTCGGTGGCGTGCACGGTCCGGCCCAGCAGGTGGGCGACCTCTCCGACGCTGAGCCCGTCGAGGTAGCGCAGCGCGAGCGCGGCCCGGTGGTGGGCGCCGAGCGACTCGAGCACCTCGCGCGCCAGCAGCGCGTCCAGCTCGGCGTCCCACGGGTCCACCGACTCCACTTCGGACTCGTGCACCACGCGCAGCCCACGCTCCTCGCGTTCCCGCCGCCGCCAGTGGTCGACCAGCTTGTGCCGGGCGACGCCGATGAGCCACGGCGTGCTCACCGGCGCGGCGCCCGGGCTCCGGCACGCGCTCACCGCGCCCAGGAACGTCTCGGAGGTCAGTTCCTCCGCGACGCCCCGGTCGCCGCAGCGCGCGAGCAGGTAGCCGTAGACCTCCGGCAGTGCCACCTCGTAGAGCTCGAGCAGCGCGAAGGCCGGGTCCGGTCGTACCCGCGGTTCGCTCACATCCCCATCGTCGTCCGGGGAGCCGGTTTTCCGACGCCCTCGCGCGAATTTTTCAGCCGCGTGGGTCGGGCAGCCGGCGAGCGCTGAGCGCGATGCCCAGGATCATGATCGCCTGCACGCCAGTGACCAGCAGCAACGCGCCTTCCATACCCAGCGGAGGAGTCAGCGTGGCGAAAAGCGTGCCCAGCGTCGCGACACCCAGCGCGAGCGAGCTCTGCTGTGTGGTGGTCAGCATCCCGCTGCCGGCGCCGGCGCTCTCCGCGGGCACCCGCGACAGGATGACACGGAACAACGTCGGCGCGGTCAGGCCCTGTCCGGCGCCGGTGAGCAGCATGCCCGGGGCGAGGGTGAGCGCGGCGACGTCCGGCCAGGCCAGCAGCACCGCGCCGATCAGCGTGAGCAGACCGAGCACCTGCACGGTCGTGCCGGCCACGATCGTGTAGCGGCCGAGCCGCGCCACGAACCGGCTGCTGAACAGGGACATCACCAGGAACCCGACGGCCAGCGGAGTCACCGCGAGGCCGGAGCCGAGCGGGCCGAGGCGCAGCCCGTCCTGCAGCGTGAGCGCGTAGACGAACATGAACCCGCCGAAGCCGATGAAGAACGGCACCGCGACGGACAACCCGCGGCGCATGCTCGGCATCCGCAGCACCGACGGTGGCAGCAGCGGCGTCACCCCGCGTGCCTCCAGCCTGCGCTCGACGGTCAGGAATGCCGCCGCGGCGAACGGGAATGCGCCGAGCAGCACCCAGCACCACACCGGCCAGCCCAGCGTCCGGCCCTCCATCAGCGGGACGAGCAGGGTGAGCAGGGTCAGCCCGAGCAGAGCCGTGCCCCAGCCGTCGACGCCGAGCGGGTTGCGCGCGCGGGTCTGGGGCAGCAGGCGGCGCGCCAGCACCAGGCCGAGCAGCCCGATCGGGACGTTGACCAAGAAGATCGGCCGCCAGCCGCTGCCGGCCAGGTCGGCGGAGACCAGGACGCCGCCGAGGAGCTGGCCGACGACCATCGCGATGCCGCCGGCCGCGCCGTAGTAGCCGAGCATGCGCGCCCGCTGCTCGCCGGTCGTGGTGGCCTGGATGATCGAGAGCACCTGCGGCACCATGAGCGCGGCCGCGGCGCCCTGCGCGACCCGGGCGACGACGAGCACGGTCGCGTTCGGGGCGAGCCCGCAGATCAGCGAGGTGAGGGTGAAGACGGCCAGGCCGAGGGAGAACACCCGGCGGTGGCCGAGGGCGTCCCCGAGCCGCCCGCCGACGACGAGCAGCAGCGCGAAAGCGATGCCGTAACCGGCGACGATCCACTCCAGCGTGGCGGTGGTGGCGTGCAGGTCGGCATTGATGGTGGGCAGGGCGACGTTGACGATGAACAGGTCGAGCGGCGCCAGTGCCGCTCCGAGCAGGACGGTGGCCAGGCCGGAACGGGTGAGGGCCGGCCGGGTTTCGGGCGGCGCCACGGTTGTCGTCATGGCTCCACGGTCGGCCGCACCTGAGCCTGGTACCAGAGTGTGGTTATCCAGGTATCGGGACTACCTGGTAACAGGATCGCACGCGTGCGAGGCTGGGACCATGAGCTCAGCTGTCGCCCTGTCCGCCGACGTCACCCGCCGTCATGAACTGGCGGCCTTCCTGCGCAGCCGGCGCGAACGGATCTCGCCCGAGCAGGTCGGCCTCCCGTCCGGCGGCCGCCGTCGCACGCCCGGACTGCGCCGCGAGGAAGTGGCTCAGCTCGCCGGCGTCGGCGTCACTTGGTACACGTGGCTCGAGCAGGGCCGCGACATCCGCGCGTCCGAGCAGGTGCTGAAGGCGATCGCCCGGACACTCAAGCTCGATCCCTACGAGCGCAGCCACCTGTTCACGCTCGCCGGCGCACCGGCACCGGTGAGCGAAGCGGACTGCACGGTCATCTCGCCGCAGATCAGGGCGATCCTGGACCAGCTGGAGCCGTTCCCCGCGGCGGTGCACAACGCGCGCACCGACATCCTTGCCTACAACCGCACCTACAACTGGCTGATGGACGTCGACAGCATCCCGTTCGAGGAGCGCACCTCGATCCTGCTGTGCTTCACGAACCCGCGCTGGCGGGCGCGGCTGCGCGACTGGGAGGACGGCATGCCGCGCACGGTCGCGCAGTTTCGCGCCTCGATGGCCGAGCACATCGGCGAACCGGGCTGGAAGGCGCTGGTCAAGCGGCTGCTGCAGGAGTCCCCGGAGTTCGCTGCGGTGTGGAACCAGCACGAGGTGCAGCCGATGAGCAACCAGACGAAGGTCTTCCTGCACCCGGAGGCCGGGATGCTGAGCTTCGACTACACCCATCTGTGGTTCGGCCGCCGCTCGGAAATCCGCCTGACCACCTACACCCCGGCCGACAGCGAGACGGCCGCGAAGCTCGACGCCCGGAAGCCCCTACCGCCCCAGTCGTAATCCAAGAGCCGCTTTCGGACGGACGCGCCTCGCGGCCGTCTGCCGTAGCTTCGGGGTCGTGCGTGATCCCCGCCGTTGGCCGGCCTTCGTGGACGTGGTGCTCACCCTCGTCCCGATGGCGTTCGTGCTCGGCGCGACCACCGCGGCCGCCCGGTGGCAGGGCGACCCGCTCGACCTGCCCGGCTACCTGTGGCTCGCCGGTACCGCGGTGCCGCTGTTCGCCGTGCGGCGCGGTCCGCTGCCGGTTTTCGTCGTCACGGCCGGGCTGACCTGGGCCTACTACCTCTCGGACTATCCGGGCGGGCCGGCGATCGTCGTGCCGACCGTCGCGCTCTTCGTGCTCACGCGCGTCCGTGGCCCGCTCGTCGCGGGCATCACGGGGACGGTCGTCCTCGTGGCCGGGCTGGTCGTGTATCTCGCGCGCGGTGGCACGCTCGTGCTCGACGCGCGCGCCGGGCTGTTCGTCGTGTGGCTCGCGGCCGTCCTCGGCATCGGGACCGCGGTGCGCAACCGGGTCGCCGCGAGGCGGGCCGCCGCGCAGGAGGCGGTCGAGCGGCAGTCGCGCCTGGCCGAGCAGGAGCGGCTGCGCATCGCCCGCGAGGTGCACGACGTCGTCGCGCACAGCCTCGCCATGATCAACGTCCAGGCGGGCGTCGCGGTGCACGTCGCGGACCGGCGTCCGGCTCAGGCTGTCGCCGCGTTGCAGGCGATCAAGGAAGCCAGCGCCACCGCGCTCGCCGACCTGCGCGCCACCGTCACCGTGCTGCGGTCCGGACAGGGACTCGGCCCGGCGCCCAGCCTGCGGCAGCTCGACGAACTGCTCGAGCACACCCGCGCGACCGGCCTCACCGTCCGCGTCCACGGCTCGCCGGGCGATCTGCCCGCTCCGGTCGACGGCGCGGCCTACCGCATCCTGCAGGAGTCGCTCACCAACGTGGTCCGCCACGCGAACCAGCCCCGCACGGTCGACGTCCGCTTTGTCCGCAACGACGGCCGCTTCACCCTCGTGGTGCGCGACGACGGCCGCGGCGCCGACAGCCCGTCAATCGGCAACGGCTTGCGCGGCATGCAGGAGCGGGCCGCCACACTCGGCGGCAAGGCCGAGGCTCGCGCTGTCGACGGCGGTTTCGAGGTCCGCGCCGAACTTCCACTGGAGGCCACATGATCCGGGTCGTGCTCGCCGACGACCAGGCGCTGGTGCGCGCCGGGTTCCGCGTGCTGCTGGAGACCGAGGACGGCTTCGAGGTGTGTGGTGAGGCGGCCGACGGCGCGCAAGCGATTGCGCTCGCCCGCGAGCGCCGGCCGGACGTCGTGGTGATGGACATCCGCATGCCCGGCGTCGACGGGTTGTCCGCGACGCGCGAGATCACCGGCGATCCCGATCTGGGCGAGGTGAAGGTCCTGGTACTGACGACCTTCGACGTCGACGAGTACGTCTTCCAGGCCCTGCGCTCGGGCGCGAGCGGGTTCCTGCTCAAGGACACCGAACCGGTCGAGCTGCTCCGCGCGCTCCGGGTGGTCGCCTCCGGCGAGGCCCTGCTTGCGCCGACGGTCACCCGGCGCCTGATCAGCGAGTTCGTCGGACGGCCGGAGAACCGGCGCATCGACACCGGCGCCGTCCGTCAGATCACCGACCGGGAACGCGAGGTGCTGGCCCTGGTCGCGGGTGGGCTGTCCAACGACGAGATCGCCGCGCAGCTGGTCATTTCGACCGCCACCGCACGCACGCATGTCAGCCGCATCATGACGAAACTCGGCGCGCGGGACCGCGCCCAGCTCGTCGTCCTCGCCTACGAGTCCGGTTTGGTCACGCCCCGCGGCTCACGGCCGTGACGGAGCACGGCCACCAGCCGCACCAGGAACACCACGCCGAGCAGGCCGACGAGGCCGATCTGAACCCACATCCGTGCCTCCTTCCCGTGCCCGATGCTGTGCCTGGTAGGCGCGCGAGGGTGGGACGAGGTTGCTTGACACGCCGATCTCACCCGTTGGGGGCGACCGGCTCACCTGCGAGGATGCGCGTCAGTGACCACACGCGGTGCGGATCGAGGTCCATCGGGCGGGGCGCCGGATCGGGCCGCAGCCGGCGCAGCAGGACCTGCTGCACCAGGGCGCTCGGGTAGTCGCGGGTGGCCAGGCGGCGCCAGAAGACGTGGTCCTCCAGGCCATCGAGAAGTGGGTCCTCGGTCCAGCCGCCGAACGACTCGAGCACGCTCCGCCGCACCAGGTATCCGCTGCCGAGGTAGGGCAACTCGGCGAGCCGCCGCTCCTCCGGCGGCAGTGCGGCGACCAGGCCCTCGACCGGATCGGCGACCGGGCAATGGACGACGTCCACCGTGCCGGACGCGGCGACCAACCGCTCCAGCAGCCGCCGCGAGGCGCGCATCCCGCCGTCGAGCACCAGCAACCACGGCGCGGCCGACCGGTCCAGCAGCGCGTTGCGGGTGAACCCGCGGCCCAACGGCAGCTCGTGCCGCAGCAGGTCGACCGGGCGCGGGGCGGGCCGGGGCACCACACCGTCCGCACCGACGAAGATCCGGCGGGGCAGCATGGTGCCGGTGAGCAGGTCGCGCACCAGCGCGTCCGGATCCGGTTCACCCGGGCGACGGACGAGCAGCACGTCGACATCCGCCCGTTCGGCGTCCGGGAAGACCATCGGCACCACGGACGGCAGCCATTCCACCCCGGAGGTGCGGCGCGCGTCGGAGGTCTGCTGACCCATCCGGGTGGCCAGCGGCGGGTTCTCCGGGGGCGCGCCGAGCGATCGGGTGCCGGCGAACCGCACGTCCCAGGACGGGGTGTCGATCGCCATCGGGCGCGATCCGGCCACCGCGGTTGCCGTCGCCGGAGGCGGGCCCGCGGGCACCCCGGGCGAGGCGGCGAGGACCCGGTCGGCGAGCTCGGCCAGCGTCTTCGCGGACGCCAGCGGGTCGAGCTCGGTCCGGACGAACTCGTACCCGGCCATCCGCAGGTCGCGTTCCCGCTTCGGATCCGCGGCCAGTGCGGCGGCGGCCGCACCCAGCGACTCCGGCCGCGTGAGGACGAGGTGCGTGCCGGACACCAGCGGCGCGAGGTCCGTCGAGGGTTCGGTCAGCACGACGCAGCCGTTGCACAACGCCTCGAGCACGCGCACCCACTCCAGGGCGCGCGACCGTTCCCGGTGCAGGTTGAGCAGCAACCGCGAGTTCGCCAGGTGCGCGAACTTCGCCGCACCCGGCAGGAAGTCGACGCGCCGCGGGCCCATCGGCTCGTGCGGCGGGGTGAGCAGCCGGACCCGAAGATCCGCCAGATCGTCGGCGTAGGAGGCGAGCAGCAGCGACCGGCGGCGTTCGGCGGTGCCGAGGTAGGTCACGTCGATCTCGCGGGCACTGTCCGGATTGCCGCCCCAGGCGTCCCACAGCGGCGAGTAGCCGAGCTGGAAGTGCTCGGCCGGGATGCCGCGGCGGTGCAGCTCGGCCGTCGAATCGTGGTTGATGTCCACCGCGCCGGCCAGTCCGGGCAGCAGGGACGCGCTGCGCTCGAACGTCGCCGTGCCCGGGTGCTCGACGCAGAAGGCGATGGTGCGGCGGCGCTGTTCCTCGGTGGGCTGGTCGGCCTCCGGGGTCACCACGAAGTACTCGTGCGGGACGACGACGAAGACCGTGTCGCCGTCGGCGTCGGGATACCGGCCGGTCGCCGTGGTCGCCCGGAACCCGGCCCGCCGCACCGCGTCCGCGACGACGTCCAGCAGTTCCGCCATGAAGCCGGAGCCGCCGGTCGCGGAGACGAAGCACAGCTGAGCGGTCACGAGGTCCGCCGTCGCACGGCGCGCAGCGGCGCGGTGACCCGCCAGCTCACCGTCGCCCGCGTCGCTTCCAGTTCCCTGGCCAGCTCGGCGGCCCGTTGTTCGGCGGCGAGCGTGCCGCTCTCGGCGGGCGGCGGCTCGGCCGGCGCCGCGCCGGACAGCTGAAGCTCGGCGTCCAGCAGGCGCAGCCGCAGCCGGTCCCGCTCGATGCGGGTCCCGGCCAGCTCGGCGCGCAGCGAATCCCGTTCGGCGCGGGCAACCAGCACGTCCCGCGCCAGCGCGTCGGCCTGCTCGGCGCGCTCGGTGACACCGGAGAGCTGCTCGACCTGTTTCACCAGGCGGTCACGGTGCCGGGTCAGCTCGCGGATCTGCAGTTCGGACTCGCGCAGCTCGGTGCGCAGCCGTTCCCGGTCCTCGGTGAACGCGACCCGCTCGGCCCGCAACCGGGTCAGCTCGGCTCTCACCGAACCGGGCAGCTCGTCGGTCATCCCCGCTCCTTCACCAGCTCGGTGAGCACGTCGGCGTATTCGGCGGCGTAGCCCGCCGGATCCAGCCAGCCGTGCAACTTCTCGAAGGCGGCCGCGGCGATCGCACGCCGGTTGTCCGCCGGAGTGTCCAGGGCGCGCAGCAGTGCGACGGTGAGCGCGTCAGCGTCGTTGGATTCGAACAGCCAGCCGCTGTGCCCGTCGGTGATCATCTCGCGCGCGCCGAACACGTCGCTCGCCACGACCGGCACACCGCAGCACACCGCTTCCAGGATCGACCGCGGCAGGGACTCCACATCGGAGCTGTTCACGAACAGATCCGCCGCTTCGAACCACGGCGTCGGATCGCGCTGGATCGGCACCAGGTCGACCCACTCCGCGAGCCCGGACCGCTCGGTGAACTCGGCGAGCGCGAGCCCGTACGGCGACGGATGGTGCCCGACGATGCTCAGCCGGGTCCCGGGATGGGCGCGCCGCACCCGGTCCATCGCGCTGATCAGCAGCCCCTGGCCCTTGCGCGGTTCCAGCACACCGACGTTGAGCAGCAACGTGGTGTCCTCGGAGATCCCGAGCTTCCGCCGCGCGGCCCGGCGGTCGCGTTCGGACACCCGGCCGCCGTAGGCGATCATCGGTGTGCCGTACCGGATCGTGCGGCACCGCGCCGGAGTGGAGAACGGCAGGAACATTTCGCGGGTGGCGTCGGCGACGAACAGCAGCCGGTCGGCCTCCCGCAGGGTGCTCAGCCAGCGCTCACGGACCGGCGGCACCAGCCCGGCCGCACCCCAGTTCTGGTAAGCGAAATCGTTGAGGTCGAAGCTTTCGTGCAGCACCCAGGCGGTCGGCAGCCCGGCCCGGATCGCCGCGTCCGCGGCCGGGAACGCGCCGAGCGTGTTGACCAGCGCGACGGAGGCGTCGGTGCCCCGCGCGAACTGGGCCAGCTCGGCGATGTGCCCTTCGTAGGAGGCCACGTCGTGCACGCGGTAGGGCGAGGTGAGGTGCACGTCGATTCCGTGTGCCGCGCAGTCCTCGCGCAGGTCGCCGTCGAGCTGGCTGATCACGGTGATCCGCCAGCCGTGCCGGGTGGCGAGCCGGTTCAGCAGTTCCTGCAACCACAACTGCCCGCCGCCGACGGCGAGGCTGTGCGTGAAGACCAGCACGTGCCGCGGATCCGTGGTCCCGCGCGGGCGGGTGAGGGCCGCGCGGGTGCGCTGGGCGAGCCGCGCCGCCAGCGCGGTGTCCTCGTCCTCGGCCGCCGGGTTGGACAGCACGACCTCGCGGGACGGCGAGGTCCATTCGCCGGACAGTTCACCGCGGACGCGCACCCGCACCGACAGGGCGCGATCCTCCCCCGCCGGCAGGTCGATCGGCACCCGGGCCTCGAACCCGCTGACGGCGGCGTCCGGGAAGTCCGGCAGGTGCTCGGCGACGTCCGGGCGCGGCAGGCGCGTGCGGGCGCGGACCGGTTCGCCACCGTCGACCAGGACCTCGACCAGCGACGGCGCCCGCGAATCGAGCAGCACCCAGCCGCGCACGAACACGACGTCGCCGCGCGGGTTGTCGCCGTCCTTCGGGGTGTCGATCTCGTACAGCCGCAGTGGTTCCTCGTCACCGAAGCGGCCGACCTCGACGACGGCGCTGGTCAGCACGTCCCCGGCCGCGCCACGGACCACGACCTCATGCCGCCCGGTGGGCACCGGCCGGCGGGTGCGGATCAGCAGGCCGGTCGTGCCCGGCGGTTCCGTCCCGGTGGACGCCTGCGCGACCTCGGCGGCAAACGGTCCGATGTAGACGGTCGGGGTCTCGCCCGCCGTGACCCAGCCGCGCAGCTCGAACAGGTGCCCGACACCTCGTCCCGGTCGCACCAACCCGGCCGCTGTGTTCATCGTCCCGCCTTCACGGTCTCTTCGGCGTCCTTGACCAGGATCAGTACGTCCTGGTGGCCGTCCCAGCCCGCCTCGACATACCCGGCCAGGCGTAAGCGCGGGGTGAGGACATGCCCGGTCACCCACTCCGGCGTGCTCAGCGAGATGCCGTAGCCCGGCTGGCCGGGGTAGTCGGCGTAGCCGAACCCGTGCGCCCGGTAGTCCGCCAGCACCCGGGCGTGGGCTTGCGTGGTCAGCCCGTACTCGCCGCCGTTGTCCATGCGCCAGGCGACCCGCCGGCCGTGCGTGGTCACCACCGCCACGCCGCCCGGCGCGAGCGCACGTTCGAAGTAGCCGAGCAGCGCGTCCCACTCCGGGACGTCGAGGTGGGTCAGCACCGAGCCGGACCAGATCAGGTCGATGTCGCTGACCTGCGGGATCTCCTCGATGCGCACCGACGCGGGCAGCCCGGTCGCACCGAAGAACCGCACGCAGTGCTCGACCCCGCTGAGCTCGATGTCGGAGGCGATCAGCTCGGCCTGGGGGAAGGCGGCGCGGAACGTCCGCAGCACCCGGCCGCAGCCGCAGCCGAAGTCGAGCACCCGCTGTGGCGCCGGCCGCCCGGCGGCCTGCAGCCCGTGCAGGCACGCCCGCAACGCCTGCCCGGCCACGGCGAAGTAGTGGCCGGTGTTGCCGCGGAACATCGAGTCGCCGGGGGCGATGATCCGGTCGACGCGGGCCATCGTGGTGGCGACCCGCGCGTCCAGTTCGGTCGGTCCGGCGGGTTCGGCGCTGCTCTCCTCGGCGAGACGGCGCCGCCAGGCCAGGCGCATCGCGTCCCGCTCGTGGTCCAGACCGGGACCCGCGGTGATGCCGCACCGGCGGATCGCCTGGAACTCCGCTTCCCGCTCGGCGGCCTCGTCGACGAAGGTCGTCGGCCGGTCCAGCAGGACGCCGAGCCACGCGGCCAGGTCCCGCACCGTCGTCCCGGGCGCGGCACCGGCCCAGCCCGCCGTCGCCAGCTGGTCGGCGAGCAGCAGCAGGCCACGGTCGATGACCTGGTCCGCGGTCGTCCCGGCGCGCACCCACTCCAGGTCGATGGCCCGTGGCGAGTCGGCCACCAGCACGTTCGACGGGATCAGGTCCCAGGACGGGTCCGCCCACACGAGGTCCGCCCACGCGGACAGCAGCTCCGCGGCGCGCCACGGCTGCTCGACCAGGACCTCCGGCAGGGTCGGGGCGTCGAGCACGGCGTCGGTCCACTCGCGCACGGCGACGGGCCCGGATTCCTGTGGCAGCAGGGGAGTCCGGCGGATCTCGTCACCGACCACGTCCGCCCGCGTGCACCAGCGGGCGGCCCGGTCGGTGTTGAAGTAGGTGGCGAGCACGCCGTCCGGCCACAGTTCGGCGGCCGGTTCCCCGGCCGAGGCCAGGAACAGCAGACCGTTCACCGTGTCCAGTCCGAGGCCACCCTCGACGAGTTCGGCCCAGCGCTCGTCCCCGCCGGACAGCTCGATCGCGAGCCGCGGGTGCCGTTCCAGCAGCTCCGCGGTGATCACGGCGCGGGTGATCCGGTGGTCCGGGAGGCAGCCGAGGACCTTGTGGACGGTCAGGCCGGCCGCCGTCAACCGCCGCTCCCAGTGGCGCCGCGACTGTCCGCCGGGCCTGCTCACCCCCAGCGCGTTCGGGACCGCGAGGCACAGCACGCCGCCCGGCGCCAGCCGGTCGGCGTGCGCCGGATCGGCCGCGACCACCAGGTCGTAGGCATCGCCGGGAACCGTGTCCAGCACTCGTACACCCGGGAGATCCGCGGTTCGGGCGGCGGCGACTTCGGCGAGCGCGCTGTCCGGCTCGACCGCGTCGACCCGCGCCACCCGTTCGCCGAGGTACCGCGTCACAGCCCCGTACCCGGCGCCGACCTCCAGCACGCGCGCGCCCGGTGGCAGCCGCAGTGCCCGCAGCACGTTCGCCCGGCCGTGGTCGAGCTGGTCGCGCTCGGCCGGGGCCAGCGCAGCGAAGTGCAGCTCGTCGGACAGCGCGGTGTGGTCGGCGGCGTGGCGGATGATCTCGGCGAGCAGGTCGCTCATGCCGCCCTCCTGGTCGGACACGGCAAGCCGCGGCTGTGTCATTTCGTCGGCGAGCATGGTGTTGATGATTCGCTCGCAAGCTCGCTCATGCCACGATCAGCCCGCCGGATAGGACAACAGCATCGAGCGGACGGTCCGCTGGTAGGCGCCCGACAGGGCGGCCTCGTCGGCCAGGTCGCCCTGCGTCACGTTGACGCGGACCAGGTTCTCGCCCGACACCCACGTGCCGCGGTAGACGATCGGCGTGGCGACCAGCTTGTGGAACACCACCTGCGAGGGGATGTTCGGCAGCGGGTCGTTGATGAGCACCAGTCCGTTTCGGACGTAGTACTGGCGCAGCTGTCCGGCCAGCGCGGTCGCGGTGGCGGAGCTGTCCAGCGGGATGACCATCACCGAGATCTTCTCGTTGCCCGGGCCACTGGCGTCCGGCTGGCGCTGCGAACCGCGCCACGCGACTTCCTGTACCGAGCGGGTGCTCAGCAGTGCGGCCTCGCCGGAGTCCAGGATGCCGAGGTCGACGAGCCGCGGGACGGGCAGCAGACCGCTCTGGCCGTCCGCGGCGCCCTCGGTCGGCGGGATCTTGTCCAGCAGCGCCTGGTTGGGGGAGTTGCCGGCGGCGCTCGACGGCGCGGGCGCCTGCGTGGTCGGGGCGGCCGCGGTGTCGCCACCGCCGGAGGTGGTCAGGAAGATCGTGAGGCCGGCGGCGACCAGAACCACGACGACGGCGGCCGAGATCCACGCGACCTTGCCCTTGCCCGTGGATGGCTTGGTGTCGAAGGTTTCCGGACCCTGGGCGACCCATTCCGCGCCGCCGCCCGGGCTGATCGGCGGGAAGTCGGAGCCGCCCCACGGCGGGCTCGCGTCGGACTCGGGCGCGTTCCACGGCTGCGCGGGCTGCGGACCGGACTGCGGAAATCCGCCCGGCGGAGATGCCGGGAAGCCCGCGGGCGGCGATGCGGGGTTCGCGACGTACTGGGTGCGCTCGGGGTCAGCCGGCGGCATGGCCTGCCAGTTGGGCGAAACGGCCTGCGTCGGCTCGGCGCCGAAGTCCTGCTGCGGCTGTTGCGGCACGCCTTGCGGCGGGCTGATGGGCGCGATCACCTGCGTCGAGTCGGCGGAGCCGTCCTGCTGAGGCGCTTGCTGCGGAGGCTGCGGCGGTTGCTGCGGCTGGGGCGCGTTCTCGCCGTAGGACACCGCGGACGAGAGGACCTGGTCCCGGCGGACGCGGTAGTCGTCCGCGGAGAGACGTCCCGACGCAAGCTCTTCGTCCAGCTTGCGCAACTCCTCCTGCCAGGACACCCGGTAGCCCCCTAATCTGCTCATGACAAGGCCGAACGCGTCCGCCGGACAGCGCTGCGCTGATGACGCACATTGTGCACGCCTACCCCGCTCATCGCCGGTGCGGGTCATTTCGTGACCTTGCTCTGCGAGGCTCGCGACCGAGGAGGGGAGAAATGGCGGCACGCTGGCCCGCCATGGCCGCGGTCGCCGGGGGGACGGCCCTGATCGGCCTGCACGGGTGGACCTACGGGAACTGGATCAACGACGACGCGGCGATCACCTTCGCGTACGCCCGTGACCTGGTCGAAGGCGCGGGTCCGGTGCTCCAGCCGGGCGCGGAACCGGTCGAGGGTTTCTCGAACCCGGCGTGGCTCGTCCTGCTGGTGCTGGGCAAGTTCTTGCGTCTGTTCGATTCCGGTGCGCTCTTCGGTGTGCCCGATTACGTCTTGTTTCCGAAGTTGCTCGGATTGCTGTGCTGCGCCGGAATTCTCGCCGCATGCCACTTCGCGGTGAACCGTGTCACCCGATGGGCGTGGCTGGTGACGTTCTTCGCGGGCGGGCTGCTGGCCGCGATCCCGTCGTTCGTGATCTGGTCACTGTCCGGTTTGGAGAACCCGCTTTACGCGCTGGCGGTGGCGTGGCTCGCGGCGTTGCTGTTCCGCGCGATCGCCGACGGGCGGGTGCACGACGTCCGGATCGGGGCGTGCGCCGGGCTGCTGGCTGCGCTTGCGGCGTTGACCAGGCCGGACGGGGCGATCTTCGCGGTGGCCTACCCCGTGGTCGCGCTGGTGTTCGCGTGGCGGATCCGGGCGCTGGTCCCGGTCGGCGCCGCGATCGTGGCCTTCGCGGTGCCGTACACCGGATACCCGTTGTGGCGGCATGCGGAGTTCGGCCGGTGGGTGCCGAACACGGCGGTCGCCAAGAACCAGCAGCCGCCGTCGCTGTCGGCCGTGTCGCGTGTGGCGGAGCCGGCCGGCTACCTCGGCTGGCCGGTCGTGCTGGCCGGGCTGCTGACCGTCGCGCTGGCGTACCGGCTGGTCCCGGCGCTGCGGCGGCCGTTGGTCGGGTGGCTGGTGCCGCTGGTGGCGGCATTGGCCGCGTACTGCGTGCTCAACCCCGAGCCCGGCGGCGAGTTCCGGTTCGCGACTCCGTTGTGGACGATGGTGGCGCTGGTCGCGGCCCTGACGGCGGTCGAGGTGATGCGGGCGCTGTCGGTGCGGTGGCGGTCGTTGCTCGCGGCCGTGCTGGTGCTCGCGGCTGCGCCGAGCGCGCCCGCGCTGGCGGATTCGCGCCGGGGGTTCGCGGCCGGGCCGGTCGTGCCGCTGTGTCAGATCGTGGAGCGGTACGGCCGGATGTTCAACGGGTACGCGGACACGATCGGCCTGCGGGAGGGGTCGGTGCTGTTGCCGGATGTCGGTGGTACTGCGCTGACCAGCCGGTTGCGGGTGATCGACTCCGTCGGCCTGGCCGACGCGCACATCGCCGATCTGGTGTCCGCGGGAGATTTCGCGGGGTTCCGGGACTACGTGTTCAACGAGGTCCGGCCCACCTTCATCCATTCGCACGTGCCGTGGAGCGACCTGACCGGGTTGACCGGGGACGCGCGCCTGAACGGCGAATACGCCGCGGTGGTGCTGGACCGGACAAGCAAGAACGGCGACTGGGTGCGGCTGGACGCGCTCGACGGCGACGACCTGGTGAAGCTGCGGGCGTACGCGCGGGTGACGGTGCCACGTATCGAGGCCGAGCGCGCGGGGTCGATGTCCGGCCGGTGCGGGCCGGTGTTGCGGCCCGGTCAGGTGCCCTAGATGATTGATTCCATGAAGATCACGTGAAGGGGCCGGTGTGACAGCGTGGGAGGAGGGTGTCCAAGATCAAACTGTGACGAAAGAACTGGACACCCTCCTCACCGCACTCTACGTGTTG